>OLIS01000053.1_pt1 | contig 73482 bp, 45 predicted proteins | sample 1601351 | NCBI WGS metagenome assembly OLIS01 (sample SAMEA2452122, study PRJEB22498) | human gut metagenome | biome: human feces; feature: human gut; material: feces | place: Australia | collected 2012
TGCCCTGGGCTATGGGCTCCATTGGGCTTTCAGCCCGCGCTTGCTAAATCCGAAAGTTGAGTTTACTAATTCCGCCAACGCGTTAAATATGGCTTGCTCTTGCATCAAAGTTTGCCGCAGTCTGCCAAGTGTTGTGGTACGCTACGGGTGTTTGAGTGGCAGCATCGCCTTGCCGTGTGGTGTACGAACACGCTTTTCATTTTGTGCATTTCAGCTCGCGCGTGCACACGCATTTTATATTTCGTAAAACTGTCTGCATTCTGCACTTTTAGCTATAATTGTATTGATAATCAGCGTAATACGTAGTGTAGGCGACTCCCAAAACAACCTGCACTACCATCTGCACCACCTACACGCATGAGGCCGCCCGTTCTGTTACGACAGACCGTAATATCAGTCACGGCAGACAGAAAAATGTGTCGGATAAACTCAAAATCCGCTCCCCCTATACCGAAAAACGCCATTGGCACATGCCGTCAGACCATGAGTGCAGATAATGACGAAACCGTGCAGACAAGTGTTGCACTCGTGCAGAGAAAAAAACAAATATAGCTGTATGGTGAAACGTATATATGCTAATGGTCTCAAGCACCAAACGCTACCTCTAATGGGGGCGACGCGTCTCGCGTCGGGATTAAAGCAAGGACTTACAGACAGGCGTGTAATGAGTGCTGTCTGTGAGCCAGCAGTTAGTGTATGAAACATTGTATTTCCCCGCGGGACGAGGCTGCTGAAAAATGCCCGACGCGAGACGCGTCGCCCCCATTAGAGGTAGCGTTTGGTGTTCGAGTCTGTCGTATGTTCACGTTTTACCAAACGGCAATAAAAAACAAAAGTAGTGCAGATAGCTGTGAACGCTACCTACACTGCTTTTTACTTTGATTATCAACGCTATTACACCTAAAAGTGCAGAGTGCAGACAAAATGCTGCAAAAGTCCGTATGGGGAGTGCATAAGCGGTTTTTAGGTCAGTGCGTGCACACTCATTTCAGAACCTTGACCACCTTGCCTTGTTGCGTGCGTATAATGTTCACACCATGTTGCAGCTGCGTGATGCGTTGGCCCGATGGTGTGTAGATGGTGCCTCCCTGGGTGCTCATGTCAGAGGCATTCTCTGTTTCTGCATTGTTAATTCCTACGGCGGGGTAGGTTACGTCCACGTCGCTGCCGTCAATGCCTTTGATGGTGCAGAGGCTCCATATTGGGTGGTTGGCGTATGCCTGTGCATATTCGGGGTACACGCATAGTATGGTGCCGCGGTTGGGTTTGAGCCCTTCAAAGCTGTCGGGACTTGCAGCACCCATTGTCATGTTGTCTTGTCCGTCGTACCAAGGCATGTGGGCATAAATTGTGTCGAGCTGGCAACCCTGGAATGTGTTGTCGTAGATAGAGACCATTGTTGATGGCAGACTGACTGTGCGTAAGTCACCGTCCACGAAGAGCATTCGGCCAAGCATGGTGGTGTGTTCGGGGAAGGTAATGGATTTTAATTTATTACACCCCACAAAGGCCCAGCGCATCACTACCAAATTGGTGTTGCCATCGCGTGGCTCGAATATGACGCTATCAAGATTTTCGCAATCTTGTGCAAAGCATTCGGGCATGCGCAGCACGTTCTTGCCAATAATGATTTTGCGCAATTCGTCTTGTGACGAGAATGGGCCCAAGATAGACGCATGGGCGTTGGCAGCCTCGTACTTGGCATTGTGAGCGCGGTAATCGAGTGTGCGCATCTCGCCTGAATTTCCTTCAAAGGTACCCTTATAGGCACTTGACCCAATGCGTGTTACAAATTCAGGTATTGTGACATGTTGCAAATTAGGGCAACCGCTGAAGGCAAAGTCTCCTATTTCGAGTGGTGTGTCATCAGTACGTGGCGTGAAATCGATATCAGACAGTTTGTTCATGCCGCAGAACAGCCGGGTAGGTAGTTTCTCAACCTTCGGGCCGATGGTTACGTGTTCTATCGTTTTATCGCCATCGGTATACATGTCGCCATTTCGTGCGTTCCATACGATGTGTTTCAGCGAGTCATTGCGCATCCAGCCCACATAGCGCACATTTTCGGGTATGGTTATTTCGTTGAATAAGCAGTTTCCAAACACGCTTGTGCCAATGGAGTCGGTGCGCAGGGGAAAGGTGAAGTTTTTTGCCAAGGCTTTAGAACTTTCGAATGCGCGGTCGCCAATGGTAAGCGGTAGCTTGCTCTCTTCAAAATCAAATTTTGAGAGTTGTGGACAACCGCTGAAGATTTCTTCAGGTAGGCGCCTTACGTCAGCTCCTACGTTAACGCTTTGTAGTGAATTACAGTTGTGGAAAAGATGGATTGCAGGCGTGTTGGTTACATTGTAGTCAACATGCTGGAGGTAATAGCAGCCTTTGAATGCGGATTGGCCCACAAAAGCATCTTTGCAAGGCACTGATATTGTGTCTGCATAGCAGCTTTCAAATGCATACTCGCCTATATATTTAAGGTTAGCAGGTAAGTCGACTTTGTTGCGCGTTTGGCAAAAAGCAAACGCTTCATTACCGATGCTGTCCACATATTCAGGTAGCTGTATGTTGATGATATTAGTGCCGTAAAAAGCAGATTGTCCGATGGTGAGTGGCAGACTGTCGGGACGTTCCTTGAAGTTCAGTGTCTGCAATTTTTTCGCCATCTGGCAAATTTTGTTAGGAACACGTCGTACGTTAGGTCCAATATTAAATGTTACGGGCGCGAACCGTGGACTTGTTTCGTCGGGCAGATTGTGAGCCAAATAATTCACAGTGCGCAATTTGGGGCAGTCAAAAAACGACATTCCGTCGCCAGTGTTATAATATTCACCTTCCCATTTGTCTTCCAACGTGTCAACATATTCGCATTCAATGTCGGGAATGGTGATGCTTCTTAATTCATCACTATTCAAGCCGTAGCATTTCTTTAGTGTTGAAGGTATGGTTACTCTTTCAATTTTTGTACCATTAAATGCGAGGCCGTCAATAACCTCCAACCCTTCGGGCAGATTGACTGCTGTAATGTTTGTGCCGAAAAAAGCTCTGAGGCCGATACGGCGCAGCGACTGCGGCAGTACAACTTCGCGTTTGGCGGTATAGCTTAGGGCAAAATCGTCATTAATCTCGGTTGTACCCTCTTTTATGATAAGCGGATTGGGCGCATTCACGTTCAAGTCGGCTGCAATGGCGCGGTTGCCCATATAGGCTACGCCGCCGTTGGCCTTGAATTGCGCTTGAATCCACGGCGTGTCGGCAAAGCTGGTGCTACATACTTTGTCAACGCAGGAAAAGTCGGGCAGTTCGGTCAGTGCCGTGCCTCTAAAGGCTTCTTTGCCTACAAAGTGCAAGTTGCTTGAGAACTTTACATTCTTCAAATTCTCGCAGGTAGAAAATGCGTAAGCAGGTATGCTGTCGATGGCCGAAAGGTCTGCTTCAAAAATTTGCGTATTGACAAAGGCTGCCGAACCAAGCTTTTTAAGCAAACTAAAGTCCAAACGTTGAAGCCCGCTATTGCTGAAAGCGTGTTCCTCTACACATACAGGTTTTAACCCGTCGATATGTGTCAGCGATTTGCAGTCATCAAAGGCATATTGTTTTACTTCTTTGATGTTTGGAGAGCATGTAACAACCGAAAGTAATTCACAGTCAGATGCCATTTGGTAGCCCAAACTCTTTTGGTTGGCGGGCAAATAGAGCTTTTGAAGCGTGCTGCGTTGCACCTTGAATGCGCCGCTAAGATTCATGTCAAAGCAATCGTAGTAGCGGCACGAATATGCGAACATGTTACTGCTCACTTCTCGTACAAATTTGACGGTGTCTTGTGGCGAAAGGTAGTAGTCCACGCTGATGGCACTTTCGCCTCCACTGCCTCCATGTGCATAGCGTCCCCCATCAGGTGTCAGAATAGCATCAGAAAGGTCAATGGTCTGTAGATCCGAAAATTCAGGGTCTGCCTGGCTGAACATGCTGATGTCGACAGAGTTGATGGGGCCTTGCAATCTAAGGCGTTTGATGCTTGATATTTTTACGTTAGAGGCATCAAGCACATCGGGCAAGGTGCCTGCTTGGGTGAGTTTAACAGCTAATGAGTCGCCTTGTACAAAGACACCATTGTTGTCGTAGTCGTTGTTGGTGGCGGCAGTGGCTCTATATGCCGAAAAAGTGCAGATAGCCAGCGCAGCCAGAATGTGTGGTAAGGGTAATCGCATAGTGGTGTTAGGTGTTAATTGGTTAACTTTTGATTTTGTAACAGATGTATATGCAAAAATATGGCATTGTGTAGTGGTATGCCTCATTATAAATAATGATATTTCGGCACAGCTTATGGCAAATTATAGAAATATATGGTGTTTTGCTGCTTTCCTGCTCCAGACTTTAGACATAAAAGTGAGTTTTTTAACGACAGCGGAAAGGAGTATTGTGCATGGATTATTTATATTTGCATAGGTTGAGGCTCGGCATAATGCACAAGCAAGTTTGCTTGTTACCCCATTAACTCCCAAAATCAGCCAACGGTATAACATAGAATAATTGACAACAACACACCTTATGAACAAGATAACAACACTAATAGCCGCCTTCGGCATAAGTATGGGCGCCTCGGCACAGAGTTATGACAAACTGTGGCAGGAGGCCAAGGCACACGTTGATAACGACCTGCCCAAATCGGCCATTGAGGTGGTGAACAAAATACAGCAAAAGGCTGTGGCCGAGGGCAACGACGCGCAGCTGCTGCGCGTGATGCTCACTCAGCGTATGCTCGGTGCCGAATTGTCGGCCGACAGTGTGGCGCCATGGTTGCAGCGCATGGAGGCTGCTCTGGCTGCCGAAACAAAGTCCGCCATGCAAGCCCTGTGGCACGTGGCGTTGGCCAAATGCTATGAAGGAACCAACTATGGGCAAGTGCTTGTGATTGATGGGAAAACCTTGGCGTATGATGCCCTGCAACAGCGGGCCAAGGCACACTATGAGGCCTCGTTGGCCAACCCCGACGCACTGGCCGATGCACGAGTGGATAACTATTTGCCCTTGTTTACTAAACATGAGGGCAGCGCTTGCTACCACAACGACTTGTTGCACGTGGTGTTAAACGACTATTGTGAGAGCGGCGTGACAAAACAAGGCGACAAGCAGGCGTGGACTGAGAAAATAGCCGCTTTCTACAAGGCACGCCATGCCAACGATGCCGCCCTGCTGCTGTCGCTGCGCGCACTGCAACAGCGTTACGAAAATGCCAGCGTGAAGGGCCGCATAGAGCACAACGCATACTATAAAGCTTTGTGCCAGCTGACAGACGAATATGCTGGCGCGGGCAGTTGTGTCAAGATTTATGAAGCCATGGTGGCCCTGCAAGCGAACTATGTGCAGGACGACGGACCGTATGCCGCACACAACGACAGTGTGCTGATGGCGCAGGCCGAAAAAGGTATCAGCCTCAGCAAAAAAGGTAATGCAGCCAACGAATTGCGCAATTTCGTGGCGCGCATGACCGCCCCGGCCGTGTATGCCGATGGATTGCAGCACGTGTGCTACCCCGGCAGCCAGTTGGCGCTCGCTTTCAGAACACGGCATTTGCGTGAGGCCGAACTGCGACTGACACGTTTGCCAAAATCGGCTGCCGAACTGCATGCTGCCGATAACGATGCGCTGAAGGCTTTGGCTAAAAAGGCCGGCAGTGGCGCTTGCACCATAACGCGGCTGCAACTGACCGGACAAACCGCCCCCTATGCCTGGCGCACCGACAGCGTGAGGTTTGAAGTGCCCAATGTGCCGGGCGTTTATTATGTAGAGCTTGTGGGCGATGGCAGGGTGCTTGAGAGCAGCACCATGGCGGTGAGTAGTTTGAGCGCCGTGCGCTTTGCCACGCCAGGGGGCAAAACCCGCATCACCATGGTAGACAGCCAGACGGGGCGCCCCGTGACGGGGGTGCAGCTGACCGCCTACCGCTACGATAACCGCAGCTGCAAGTTGCGGCAGATAAGAACGTATGCCACCGATGCTGAGGGCAACGTAAGTTTGCAAACCGACGTTAACCGCTATGATGCTACGCTTTATGCCGCCACCACAGCCACCGATGCCGCATCGCCGTTGTTCAACATTAACAACATACGCTATTATGACACCCAGCGGCAGTGGGCCGAAACGCGTGTGCAGCTATATACCGACCGCGCCATTTACCGACCGGGCCAAAAGGTGGCTTTTTCGGCAGTGGCTTTCACCCGTGAGGGCGATGTGCACCGGGTGCGGCCCGCCTTGCAACTGAAAGCCACATTGCGTAATGCCAACGGCAAGGTGGTGGACACCCTGTTGGTGCAGACCGATGCCTTTGGCACAGCGAGTGGCGAGTTTGCCCTGCCGCAAGCCTGTCTGCCGGGACGCTTCAGCATAAGCGTGGACAGTCGCAGTGTGTCGGGGCGCAGCTATTTCAGAGTGGAGGCGTATAAACGTCCAACTTTTACGGCCACCACGCAGCCTGTCAAGATAGCTTATGCCTTAGGCGACAGTGTGACGGTGGAAGGCGAGGCCAAAACCTACAGCGGGGTGGCTGTGGCCGATGCCCGGGTGCAGTACACAGTGCGCCGCACAGCATGGTTCTTTTACAACGATGACGAGATGGCGCCGCAAAGCGGTGAGACCACTACCGATGCCGAGGGACGCTTCAAGTTGCCAGTGTTGCTCGAAAGTCCTGAAAATGAAGCCGATACCGTCTTGCCGCGTTACAACCGCTATGCTTATGTGGTGGACTACACCGTGACAGCCCCCAATGGCGAGACCGCACAAGGTTCGGCCACGCTGAATGTGGCCACACGCAAGGCATGGCTCGAGGTGAGTGCGCCGCAAACCATTTACTGCCGCCAGGGTGCTGCGCAGCCCACATTCGGCATACGCCAGCTTAATGCGCAAGGTGAGAATATGGCTGCAATGGGTACATTCGTGCTGCGCAGGGGTGGGGCAGAGGTGGCCCGCGGTGCGTTCGACACCAACGAGCCGCTTGCCATCAGCCAGCTGGCGCAGTTGCCTTCGGCACAGTACACGCTGAGTGTGCAAACTGCTGAGGCTGCGGCCGACACGGTGACCTTTACCCTGTTGCGCGACACCGACACCACCCCCGTGGTGGCCAACCAGCCCTTCTTCTTTTATAAAGAAACGACCAACGATGGCGCGGCGGCACGCATAGTGGTAGGGTCAACCGAAAAGGACGCTTGCTTGTTTTACGATGTAGTGGCAGGCAACCGGGTGGTGGAGAGTCGACGCATAATGCTCAACAACGAACTGTTGCACCTGGCCTTCGACTATAAAGAGGAATATGGCGATGGTGCCGTGTTGTGTTTGGCCATGGTGCGCCACGGACAACTCTATGAGGAAAGTGTCAGTGTGGAAAAACCTAAGCCCGACAAGCGCTTGCTGCTGCATTGGACCTCGTTCCGTTCGCGTTTGACACCCGGACAGCAAGAGGAGTGGCGCGTGCAAATAACCCGTCCCGACGGCACGCCGGCCGATGCGCAAATGATGGCCTGCCTTTACGATGCCTCGCTCGACGCGTTGGTAAAAAACACTTGGGCTGACTATGCCGTTAGCTTTTACCGCTATTTGCCGTCACCCTTGTGGCAAACGAACTGGACTGTGCGCGGTCTGGCATTGTATGGGGTGTATGACTACAAGCGCCTGTCAGTGCCCGATGTGCAGTATAGCCGTTGGCGCAACGATTTGTTCAATTACGAACGCGTGTACGATTTGGCTGGCATTCGTCCCCCACGTCGTATGCGCACCATGGCCGCGTTAGAGGTGGACAAACCTATGATGATGTTGGCCAAGGCCAATGTGGCCACGGATATGTACGATGCGGGCGTGGCTGAAAGTGCAAGCAACAATCAAAAGAAAGAAGCGGCTGGCGGTGCACCGCAACCGTTGCAAACGGCTGCGCCACGCACCAACTTTGCCGAAACGGCTTATTTCCGTCCGGCGCTGCGCACCAACAGCAAGGGCGAGGTGGTGATGGCATTCACCCTGCCCGAAAGTATGACGCAGTGGAACTTTGCGGCATTGGCCCACGACCGCGACATGAACCACGGACGGCTCGACACCACGGTGGTGGCGCGCAAGGACTTTATGGTAGAACCCGCCTTGCCGCGCTTTTTGCGTCAGGGCGACACGACCGATTTGCCCGTGAAGGTGACCAACTTGTCGGACAAGGCCGTGTCGGCCACGCTCACCCTGACGCTTGGTGATGCGGTGAACGGCCAGTTGCATCACAAGGCCGATGCCAAGGTGACGTTGGCGCCGGGCGAAAGCCGGGTGTACACTTTCCCCTATCAAGCCAAGGGCAACGAGGGGGTGATGGTGTGCCGTGCCATGGCCCAAGGCAAGGGCTTTGCCGATGGCGAGGAGCACTACCTGCCCGTGCTGACCAACGAGGTGCAGGTGACACGCACATTGCCTTTTTCGCAAACAAAGGCCGGGGTGCTGACATTGCGCACCGACACCCTGTTTAATGTGGAGGGGGCAAGTCACCGCGCGTTGAGTGTAGAGGTGTCGTCTAATCCCACTTGGTACGCCGTGACGGCACTACCCGCACTGCAGGGCACCGATGGCTGCATCAGTGCCAACGATTGGGCCACCCGTTTTTATGCCTTGGCCATTGGGCAGCAGGTGGTGCACGATAATCCCGAAATCAAGGCTTTGGCCTCGGGCAGCAGCACGGCGGAACTTGATGCGCTGGCCAAACTGAAGGCTGAGGGCCTGACCGACCTTACGCCGTGGTTGCAGCAGGGTACTGCCGAACAGGAGCGCGCCGAGGCTCTGCGCCAAATGTTTGATGTGGAGTTGACGGCTGCACGCATGGCCACTGCCATTGACAAACTGAAGACTTTGCAGCAGGCCGATGGTGCTTACAGCTGGTATCCCGGCATGGGCGGCAATGCCTATACTACGCTGGAGGTGGCCATACTGTTGGCACGTGTGGAGAACTTGACGAGCTGCCAGCAAGGGCACAGGCAGTTGGCACAGGCCATGGATTGGCTCAAGCAGTATATAGCCGGTGTGGTACGCGAAATGAAACGTGCGGAAAAGGAAACCGGGCACAAAGTGCTACCGGGTGAACTGACTATGCGCTATTTGTATTTGCTCACTCTGACGGGTGACAAACTTGACGATAATGCGTCGTACCTTGTGGCGCGTGCCGCTTTGCAGAACAAGGAATTTACCATGTATGGCAAGGCGGTGGCGGTGCAGGTGATGGCCCATTATGGCAAAAAGGCTGAGGCCGAATTGCTACTGAAAAGCTTGTTGGAACATACGGTGACGAAGGATAGCATGGGACGCTGGTTTGACACGCCGCGCGCAGAGTGGTCGTGGCGCTCATACCGCATTCCTACCCAGTGTATGGCTATTGAGGCACTGCACACCTTGGGTCATGAAATGGCGGCGGACGAAATGCGCTTGTGGCTGTTGCAGGCCAAGCGTACGCAGATGTGGGAAACCTCGCGCGCCTCGGCCGATGCGGTGTATGCGTTGCTTGCCACGGGTGGCAAACAGCAAGGTGTGATGCCTTTGGCCGAAAAGACTCCAGTGTATTACACGCTCTATAACCATAACAAGGTGGTGGGCTTTAATGCCAAGAGCCAGAGTAGTATGCCACAAACGGTTGGATATTTCAAGCAAACTTACACTGACGCGTCGGCCACTGGTGCCACGACTGTCAGACTGGACAAGCGCACAGACGGTTTGTCGTGGGGTAGTGTGTATGCCACTTTCTCAGCACCGGCATCGCGTGTGCCAACTGAAGGAAAGGGCTTGCTGCTGACCCGCAAATTCGAGGTGAAACGGGCTGGCGAATGGGTGGCTGTGAATGGAACGACCACGTTGGCCAAGGGCGACCGGGTGCGTCAGGTATTTACCATCACGGCAGACCGCGACTACGATTTTGTGGCGCTCTCGGCCTCGCGTCCGGCTTGTTTGCAACCGGCCCAGCCTCTGTCGGGATATGCCTGGAACATGGCACTGCCTGCATATCGCGCTGTGCACGATGCCACTACCGACTACTTTGTAGAGAAAGTGCGCAAAGGCACCCACCAGTTTGCAGAGGAACTGTTCGTTGACCGCACCGGCCAATTTGCCACAGGTGTTGCCACAGTCAGTTGCGTGTATGCGCCCGAATTTTGTGGCACGGCGGGAGAGTTGAAACTCATTACGCACTAAGCGTTGTGTGTGGCACACAAAAAAGTGTCGCCCATTAAGAAGATTGCAACTTCTTAATGGGCGACACTAATATTATATGTATGCACCGCTGTGAGGCGTAGCTTGGTTAACCCGTTAACATGTAAACTTGTAAACTTGTCAACTATTAATATTACTTCTGCAGTTTCAGGCAAGCCCAGCCATCGAGCACATGCTCGTCGACAAGCGTGAGGCCCTGCTTCTGTGCCTCGGCTACGAGTTGTGGAATGTCAGTGTCGTAGAAACCGCTCATGTAGATAAAGCCACCCTGCTTCATGCGTGGCACGTAATATTTAAGGTCGTTAAGCAGAATGCCCAAATTGATGTTGGCAATGACAAGGTCGAATGGGCCCTTGTCAGCCAGCGATGAGGCATCGCCCAGCTCCACATCGATGTGGTCAAGATGGTTGAGGTCAATGTTCTCGCGCGAATTTTTGACACACCACTCGTCCACATCAATGCCCAGGCAGTGTTTGGCTCCGCGCATACGTGCCAAAATGGCCAATATGCTGGTGCCGCAACCCATGTCGAGCACTTCGAACCCCGTGATGTCGTCGTTGAGCAAACGGCTTATCATTTGCGAGGTAGTGGCATGATGGCCTGTGCCAAACGACATCTGCGGATTGATGGTGATGCTGTATTCGGCCTTTGGCACGTCGGTGTGGAATGTGCTGGCTATCACACAACGTCCGTCGACAACGAGGGGCTTGAAATAGTTCTTCTCCCATTCCTCGTTCCAGTCTTTGTCCTCGGCCTCCTGCATGGTGTAGGTTATTTCAACATCGGGCAGGGGGAATGCGGCCAGTGTTTGGTCGAGGGCGGTTTGGTCGAAGAGTGCCTTCTGAATGTAGCACTGGAAGTGGTCCTCGTCCAGCTTCTCCTCAAAGGTGGGGTCCTCGGGATTGGCGCAATGTGCCACGGCCGGGCGGTCGAGTTCGTCGGTATGTACAAAACTGTCAAAACCTATTTCGGCCAATACGGCCGACAACACGTCCTGCACGGCTTCGGTGGCCGGCCGCGTGGTAAAGGTAAATTCTAAGTATTGCATTTGATATGGGTTAAAATGGCGGTTGCGTTAAAACAGCAATAGGGACAATCATAACATGAGATTGATTGCCCCTATTGTTGCAGTAGTTAATTATGCGTTACTTTTCAGGCACGCGTTCGAGAATGGTCTTCACAAATTTCCAGTACTTCTCCACACTCGGAATGTTGCAACGCTCGTTGGGTGTGTGCGGTGAGCGCAGCGTGGGACCGAAGCTGACCAAATCCATGTGAGGACGCAAGGCACCAATTACGCCACATTCGAGTCCGGCGTGAACAACTGTCACGTTGCTCTCCTCGTTGAAGAGTTCGTGGTAGATGCCCTTCATGAGTTCGACAATCTCGCTCTTAGGGTTAGGCTGCCATGCGGGGTAGTCGCCATCGGTTTCCACCTTCATGCCGGCCATTGAGAAGCAGCTTTCGAGTGTTTCGACGCAGCATTCGCGCATAGAGTCGCGTGATGAGCGGATAAGGATGAGGAATTTGGTGTGGCCTTCGCCAATCTCGACGATGGCGAGGTTAGACGATGTCTCGACAATCTCCTTGTTGTAAGGTATCATGCGGTAAACGCCATTGTGTACGGCGCAAAGCGCATCGACCAGGTTGTCCTGAATTTCGGCCGGTACGATGTAGGCTGGCAAAGCCACGTCCTCAACGTCCAGTTCGAGTGTTTGCTCCACAGGCTCGTACTCGTCTTTGAAGGTCTGACGCCATTCGGCCACGACCTCTTTGAAAGCCTCCACATTCTCCTTAGGCAGTGTGAGCACAACTTCGGCAGAGCTTGGAATGGCATTGCGCATATTGCCGCCCTTCCACTCAGCCAAGCAAGCTTCAAAGTTGGCAATGGCGTCCTGCACGAGGCGTGCCATGGCTTTGTTGGCGTTGCAGCGGCCCTCGTTGATTTCGAGGCCAGAGTGTCCGCCAAACAGCTTGTGGAGTGTTACCTTTACAGCGGCATCGTTGGTGTCAACCTCTTGAGGCTTGTACTCCAGTGTGGCAGTCATGTTAACACCACCAGCAGAGCCGATAATCATTTCGCCTTCGGTTTCGTCGTCAAGGTTGAGCAATATGTCGCCTTCGATTACGTCGGCCTTCATGTGGTTGACACCATACATGGTAGTCTCTTCGTCGGCAGTGATGAAAGCTTCGACGGGGCCATGCTTCAGTGTGTCGTCCTCCATCACAGCCATGATGGTGGCTACAGCCATACCGTCGTCTGAACCCAATGTGGTGCCTTTGGCCTTAACCCAGTCGCCATCAATATAGGTCTGTATGGGGTCGTTCTCAAAGTTATGGGTCGAATCCTTGGTCTTTTGTGGCACCATGTCCATGTGGCCTTGCAGTGTAACCATCTTGCGGTTTTCCATGCCAGCAGAGGCAGGCTTGCGCATAATGATGTTGCCGGCCTCGTCCTTAAAGGCTTTTACGCCTTTGCTGGCAGCCCAGTCGAGCAAGAATTTTTGAACCTTTTCGAGATGGCCCGATGGACGGGGCACCTGCGTAAGCAAATCAAAGTTTTTCCAAATGGCCTGCGGTTGCAGGTTAGCAATTTCGCTCATGATGTTTATGTATTAAGAAAGTTTTTTACGATAGTTGACCCTTGCCCAACCAAATGCGCCGAGCAGTACGACAAGTGCCGTTTGTATGGTGTGTACCACCAGGGCAAACATGACTGCTTGCGCCTCGGCCACCCCGTAAATCACCAGCATGGTTTTTACAGCAAAATGCCAGGGACCCGCTCCGTTGGGGGTGGGCACAAGCACGGCAAAGGTGCCAACACAAAATATGAGAAATGCCGCCCCAACAGATAATGAGGTGGTAAAGTCGAAACAGAAAAATGCGATGTAGAAGTGCAGAAAATAGCCAACCCATATCAGCAGGCTGTAAAACAAATATAAAGGCAGGTTGTGCACCTTGCGCAGCGACAAAACGCCCTCCCACACCTCGTGCAGCATGTCGCGCCCTTTTTTGAACACGGCAAAGCGGCGCACTGCCACCAATGCGGCAATAACTGCGGCGCAGATGCAGACGAGTGTGACAATGTAGCCGGTGCCGGTAAAGCGGTGCAGAATGTCGTTGAGGTTGGTGCCCGTTTTGCACAAGAATTCCAAGAACTTGGGCAACTGCGACAAGAATGCCACGCCCGTGAAGATGAGCATAAGCAACGAGTCGACAAGCCTTTCGGTAACCACCGTGCCGAGCGATTTGGTGAACGATATGCCGTCACTCTTTTTGAGCGTGCCGCAACGGGTTACTTCGCCCACACGCGGAATGACCAAACTGGCAGCGTAGGACATGAAAATGGCGTCGGTGCATGAGGTGCGGCGGGCATGCTCGCCAAGCGGGGCAAGGGCCATTTTCCATCGCCAGGCACGTGCCATTTGTGGCAAAATGCCAAAGGCTAATGACAGCAGCATCCACCCCCAATTCATGTCATGTGTCACGCACTGCATGAACTCGTGCCAGTCGGTGGCGCGGTACATCCACCACAATATGCCGAAACCGAGCACAAATGGCAGTGATATTTGCAGTATGATTTTTAGCAGATGCTTCATTGTTAAGTAGTGAGTTGCGGCACTAAAGGCAGTTTACATTCAAATAAAATGCTTACCTTTGCAGCGTTATATCATGATGGGCAATGATGCTTCAGGCAGATGCCAGTGTGCATTGCACTATTATGCAAAAGTAGAAAAAATATATCAGATGAAGTCTGTACGTCCTAAAAAATTTCTTGGTCAGCACTTCTTGACCCACCTGCCTACCGCGCAGGCCATTGCCGACACAGTAGATGCGTGTCCTGACATACCCATTCTTGAGGTTGGGCCCGGCATGGGCGTGATGACGCAGTTCATCATTCCCAAAAAACGAGAGTTTAAGGTCGTGGAGATTGATTTTGAGAGTGTGGCCTACTTACGCGAACACTTTCCTGAACTTGAGGACAACATCATCGAGGACGACTTTTTGAAAATGCACCTCGACCACACCTTCGACGGCCGTCCGTTTGTGCTCACTGGCAATTATCCCTACAACATCAGTAGCCAGATATTCTTCAAAATGCTCGACTACCGGCACCTCATTCCTTGCTGCACGGGCATGATACAGAAGGAGGTGGCTGAGCGTTTGGCCGCCAAACCGGGCTGCAAGGCATACGGCATATTGAGTGTGCTGGTGCAGTTGTACTACGATGTGGACTATTTGTTCACTGTTGAGCCAGGGGTGTTTAACCCGCCTCCCAAGGTGCGCAGCGCTGTGGTGCGCATGACGCGTAACCAGGTTACGGCTCCCGATTGCGACGAGCAGTTGTTGCGGCGGGTGGTTAAAACCACTTTCAACCAACGCCGCAAAATGATGCGTGGCTCAATCAAACCACTACTTCATGAGCTCGACCAGCGTCCCGGGGTTGCCGCCCCCGACCACACGGCGTTTTTGGCTCAGCCGCTGCTCACCCGCCGCCCTGAGCAATTATCGGTGCAGGAGTTCATTGACTTGACAAACCAGGTTAGTGCACACTATGCACAGTGAACAGTGCAAGCGTGACAGTTTGAATAATAACAGAATATACCATATACATATTTTATGAAAACCTATTTGGTGACAGGTGCCGCAGGCTTTATCGGTGCCAATTACTTGAAATACATCTTGGCCAAGCATGATGACATTCGTGTGGTGGTGCTCGACTTGCTTACTTATGCGGGCTACCTCGGTACCATTGCCGATGACATTGACAATGAACGCTGCTATTTTGTAAAGGGTGATATTTGCGACCGCGGGCTGCTTGACCGCCTCTTTGCCGAATACCGCTTTGATGTAGTAGTGAATTTTGCAGCCGAAAGCCACGTAGACCGCAGTATCGAAAACCCGCAGCTCTTTCTCAACACCAATATCCTTGGCACGCAGAATTTGCTTGATGCAGCACGTGCGGCATGGGTGATGGGTCGCGACGAACAGGGTTATCCCACGTGGCGCCCGGGTGTGCGCTACCATCAGGTGTCAACCGACGAGGTGTATGGCTCACTTGGGGCAGAGGGCTTCTTTACCGAAGACACACCGCTTTGTCCGCACAGCCCCTACAGTGCATCAAAAACATCGGCCGACCACTTTGTTTGTGCCTATCGCGACACTTACCACATGCCGGTGAGCATCACGCGTTGCTCAAACAACTATGGCCCTTACCAATTTCCCGAGAAACTCATTCCGCTCGTTATCAACAACATTCTTGAGGGCAAGCGTCTGCCGGTGTACGGCAAGGGCGAGAATATTCGCGACTGGCTGTATGTTGAGGACCACTGCAAGGCCATTGACATGGTGATAACAAAGGGCGCTAATGGCTCAATTTACAATGTAGGCGGTCATAATGAACGTCAGAATATCCAGATTGTCAAAATCATCATACGCACCATTCACGATATCATGCAGCAGGAGCCGCAGTTCCGTGCCTTGCTCAAAAAGCAGGAACGTGGTGCCGATGGCCAAATCAGCATAGACTGGATTAACGATGACTTGATAACCTTTGTAAAGGACCGTCTTGGCCATGACCAACGCTATGGCATTGACCCCTCAAAAATCAAGGCCGACTTGGGTTGGTATCCCGAAACCTCGTTTGAGGTGGGCATTGTAAAGACAATCCGCTGGAACCTTGAGCACCACGATTGGGTGGAGGCCGTCAGCGGTGACGACTATCAGCAGTATTACGAAAACATGTACCGCAACAAGTAAAGCAGACCTGTACTGTACAATAGAAATATGGTAACGCCCGGGAGCTCGTCATTCGAGACTCCCGGGCGTTACTGTGTATGTTGGCAATGTAACTATGAATGAAGGAGGTTGATGCGTCTAAGATTTATGTGTGCTTTCAACATGAAAATTATTTTGAGCAGCTACTGATCTACTTATGCACACACATTTCAGAATAGCAGAGCTCTAAAAACAGCATTTTTAGAACCACCCTTATAGCTTCTTCCACATCTCGATGACACGCTGTCGGGCACGCAAGATGCTGGCCTTGTACACGGCGCAGGTTGTGATGACATAAATGCCAGCCTGTGCCCATAGCATGTACCAGTCGTGCTGTACATCGCCAAGCGTGGCCCCCATGTTGTTGATGGCCACAAAACCATTGATGCCAAATGTAGAGGGGAATATGTAGCTGATGGCCTTCCAAACTGGTGGCACAGCACTGCCCGGCCACGACAATCCGGAGATGAAAAGCAAAGGCACAGAGGTGAATACAATGAGCATGATGCACATCTCGCGGTGTCGCACAAAGGCGCTTACCGTCATGCTAAACGCAATGCAGGCAATGAGAAAGGGTAGGACAAAGAATGCTACGTCCCAAGGGTTGCCAATCTGGTTGAGGTGAAACAAATGGGGCACCACCGCCAGCACATAGACACTCAGCGGTATGTAAACCAAAAGATAGGCTGCACCCTTGCCCATGACAATGCGCAGCAAACCGCGATGGTGGCGCTCAACAGGCACAAGGTTGCGGAAGGCATTCTTCTCGCGTGCAGTACCTGCTGCCATGCCCACGCCAAGCAGCAGAGTTTGCTGTATGATGAGCATCAGTACGGCTGGTATCAAGAAGGTGGCAAAACCGTTTTGCGGATTGTAGAGCGACACTTCCTCATACTCTATGGGGTGTTCGGCCACCTTGTCTTGCTCGGCAGTAGTTCCGCCAGCGCGTTCTACCTTGATGCTTGCATTCATGGCCAGGCTCACATTGGTGTTGGCCGTGAGCACACTCTTGTAGTATAGCATACCGCTCATGTCGGCGTATGCGCCCACGTATACCTGTTCGCCCCGGTTAAGCTTTTCAGAAAAGTCGCGCGGTATATGTACCGCCCCATAAGCGTCGCGGTGCTTGATGAGGCTCTTGGCTTCGCTCATGTTGGCACAGTACGATATGATGTGCACATCGGGCGATGCGTCGAGGTGGCGCAGATACTCGCGGCTCTGTGCCGACCGGCAGTCGTCAACCACCGCAATTGGTACGTCACGCACCACCTCGTTGGTATAAATAAAGGTGTAGAGCAGTGGGTAGCCTATGGGCACGAGAAAGAAGAATATGATTACACCCTTGTCGCGAATGATGGTGCGCAACTCCTCACGAAATATGTAGTTGAGATCGGAAAAAGCTTGTCTCCAGTTGTACATGACAAATAGTTCTATATGTATTGTTTATCAGGTGTTATGCTCATACATTAAAGCATAATTCTAACACTCGCTCGTCACTCGTCACCCCATCAGCACTTATGGCTCGTAGGCATAGGTGTTCATCACCTTTTTAAGTCGGCCGAGGAAGGGGATCGGCAGCACCACAAAGCCAAGCAGTGCCATGGCGAAAGGCCACGCATTAGCCAACGGATAGCCGTCGAGCGCGCAGTTGACGTAAAGCAAGTAGTAATGGCGCAGCGGAAACAAATTGGCCAACCCTTGTAGTATGGGGTGCATGGCCATCACCGGGAATGACATGCCAGATATGCTGAACGAAATGACGCCCCACAGCGAGGCAAACGACAGTCCCAAGCGCAGTGTGGGCAACATGGTGAACATGAACACACCCATGCCCTGACAGGCCAACACAAACAGAGCCATCACGCTCCACATACGCCAAATGCCACAGTTGCACGGAAAGTGCAGGTAGCCATAAAGCAGCAGTATGTAAATAGAGCCCATCAGCAGAAATACGATGGTCTGCGGTAGCAGTTTGCTTGTAAGTGCCACAATGATAGAGTTGTTTGACGAGGCCATGAGCTCGTCAGCCGTGTCAAACTTCAATTCAGAGCCGAGACTGAAAACGGTAATCATGAATATGAATATGCCCAGCATGCCCGGTATGATGATGTTTGACAGATACACATTGTAGTTGAGCCACGGATTGGCTATGGCATGCATGTCAATGACGATGGGTTGCAAATAAGCCATGGCTTGTCGCTCGGTGGCCCCCTTGGCGTAAAGCACAGTGCGCGATGCGGCTCCCGATGCCAGTTCAGACATCATGCGCATATCGCGGTAAAGCAGCGAGCCTGCCACGAGGTACGAATAGTTGGTGTAGAACGACACAGTAGGCACCCGTTGCAGTTGTGCCTGTTTGGTGGTGCCGTGTGGTATAAGGTAAAACCCATACACCTCGCCCTTTTGCACCGCCTTTCGTGCCTCCGTCACATTGGCAAACTCGTGCGTGATGTCGCTCATCTGAAAGGCATCGAGGTTGCGGGCCAGATTGCGCGTGGTAGTAGTGCGGTCCTCGTCAACAAGTCCCATGGGCAGGTTCTCGGGCAGCCCCTGCTTCATGAGCGAGGTGAAAAATATGTAACAGAACAGAGGCGCGATGACCATACAGAACCAGTAAATAGGTTGTGTGGCCATACGGCGGAGCTCACGCAAAAACGGATATGCAACACCGTATGCCTTTCCCCCTTCAGAGGGAGTCTGGTCGCCTTTGTTTATATGAACGTTATCAGACATAATAGTGAGCGTTTTGAAATGAAGGGACTATGAATGTGTGTGAGAGCGGATAGCATACCCCGCTCACTCCATCAGCACACTCATGCCCGGTCGCAGTCCGTCAACCTTTTGGGCGGGCGAAGCCTTCACCTCAAAAGTCTTCATGTCATACTGTCCGGTAGTCTTGGTAGCTTTCCATGCGGCATACGAGCCGAGGTCCTTCATATAGTAAACCTTCAGTGTCACCTCCTTGTTGCCCAGTGCCGGTATGGTGGCCTTGAACGTCTGGTTCATCTTAAAGTTTGCCAGGTGGTCCTCGCGCACATTAAAGGTCACCCACATATCGTTCATCAGTGCAATGTTCATGATAGGTGCCCCCGTACCCACCAACTCGCCAATTTGCGGAAATATATCCGTCACCTCGCCGTCGGCCGACGCCGTCAGCACAGTTTCCTTAATGTACGAGTTAACTTCGCTCACAGCACCTTTGGCGCGGTTAACCAAAGCTGCGGCAGCCTCTTTGTCCTCGCGCTCGGCACCATTCTTGGCCATGTCGTATTGCGATTTTGCCGCACGTTCGGTAGCTATGGCAGCATTGCGCTGCGCCGTCACCTCGTCCAGCTTCTGGGCTGTCATCACCCCCTGGTCGTAGAGGCGCTTGACGCGGGCGTACGATTTCTCAGCAATGTCAACCCCCGCTTTCGCCTTTTGCCACATTTCGTAGGCACCGGCAATTTGCTCCTGTCTTGCACCCTTTTCGGCCTTGCGGTTCTGTGCAGCCGCAGCGTCCTCGGCCGCTTGTGCCTGGGTAAGTTTGGCTGCCACGTCAGGTGCTTCAATAATGGCCAGTGTGTCGCCGGCATGCACATAGTCGCCCTCTTTAACCATATATTTAAGTATGCGTCCTGGCACTTTGCTCGACACGCGGTATTCCGTCACATCAGCCTGGCCCTGAATGGTGTCAGGCTCGTTGTTAAAAGCGTATAGGCTGCCAATGACAACCAAAACGATGATGCCCGCCATGATGATAATAGCTGGGAGAAAGTTTGCTTTCTGTCTCATAATTAATATTGATATGTGCGTTGGCGTAATTAGTTAACAAGTTGAGTTTGCCAAGTTTCTTAACATTCGGACTTTAACATAATAATAAGTAGCGTGTAGTATACTTACTTGTTAACCTGTCAACTTGTTAACTAAGAATTCCGCCAACGGCTATGATATATGCTTTAATAATGTGTGTTGTGTGGTAAAGTGGGGGCTATGTCATTCGCCCAGCTGTCCCAAAGCCTTGTTATAGCTTGCATGGCTCAGTTTAATGTCAATTTGCGCATCAATTTTATCGCTGTGCGCTTGCAGCCAGGCCGTTTGTGCTGCCAGCAGGTCCGAGGTTGTGATTACCCCCTCCTTAAATCCCACTTGTGCTGTGCGCAGGTTCTCTTCAGCCTTGTCAAGGTTCTTCATGCTGAGCGTCAGCTTGCGGTTTGCCTCGTTCACCTTGAAGGCCTCCTGGTTCACTTGCAGTTCAATCTTTTCGCGTGCCTCGTCAGTTTTGAGCGCCGCAATGGTAGCCTCCGTTCTGGCAGCGCGCACCTTATACTTAGTCTCGCCCCAGTTCCACACCGGCACCTTCAGCATCACGCCCACAGCCCATGTGCCGCGGAATTTCTTTTCAAAACCATTAAACACGTTGGGGTTCGAAATCATGTACCCACCGGTCAGCGCAATTTGTGGCAGCACCGCCGCGCGTTCAATCTTGGCCTTTTCGGCATAAATCTGTTGTGCGGTGGCCAGTTGCGACAACTCGGCCCGGTTGGCAAAAGCCGTTTCCACGTCAGCCCTAATGTCCTGTGCCACGGTGGGCAAGTCCTGGTTGTCCTCGTCGGCCAGTCGGGGCGCGCTCTCCAGCGGCAAGCCGCAGAGTTGGCACAGCAGCATGCGCGACAGAGTCAAACCGTCCTCCACCTTCATCAGCGTCATTTCCGCCTCATTCAATTTCACGCTCACCGACAACTCATTGCTTTTGGTGGCCACCCCCTCGTTAATCATCTTTACCACGTCCGAGTCAAGGTGCGCCAACATGTTGCGGTAGCTAACGGCCAACCGCCGTTTGTTGGCCAGCGACACCACTTGCCAGTAGGCGCGGTCCACGTCGAGCATCACCTGCTGCTCGTCGGCGCGCAGTTGCGCATCGGCCAGCGAGGCCTGGTGCTTGGTAATGTTTTCGTAAGCCTTTATCTTGCCACCCATGTAGAGCGGCTGTGTCAGCAGTATCATGCCCGCCGTCATGTTGCGGGTGTCGGTGCGGAAAGCATCGGTAATGCCCTTGCCAAAGGCATTGCCAGCCTGTCCCAGTGCCGCGGCATTTTGCTGAAACGCCCCCGACATGTCCTGAATGAGCGGTGCCAGGTCGGGGTATTTGGTAATGATTTGCTGCGCTATGGTTGGAAACTGTGCACCAAACTGGTTAACCGCAGTCGTACCGATGTTGTTGAGCGCATTCTTTTGGTTATTGCTGAGCAGTGAAATCTCATCGCCTGTGCGCATGTAGCCAGCGGTGAGCGACACTTTGGGCAGATAGTTGGTGTGTGCAGCCTTGGTGTCCCAATGCGCCTTGTCAAGTTGGGCTTTGCTTTGTGCAAGTTCCTTATTGTTGCGCAGTGCCATGGCACGGCAACTGTCGAGCGACAAAACGGCCTGTGCATGGCCGCAGAGGCCGCAGAGCACGAGTGTGATGCTTACAAATATTCTTTTCATACAATCAAGCCAAGTGTTTGATGGTGTTGTGCTGTGTTTTAATGTGTCAGCTCCAAGCCTGCGAATGCTGAAGCCGGGGGGGGGCGGCATGCGTCTCCCATACAGCCATTGCACAGGGCATAGTAGCATTGCAAATGTACGGAATTTCTTCGAGCACTGCACAATATGCGCCTATTAAAGGGAGAAATAGAACAAATGTGCCGTATTTAAGTAGCCTCGTCGTTATGGCATGCCCGCCCTACGTGACAGAAAATTGCGCATACACCGTGCGTGTGCGCAATATGATAGGCCAAAGTCAACCGGAGTGCCCAGTGTCATGAAAACTTTGCACGGATAAAGTGGGACGGCAAAAATAAATTTGTACATTTGCAACGCAAAGGAAGATAAACGACGATTGTGGATAAGGATAAAATATTTAAGATAGACATTGACAGGGTGCTCGAGAGCAAGGCCGGCAGCAAGGCACGCTATGTGCCGGGTTTTGTAAGGTCGTGGCTCAAGCATATTGTGCATCAGAACGAAATAAACGATTTTATGAAGCGCGTGGGCAACATGCAAGGCGTGCCTTGGCTTGATGCCGTGATGGACTATCTTGACGACAAACTCGACATTGAGGGCTACGACAATCTGCCCGACGATGCCGACGGCCGCCGTTTCACATTCGTGAGCAACCACCCCCTCGGTGGGCCCGACGGCATAGCCATCGGCCAGATATTGGGCCACCGCTACGACGGACGCATACGTTATTTGGTAAACGACCTGCTCATGAACCTGCACGGACTGGCCCCATTGTGTGTGCCAGTAAATGTAACGGGCAAGCAGAGCCGCGACCTGCCGCTGCAAATCGATGCCACGTTTAATAGCGACAACCACGTCATCATGTTCCCCGCCAAATTGTGCTCGCGACGCCAAAACGGTGTTATCCGCGACTTGCCCTGGAACAAAACCTTCATACAAAAGAGCGTTGAAACCCATCGCGATGTGGTGCCCATACATTTTGGCGGACGCAACTCCGACCGCTTTTACCGCCTCGCTTCGTTGTGCAAAAGTCTCGGCTTAAAGTTCAACATAGCCATGCTGTTCCTGGCCGATGAAACCTTCCGCAACCGTCACAAAACCTTCAAGGTAAAGATAGGCAAACCCATACCCTGGCAAACCTTCGACCGTTCAAAACGCCCCGCCGAATGGGCCAAGTGGGTAGAGGATATCGTGTATGCACTCTGACAAGTACCCCTTCAGTCTACAATCAGCATGTACGCACCACACATCTATATATACAGCACAAGACATAACAAGTAGGATCATGCAACCAATCATACCTCCAGTAGATAAGGAACTCTTAAAACAAGAATTGACGCCCGAGCGTCGCCTGCGCACTACTAACAAGGCGGGTAATGAAATATACATCATTACCTATCAACAGGCCCCCAATGTCATGCGCGAAATAGGCCGCTTGCGCGAGATAGCCTTTCGTGCTGCTGGCGGTGGAACGGGGCAGGAACTTGATTGGGACGAGTTCGACACCTGCGAACACCCCTATTACCAGCTCATAGTGTGGGACCCTGAGGAGGAGCTGATACTTGGCGGCTACCGTTTCTTGCCTGGCAACGAAACACCTATCGACCACAACGGACAGCCATGCTTGGCCACGAGCCACTTGTTCCACTTTTCCGACGAGTTTGTCCGCACCTATATGCCCGACACCGTCGAGCTTGGTCGTTCATTTGTCACCCTCGAATATCAGAGCACACGTGCCGCAAGCAAGGGCCTTTTTGCACTTGACAATCTGTGGGACGGACTCGGTGCCCTGACAGTGGTCATACCCAACCTCAAATACTTCTTTGGCAAGATGACCATGTATCCGTCGTTCAACCGTCCGGCACGCGACATGATACTCTACTTCCTGCACAAGCATTTTGGCGACAAGGACGCCCTCGTCACCCCCATCGAGCCATTGCACATCGACACCCCGGCCGATGAACTTGCCCAACTCTTCGTACACGACGACTTCAAGTCCGACTACCGCATACTCAACACCGAGGTGCGCAAGCGCGGCTACAACATTCCGCCATTGGTCAACGCCTACATGGGCCTCAGTCCCACCATGCGCGTGTTCGGCACCGCCATCAACCACGAGTTCGGCCAGGTGGAGGAAACAGGCATATTCATAGCAGTGGACGAGATACTGGAGCAAAAACGTATGCGACATATTGACACCTTTGCCAAGGAAAATCCTGACAGTTTGAACCTGTTTGAGCAATTATTCAAAAAGAAAAACTGAGCATAACGCGCGATATATGCTTAATAAATACTAAAAAAGTGGCGAGGCGTTGCTTTTCTTCGTAATTTTGCAACGAATTTACGAAGAGTCTGTATTTATGAACGTTATAAGGATAGTAAAGGCCTGATTATAGCCTGCATTGGTATACCCTTTGCAGGCATTTGTTATGCCGTGATGTGACATCGCCCCTTATTAAACGTGTACAAGTAGAACTATGCGACAACTAAAGATAAACAAAAGTATCACCAACCGCTCAAGTGCAGCGTTGGACAAGTATTTGGTAGAAATTGGCCGTGAGGAACTTATCTCAACCGACGAGGAGGTAGAACTCGCACAGCGTATTCACCGTGGTGGCCCCGATGGGCAAGCCGCACTCGACCGTTTGACACGTGCCAATTTGCGCTTCGTTGTCAGTGTGGCTAAACAGTATCAAAATCAAGGACTCGCACTTAACGACTTGATCGATGAGGGCAATCTCGGCTTGATTAAAGCCGCCCAAAAGTTTGACGAGACACGTGGCTTCAAGTTCATCTCGTATGCCGTGTGGTGGATACGTCAAAGCATCTTGCAAGCCATCTCAGAGCAAAGTCGTATTGTGCGCATGCCGCTCAACCAAGTAGGTTTCCAGAGCAAGCTCACCAAGGCTATTGTCAATTTTGAGCAGGAGTTCGAGCGCCGCCCGTCAGTGGCAGAGTTGGCCGAACTGCTCGACACAGATGTGAGCAAAGTGCAGGAGGCCCTTGGCACTAATGGCAAGAAGGTGAGCGTTGATGCCCCATTTGCCGAGGACGACTCAAACTGTCTGATAGACATCATGACCGACGATTCGGCTCCGGGCACCGACAACCAAATGGAGAAGGAATCGCTCTCGTCTGACCTTGATGCTGCGCTCAAAACACTCTCCGACCGCGAACGTCAGGTGCTGAAAATGCTCTTCGGTATTGGACGTAACGAAATGACGGCCGAGGAGGTGGCCAACACATTGAACTTGACGCGTGAACGTGTACGCCAAATTAAGGAACGTGCCCTGCGCCGCCTGCGTGAGGCCGACAACATTAACATCTTGATGAAGTATCTTGGCTAACATTCAGCCATGTATGATACGACTCCCTTACTGCGGAAGTGCCCAAGTGGCGCTTCCGCTTTATTTTTTTTGCGACAAACGCTACCTCTAATGGGGGCGACGCGTCCCGCGTCCCGCGGGCATAAAGGCAAAGGCTCATACACTTAACAAAGGCTCACAAACAGCACCAATTACACGTCTGTTTGTGGGTCTTTGCCTTAAATCCCGACGCGAGACGCGTCGCCCCCATTAGTGCTTGCGTTTGGTGCTTGAACCCGTTCGAGTTTATAGGTTTATAGCTTGTCTTTCTCAGATTTAATAGAGCGCCCCTTAAATCAAAAATACAACAATAAAGGTAAAAATGCCATACAATTTGTATCTTTGTGGGAAAAACAACTGACAAACTGTAATATCACCAATGGATTTATTTGTAAAAAAGACCGCCGACGAACTCCTGCGTGAGGCCGGAAACGAAGGCGGTAAGGGCTTGAAGCGTGTGCTCGGCATGTGGGGCCTGATAGCGCTCGGTGTGGGTGTGATAATAGGTGCGGGACTCTTTTCGGTCACAGGCATTGTGGCTGGCGAGCACACCGGCCCCGCCATCATATTAAGCTTTGCCCTGGCCGCACTGTGTTGCGCTTTGGCCGGTTTGTGTTATGCTGAATTCGCCTCCATGATACCCGTGGCCGGATCGGCCTACACCTATTCATATTTTACTATGGGCGAGCTCGTAGCCTGGATAATAGGGTGGGACCTCGTGCTCGAATATGCCCTGGCCGCCATGACAGTCAGCATATCATGGAGCCGCTATTTCACCATCATGTTGAGCGACCTCGGGTGGCACCTGCCACAAGCCTGGACAGCCTGTCCGGCCGAGGGCGGCGTGTTCAATCTGCCAGCCACATTGCTCATCGTGCTGCTGTCGTTCATACTGATGCGCGGCACCAAGGGCAGTTCAAAGTTCAACGATTTTCTTGTCGTGTTAAAGATAGCCGTAGTGCTCATCTTCATATACGTCGGTTTCAAATACATCAACACCGACAACCTGACCCCCTTTGTGCCGCAAAACACCGGTGTGTTTGGCGAATACGGTTGGTCGGGCATATTGCGTGGTGCCGCCATTGTGTTCTTTGCCTTCTTAGGTTTCGACGCCATCAGCACCGCCGCACAGGAAACCCAAAATCCGCGTCGCAACATGCCCATAGGCATATTGGGCTCGCTGCTCATTTGCACCCTGCTCTACATGGTGTTTGCCCTTGTCATGACCGGTGTGGTTGACTACCATGCCTACAAGGGCGCCGACAGCATAGCCCCCGCTGCCACAGCCATAGCCCACATGGGCCCCACGGCAGCCGATGGCACCGTCACCCCGGCCTATCCGTGGCTCAACCGCGGCATCATCTTGGCCATACTGATGGGATATGCCAGTGTGGTGCTCGTCACGTTGCTTGGTCAGAGCCGTGTATTTTACAGCATGAGCCGCGACGGACTGTTGCCGCCCATTTTCTCACATCTGCACAAGCGCTACCACACCCCGGCGCGCAGCAATGCCCTGTTTATGGTTGTTATCGGATTGCTGGCCGGTGTGGTGCCAGCCAGTGTGGCGGGCGAGATGACCAGCATCGGCACTCTGTTTGCCTTTGCCCTGGTGTGTCTTGGTGTGATAGTAGTGCGTCGCACCCAGCCCAATGTGCCGCGCGGTTTCAAAACACCCTTTGTGCCTTGGGTGCCCGCAGCCGGTGTGGTGTGTTGTGTGAGCATGATGCTCTTTTTGCCGGCCGACACATGGATACGCCTTGTGATGTGGATGCTCATAGGTCTTGACGTCTACTCCACCTATGGCGTGCGCCACAGTGTGTCGGGCAATGGCACCATGCGCCGCACGGGCCAGAGCGTGCTCAATGGCATTGGCGTGATAGTAGCTGTGTTGTGTGTCATGACAGGTTTCTGGCACCAGCAGACGGTGGGGTGGAATGAGAGTCACCTGATGTTGTGGATAGCCGTGTTGTTTGGCATAGGCCACATATTCTATTATCTTGTACGTGGCTTTTGGCACCAGGCTCGCTAATGGGCTGACGCCGTAGCGTTACTAATTAGCCGCTAACGCGGAAAACAAAAGAACAGAAGTACAAAAGAACAGGCTAATACATGCTAAGCCTTATTTCCTTATGTTCTTCTGTCCTTCTGTTTTCCGCGTTAGCGGCTAATTAGTAATTCAAGTTTCGGATTTGTCCAAGGCGGGCTGAAAGCCCAATGGAGCACATAGCCCAGGGCAAGCGAAGCGGCACCCTGGGTATCACGCGTTGGAGCAGTCGCGCCCTGTAAGGGCAAAAGCTTTAAGCCATGCCGCAATTATTGCACAAAATATACATACACTTGATATTCCATATTAAGATCACAAATTCAGCTATCAGCTAAGGCTACAAAAGGCTTAAAGCTTTTGCCCTTACAGGGCGCGACTGCTCCATTACGCGATACCCAGGGTGGCGCTTCGCTTGCCCTGGGCTATGTGCTCCATTGGGCTTTCAGCCCGCCTTGGCCAAATCCGAAACTTCTATTAGTAACGCTACGGTATCAGCCAATTACCACATTTTCTACCATATAAATTAGATGCAGTGAAACATCTTGCATCTTACACTAATGGCATTTAATGCTCTGAATATCAGATGTTTATGCAGTGTAGAATATAGTGAAAACTACTTGCACTACTGCCTGCACGCACCAGTTGCGGCAGCACGCAATTACGGCATAGGGGGAGCGGATTTTCAGTCGGTCTGATTGAAAATCCGCTCCCCCTATGCCGTTAGAACACATTGTTACATCGTAAAATTACAAGGCCGCATTGTGGCGTATTCGCCAGTATCAAATTCGCCCTCCTTTGCACCCGTATCCCCCTTCTCGCTTGTGTAAGATGCAGGCCTTGGCGTGTAGGTTTTGTGTAGGATTGCTTTGAAACATCTTACACTGTTGAAAACGTTGATTATCAGTTTGTTATACCTAATTAGTGTAAGATGCAAGATGTTTGCTGTCCAACAAAATGGTAGGTGTTTGCGCCCCGGAAACGCCTCAAAACGATAAGCCCCACATGGCAAGTAAGGCTCTGGCCGCAAAGAACAGCATGGGCACGATAAGAGCCGGCAGCAGATTGATGGTTTTGCAGTCCTTGATGTGGAGCACACCAAGGCCCGACGCCGCAATCAGAATGCCACCCACGAGCGACACCTCCGAAATAAGCTCCTCAGATATGAACGAGCGCGACACGAGGGCAATGCCGTAAATGGCCGACATCCACACAAACACGGCAACCGAGGTGATAGCCACCCCAAAGCCATACGACGAGGCCACCACCACCATGGTAACCAGGTTAAGTGTGGCGGCAGTCATAAGGTAAGTGTTGTCGCCATATAGTGCGCTCATCACAGGGCCCATCATGGCCAGTGTGCCTACACAGCACAGCAATATGCCGGTGGTAATGCCCTCGGCCAGGTTGGTGGTAGATATGCGGCGCGTGGCCTTCTCCATGCGCTGGTCCATTTTGCACACCGTGCCCACAAGGCCGCCTATTGACAGGCAGAAGATGAAGAGCGCGGGGTAATGTGTCTTTTGCATACTGTCGATGGCCACATTCATGCCGAGCGCCAGGGCACAAAGTCCCATGGCGGTGTTGAGCACGTTGATGTATTTCTCGCTGATGCCACGTTTGAATAGTGCACCGATGGCGCTGCCAAGCACTACGGCTATGGCATTGATGATGATTGCGTACATTTAATGTCGTAAAATTGTTGGTTGATAGCGTGTTACGGGGTGCGAAGTTACGACAAAAAACTGGCGTGACGCAGTATGCCGCGCACAAAATGTGTGGCAAGAGGCATGGCTTCGGGTTCGGGTTCATTATTTTGTAAGTAGGTGTTCATAATTATTTTTACATTGAAAGTGCGTTATCGGGACGCAGATATCTCCTTCGTTTGAGGGAGCATAGCGGGCTATGTGACCGAGGACGAAGGAGATAGATGCGCCTCGAGAACGTGCTTTCAATGTGAGAATGACACTTGCTGATTGTATAAAATAATTTTGAACACCTACTTAATACAAAAAACACCTGTTGATGTGGCAGTGCAAAAAAGTTTTTTCGTACTTTTGCGCATCAAAACATGACAGGGCACAAGCCCTTTTTAATTATAAACCCAAAAATGGACGACTATCACGCGGATACCAACGTTTGATGCCGACCCGAGACAGGCCTCTGCCCCTTGCACAAGCCGTTTCGTGCCGGACGAAACGTTGTGTGCAGGCAGTGAATTTCTCATCACAAAGTAAAACGACCTGTTTCTTTATGCGTACTTACTGGAACTACAACAAAAAGCTTCAAACCATTGATGAGTGGGCGCCCGACTGCTGGGTGCAGGTAACCTGCCCTACGCCAGAGGACGAAGATTTTTTGACTAAAGAACTGCAAATTCCCGATTACTTTCTTGACGACATTCGAGATAAGGACGAGCGCTCGCGTTATGAATACGACGACGGGTGGTCGCTCATTATATTGCGCATACCCTATGTAAAGGAGGTGGCCTCGCGCACACCGCACACTACCATACCTATGGGCATAATCCTTAACAAAGGCGTGTGCGTGACGGTGTGCAACTACGAGACCAACATGATGATAGATTTCGTGTCGTACCAGCAAAAGCGCAACCAGGGTTTTACCGACTCTGTCGACCTCGTGTTCCGCCTCTTCCTGTCGTCGGCCGTGTGGTATCTGAAGCGGCTGAAGCAAATCAACATTTTGCTTGAAGAGGCCAAGCGCAACCTCGACCGCCAGATAGATAATGAGGATCTCGTGGGACTGTCGCGCTTGCAGGACAGCTTGACCTACTTTATCACCTCTATCCGTGGCAACGAAACATTGCTTTCGAAGCTCAAGTTTAAGTTGCCCGTCGATGAATTGGACGCCGACCTCATTGAGGACGTGACCATTGAGATGAACCAGGCGCGCGAAACAACCAACATCTACACCAACATTCTCGACTCCACCATGGAGACGTATGCCAGCATTATCAACAACAACATGGCTGGCGTGATGAAACAGATGACTTCGGTGTCCATCATACTGATGTTCCCGACACTCATAGCTAGTATCTTTGGTATGAACCTCGTGAGCGGAATGGAAACCGTTTGGTGGGGGTTCCCCGTAGTAATCATTGCCTCTGTCGTGGTGACAGGCATTTTTTATGGTCTGTTCCGCTGGAAAGCTTGGATTTAAGGCCAGTAAGGCAAAGTTTTTATCCGATTTACTTGGCGTATACGCATTTATTGTGCAAATTTGCAATTCCCACACACGGGTGTGGGCTACTACATATATAACTCACGTACGATCCTATCCTATTTATTATGGACGAAATTAAGAACACTGCTGAAACAGAAGAACAAAAGGTGGTGGCTGCCGAAGCCAACAATGCCGAAACTGCTTCAGCCGAAGTAACAACAGACACTGCTGCTCCTGAAAAGCGTAACGAACCGACCACAAAGGCCGAGGTGATTGATCGCTTGAAGGATATTGTATATAATGGCGGTAATGTGGAGCGCGCTGAACTTGACCACTTGAAGATGCTTTACTACCGCATTCACAATGCCGATGTGGTTGCTGCCCGCGACAAATTTGTTGAAGAAGGTGGCAAGCCTGAGGACTTTATGCCGGCTCCCGACACTGAGGAGGAGAACTTCAAGGCTCAACTGTCGCTCATTCGCGAACTCCGCAACAAGGCTGCCGAGGAACAAGAGAAGGAAAAACTGGCCAACCTAAAACGCAAGCAGGAGATTATTGAACGCATCAAGGAACTCTCTGCCACTCCCGACGACGCCGACAAGGGCTATAACGAGGTGAAGGACCTGCAGGCCGAATGGAAGGATATCAAAGCCGTGCCGGCTGAGAACGCTACCGAACTGTGGAAAAACTACCAGCACTATACGGAGCAGTTCTACGACCAGCTGCGTCTCAACCACGAGATGCGCGCTTACGACTTTAAGAAAAATCTTGAAATAAAGACGCACTTGTGCGAGGCAGCTGAAAAGTTGGCCGATGTGGAGGACGTTATTTCGGCCTTCCACCAGTTGCAAAAGTTGCATCAGGAATATCGCGAAACTGGCCCCGTGGCCAAGGAGTTGCGCGACGAGATATGGAAACGCTTCAAAGATGCTTCGACTGTCATCAACAAGCGTCATCAAGACCACTTCGAGGCCATCAAGGCTAAGGAAGAGGAGAACTTGGTAAAGAAAACCGAACTCTGCCAAAAGGTGGAGGCACTTGAATTTGGCGAACTCAAAACCTACAACCAGTGGGAAGACATGACCAAGCAGGTGCTGGCCATGCAGGCTGAATGGAAAACAATCGGTTTTACGCCCCGCAAGGTGAACAACGAGGTGTTTGAACGCTTCCGCGTGGCTTGCGACCGCTTCTTCCAGGCCAAAACGGCTTATTTCAAGGCTAACCGCGAAAAGCTCAACGCCAATCTCACTGCCAAGAATGCACTCATCGAAAAGGCTGAGGCTTTGAAGGATAGCACCGATTGGGGGGCTACTACCAACAAGTTTATTGAACTGCAAAAGGAGTGGAAAACCATCGGCCCTGTGGCGCACAAGGTGTCAGATGCCGTGTGGAAGCGATTTAACGACGCTTGCAACTACTTCTTCGACAAGAAGAACGAGGCTAATGCCGGACAGCGCAAGGAGGAGGAAGCTAACCTCGAACTGAAAAAGGCGGTGATTGCCGACCTTGAAAAGCTGGCCGAGAACGCTGGCGACAACTTGCTGCAGAGCGTGCGCGACCTGCAGGCGCGTTGGAACGAGATTGGCCATGTGCCTTATAACAAAAAGGAGAAGACTTATCGCCGCTACCGTGAGTTGTGCGACAAAATTTACGACACGCTGCACGAAACGGCAGGTCGTCGTCGCATGGACAACTTCCGCAAGACTGTGGCTGACAAGGGTGGCTCTGAATTGACGCGCGAACGCAGCCGTCTGCAAAATGCCTTCGATGGCAAGAAGCAGGAAATTCAGACTTACGAAACCAACCTCTCATTCTTCCGTACCAGTTCGAAGAAAGGTAATTCGCTCGTGGCCGACATCGAAAAGAAGGTGGCCCGCTTGAAGGAGGACCTCGAAGAAATCGGTCAGAAAATTAAGGCTGTGAACGAACAAATCAAGGCTGAAAAGGCTGAGAAATAACATTGTAGAGCACAAGCATCAAGCATAAGTGTGGGTGGAGCGCCATAGGGTGGCTCCGCCCACATCTTTTTGTGCCAGGTTTGTACGAAAGTAAATCAATCGTTTGTGTATCACCAAACGCTATCTCAAAACGCTACCACAAGACGCTAACTCAAAACGCAAACTCTAATGGGGGCGACGCGTCCCGCGTCGGGAAAATATGCAGCTGTTATTTAGCAGAGTTTGTATGCCTTTCCTTTCTCTGCCCGACGCGGGACGCGTCGCTCCCATTAGAGTTAGCGTTTTGAGTTAGCGTTTTGAGTTAGCGTTTTGATGTAGCTTTTTGTGAGTCTTGCAGTAAGGCACCGGAAGAAATCCCCTCTTAATTCATTGCGCAAATCAATTGATATACTTACCTTTGCAATAACAGGAATCGCTTGCATACCGCCTTATCTGCAAGCAAGTCGTTTTATATATGAACCAGAGACCAAGTGTAGTTTTTAGTGTTATTTCATAGTAGAATGAGGTCAGAATGAAAATCAAACATATATTCATTTCGCAACAGCTTATACGCCATATTACATACCGCAGCGCATTGTACGCCCTTGGTTTTGTATGCGCCTTTTGGTTGCTTGTCACGCCCATGGGGTGCCACAAGCGCGATGCACAGACCAATGAGGTGCAAGCCCCAACGGCTGCCGACTCTGTGCGCCGGTTGGTCATGACGGTGCGCAGTAGTGCACGTTTGTATGTGACTGAAATGCAGGTGCACAAACTCGTGACCAACACCGACGAACCCGTGTTGACGGGGCAGGTGCTTGGCATGCCGGTCAACATGCCGACGCGCATTGGCAAACGACGCGTGCTCATTCCGCTCGACGTGACCATAAAGGCATACATCGACCTGCAACACTTTGACGAGCGCAACGTGGAGCGCACCGACAGCACCCTGATTGTAACGCTGCCCGACCCGCAGGTGGTTATAACAGCATCGAAGATTGACAACAAGGGTATACGCCAATATGTGGACATGGCGCGCTCACGCTACACTGATGCCGAAATCACGGCCTTGGCACGGCAGGGCGAGGACAGCATTGCACGACACATGGCCCACTATGGCATAGAACGCGAGGCACAACGCAGCGCTGCCAACCAACTGCTGCCGCTATTGCAGCAAATGGGCTATAAGGAGGGGCAGGTAACAGTGCGGTTTAAGAAGACATTTACTGACAACGATTTTGTACGCATGACGCGCAGACAATGAAGCAGACTGATAAACAACATAGCATCATGACATGGCGCAAGGCCATTGGTAGCCTGTTGCGCTGGTGGTGGGTGGGGGCTGCTGCCATAGTGGCAGTGGCTGTGGCCTATATATATAAAGGCGTGACCGACAACCCACCCGTCAGTTTGCGTGTGGTGCATAACACGCGCATCGATGTCACGCCCGAACAAATAATGGCCGTGCGCGACATCGGGCAGTGGGAGTTTCTCACCATCAATACCGAGGAGGTGGTGGAGTGGGAGCACAAGCGCACTTTCGGCACCGACCGCCTGGTGCGTATCTATCAGGGCACATTGCGGCTCGGGGTGGATATGCAAAAGGCTTCGGACGGGTGGTTTGTGTCATTGCCCGACTCCACAGCTCAACTCACCTTGCCACCAGTGTCGCTGCTCGACGAGCGCTTTATTGACGAGGCCAGGACGCGCTCCTTCTACGAACGGGGCACGGTGACGTCCGATGTGCTTGACCAACTTTATGCGCAAGCGCAGCAAAAAATGCGACGCCGCTGTTTGACACCACAGAATTTGCAAGCAGCGGAGACTAACGCGCGGCAGCAGTTTGAACGCATTTTCCGGCAAATGGGTTTCAAACGCGTCATCGTCAAATTTGATGGCAAGCAATGAGTGGGTATTCAGAGTTTATGGCTGTCCTGTAAAATGTTCAAGCACCAAACGCTATCACTAAACGCTACCACTAAACGCTACCTCAAAACGCAAGCACTAATGGGGGCGACGCGTCTCGCGTCGGGATTTGAGACAAAGGCTCACAGACAGAAGTGTAATTAGTGCTATCTGTGAGTCTTTATTTATTTTCCCGACGCGGGACGCGTCGCCCCCATTAGAGGTAGCGTTTTGAGGTAGCGTTTAGTGGTAGCTTTTAGTGCTTGGGCGTTTTACAAGGTAGCAAGAGTTTCAGTTAATGGTGTTGTAACGACAGATGCAACGCAAAGCGCAAATATCCCGCATTTTGCATATTTTACACAAAATAGGTGTCCGATTGGTACCAATCGGACACCTATTTGATAGCAATCGGACACAAAAGCATAGCAATCGGACACATGTTTTAAGATTTATGCTTTATATTTGTGGGCATATAATCACAACAAATTAAGTGTAAAATATGAAGAAGAGAGTATTGTATTTGCTATGCATGGCCTTTGCCATGATGGCATGGCTGCCTCCGCAACTGTGGGCGCAGACTCAACCTTCGGGAGGAGATGGCAGCAGCGAAAGTCCGTTCCTCATTGCCACAGCTGAGGAACTCAAGTGGTATGCCAGCTATGTGAATGGCGAGAGTGGCGACAACGTGGTGCATACCACGGCGTGTGCCCAACTTGTTAAAGACATCGACCTTTCTACCGTGTGTGGCGAGGGCAAAGGCAACTGGACGCCGATTGCTAAATACGGCATTTACCAGTATAAAGGTGAACATCATTTTGATGGCGTTTTTGACGGAAACGGCCACACAATATCCAATCTCTATATAAATGACGAGAATGGTTCAAATTTAGGGCTTTTTGGATATATAAAACCAACCGCATCAAGAACATCTGTCAAAAATTTGAAGATGGCCAGCGTTCAAATAGTTGGCGAAAGTTATATTGCCGCAGTGTGTGGTTCGGGCAGTGGTGTCACGTTTGAGAATATAGAAGTTATAAGTGGCAGTATTGCTGGTACAAGAGAAATTTCTGGCATAAGCAGTTGTGTTGGAAATGCAAAGAACTGCATAAATCGTGCCGATGTGACGGCCAGCAGTATGTATGCAGCAGGTATTATTCACTATATTAGAGGAAAAGTGTCCAATTGCAGTAATTATGGTAAAATAACTGCAGGAAAAGGTCTGGCTGGGGGCATTGTTTCAAATGGCGATGGTTTTGCAAAGTTGACAGATTGTGCCAACTATGGTGATATCGAGATTACACAGCCAGTAGGTAATGACTGTGGAGTTGGCGGTTTGCTCGGTTATCCATGGTACGTAGAAATCAGTAACTGCGCAAATTTCGGAAATATCTACCTCAAAGCACAATCTGAACTTGTGGGCGTCATTGTTGGCAAAGGGTTACTTGTAAAAGCAAGCGGTATCTTGGCCAATACTGGCAATATTTATGTTGGCGGTACGGCTCAGACCGATGTGCCTGTGTTGCAGTCTGGCATTAGTTGGGAAGATAACAACGTTAATAACACAGCCACTTGTCTCACCCCTACGGCAGAGCAGCTTACTTCGGGTTGGCTTACCTGGCAGTTGCAGCAGAACTGCAGCACGCAAACGTGGGGACAGAACATCAGTATCGACCCTAAGGATCAATATCCTGTTATAGGCGGCAGTGTGTTGTATGCAGCGGGACCTTGCACTGGCGACCACTCGGCTGCAACCAGTTTTAGCAATAACCCGTCCTTTGTGAGTCACAACCTTACACATCACGATGCGGTGCCCGCCACCTGTGTTGCCGACGGTACCATTGAATACTGGAGTTGCTCGGACTGCGGCAAACAGTGGAGCGACGAGTCAGGGCAACATATTGTAACCGATTTGACAGCTAAAGCGCTTGGACATGACTATAATGCACAGGATGAGTGCACCCGGTGCGGGGCAAAATTATGCTCCGAGGGGCACACTAAAGACCAGCAGGTTGATGCAGTTGAAGCCACCTGCACCACTGCGGGTAACATTGGCTATTATCACTGCTCGGTGTGCAACAAATATTATAACGCCGAAACTAACGAACAAATAGCAGAGAACAGTTGGAATATACCAGCCAAGGGACACACTGCCAATCATGTGTCAGCACAGGCTGCCACTTGCAGCCAAAAGGGTAACCACGAATATTGGTATTGCAGCGATTGCAATACATACTTTAAGGAGGAGACCTGTGAAACTTCCTACACCGATGATGCAGATGCTGAAACGGGCGTGTGGATAGAGATGATTCCGCACACCCTACCTATCGATTTCGACGAGAACGGAGTGAAATATTGCTCGGTGTGCGGACATATTGAGGGCGAAGCGCCAATGCTTGTGGCTGATGAGGCATCGCCGTTTAATGGCTACTACGCCTTCAGTAAGGCAGGTCATTTAGTATGGTTGCACAATCAAGTGCAAGTTTATGACGCAGTGACAAATCCCTCTCCAATCGAAAGCATCAAGTGTTATCTGGCAAACGACATCAGTTTGAAAGCTGTTTGTCACCCAGCCGATGCTGTAAACAACGTGGCAGAGGCTAACTGGAATCCTATTGGTGGCGAAAACCCCTTCAAAGGCATATTTGACGGCAACAAACACACTGTCAGCGACTTGTACATCAACAGCTCAGGCAGCAATCTCGGGTTGTTCGGGTACGTAGATGGTGCTGAAATTAAGAACGTCACTGTGCAAGGAAACGTGACGGGCTTTTATGAAGAAGGAAATGAACAATCAGGGCAATATGTGGGTTTGGTGTTAGGTGTTGGCACAACAAAATCAAAATTGGAAAACTGCGAAAGCAGAGGTAGCGTGACGGGGTGCAGCAACGTAGGCGGCATTGCCGGACTCGTGCCACGAGGCACCATTACTCTGTGCACCAATCGCGCCACTGTGACGGGCTCAGGTCAAAGCAGTAAGTACATTGGCGGCATAGTTGGTTACGGGAAAGGACTCTCTTTTTGCGCAAACTATGCAGACATTACGGCCGAAGGCAGCTCTGTCGGCGGTCTGGTTGGCTATGTCTTCCCCGACATCAACAATGAAGGAATGAGCAACTGCATGAATGTGGGCAATGTAATAGGAAAACAAAATGTGGGCGGTCTGGCTGGTGAATGCTTTGCTCCCCAAAATACCAACAATTACAGCTCTGGCCGTGTAGAGGCCACTAATCAATACGCAGGACTGCTTGTGGGTAAATATGGAAATGACCCGAGCAAGGCTTTTGCAAATACATATTATGTAGAGGAAGGCCTTGTGGTTGAAAATGGAACGGCTACTGCAGGCAAGTACTATGGTGATGGTACAATCTCAGCGTCGGCGCAGGCTGTTCATCAAGCTGACGTGGCTTCGGGCAAATTGGCCAGCTTGCTGGCATCAGTTAACAGCACCTGGGGACAAGACCTGGAACAAGAAAACTCCTATCCCGTGTTGAACGGCAAGACAGTCTACTTCTCAGGCAGCAAGTTGTGCAACGGACATCTGCTGAGCGAAGCGTATACCAACGACCAAACAAAGGAGACAGCTACGCCCGCCCACTCTCAGGAGTATGAAGATGGCGGATTTTGCACGGTGTGCCACGAAAGCCGCGAATTGCACGGCAAAGGTACTGCCAATGATCCTTACCTTATTTCAAACGTGGCGCAGTTGGAATATTTGCGCGACCAATCAAACTTAGGAAATGGACAGATTACAGCACACGCCAAACTGGTTAATGACATAGACTTGGCTTATGCTTCAGCATCAAGTTGGATACCTGTTTCAAAGTCAAATGCCTTTGCCGGCACGTTTGACGGCAACGGACACTGCATAAAGAACCTGTATTCTTCGTTCTACCAGGGTGGCTATGTCGGATTGTTCGGCTATGTCAATGGTGCTACTATCAAGAATCTCACAGTTGAGGGCGTAATCGAGTCGTCATGCTCAAATCAGGGTATGATTGCTGGTCAGTCAGTAGGTGCCAACTTTTATAATTGTGTGGCTAAGGGCCGTATCAACACAAGTGGCAGTGCTGACTATGTGGGAGGCATAACAGGCTGGGTTACAAGAAATAGTCCTTCCATACCCGTTGTGCGGAGTTGTGCAAGCTACGTAGACATCGTTTCAACCGGCACGTTCGCAGGTGGCATCATAGGTAAATCTAACCATAGTATCATCATGGAAGCCTGCGCCAACTATGGTAATGTGACGGGCAAAGTGAATGTGGGCGGTTTGATGGGATACACTGACCCCCAAAGCGATAGTCATATCACAAACTGCTATGTAGGGTCTTGCGAAGTGAGAGGAACAGGTTCAAATGTGTTCTTGACATGTTATGAACCTTCGGGCAATCTGTCAAACTTCGAAAAAGTCTTTTATTCAAAAGACGCCAAGGTGTTCGCATCAGCCGATGCCACAGAGCCTGAGGACCTTGCCAGCCGCATTGCTTATGGTGATTACAACACATCGTCAGCATTTGTAGGCTTTACGGCAGAGCAGATAGCTGGTGGCGAAGCTACTTATTGTATGAACAACGAGACGACGGTTTTGCCCGTCTGGACACAAGACCTCAGCCAAGCAAATAGCCAACCTGAGCTTAACGGTGATGCCGCACTCCACACCGTGTACAAAATGGGCTATCTCCATGGCAGCAATCTTCCCTTCTTCAGCAACAACCAGGATCTCGAAAACACGCTCCACCCCGAGGCCGACAATAATGGCAGCCACGACGAGGCATACCGTTATGTGCCAAATAGACACGGAAGCAGAACGCACTCGGCTACATGCAGTGTGTGCGGTTATTTTGTTGAATCTCAGGATTGCACCTTTATGGACGATTTCTGCATAAAGTGCAATTATGGTGTTCTTGATTTGTTCGAACTGGCAGACGGCGAGGCATACACCCTTGCAAATGGTGCAGAAGTGGGTGAATTGAACTATGCCCGCAATTTTGGTGGCACGAACTGGACAACATGGTATGTGCCGTTTGAATTGAAGCTCACACCGGAGCTTTGCCAGAAGTACGCTTTCTCGCGCATCAACAACGTGCACCAATATGACGATAACAACGACGGTGTGGCCGACCGCACCATCGTGGAGAGCTTCAACCAAGCCGAAGGGGTGACCCTCAAGGCCAACTACCCGTACTTGGTGCGCGCCCTGACCGATGCCGACAAGAAAATGACCATTACCCTGACCGAAGTGGAATTGGCCAATGCCGAGAGCAAGCACATTGACTGTATGAGCGTGGATCACACCTACACCTTTACCGGTACATACAATGAAATGGGTGAAGGCGGCACCGAGGCAAATTCGCCCTTGTCACTCTTTGATTACTCAGATGGTAACATGTGGCTCAACTTCCACAGTCTGCCGGCTCAGCGCCACTACCTTGTAATCACACCGCGCGATGGCAGTGCCCCGACATTGGCTCCTGCACGCGTAATGTTGCAGGTGATAGGCGATGAAACGGTGACAGGCATAGTCAACCTCTACAGCAACGACAAGCGCTCTGCCGAGACTTACGACCTGTCGGGCCGCCGTGTAGGCAGCAACCAACGCGGACTGCTTATTAAGAATGGCAAGAAGGTACTCGTTAAATAACCATTTAAGACAGATAACAACACATGAATAACAGAAAACCATACATGGCACCAGCCACCACGCTTTACCACATTGAAGCGTCTACCATGCTCTGCGGCTCAGGCGGCAGCAGCAATGTGACTGAAACCGAAGTGCGTCCGGGCGAATATGCACCCGACCCACCCAAAAACAGTTGCGGCATGATGTCCGACGGTGGGTATTGGGACGCTGAGTGATGACAGATTGATATGAAACGCGATTAGTGCAGGGGTGTGGAAGTTCGGCTTGACGAACTTTCCATGCCCCCTCTCTTTTTGCTGCATCTTTTCCCGACGCGAGGACGCGTCGCCCCCATTAGAGTTCGCGTTTAGAGCTAGCACTAAAAGATCTAAGACGAAAAATCGGTACTTGTACCCTTTTTACCATACTACAACAACTTACACACCGAGTATCTTGCATCTTACACAAACACACTACAACTCATTGACTATCAATACTTTACTTAGTGTAAGATACTACCAACGCCACCTACACGCATCCTACACACACCACATGCTGCCACGCGGCACGAGCACGGGAGGGCGACATTACGGCATAGGGGGACAGAAAAGTCTGTTGCTCCGACAGATTTTCCTGCGTCCCTGTGGCGTATAACCTACCACATACGTCCCAACCGACTGCTCGGCAACGGGGCGTGATGTGTAAGATGTGTGCAGGGGAGTGTAAGATATTTTGAAATCATCTTACACTCTTGAAACCTCTGTGTATCAACTTGTTACGTGCGAAAAGTGTAAGATGGCAGTAAAAGCACACACATTCAATTATAAGAGGGAAGACGGGGACGGTGCAAATATTTGTGGCTTATCTGCCATTTGAAACTCTTTTGTTCTTATGTTCCCGCGTTAGCGGCAAATGTCATAACTTAGAACCACCCATTAAATGATTGCGCAATTTGTTTGCTCATTCGCGCCAATTACAGTAATTTTGCCTGCAAATTCAATACATAAAATACACATAAAGTATTATGGCAAAGAAAGCACTTCTTATGATTCTTGATGGTTGGGGCATTGGTAAGCACAACCATGGTGATGTTATCTACGAAACTCCTACACCGTTTATGGACCACCTCAACGCTACATACCCCCACTCACAGCTGTTGGCTTGTGGCGAAAATGTGGGTCTGCCCGACGGCCAGATGGGAAACTCAGAGGTGGGTCACCTCAATATCGGTGCCGGCCGCATCGTTTACCAGGATTTGGTAAAGATTAACCGTGCCTGTGCTGATGGTTCAATCATGCAGAACCCCGAGATTGTGTCGGCTTACGAATATGCCAAGAAAAATGGCAAGGGCTTGCACCTCATGGGCTTGACCTCAACCGGCGGCGTGCACTCATCACTCAGCCACCTGTTCAAACTTATTGGCATTGCCAAGGAATATGGCGTGGCAGAGAATACTTACGTTCACTGCTTTATGGACGGTCGCGACACCGACCCGAAGAGCGGCAAGGGCTTTATCAAGGAACTTCAAGGCGTATGCGATGAAAATGGTGCACACATTGCCAGCATCATCGGCCGTTTCTATGCCATGGATCGTGACAAGCGCTGGAACCGTGTAAAGATAGCTTACGACCAGTTGGTTGAAGGCAAGGGACGCAAGGTGACCGACATGGTTGAAGGTGTGCAGAGCTGCTACGACTCAGACTCTGAGGAGCACAAGAACACTGACGAGTTTATGGAACCGCTCGTTAACGCCAATGTGGACGGCCGCATCAAAGAGGGCGATGTGGTAATCTTCTTCAACTATCGTAACGACCGTGCCAAGGAACTTACGGTGGTTCTCACACAGCAGGATATGCCTGAGGAGGGTATGCACACCATTTCCGGTCTGCAGTATTATTGCATGACTCCCTACGATGCCTCATTCAAAGGTGTGCACATTCTCTTCCCCAAAGAGAACGTACATAACACGCTGGGCGAATACATCTCAAAGCAGGGCTTGAAGCAGTTGCACACAGCTGAGACTGAGAAGTATGCACACGTAACATTCTTCTTCAATGGTGGTCGCGAAACACCCTATGAGGGTGAGGACCGCATTTTGGTGGCTTCGCCCAAGGTGGCTACTTACGACCTCAAGCCCGAGATGTCGGCTTTTGAGGTGAAGGACAAGCTGGTTGCCGCTATCAAGGAGAACAAGTACAACTTCATAGTAGTGAACTTTGCCAATGGCGACATGGTAGGCCATACCGGTGTGTACGAAGCTATCGAAAAGGCTGTAAAGGCCGTTGACAGCTGCGTGAAGGACGTGGTGACTGCCGCTAACGAAATTGGCTACGAAACCATCATCATTGCCGACCATGGTAATGCCGACAATGCAGAGAATGCTGATGGTACACCTAACACAGCCCACTCACTCAACCCCGTGCCATTCATCTATGTTACAGAGAACAAGCAAGCTAAGGTGAAAGACGGTGTGTTGGCCGACGTGGCTCCGTCAATTCTGCATATCATGGGTCTGAAGCAGCCTGCCGAAATGACTGGCAAGGACTTGATTGAGGACTAATATCCTGAACATAAAGCACTTTGTGGGTGTGTAAGCCCACATCAACAGGCGAGGCATTCACTCTCGACAAACCATATTATTAGCTGAGTTATCAACAGGTAATATGGCATTTGCCGGGCGTGAGTGCCTCGCTTTTTGGTGGTGCTTATGTGGGTGGAAAGGGCCGTAATGCAACCACGTTTTTATTTTTTTATTACACCAAACACGTAATGCAATCACAGATATGTTTAACTTTGCATAATTTCTATTCAACTTTCAGATTTGGCAAGTACGGGCTGAACTGTCGTGCAAGGCTAATGCGATAAAATTGAGATCGTTTTTGGGAATTCTATTCGTTGTTGTTGCTATTCGGTGAAAAGTAAACATGCGAACGGACTCAAGCACAAAACGCTACCTCTAATGGGGGCGACGCGTCTCGCGTCGGGAAAAGATGCAGCTATTATTTAGTAGAGGTTCGTATTTCCCTCCTTTCTTTGTCCCGACGCGGGACGCGTCGCCCCCATTAGTGCTTGCGTTTTTTACAGCGCTTTTCAAGCAACTTAAAATGCCTCACTTTGGGCCTTTAGCCCGCACTTGCTAAATCCGAGACTTCAATAAAATAATATTGAGCACCTGCTTGGCATAATATGGAACAATCTAAAACAAATCAATTCAATGTGTTGGCAGAAAAGCCGGTAGGTTCGCTGCTCATGCAATACGCCATACCAGCTATTGTGGCCATGGCCGCATCGTCGGTGTATAACATCATCGACGGCATTTTTATTGGTCAGGGCGTGGGGGCAGAGGCTATTATGGGACTGGCCCTTACCGGTCCGCTCATGTCGCTCACTGCTGCTTTTGGTGCCATGGTGGGCGTGGGTGCTGCCACATTGATGAGTGTGAAACTCGGACAAAAGGATTATGGCACGGCACAAAAGATATTGGGCAATGTGGTCATTATGAACCTCACCCTCGGCATTGTGCTCGGTTTGCTGCTGCTCGTGTTCATCAACCCCATTCTACGCTTTTTCGGTGCCAGCGATGTCACGTTGCCATACGCTCGCAACTTTATGTCAATCATACTCGTGGGCAACGTGGTTACACACATGTATCTTGGCCTTAATGCTTTGCTGCGTTCAACCAACCGGCCACAAAAGGCCATGTGTGCCACCATTGGCACCGTTGTGCTCAACTGCATTCTGGCCCCGATATTCATATTTGTGCTGGGGTGGGGCATACGTGGCGCAGCCACTGCCACTATTATGGCACAGATGATTATGCTGACGTGGCAGTTGCGGTTGTTCTCAAACAAGGACGAACTGATTCACTTGAACCGCAGCATAATCAAGCTCGATGTAAAGATCGTGAAGGAATCGCTCCTTGTGGGACTACCCCAGTTCCTGATCAACCTGTGTGCCTGCCTTGTGGCCGCCATGATGACGCGCAGCCTGACCACTTATGGCGGCGATATGGCCGTAGGTGCTTTTGGCATCTGCAACCGGTTCATACTCTTTATCGTGATGGTGGTAATTGGCCTCAACCAGGGCATGCAGCCAATAGCCGGTTACAACTTTGGCGCACGCCGCTATGACCGTGTGCTCGGTGTGCTGAACAAGGCCCTCATATTTGGGTCAGTCATTACGCTGACGGGCTTTGTCATTGGCGTGTTCTTCCCCACACCCTTTGTCAGCGTCTTTGCCAAAGACTCTCCCCAGCTCATCAAACTGTCGGCCCATGCACTGAGTTGTATGGTTATGATGTTCCCCATAGTGGGCATTCAGATTGTGTCGACCGCCTTCTTTCAAAGCATTGGTTATGCGCCTAAGAGCATCTTTTTGTCGCTCACGCGCCAACTCATATTCCTTGTACCTGCCATATTTATCCTGCCCCACTTGTATGCCGACCCGCTCGAGGGCCTGTGGCACGCTGCTCCTGTGGCTGATGGTCTGGCCTCAGTGTTGGCCATCACATTGTTGGTGCTGCAGGTAAAGAAGTTCAAAAAGCAGATGCAAGCTCCTGTCGAAAACATGCACACACCATTATAATACTACGACCATGACACAAACAGCAAATAAACCCGAACCATTCATCATCAACATAGGCCGCTCGCTTGGCAGTGGCGGCCGCGCTATCGGCCACATCTTGGCCAAGGATTTTGACATAGCCTATTACGACCGCGAGATACTCAACCTTGCGGCAAAGGAAAGCGGTTTCTGCGCCGAAGTGTTTGAACGCAACGACGAAAAAAATCGCTTCCTGCGCACCTTAGGCAACATCATACCCTTTATAGGCGGTGGGGCCACCTATTATGACAATGAATTGTCAAACGAGAACCTCTTCCGCATACAGAGCGAGGCCATACGCAAGGCTGCGGCCGACCATTCGTGCATCTTCATAGGCCGCTGTGCCGACTATGTGCTGCGCGACAATCCGCGTTGCGTCAATGTGTTTATTACTGCCAACATGGAAGACCGCATTGCCAGTGTGATGAAATGGAATAATTGCTCGGCCGAAAAGGCACAAGAGATTATTGAAAAGGGTGACAGCGAACGTGCCAGCTTCTACAACTTTTACAGTTCGGGCACATGGGGCGCTGCCAGCACCTATCACCTGTGCATCAACTCATCGGTGCTGGGTATTGAAGAGACGGCAGTCCTCATCAAGAACTTCGTTATCCAAAAACTGAATTTGCCACAATGAAACAACAATTTGTCATACTATTACTTGCCCTGTTGTCGGCCCTGCCAGCTTCGTCACAACAGGCCCTTGTGACGAAGCGTAGCCAAACGCCTTTGCTTTATCCAGAATTTCGCGAGGCCAAGATACTTCAGCCCTTCGGCCGTTTTGTCACAGCCAAGGCCAACATCTTTCTGAAGGACGGCTCCTTGGTCTATCTTGACGACAAAACGGGCAAGGTGATGCGCGCTTATGTCAGCAACATCATAGGGGTCAACTTTGGCGACAGTGTGCGCTATCTCAAGGTCGACTCCGTCATGGCACGTGTGGTGGCCGAAAAGAACTACAACTATCTGTTGTGCAACACCCACGTCAACATGTCGCTTTATCGTGAAGAGACTGATGGCACACGCGGCATGGACTTTTTCGATATGCCCGACAGCGGGGTTTTTCTCAATCTCGACTCGCAAAAGCGTAACGACGACAACGGCATACCTTTGACCGACACTTATTACTTCAGCATCAAGGGCACCATAATCAAGGCCAATGAGTCTGAGTTCAAAAAGTTTGTGAGCAAGGACCAGATGCAAGCCTTTAAGGTGCTCAAGGAAAACCGTTTTTGGAGTTGGAAAGACGCAGAATCTCTTAAAATGCTGCTTGACTTCCTACCGCAGTAATCTACCTCAAAATAAAGTGTGACTGTGTGGCGCGGCATAAATTCAGCGGCTTGGCCATGCCGCATGGTCGCACCTGCTTATTAAACACCAAGTTAACCATAAAGGGTGGTTCTAAAAATTCTGTTTTAGAGTTCTGCTATTCTGAAATGTGATTTGCACACTCTCGAAAGTGCCTTTTTGAAAGTTAGTTCGGTCACATAGCCCGCTATGCTCCCTCACAAACTTTCAAAAATACACTTCCGATAGCGCACAAATTCCTATTTCAGAATTATTAGAACCACCCTAATCCAATTACATCGCAATGAACGACTACTTTTACATCGATGCTTCAGGCCAGCAAAAAGGCCCCATACCCCCTTCACAATTCTCAATGTTCAACGTCAGTGCCGACACCCTCGTATGGTGCAAAGGCATGGCCGACTGGCAGCGTGCAGGTGCCGTTGACGAGTTGAAGGCGTATTTAGAAAACGACGTCAATGGCGCCACCCCGCCGCCCACTCCCGGTACTGCCGGCACAGCCAGTGGCGCACCCTACGACAATGTGTACCATAGCATGGGCAGCGGCACCCCCAACCAGTCAATGCCTTGCCCGCCAAGCAATTTGGTGTGGGCCATCGTGTCAACCATATTGTGCTGCCTGCCCACCGGTATTGTAGCCATAGTATATGCTTGCAAGGTTGACAATCTCTACCTCATGGGCGATTATCAAGGAGCTGTCGAAGCCTCCAACAAAGCACGTAACTGGGCGATTGGCGGATTGATAGCCAGCGTTGTGTTCTACTTTGTCTACATTCTGGTTCTTTTCAGTGTCGGCTTCGGCTCCATTGCCAGTATGTCTAATTTATAAATAAAGCCTTTTTGACCTATGAATCGAAGCGCACTCCCCCCATGTCCTAAAAACCACTTGGTCATGGCCGTCCTTTCAACCATATTCTGCTGTCTGCCATTTGGCATTGTGGCCATTATCAAAGCCTCACAAGTCAATTCGTTTTACATGAATGGCTTTTACGAACGGGCGCAAATTTCGGCCAACGATGCTCAAAAGTGGACTATCATATCAGTCATTACAGGCCTGCTGTCGTGGGGCTGTTGGTGCGGGTTGAATTTTATAAAATAATTGTCGAACGCCTTTGACAGAACAGGTTGACAAGTTAACCAAGAAAACCATTCCGAACACCAATTTAAGATGTATTCAGCACTATTCATGTTAGCCACATTGGTGGCATACTTCATACTGCTGTTGCTCGTTTCGCACCATGCCACACGGCATGGTGCGAAAGGCAATGACGCCTTTTTCCGTGCAGGCCGCCAATCCCCCTGGTGGATGGTGGCCTTTGGCATGATAGGTGCCAGCATATCGGGAGTCACATTCATTTCGGTGCCAGGTTGGGCAGCCTCAACGGGCATGACCTACTTGCAGATGTGTCTCGGTTTCATTGTGGGGTATGTGGTAGTGGCCTTTGTGCTGTTGCCCCTCTACTACAAGCTACGCCTCACCAGCATCTACGCCTATCTTGGCACACGTTTTGGCACTTCGGCCCACCGCACGGGAGCCTTGTTCTTTGTACTGAGCAAACTCACCGGAGCCGCCGCCCGCCTATATTTGGTGTGCATGGTGTTGTGCCAATTCGTGGTACAGCCACTTGCCGGTGACGGTTTGCTCCCATTCATGGTCACCACATTGGCCGTGCTCACGCTGATATGGCTCTACACCCGCCGCAGCGGACTGCAGACCGTAGTGCGCACCGATGCCCTGCAAACCGTTTGCCTGTTGTTGGCTGCTGTGGGCATTATTATAGCCGCAGCCATACAGATGAATCTCAATTTCGAAGGCGTTATCCACACCATAACCCACAGCGCCATGTGCCGTGTGTGGGAGTGGGACGCAGCCAGTCCGCAAGCCTTTTGGCGCCAGTTCTTGAGCGGCGTGTTTATCGTCATTGTCATGACAGGACTCGACCAAGACATGATGCAGAAAAACCTCACCTGCCGCAATTTGCGCGAGGCGCAAAAGGACATGTGCACCTACGGCATGGCCTTCTTGCCAGTCAATGCCCTGTTCCTTGGTCTCGGCATACTGCTCTACACCTTGTGTGCCCAACAGAACCTCACCCCTCCAGCCGCAGGCGACAGCCTGTTGCCCTGGCTCATCAGCAGTGGCGTCTTGGGGCAGTGGGTCATCGTGCCCTTTACCATCGGCATCGTAGCAGCCGCCTTTTCAAGTGCCGATTCGGCCATGACAGCGCTCACCACCACTATCTGCATCGACCTTTTAGGCATGAGTGAGGCCCGCGAGCAACAACGTGCCGCATTACACACCCGTCATATCGTACATCTGTGCGTAGTGGCCGCCTTTGCGCTGTGCATCATCTTGTTCAGGGTGGTGGGCAATAGCAATGTGCTCAATGCCATCTATGTAATGGCCTCATACACCTACGGCCCGTTGTTGGGCCTTTACACCTTTGGCTTGTTTACCCGCTGCAACACCAATTTGCGCTGTGTGCCAATTATCTGTGTGGCAGCTCCCACAATTTGTGGCCTGCTCGACCACTTTGCGCCAATATGGTGGAACTACACCTTTGGCTACGAACTGCTTGTGTTGAATGGCCTGATAACCTTTGTCGGATTATGGGTGTGCAAGGCAGACTCTGAAACAAAAAAGACTTTACAACCATGCTAAAATATTGGATACTCGCTGCGCGGCCCAAAACGCTTACGGCCGCTCTCATTCCCGTGCTCACCGCCACGGCATTAGCCTACAGCGAAGGGCATGGCCGCTGGCAGCCCGCGCTGTTGTGCTGCCTGTTTGCGGCCATCATGCAGATAGCGGCCAACTTCATCAACGACCTGTTCGACTATCGCAAAGGCACCGACCGCGAAGACCGTCTTGGTCCCGAGCGTGCTTGTGCCCAAGGGTGGATAACCCCGCGGGCCATGACACGTGGCATAGTCATCACACTCATATTGGCTTGTGCCGTGGGGTGCGGCCTGTTACCCTTTGGCGGGTGGCCCCTGGTAGGCATTGGCGCAGCCTGCGTGTTGTTTGCTTTTCTCTACACCACACTGCTTTCATACATGGGCTGCGGCGACATATTGGTATGGGTGTTTTTTGGCATCGTACCAGTGTGCGGCACCTACTATGTGCAGGCACAAATGCTCACCCCCAGCGTGTGGTGGCTTGCTGCGGCAAGCGGGTTGGTAATCGACACCTTGCTGGTGCTCAACAACTATCGTGACCGCAAACAAGATGCGCTGAGCGGCAAGCGCACCCTCATCGTGGCATTAGGCGAGCAATTCGGCTCCATGTTCTATTTGTTGCAAGGCGTGGCCGGCTGCGTCTGCGTGGCCATGCTGGCATTTTACGACCACACGCTTTGCGCCATCTTGCCCCTGTTGTATCTCGTGCCGCATAGCCTTACCTGGCGCGAAATGGTGCGCATCAACCAGGGCCGCACGCTCAACCGCATATTGGGCAAGACATCGCGCAACATGCTCATCTTTGCCGTACTCACTGTTTTAGCACTCCTATGACCGAAAAAACATTAAAGGAAAAAACCGCCAATGGCCTGTTCTGGGGCGGCATAAGCAACGGGGCACAACAGGCGCTGAACCTCGTGTTTGGCATATTCTTGGCCCGTTTGCTCTCCCCCGCCGACTATGGTATGGTGGGCATGCTCACCATATTTTCGCTCATTGCCACCACCCTGCAGGAGAGCGGCTTCATATCAGGACTCAACCGCAAGCAGCACATCACCGATGCCGACTACAATGCCGTGTTTTGGTTCAACGTGCTTTGCAGTGTAACGGTCTACATCATACTCTTTTGCTGCGCGCCACTCATAGCTGCGTGGTTTCGCCAGCCCGTGCTTGTGCCGTTAGCCCGTTTGTCGTTTTTGAGTTTCGTCATCTCCGCCCTCAACACTGCGCCACGTGCTTGGCTCTTTCGCAATATGCGGGTGCGCGAAACCGCCCTGCTCACCATGCTGTCCCTTGTCCTTTCGGGCATAACCGGCATTTGCCTGGCATGGAATGGGTTTGCCTATTGGGGTATAGCCATACAGAACCTCATGTATTGCGTAACCATGACCGTCGGCAGCTGGTGGTTTGCGGGTTGGCACCCCACCTGGCACATCAATCTGCGTCCGCTGCGAGGCATGATAGGTTTCAGTTCAAAACTGTTGGCCACAAACATCTTCACCCACATCAACAACAACATCTTCAGCATATTTTTCGGCCGCCTTTATGGCGAAAAGACGGTGGGCTACTACAATCAGGCCAACAAATGGACAGGCATGGGCTACAACATGCTCACCGGCATGGTGTGGAGTGTGACACAGCCCCTTTTTGCACGTCTTGAGAACGACGACAATGGCCGCATGTGCCAGATATTTCGCAAAATGTTGCGTTTCACTGCCTTCCTGTCCTGCCCGGCGTTGTTCGGTTTGGCGCTCATAGCGCCCGAGTTCATCACCATAGCCATTACCGACAAGTGGCTCACCAGTGCGCGGCTCATGCAGCTGCTCAGCATAGGGGGCGCTTTCGTGCCGGTAGCTTCATTCTACGCCAATTTTATTATCAGCCGTGGCAAGAGCAATATCTTTATGTGGAACACCATAGTCCTGTGTTTGGCACAGATGTTGCTGCTCGTAGTCTTGTACCCCTATGGCGTGGAGGCAATGGTAGTGGCCTACATCACGCTCAACACATTGTGGCTGTTTGTGTGGCACTGGTTCGTACGCAGCCTCATCGGTCTGCGTTTGAAGTATGCCTTGCGCGATGTGTTGTCCTTCGCCGCATTGGCCGCCTTGGCCATGGCTGCGGGTTGGGCCGTGTCGCAGTTGGCCGATGGCAACATCTACATCTCGCTCTTGCTCAAGGTAGTCACAGCCGTAGTGGTGTATGCAGGCTCATTGCGTTTGCTCGGTGCGCAGATATTCGCCGAGTGTACGGCATTCATCAAGAGCAAGTTAGGCCATAAGGCCACCCCTTAACCCCTTAACACCCCGTAATTTACAAACCTTGCATAAATATCTTCAGTATGTATTTAATCCTATTTATTGGCATCGCCATACTCAGTTATGTGGTGCAAAGCAATCTTAACAGCAAATTCAAGAAATGCTCCAAAATACCCATAGCATCGGGCTTGAGTGGTCGCGAAGTGGCCGAAAAAATGCTGCGCGACAATGGCATCAATAATGTCACGGTAACCTGCACCAAAGGTTACCTTACCGACCACTACAACCCCGCCAATGGCACTGTCAACCTGTCCGAGGCTGTGTACAACAGCCGTTCTGTTGCCGCAGCCGCGGTAGCAGCCCACGAGTGCGGTCATGCTGTGCAGCACGCCGTGGCATACGCGCCGCTCACCATGCGTTCGGCCCTGGTGCCCGTGGTATCGTTTGCCTCCAATTGGGTGCAATGGGTGCTGCTTGCCGGCATCATATTGATACACTCCATGCCGGGCATACTGTTGGCCGGTGTTGTGTTGTTTGCCCTCACCACATTGTTCAGTTTCATCACCCTCCCCGTCGAGATTGACGCCTCGCGCCGTGCCACCGCCTGGCTGCTCAGAGCCGGCATCACCTCGGCGTCTGAGCAACCCATGGCCGTATCGGCCTTAAAGTCTGCCGCTTACACCTATGTGGTGGCAGCACTCAGCTCGTTGGCCACTTTGGCATACTACGTCATGATATTGGTGGGTGGCCGTTCAAGAGATTAAAGATTCTTAGTTGACAGGTTGACGGGTAAGTATGTAATACACGGCTTATGATGCTAAGGAACTCAAGATACTTGGCAAACTTACCCGTTAACCCGTTAACCTGTTACCCCGTCAACTAATTAACTTATCAGATAATGATTAAGCCCTGGCTTTCCTTGCGAAAGTCGGGGCTTTTTCATACCTTTGTCTCAAATACCTAATACTAATCAACAATCAAGCTAAGAACATGAAGCACAAGCTACTATCGTTTTTGCTGCTGCTGTCTTTGTTGCCAGGGGCAACATGGGCACAGACATTCGTAAACCTCACCCCGCGTCCAGCCTCCATGACAGTTGGTACGGGCTCCTTGGCCTTGCCCTCACAGTTCACTGTGAGCTATACCGGGCTTGACGAGGATGGCGTGAATGAGGTAAACCAATTTGCCAAGTCATACACCGACGTGACTGGCGCCGCAGTCAGTGTGGCTGCCGACGATGCCAGCGCCCTCTTCCAGGTGTCGCTGCTCCCCGCCTCTTCTTCACTGAAGACGGACGGCTACAAACTCGACATTACCGACAGCAAGGTCACCATTCAGGCCAAGAGCGCCTTAGGCCTTTTCTATGCCTTCCAGAGTGTGAAAAAGATGTTGCCCGCCAATGTCATGGCTGGGGTAAAGGACGCCACTGTCACTTCGTACCCATTGCCCGTGGTGAGCATCACCGACCAGCCGCGCTTTGACTACCGTGGCTTTATGCTCGATGTGTCACGCCACTTCTTCACCGCCAACGAGGTAAAGCGCATTATCGACCTCATGGCCGCTTACAAGATGAACACCTTCCATTGGCACTTGACCGACGACCAAGGCTGGCGTGTACCCATCAAAAAGTATCCCAAGCTCACTACCATCGGTGCCACAGCGCCCAACAGACGCTATACCGATATGTACGAACTGACACAGTACTGGATAAATAAGCCCTACGGCCCTTACTCTTACACCGAAGAGGAAATAAAGGACGTGGTAGCTTATGCCAAGGCCCGTCACATCGACATCGTGCCCGAAATTGACATGCCCGGCCACTTCTCAGCAGCTATGACGGCCTATCCCGAATTTAGCTGCACACCCGACGGTGCCCACAACGTGTGGGACGATGGCGGCATCTCTAACGACATCTTGAATGTGGCCAACCCCAAAGCCGTACAATTTGCCAAGGATATTTTAGAGGAACTCATGGAGCTCTTCCCCGGCAAGTACATTCACATTGGTGGCGACGAATGCCCCACTTATGCTTGGGAGAAAAATGCCGAATGCCAAGCATTGTACAAGGAACTCAAACTGACTCACTACCGTCAGTTGCAGAGCCACTTCATTCAGCAACTCGACGAATTTGTCAAGTCTAAAGGCCGCCATTTGGCCATTTGGAACGAAGGCATCACTGCAGGAGGCGCCGACACCGACATCATGAAGTCTACTGGTGCGGTGGTATACTGTTGGACAAACCCCGAAGCCGCTGTTAATCAGGCTAAGAAACTTGGTATGCCAAGCATCTACACCCCCTGGGGACCCTACTACATCAACCGCCGCCAGGGCAATGGCCCCACCGACCCTCCTGGTGCAGGCTCAGGTTCCGACAATGTACAAGCTACTTACAACCAAACTATCCCCAGCGCCACCACATACGGTGTGCAGGGCACTTTCTGGTGCGAACACGTGTCTGACACCGACTATTTGGAATGGCTCGCTTTGCCGCGTCTCATAGCTGTGGCCGAGCGTGGCTGGACACCCGAGTCGGGCAAGAATTTCAGCGACTTCCAAAAGCGAATGTCGGCCGATACCGTCATGCTTAACTATGGCAACTACAAATATTGCAAGTACTTCATGCTTGACAACGGCCAGGGAGGCGAAACCACAATGGTAATGCCTCATGCCAACACTGCCGACAAAAAGTACTACTACCGCATCATTTCGGGTGGTACAGACAACACACGTGCAGGCCGCTGCATAGAACTCCTGGCCGACGGCTCGTCACTCATCTCTGCCAACAGTGGCAAGGGGGCAAAGGCCGGCGTACTTTGGACAAGTCCTCAGGCTGCCGAAGGCGATGCCAACTACAACTACCAGTGGTGGAGCATCGAGGAGGACCCCGCCAACCCGGGCAAATATGCCCTCGTTTGTATGGCACAGCCCGATGGTTCGGTCAAGCCCGAACCGAGTGCAGCAAACATAAGTGGCCGCTGGAGCTACGACAACTCTGCCAAGCACTACAACTTTGTACTCGGTAGCGGCTCATACGGCAAAAAGGGCGACAACTATTACTACACCATAGCAAGCGACAAGGTAGACGGACAGTACCTCAACTCGTCAATGGGCGGTCAGGGACTTGCTGTCAATCTTTATAGCAATCCTAACGACGGCAATGGCGGTTGCTGGGAGTTCTCACCCAAGGAGGATTATGACGGCGGTTCAAGCACCAAGCCTGTCACCTTCGACTACCTTGAAGAGGGTAAAACCTACATGCTGACAAATGCTGTCGAAGGCTTTGAAAGCATCACACTGAGCGATGACAACAATGGCAATAGCCTCAAGGCCAACAACAATGCCTTTGCCAATAACGCATGGACGGTTGAGGCTTCAACCATCAATGCCGACGGCTCACAAACTGTCAAGGTAAAGAACGTTGCCACAGGCCGCTACATCAACTCGCTCGGTGCGTATGCCGACCGTGTGGGCTGTCCCGTCAATATGGGCAATGCCACTGCCGATGCCAACGTCACCATCAGTTATGTAAAGAACTATGACGACTTGCGCATCAAGGTGGGAGGCAAGAGCCTCTTTGCTGTGCCATCGGGCGTGGCCAATGCAGGTGCCACCACTGGTGCCGGTGTGTCATACGATGCCGCCCGCAACCAAGGCGCTGAATGGACTGCCACCGAAGTGAAGATAGTGACCCTCAACTGCCAGGACGACAAGGGCGTGAACCTTGGCACATTCAAGCGCAGCGTACCCGTCAGCGTAACCGAAATCACTGGCGACCTTTGCCCCACATTTAAGAACACTGCAGTTGAGCACATCGAAGCCGATGGCGACAACAACTATAACGTAACTTACAAGCGTTCGGCATACACGCTCAACATCGTTTGTGCCGACAAGGCCGGTGTACTCATCAGCAAGGACGAGGTAACTGTGCCCGTGGGCGAAAGCTACACTATGAAGGTGCCCGAAGCAAAGTATTGCACATTGCTCAACAGCGATGTGGCCGACGGCACACTAATCACTCCCGATGCCGACCGCACCATCAATGTGACTTACGAAATCAATGCCATTGTAGGTGTAAAGGCTGAGGGCGAACCTGTGAAAGAATTGAAGAGCAACAACAAATATTTGTTCTACGATGCCACCACTGCTGCTGGCCGTGCCGGCTATCGTGCCATCAGAGACAATAATGTCATCAACCGTTACACTTCAGCCGAGGGCATGCTTCCTACTGGCGTGTGGACACTCCAGGGCAGCGGCAACAAGTTCAAGGTGTTGAACGAGTATACAGGTCTGTATGTGCCGCAACTCAAAAATTCAGCAGCTACAACGGCTACAAGGGTTGGTGGCGACACATTCACCTTTGCTACCAATGCCGACGGCACTTGGAACATCAAGAGCACCAGTGGACAGTATTGGGACGGTTTGGCAAGCGGCGACCTCGTAGGTTGGAACGGCGGCACAGGCCACCCCATACGTATTTCAACATTCTACGCTCAGCCCATGTTCACCGTCAACATCGTTTGCCGCGATGCTGATGACGATAAGGTTATTTTGAAGCAGAGCAGCGACTTGGTTGTAGCTGGCACTGCTTACCCCATCGTTATCCCCACCATCGAGGGTTACACCATGCAGAGTGTAACGGGCAACGAAACCTATGGTGGCACGGTTGAGGACTTTGTCAACATCGTTGTGACCTATAAAAATAACGCAACTGTTGGTATCAACAATGTCAGCACAGACAATGCCGCTGCAGCCGTTCGCATTTACGACCTTCAGGGCCGCCGCGTGCAGCGTGTGCAGCAGCCGGGTCTCTACATTGTTAATGGCAAGAAGACTTTGGTTAAGTAATACCTTGCACACTTTCTCACGCTCTAAATAATAAGAGCGCGCACCAATTAAAAAATGCCTTTCAACGTTAGCACCGCGCAAACAGGTGCAAATGTTGAAAGGCATTTTTTATTTACTCGAGTTACGGATTTAGACGGGTGCTACCTCTAATGGCGACGCGTCTCGCGTTTATCAGCAGCCTCGTCCCGCGGGAAAAAAATGCAGCTAAATCTCTACCACAAAGTGTTTGGAAAGAAACATCTTGCATCTTACACAAAACAGGCGTAATAAAATGAAAATCAAGTAATTACGTAGTGTAAGATACATCGTGCAGCATCTTACACTCCGCCAGTAAAGTTACACACTGCATGCAGGTCGGGTATACCCTGTTGCCTGCACTGTATGATGGTACATACACTTGTGTTTGTCTGTATAGGGAGAGCCGATTTTTAGTCGGATAGACAGAAAATCCTACCTCGCATTGCCCGAAAATGCCTCCTCCGTTACCACACAACGTGCCTGGCACCACAGAATATGACACGTGTAAGATGCCAAGGTGTGCAAGATGGTGTGTAAGATGCTTATAGGTATATCCTACACTGTTGAAAGCGTTGAAAATCAGTTGTTTATGGCCGTTTTGTGTAAGATGTATGAAATGTGCGTGATAACAAAATATAGGTTGTTCGATAAAACTCCCATGCGCCATTTCGCGATTGGGAGTTACGCAAGGCCGCGATTACCTTACACAAAGACAGAAGGAGGTTATGTGGTTGATGGGCACGTCTTAAATATTGCATGACTTCAAAAGTAAAAGGGCAGACATCATAGCCTTGCAAGTAGCAACACTATGGCGTCTGCCCAATTTGTACGTTCAGTGTCATGCCACACACTTAGGTCAAGCGGGTGCCCCCTTGTCAGTAAAGCAAGCCACGCAAAGTTGAAATGGCTTGTTGCGCTTGTCGTTCCGTGTCGAGCAGCGTAGTGCGTGCCGTGTAGTAAAACGACATTTCAAGCAGATAGTCGAGCAGCGAAATCTGGCCTTCGTCCAGGGCGCGGCGCAGCAGGGTGGTGTTGCTCGTGGTAGATAAATCGCTCCGCAACTTGTCAGACGCGTCAAGCAGATGGCGCGCAGTGGCGTATTGCTGTATGAGTTGTGACGACTGTTGGTGGCGCACATCATCGGCATCGAGCTGGCGAGCAACCACCTCAGCCTCAGCTTGCTTCACTTTGCGGCGCGTGTTGCCCCACAACGGCAGACTAAAGCCTAATGACAGACCGCTGTAATTGTTATCTTTGATGTATTCGCCTTGAAAGCCCACCATGAGAGCCGGCAAAGCCTCGGCTTTGGCCAGTTTTACCTCAGCTTGCTGCTGTGCCACGGCAGCCTGCGCAGCAAGCAAGGCCGGCGACTGTGCCACAGCACCTTGCAAGTCGGCCAGTGCGGGCAGCGGCTGGTTGGCGTTGGGGTAACAAGTGTCGGCCAGTTCGAGAGGTTGTCCGCCGTTGAGGCGCTGCAGCTGCAGCAGCAATTCCTGTCGCTCGTTGCGTGCGCGTTCAAGTTCGGCCTGGCTCACCGAGGCATTAAGCTTCACCTTGTTCACCTCAATCTGGTTGATGTCACCTTGTGCAAACTTTTGTTGGTAGAGTTGGCACACCTCGTTGGCCAAGGCAGCACGCTGCGCCAGTTCAGTGCAAAGTTTGTTGTAGTATACAACCGAAGTGAGCGTTTGGTCGGCCTCGGCAAGTAATTGCTGTTCCGCCTGACGGTAAGCCGCTTCGGCCACTTGGTTGCCAGCCCCGGCCAATTGCTTGCGGCGGCCCGTCAGCACACCCCAGTCGAGCGTTTGTGTCACGCTCACATTGGTGCGGTTGGGCACGCCTTGCGGACTGCCAAACAGATAAGCCACCTCGGCCTCAGGGTCGGGCAGTTTGAGCGTTGTGCCGTTGGCCAGCCGCGAGGCTTGCAACTGGCTGCGGGCAGCCTTGAGTGTAGAGTTGTTGTGCACAATGCCCAACAGGGCGTCGCCCCAGGCAGAGCTTTGTGCGCTTTGAGTTTGTGCGTTTGCCACGGCAGTGCAGCAGCCAGCGAGCGCAGCTATAATGATGTGTCGGTATTTCATTTTTTACGCGTTTTGAGTGGGGCCATGATGGGTACAATAAACAGGTTGAGCAGGGTGCTTGTGAGCAGTCCGCCAAGCATGACCTGAGCCATGGGACTTTGAATTTCGTTGCCGGGCAGCGTGCTGCCAAGTGCCAGCGGAATGAGGGCCAATGCCGAGCAAAGCGCCGTCATGAGTATGGGTAGCAAACGGTCGGTAGAGCCCTTTGTCACCACCTCGATGCGTGAAAGTCCGCGGTGCGACAGCTCGTTGTAGCGGTCGACAAGCAGCATGCCGCCACGGGTGGCCATGCCAAAGAGCGATATGAAACCAATGATGGCCGGAATGCTCACCACACCGCCCGTAAACACCAGTGCCAATACCCCGCCAATGAGTGCCAATGGCAAATTGAGCAGTACCACAACAGCCTGTGGCCATGAGCGGAACTGCAGATAGAGCAGCAACAGTATGACGATGATGCTGACAACCGACAGGCCGAGCAGCAAACGCGATGCGGCGGCTTCGCTCTCAAACTGTCCGCCATATTCGATGTGGTAGCCTTCGGGCAGCTTTACTTGTTGGTTGATGGCCCGTTGCATGTCGTTGACCACCGAGCGCATGTCGCGTCCTGTGGCATTGGCCGATACCACCAATTTGCGTTGCGCATTTTCGCGGCTGATGGTGTTGGGGCCGGCTGTCGACACCACATCAGCCACATCGGCCAGTGGCACTTGACGCCCGTCGGGGGTGTTGATGAGCAAGTCCTTTATATGTGCAATAGAGTTGATGTCGTCGTCGGCCATGCGCACGGTAAGGTCGAGGCTCTTGGCGCCGTCCTGCACCTGGCTCACCACCTCGCCACCGATGGCGGCATTGACAAACTCGGCAAACTGCGGCAGGGTGATGCCGTAGCGTGCAAGCAGTGTGCGGCGTGGACGAATGTTGAGTTGCGGACGCTCCACCTGTTGCTCCACGTTGAGGTCTGTCACCCCGTCAATGCCCTTGGTGGCTTGCCGAATTTGCGTGCCGATGGCATGCAGTTGTGTGAGGTCGGGGCCAAACACCTTGATGGCAATGCCGGCCTTTGTGCCCGACAGCATGGCGTCGATGCGGTGCGATATGGGTTGGCCTATTTCGATGTTGACACCAGGCAGTGTGCGCAGCCGCTGGCGAATGTCGTTCATGACCTCGTCCTTGCTGCGCTTGTCCAGTGTAAAAGGCACTTCCATTTCGCTGCCGTTCACCCCCTGTGCGTGTTCGTCAAGTTCGGCACGCCCCGTTTTGCGTGCCACATCGCGCACCTCGGGTATTTGCAGCAGCAGTTGTTCGGCTTGGCGCCCTATGCGGTCGCTCTCCTCAAGTGACACCCCGGGCAGTGTGCTCACGTTGATGGTGAACGAGCCCTCGTTGAACGAAGGCAAGAATGAGCGCCCCAGGGTGAAGAACAAGCTTACCGTCAGCACCACCAGTGCCGCTGTCACGCCCAATATCCAGCGCGACGGTTTGCGGCCCAAGGCCCACATCAGGGCCTGTTCGTACCGAACCTTGAGCCGACGTACCCAGCGCGGTTCGTAATGGTGCACCTTCTGCGTCACGGCACCTGGTGTAAGTTGCGCTTGAGGGTCCTTAAGCAGCAGACGACAGAGCACGGGGGTGAGTGTGAGTGCCACGAGCGTTGAGGCAAAGAGCGATACGATAAAGCTTACGCCAAGCGGTGCAAGCATGCGGCCTTCGAGTCCGCTCAGGAAGAACAGTGGCACAAAGCTTACTACAATAATCAGTGTGGAGTTGAGTATGGGCATGCGCACCTCTTTCGAGGCATTGAATATGACCTCGGTCATGCGCAGTCTTTCGGCTTCGGGCTTGCGGGCATTAAGGCGCAAACGCTTGTACACGTTTTCAACGTCCACTATGGCATCGTCTACCAGCGAACCAATGGCTATGGCCATGCCGCCAATGCTCATGGTGTTGATGGTGAGACCCATAACCTTGAGCACAAGTAGCGTGATGAGCAGTGACAGGGGGATGGTGACAAGCGAAATAAGCGTGGTGCGGGCATTCATCAAGAATATGAACAGAATGAGCACCACAAATATGCCGCCCTCGACGAGCGACTTTTTAATGTTTGAAATAGAAGCGTCGATAAAGTCCTGCTGGCGGTAAAGATGTGTGTTGACTTTGACGTCGGCTGGCAGCGAGGGTTTGAGCGATGCCATGGCCGAGTCGAGCTGTGTGGTGAGGTCGAGCGTGCTGATGGACGGCTGCTTGGTGACGGTGAGCAGCACGGCGGGACGGCCCGACACGGAGGCCAGTCCCGTTTTGGGACTTTTGGCGCCCGGCTTGATGTCGGCCACATCGGCCAACACAATGGGTTGGTTGGCGGCGTTGCGTTTGATTACGGCTTGTGCCATATCGTTGGTGCTGGTGGTTGACAGTACCCCGCGCACAATGTATTCGTTGCCGTGCTCATACAGCACCCCGCCCGTGGCATTGCGGTTCATGTTGCGCACGGCGGTCATAACCTCGTCGAGTGCCACACCATAGTGACGCATGCGCTCGGGGTGGAGACGTATTTGATATTCGAGCAAGTCGCCGCCCATGACGGTGACTTGTGCCACGCCACCGGTGGAGAGCAGCCGCGGACGTATGGTCCAGTCGGCCAGGGTGCGCAGCGAACCGAGCGAGGTGGTGTCGGCTGTGAGGCCGATGAACATGACTTCGCCCATGATGCTCGATTGCGGACCGAGGGTGGGCTGTCCTACGCCTTCGGGCAGGGCATCGCCAATGGTGGCCAACTTTTCAGACACTATTTGGCGGTCGCGGTATACGTCTGTGCCCCAGTCAAATTCTACCCATACGACAGAGAAACCTGTGGTGGACGATGAGCGCACGCGGCGCACATCGGTGGCGCCATTGAGGGCTGTTTCGATAGGGAAGGTGACGAGGCGTTCCACCTCTTCGGCCGCCATGCCCTTGCCTTCGGTCATCACCACCACGGTGGGGGCATTGAGGTCGGGGAACACGTCCACCTCCATTTTCCACGCTGTCCAGCAGCCGGCAATGATAAGTAGCAAACTGAAGAACAGTATGACCGGCCGGTTGCGCAGCGAAAAAGCTATTATTTTGTTAAGCATAGTAATATCAAGAGATTTATGAGGGGGTTAGGGGGGGAAGGGGGGATAGGGTTAGAAGGTTAGGGGGTTAGAAGGTTAGGGGGGATAGGGTTAGAAGGTTAGGGGGTTAGGGGGTTAAAAGATTACCTTGTCCTCCCGTCAACTCCTCAACTCTTCCCCTCCTTCCCTAATGTGAATGTCCTTCGGGTACGGCGCCACTGCTGGCAGCCAGTCGCACTTGGGTGGCGCCATGCGTGACGACCTTGTCACCTGCCTTGACACCGCTCACAATTTCGGTGCGCAGCCCGTCGGTAGCACCAATTTTAACCTCCTGGCGGCGGTAGCTGTCGGCATGCTCCTGCACATACACAAAGTATAAACCTTGCGCTTCGGTAAGCGCTTCGGTAGGCACGGCCAGCACACCTTGGCGCTGCTTGCCTTGAAGGTAAATCTGTGTCATGCTGCCGGCCACAATGTTGCCGCGGTTGTTAAACTCAAAAATCACTGGTACAAAATTGCCATTGGTGGCGGTAGATTTGCCTTTCGACACAAGGCGGCCTCCAAGTGTGCTGAGGGCAACGACTTGTGCAGACTCTTGATATGTTAAACGGAAATTGGCAGATGTGATGTCCGCCAAAAAACGATAATAGCGTTCGGGCACATCGGCTCGCAGTTGCAAATGTTGGTTCTGTGTGATGGTGGCCAGCGGCTGGCCGGCGGCCACATAGTCGCCGGGCTTTACAAGCAAATCCTTGATGTAGCCGCCAATGGGGGCACTGATGCCGCGGCTTTGTGCCCCATTGCCCAAACTTTGTGCTGTGGCAGCGGCCGCCTGATAGCGTTGGCGTGCGTCCTCTAATTCGCGTTGCGCGATGATGTGCTCGGCGGCCAACTTCTGTGCCCGCTCATAGGCACTTTTGGCAGCAGCCAGTTCGCTTTGTGCCACGGCCGCCGGGTTGCCGTCGGCCATGGGCTTGCCGTTTATTACAAACAGTGTTTTGCCATTGCCTACGGCACCCCCCTCGGTGAGTGCGTTGCTGGCATATTTTACAATGCCTGCCATGGTGGCTGTAACGGTGGCCTCGCTGCCAGTGGCGGGCAGCACTTGCCCTGTTACCTCTATCACTTCGGCAAAAGTGGTGGGTTGTAAAGTGGTTATTTGCAGTTCTGCAGCCTTTGCTTGTGCCTCGGTAAAGGTTATTTCGTCGGCACCGTGGTCGTGGTCGTGCTCGTCGGCATCGGTGTGCTCACCTTCGTGCGCTTCGTGCTGGTGGGGATTATGGCATGCGCCAAAGAGCGTAACCGATAGTGCGGTTACACTTATAAGAAAAATGTTGAAGTTCATGTGTTATGCTGTGTTGTTGATATGAGAATAAATAGCAGAATGTGTTTATCAACAACATGCAGGTGGCCCACGCCGCGTGACGTGTTTGCCAATACGGGAAACGGTAGTAGAAACGGGACTTTTGCCACAAAGTGCCTCTCCCGAAGTGGTGATAATAGTGTGGCGCTGCTGCCAAAAGTCGGTTGGCAGGAAGCAGGGTAGGGGACCGCCGTCAAATGGGACGGAAAGGGTGCGCTGCGCTACATTTTGCACACTGTGCCAGTAGCACAAATGGTGGTTGTCGCCGGCATGGTGACGGGTGTGCACATCATTGGCACGTCCGTCGTCATGGCATATTTCAGATGTCCAGCAAGCTGCCCCGCCATCATGATGGTGGTGGGGAAACAGTGTGAGCAGCATGAGCAGTACAACTGCCAGCGCCACGTGATATGTGCAGCGGGTGGATTTCATTTTATGCAAAGATGGTGCAAGGTGAGCGCAGGACACCAAACACCGTAGCCTATTATTATTTTGTGCAAAGGTAGTGCAAACCGAGCGCAGAACGTCAAGCTTGCTTGAACGTTATGCTGAGGTGCAGCCTATCTTATGCAAAGATAGACAATGTTATTTGCAACCCCGTTGCATGTTTGTATTGTTTGACAGGCTTGTCAGTTGCGTATGCGCCACTCCTGTGGATAGAGGTTGTTGGCGCGTGCTCCCAAATTGTTTAAGAACCCGAGCGCATGGCCTTTGTAACTGGCCACAACATAGCCGCGTGGCACATCGGGTGGGAGCGTGATGCCCTCGCGGCGCAGGTATTTTAGTGCGTCGTCGAGTGAGAGCTCGGCCACGGGAAATGCCTCCTTGGCGCGTTGTACTGACAGGGCAAGGGCGTGTTGCGGAATGCGTTTCCGGCCTTTCTCCTCAACCAGCATGATGCCGGCCGTAAGGGCTCGCACCGTATTGCACACGCGTTGCACGTCGTCGGCAAGCGATTGGCGTACAGCTATGACGTGCGCCTCGTCGGTGCGCAACAGCTTGAAGTCGTGGCTGTTGGCTATCCATTTAATGATTTCGGCACCGCCCTGTATGCCGGGCTGGTTGTTGTTGCTGCGTTGTTTCTTGCCTTTCTTCTCTTTGGCAACCGGTGCTTCAGACGTCTTGCGCAGCAGGGCAAGGAAAAGCCCCTCGCCCTTGGCTTTGTGTGGAAAAAAGTGGTACACAGGCAAATTGCGCCCCGTGGTGTCGCCTGCAATGCCCCATTCCGGTTGGGTGGCAATGGGCACAAGTTCGGCACCGAGCTCGTTGCAGATGCGCACCACATTGTCCTCGTCCTCCTGGCGGTTGTAGGTGCATGTGCTGTACACCAAGTAACCGCCTTGGCGCAGGGCGGGCCATACACTTTCGATAATCTGCCACTGGCGTGCCGCGCAACTGTCGACGGCCTGTGGCGACCATTCGTCAATGGCCACGGCGTCCTTGCGGAACATACCCTCGCCCGAGCATGGCACATCGGCCGCTATCACGTCGAAGAAACTGCCCAATGGGGCAAACTCGTCGGGGTAGGCCGAGGTGCATACCACGTCGGGGTGTCCCCATTTGGTCAAGTTTTCGGCCAATATCTGGGCGCGTTGGCGGATTGGTTCGTTGGCCACAAGCAGGTCGCCGTTGCGCATCAAGCTGCGCCACAGGGTGCTCTTGCCGCCGGGGGCTGCGCAAAGGTCGAGCAGACGGTGGGGCGTAAAGTCGGCTGTGATTTGCTTGTAGGTTTGCTCAACAAACATTGATGCGGCCTCTTGCACATAGTAGCAACCGGCATGCAGCAGGGGGTCGTAGGTGAAGCGCGGACGTTCGACAAGGTATTGCCCCGCAGCACACCAGGGCACTGCACCGTCGGTGGGGGCGGGCAGTGTGTCAGATGGTTTGAGCGCATTGACGCGCACACTGACGGGCGGCGTGCTTTGCTCGATGGCTTGTGTCAGCAAGTTGGCTTCGTCTTGACCCAATAAGGCCTCCATTTGTATGCAGAAATCTTGCTTCATGCTATGTGCTTCGTATTGTTTGCTAATGAGGTTCTTTGCAGACGGAATGGGTTGATGAACTTTCATTCACACCCCTTCTCTTTTATACCGACACCTGTGCCGAGATGTGTGGCCATGGGTCGTAGCCCTCGAGTTTGAAATCCTCAAACTTAAAGTCGAACAGGTCCTTTACCTCGGGGTTGATAATCATGCGCGGCAACTGGCGCGGGGTGCGTGTGAGTTGCAGGCGTGCCTGGTCAAGATGGTTGAGGTAGAGGTGCGTGTCGCCCGTGGTGTGTACAAAGTCGCCGGCTTTGAGTCCGGTTACCTGTGCCATCATTTGCAGCAGCAAGGCGTAGCTTGCTATGTTGAAAGGCACACCCAGAAAAGTGTCGGCAGAGCGCTGATAGAGTTGCAGAGACAGTCGGCCGTCGGCCACATAGAACTGGAAAAGCAGGTGGCAGGGCGGCAAGTTCATTTTGCCAAGGTCGGCCACATTCCATGCCGACACAATCATGCGGCGTGAGTCGGGTGTCTCCTTTATCTGTCGTATCACTTCCTTAATTTGGTCAATGTGTCCGCCGTTGTAGTCGGGCCATGAGCGCCACTGGTAGCCGTAAATGTGGCCAAGGTCGCCTTGGGCGTCGGCCCATTCGTTCCAGATGCGCACACCATGCTCCTGCAGGTAGTGTACATTGGTGTCGCCACGCAGGAACCACAGCAGCTCGTAGATGATGGACTTGAGGTGCAGCTTTTTGGTGGTGAGCAGCGGAAAGCCCTCTTCAAGGTTAAAGCGCATTTGATGGCCAAAGATGCTCTTTGTACCAGTGCCGGTGCGGTCGCTTTTTACCACACCGTCGTCGAGTATATGTTGTAGTAAATTGAGGTATTGTTTCATTTAAGCACGTTTTGTCGGCAAATTTACACAATATACGCTACCTTTGCACCATATAATTGTATAAAATAATGACATTATCCATCATTTGTGCGCTCACTGCAAACAGCGCCATAGGCAACAAGGGCGGCTTGCTTTATTACTTGCCCGCCGATCTTAAACATTTCAAGAACCTGACCACGGGGCATACTATTGTAATGGGACGCAAGACATTCGAGTCGCTGCCTAAGGGCGCTCTGCCCAACCGCCGCAATGTGGTGATTACCCGACAAGCCGATTATTCGGCACCCGGCATTGAGGTGTTCCATTCGTTTGACGAGGCACTGCAGGCTTGCACCCACGACGACGAGGTGTATGTGATAGGGGGCGAGAGTGTGTATGAAGCTGCATTGCCCGTGGCCGACCGCTTGTGTCTGACACATATCGATGCCGTGCCCGACGAGGCCGACACGTTCTTCCCCGATTACGACCATGCACAATGGGAGGCCGAGGAAACTGAACACCATGAGCCGGACGAGAAAAACAAACTGGCTTATACTTTTACAAACTACCGTCGCAAATAAAACGTAGTCGCTCCTTTGTTTGTGCCGCACTAATTTGACAGCTGTTGGGCTGGCACAAACCTGTGAGGTGAATAAAGTGCCACAAGCACACGTCCGTCGCCGGGCTGTGCTTGTGGCACTTATATTATATATTAGTAAATAAGTAGGTGCTCAGAATCATCTTGAACACCTACTTATATGCTTATCCGTGTAAAAGTTCAATAAATCGTAGTGGGCAGATTACTCACCGCGCTGTACGTAGGCAATGACATCGCCCTTGTTGATGCGTGCACCCTGCTTGGCGTTAATCTCAACCAACTTGCCACCAAGGGCTGCGGGCAGTTCGATAATCTGACCGTGTGTGTTCTCAATGTAGCAGAAGCGGTCGCCCTCGTTGTATTCCTTGCCAATAAACGGTTCGATGCTCTTTACGCACTCGCCGTCGCCGCCAATTTCCCACAGAATGGTGCCGCTCTCGGGAGCCACAATGGCGTCAGCCTTGGCGTGCTTGAAGGCGGTAGCCTCTTCAATGCTCATGCCGCTGGCACCAGCCTTGTCCTTGGCAGCCTGCAAGTCGGCCAGGAAACGTTTCTTGGCGGCACCGCTCTTATAGTCGCGGTATTGCGTTTCGTGCATGGCAAACTCAAGGAGTTCCTCATCATCTTCGCCGCGTTCCCAACCATTCTCTTCCATCTCCTTGATAAAGCGGTCAAGGTCGTCGGGATAGTAGCTCTGCGGGTCAGCATCGGTAAACTCAAAGCCCTTCTCCTTAGCCAGTTCCTTGATTTCGGGAGCCACCTCACCGGGCAGACGTCCGCTCTTGCCCAAAATCATGCCCCAGATAGAGTTGTCCATCATAGAGTAGCGTGGCTTGCCCATTGACTCGGTGAGCAGGTTCATCAAGGCAATGTTCTTGACATACTGTGAGAAAGGTGTTACCAAGGGAGGATACCCCACACGCGGCCACACGTAAGCCACCTCGTTGAACAGCTTCACGAGCAGTTCGTCCTCAGAGAGTTCAGCCTCGCCATTAGCCTTGCGGTTGTTGTTGATAGCGCCCATCACGCCAGTAAGGTCGGCCATCATCGAGCCCATCATGCCGCCCGGCAGACCGCAGCCCAGCAACAGCGATGACATCAACTTGTTGGCAGGGTTCATAAAGTAGCCAAGGAAGTCGTCAATAAACTCCTGTGTCAGCTTGCGGGCCTCCATGTAAGCGTCCATGTTGATTTCGGGCACATCAAAGCCAGCGTGCTTCAGCATAGACTGTACCGAGATAACGTCCGGGTGAACCTTACCCCACGACAGCGGTTCGATGGCAGTGTCAATCACGTCGGCACCATTGCGGCACACCTCCAGAATGCTGGCCATTGACAGGCCCGGACCTGAGTGGCCATGGTATTCGATAATCACCTCGGGGTGCTTGTCCTTAATCATCTTGGTCAGTTTGCCAAGCATGGCGGGTTGACCGATACCGGCCATATCCTTCAAGCAGATTTCGGGTGCACCGGCTTCAATCAGCTGGTCGGCAATTTTGGCGTAATATTCAGCTGTGTGAATGGGCGAGTTGGTGATGCACAGCGTAGCTTGCGGCGTCATGCCAGCCTCAAGTGCATAGTGGATAGACGGAATGATGTTGCGCACATCGTTCAAACCGCAGAATATGCGGGTGATGTCCACACCCTGAGCGTGCTTCACCTTGTACATCAATTTGCGCACATCAGCCGGCACGGGGAACATACGCAGAGCGTTCAATCCACGGTCGAGCATGTGGGTCTTGATGCCCACCTCATTAAAAGGTTTGGTAAAGGCGCGTACCGCCTTGTTAGGGTTCTCGCCATAAAGCAGGTTAACCTGTTCAAAGGCACCACCGTTGGTTTCAACACGGGCGAAGCAACCCATCTTTATGATAACAGGTGCTATGCGTTCAAGCTGGTCCTTGCGCGGCTGAAACTTGCCGCTGCTCTGGAACATGTCGCGATAGACAAGACTGAATTGAATCTTACGCTTTGTCATTATAGTAGGAGTATATATTATATATATGTGTATACTACGCAAATTGCGCAAATCTTGCTTTTTTGCGCAGTGCGCTGCAAAAGTACAAAAAACTATTTACACCGCGCACATATATAACTGCAAATGTGGCAAACCTCCCGTCAATAAGTTAAGGGTGGTTCTAATAATTCTGAAATAGGGATTTGTGCGCTATCGGAAGTGTATTTTTGAAAGTGTGTGAGGGAGCATAGCGGGCTATGTGACCGAACAAACTTTCAAAAAGGCACTTTCGAGAACGTGCAAATCCCTATTTCAGAATAGCAGAACTCTAAAGACAGAATTTTTAGAACCACCCTTAAGGGCTGAAAACAATACAGAATTTGCCGATATCGGCAAGAAAACAGTATCTTTGTAGTCAAACTAATTGATTTTATGCCGATAACAATGAAATATATATCAACAAAAGAATATGCAAAGGCACACGGACTTGCAGAGCGAACGGTTCGAAACTATTGTGTTCAGGGCAAAATAACAGGTGCGCAACTCATAGGTAAATCATGGAACATTCCGGCAGACGCTCCTTTGCCTGATCGTAAAAATGCCAGTCTGCATTTTTCGCCTTTGCTAAAGGTCCTAAAGGAACAAAGGGATTGCAAGTTAAAAGGAGGTATATATCATCGTACTCAAATTGATCTTACTTATAATTCAAACCATATAGAAGGAAGCCGACTAAGCAAAGAACAAACACGTTTGATATTTGAAACTAATACAATAGGAGTTGTAGAGGAATCCATTCGGGTAGATGATATAATTGAAACCACAAACCACTTTCGTTGTTTTGATTTTATCATAGACCATGCTAAAGAACCTTTGAACGAATCAATGATAAAGCAAATACATCAAATTCTCAAATCAGGAACCTCTGATGCTGAAAAAGAATGGTTTAATGTTGGCGAATACAAGCGATTGCCAAATGAAGTGGGCGGTATGGAAACTGTTGCGCCCAAACAGGTAGGTATGGCAATACGAGAACTGCTCAAAGAATACAACAGCAAATCAAATGTCACATTTAATGATGTATTGGACTTTCATCACCGATTTGAGCGCATCCACCCTTTTCAAGACGGTAACGGACGTGTAGGGCGACTGATTATGTTCAAAGAGTGTTTAAGCCACAACATAGTTCCCTTTATCATAATGGACGAGTTGAAAATGTTCTATTACAGAGGTTTGCAAGAATGGAAGCAGACTCCTGGGTATTTAACAGACACTTGTCTTACAGCGCAAGATTATTATAAGAAACTTCTTGACTATTTCGAAGTAAAATACTGATATTCAAGACTTACGCGAGGTGTACTTATATTCTCGTTCTATACGTAATATATCCAAGGGCAATTTACTGGGAATATTTCTTGGGCTCTTAAGCCGTTATTTTCTAAAAAAAACTAACGATTTGTTTGTCAAGAATAATATTTGTATTACTTTTGCCATCGGAAACAAGCTCATAACGACTGTTTGAAAAGTTGCAAGGCGGCAAATGCTTGCAAAACGAAAGCAAAAGCTGCATATTGCCAACACAGCGTCAAGGCTTGCATATATACACCAACAACAAACTGATACACCACATGCTGACTAACGCATTCTACTTTTACGGTTTTTACTTTTACTTTGCCGGACAAGCAGAGCGGGATGTCGCATGCCAACATCAATAAATTGAAACGCATACAAAAATCCCGCTCCCATGCAAGGAGCGGGATTTTTGGTATAAGGCGCACGCAATAATACCACATGAAGAAGATTGCAATACAAGGCATCAAAGGGTCGTTCCACGACATTGCCGCACACCAGTACTTTCACGACGACGATGTAGAACTGATATGTTGCAACACCTTTGAGGACATATTCCGCCAAATGCGCGACGACTACTCACGGCTCGGCCTCATGGCCATCGAAAACACCATAGCCGGTTCGCTGTTGCACAACTACGAGTTGCTGCGCGAAAGCGGAATGACCATCATTGGCGAGCACAAGTTGCACATTGAGCACAGCCTCATGTGCCTGCCCGACGACGATTGGGACACCATCACCGAGGTTAATTCACACCCCGTGGCCTTGATGCAGTGTCATGACTTTCTCAAGCAACACCCCAACTTCAAGGTAGTTGAGGCCGAAGATACCGCCGGCTCTGCCGAGATGATAAGCCGCAAGCATATGCGTGGCCATGCCGCCATTTGTCATGCAGGAGCCGCACCGCTTTACGGCATGAAGGTGCTCGAGCAGGGCATCGAGGACAATAAACACAATTACACACGTTTCCTCGTGCTGTGCGACCCCTGGTCGGCCGACAAACTGCGCGACCTGCACCACACCAACAAGAGCAGCATTGTATTCTCGTTGCCACACGAGGAAGGCTCCCTCTCGCAGGTACTGAGCATCTTCTCATTCTACAAAATCAATCTGACCAAAATACAATCGCTCCCCATCATCGGACGCGAATGGGAATACCTGTTCTACGTAGACGTGACATACGACGATTATGTGCGCTACCGCCAAAGCATTGATGCTGTGCGCCCCTTGTTGCGTGAACTGAAAATATTAGGAGAATATGCAGGAAAATAGCTACAACATACAGCCCGCCCAACGCCTGCAGAGCGTGAGCGAATACTACTTTTCGCGCAAGGGCAAGGAGGTGGCCCGCCTCAATGCCGAGGGCAAGGACATCATATCATTGGCCATTGGCAGCCCCGACATGCCGCCATCGCCCGAAACCATCGAAACGCTTTGCACCGAAGCACGCAAGCCCAATGCTCACGGCTATCAGCCCACAACGGGCATACCCGAGCTGCGCCAGGCCATGGCAGGTTTCTACAAGCGTTGGTTCAACGTCGACCTCGACCCAAAGACCGAAATCCAGCCCCTTATTGGTTCAAAGGAGGGCATACTTCACACCACATTGGCTTTTGTCAATCCCGGCGAAAAGGTGCTCGTGCCCAATCCGGGCTACCCCACCTACACCTCGTTGTCAAAGTTGCTTGGCTGCACCATAGTCAACTACAACCTGCGTCCCGATAACGGCTGGCAGCCCGACTTCGACGAACTCGAGGCCATGAACCTCGACGGTGTGCGCCTCATGTGGTGCAACTATCCCAACATGCCCACCGGTGCGCCTGCTTGTCGCCAAACGTATGAGCGCCTTGTCGACTTTGCCCGCCGCCACAACATTGTAGTTGTCAACGACAATCCCTACAGCTTCATCTTGGGCAAGGAACACCTGAGCATATTGCAGGTGCCAGGCGCCAAGGACTGCTGCATAGAGTTCAACTCCATGAGCAAGAGTCACAACATGCCCGGCTGGCGTGTAGGCATGCTCGCCACCAATGCCACCTTTGTAAGCTGGATACTCAAGGTAAAGAGTAATATCGACTCCGGCACCTTCCGCGCCATGCAGTTGGCTGCCGCACAGGCTTACCAAAACTCCGACGAGTGGCACACCGAGGCCAATGTCAACGTGTATGCACGCCGCCGCAAGTTGGCTGGCGAGATAATGGATGCCCTGCATTGCCACTACGACCCCTCGCAGGTGGGCATGTTCCTCTGGGGACGCATACCCGACACTTATGCCGATGTGGAGGACCTCACCGAAAAAGTGCTGCACGAGGCACGCGTGTTCATCACCCCCGGCTTTATATTCGGCTCAAACGGCAAACGTTACATACGCATCTCGCTCTGTGCCAAGGAGGAAAAACTTGCCGAGGCGCTGACACGCATCAAACAAGTGTTCTAACTTATTAGAACCACCCTTAACCGCAAACTCTTAAAATCTTAATTATATGGAACTCAATCTCACTCCACTCAATTTGACAGACCAGGACAATAAACGTCCTATCGTGATAGCCGGTCCTTGCTCGGCCGAGACCGAAGAACAAGTAATGAACACCGCCACCCAGCTCTCAAAGAAGGGCGTAAAGCTTTTCCGTGCCGGTATATGGAAACCCCGCACCAAGCCCGGAGGCTTCGAGGGCGTGGGCGAACCTGGTTTGGCATGGCTGCAGCAGGTGCAAAAGGAAACTGGCATGAAGGTGTGCACCGAGGTTGCCACTCATGCCCATGTTGAGGCTTGTCTCAAAGCCGGTGTCGACCTGCTTTGGATTGGTGCGCGCACCGTGGCCAACCCCTTTGCCATGCAGGAAATTGCCGACACGCTGAAGGGTGTAGACATTCCCATATTGGTAAAGAACCCCGTCAATCCCGACCTCGAACTTTGGATTGGAGGTTTGGAGCGTATCAATCAGGCCGGCATCACCCGTCTTGGTGTCATTCACCGTGGTTTCTCAACCTACGAAAAAAAGCTCTACCGCAACCTGCCCATGTGGCACATACCCATCGAGTTGCGTCGTCGTTGCCCGGGCCTGCCCATCTTTGGCGACCCCAGCCACATTGGCGGCAAGCGCGAACTCGTGGCACCACTCTGCCAGCAGGCCATGGACCTCGGTTTTGATGGTTTGATTGTTGAGAGTCACTGCAACCCCGATGCAGCTTGGAGCGATGCCAGCCAGCAGGTAACGCCCGATGTGCTCGACTTTATTCTCGACAAACTTGTCATTCGTAAAATCACCGAGACCACTGAAAGCCTTTCAGCCCTCCGCCATCAGATTGACGAAATTGACAACTCGCTCATCGAGCTCATGGCCAAGCGTATGCGTATCAGCCGCGAGATTGGTGAGTACAAGCGCCAGCACGACATGACGGTTGTGCAGACCACCCGTTACACCGAAATTCTCGACAAACGTGGTGCGCAAGGTGTGCTCTGCGGCATGTCGTCAGACTTTATCAAAGATGTGTTCGAGAGCATTCACGAGGAAAGTGTACGTCAGCAAATTGAGATAATGAATCAATAAATCGGCAAGGCCGACTTATGACAGAATTAGTAAACGCGTTGACAAGTTAACGGGTTGACAGGTAAGTTCGCTAAGTTTTTTAAGCTTCTCACCAGTCTTACTTTAACATAATAAGTAGTGTATTGATACTTACCTGTTAACCTGTCAACTTGTCAACCCGTTAACCAAGAATTCCGCCAGCGGGTTATCACATTAGCATATTAGCACACCACAATGAAGATACTTATACTTGGAGCGGGCAAAATGGGGTCGTTTTTTGTCGACCTGCTCAGTTTCGACCACGAAACAGCGGTCTATGACGTTGACCCCAAACGCTTGCGCTTTATGTACAACACGCAGCGCTTTACCACGATTGAGGAAATTGAAGCCTTCAAACCCGAACTCGTGATAAACGCCGTCACGCTAAAGTACACCCTCGATGTGTTCCGCAGCATCATGCCGCATTTGCCCAAAGACTGCATCATCAGCGACATAGCCTCTGTCAAGACCGGCTTGCGCGAGTTTTATGCCGAATGCGGTATGCGCTACGTCAGCACCCACCCCATGTTTGGCCCAACGTTTGCCAATTTGGGCGCGCTGAGCAACGAAAATGCCATCATCATCAGCGAGGGTGACTATATGGGCCGCCTTTTCTTCCGTGACCTTTACAACCATTTGGGCTTGCATATCTGCGAATACACTTTCGACGAGCACGACGAGACCGTGGCCTATTCGTTGAGTATTCCCTTTGTCAGCACATTTGTGTTTGCAGCCGTCATGAAGCACCAGGACGCACCCGGCACCACCTTCAAACGTCACATGCAGATAGCGCGTGGCGTATTGGGTGAGGACGACACCCTGTTGCGCGAAATATTGTTCAACCCCCGCACAAGCGGTCAAGTGTCAAAAATCCGCGATGAGCTGAAAGACTTGCTGCACATCATTGACAACAAGGACGAGCAGGCGCTCAACGAATATCTTAAGCGCATTCGCGAACATATTAAGTAACGAGGCTGCTGAAAAAAACGACGCGTCCCGAGGCTGCTGAAAAAACCGACGCGGGACGCGTCGCCCCCATTAGTGCTTGCGTTTTCTATCAGATTGACAGGTTAAAAAGCGGATTTGAAGCCATGTAAAGAACTGTTATGCCGGGAAATCGCGCTCTAATGGGGGCGACGCGTCTCGCGTCGGGTATTTTTCAGCAACCTCGTCCCGCATCGGGGCATTTTTCAGCAACCACAGTAATGTTCCGCCCCCCGCAAACGAAAAATAACGAGGGGTGCTGAGAGACAAACAGTTGCACACACCTCCCTGCATCGGTAGGGAAGAAATGCAGCTTTTTGTATTTTCTTTTGTTTATAGTTATCTGCGTTAGCGGCCCGCTACGGCGTCAGCCCTTATGTTTCTTTGGCCACGCGGACGT
>OLIS01000056.1_pt1 | contig 71851 bp, 64 predicted proteins | sample 1601351 | NCBI WGS metagenome assembly OLIS01 (sample SAMEA2452122, study PRJEB22498) | human gut metagenome | biome: human feces; feature: human gut; material: feces | place: Australia | collected 2012
GGGCTGGGCTGGGCTGGGCTGGGCTGGGCTGGGCTGGGACTAAGAAAACTGATGATATGCGGGGGCCAGAGTTCCCGAGGATTCCTAGCGCAACGAATCCTAATATACACGGACCGAGGAGGAGGCGAATAATAAAGAAAGCATAATAATATATAGATAGATTATTTAGTTGTTTGAGAGGGGTGGAAACTTGTATAGCGGGGAGTTGGGTATAGTTTTATTAGTAAAGATGGCTTGTTTTTCCTATAAATTTCGCCCCACCTAAGCCATAAAAATAGTCTCTTCGGGGAATGTCGGCACGATAATTCTATATAAGCAGAGGGTTTGAAAAGAAAGGAAAAAAGCAGAGAGAAACCATCATAAACAAAAAACGCTTTATTTAAGGGAAATAGGCTATTTAAAAAGCAAAAAATAACGAAGGTACACGTCTAATAGAAAAGGGAAAAAGAATAAGCAAAAGAAACTGCGTGTATGAAAAGGATAAGTGAAATTGCTACAAGGCCGAAGTTGCCAAATAGAGAGCCTGGCGAATAGAAAAGGGGGTAAAATTTAATAAAAAAGGGCTTATAAGGGCTTGTCCCTAGATCCTTGTAAAAGAGGGGAACAACTGCCATAAAATCCGACATATGCCACTTTCCCCCCTATTTTTCTCCCCCGCTGTTATAATATGCCCAAAAAAGCGGGAGGATTATCCCCCCTTATCGCCACAGAAAAACTTTTTCATTTTAATAGATATAATAAGCCGCTCCGGTCTGCCAAACATAAGAATAAGCATCCAAACCTGATATATTGGAACAAATTCTATTGGCTAACTCATCATCAAGTCCTGCCCAACATATAAAATGCTCCCTAGTATAATATTTTTCTAAACCAATGTGCCGAATCGGGTCATCACAACGAAAAGAAGCACTCCCCCCCTCTATGTCTCTGACTATTTGGCAAGTTACTGTATTATTGGTAATAAAATTTTCTCTTGTTTTTGTAAACCCAGCAGGCATTGCGATAATGAGAGATTCCAAATTGCTTGCATAACGGCCTGTTTGCATATAAAAGTGCTGTTGGGCTTGGTCCACCGAGCGCACAAGAGCGTACATTGTGGCTACCCGGCTAGTCCCCACCACCACGCGGTACGACGGCAGGGCCATTGCCGCTAATATACCAATGATAAGCACAACCACTAACAGTTCAATAAGTGTAAAACCACTTCTATTACTTTTCATTTTTTCTCCTTTTAAGGCCCTTATATTTGAGCAAAACGGCCTTTTATCTGCGTTTTTATACGCCACATACACCGGGATACAATCAACGCAGATTATCAAAATTTTAACAAAAAAAAAAAACGAAACAACCCCTTTAAAAAGAACGGCTAAACAACAACGAAAAAAAGCCAAAAAGTAGATTATTAAAACCTTGCGGGGGCACCAGTTCAGGCAGACCTCTTATTTGACCTTATCTCTTGCAAGCGGCTAATCCAGTATAACCTCATTTTTAATACGACAGATTCCCGCCTGTACACCCTCAGGAATAACGACAATGGCAACCGATAACGACTGTATAACAAACTAAATGCCCGAGAAACAGGAGAAATTCACCTGGCTCTTGATCTATTTGAAAAGTAAAGAATTTTTTGGAGAAGAAAGAGTTTTCAAACGAAAACCCGTTTATGCTAAGAGTGAGCGAAGGGAGACCCGCGCGGAGCGTGAGAAAGGTATCCGGACAACTAACTAACAAGGAATAAATGTGTTTTAGAAAGCAACAATAGAGATATGCCCTGTATAAATTCCTGACGGAAATTTTGCCCGGGCCCCGTCCTCGCGCAGGGTTCGCCTTTCGGCCTAGGGCGGCCTTAAACTCACACAATGTTGTGCGGGTTTCAAATCCAGATGATACACCAAATAGTGGGTATGTGCAAACTCTCCTAAAAACTAAAAACCCCTGCTCGCGCAAGGGTTTTAAATTTCTACGGAGAGGGAGGGATTCGAACCCTCGATACGGGAATTAACCCGTATAACGGTTTAGCAAACCGCCGCTTTCGGCCTCTCAGCCACCTCTCCAAAATTTGTGCCGTCGGTAATATTACCGTCAACCTCTATATTATAACAAAATTTTACAAACTTTTCTTAATTTATCCGCAGACATTATTTTTTTACCTATACAATTCACATCTGCAAGACAAAATTAAAAACTCTTTTTTAAGCCTTCTGCCAATGGGGTAAACTTCTGCCCAGTCAGCGTGTGCCACTTTTTGCCCGAGCAAATCCAATGTCCGGGGATAGTGGCTTCGGTTACCTTGTCATAATTTAAGACAGGCTGCGCGCCCGTAACCCGGGCCGCCACTTCATACACCCACGCCGCCAGACGCATCATCCATTTGGGGGCCGAGGGCATAAAAGGTTTGTGACAATTCATCGCGCGGGCCATTTGCGTAATAAAATAATCCCACGAGTAAACCGCTTCTTCTGTAATAAAATAGGTTTCTTTATCTGTTTCCGGGCGGATAAACGCTTGCCAAAGGGCTTCCACCAAGTCGGAAACGTGCACAAAACTAAAATATCCGTTGCCCGAAGTATTTACCATAAGACCGCGTTTGACCCACAATGCGATTTTGGACACACCGGAATCGTTCTTGCCATAGACAATCGGCGGGCGGATAATCGTCCATTTTACGCCCGGGCGGAGCGTTTTAACGGCTTTTTCTCCCCCCAGTTTGGTAATGCCGTAATCGGATACAGGTTTCGGCGCCATATCCTCCGTGCGGGGGTGGTCCTTATCCGCGGCAAAGCCGCTGGCCGCCAAACTGGAAACGTGTACAAAGGTTTTGATTTCCGGCGTATTGTTTACGGCAGATACCACATTTTGCGTGGCAATTACGTTGGCCTGCTCAAAATCCGCGCGGTTAAAGCCGAAAATGGCCGCCGCCAAGTGGAACACGCCCACACAACCGGACAAGGCCTTTTCCAAAGATTTCACATCATTATAATCAGCCTGCACCAGCGTTACTGCCGGGTTTGCCGGTTGTTGTTTAGGGGTCCGGCGGGTAACAATACGGACATTGTACCCCTCTTGCAGGAGTTTATCCGTCAACGCCCGGCCAATAAAACCGTTTCCGCCCGTAATTAAAATGGTATTCTTCATACGTTAGTCCACCTGAATATCCAGTTTTTCTACTAATTCATCCGTTTTTTGGGAAACCTTCTTTTTAATTTCCTTTTTAATGGCCTTTTCGTCTATATCCTGGTTGGTAAAATTTTCCTTTCTCTTGGCATTGCGGCGGACGAAATCAAAATTAAAGGTAAAGCGTTTTAAGCCACGGTCAATATCGGCCTTGGTAGGAAATTCGCCATATTTAATTTTATTAACCGGTGTAACTTTATCTTCCTGCGGGAAATACCACAACAAGGAATACATAATCGCACAGGTAAGCACAAAGAAAATCAGTTTATTTAAACTTTCCCACTTGTATAGGCCAAAGAGGTTGGACACAACAGACAAAATGAGGATTACCCCCGTCCACATGGCTATTATCATCCCGATAAACGTCCAGCCCGAAGCACCGAAATCGGGATATAAAATCATTACCGCAAAACAACAAATAATAAGCACCGCAAAACGCTGCCATCCGTTCATATTATTTCTCCTGTTTGAACTCCACACTTACGGTGAGTTCGTCTTTTTCGTAATACATCGGCAGCGGCGCAAAGGGTCCTGCATTAATTACGGCGGAAGATGCAGCAAAGTCAAAAGTGTCATCGCCGGATTTGCGTTCTACCTGTAAATTTTTAATCTTGCCGTCGCGCGCAATAGCAAAAGATACTAATGCCGATAACGTATTGCCTGCGGGGCGGCGTTTTTCCCACTCAATCCAAAGGGAATTTCTTACCTGGGTAATGTACCAAGGATAAGGGAAATTGGCAAAATCGGTTTGAATATTACCGCCGGCAAATTGGCCTTCTTTGGCGGCTTCGGCAGATTCTGCCGATTGCCCCCCCGCTTGGGATTCGTCCAATACGCTGGGCGCGGCTAGCGGTGCGGAAGGCTTCGCCTTTTTTGCAGATTGCTTTTTAGCGGTAATTTCACTCTTGGAGGCATACGCCTTTTTAGCCGTTTTGGCAGGTTCTGCTTTGGGTTGGGCTTCTTTGGCTACTGCCGGGGCTTGCACGGCGGCTTTGGGAGCCTTTGGCGCGGAGGCTTCCTGCCCCGTGGTGGCCACCACCTTACCGCTTCCGATAAAATCAATCGTATAAGTAGCGGACGCCTTCTTAGCCGAAGGAGCCAATAGCAAAAGTAAGAATAAAGCGGCCAGAACGTGCAGTCCGCCGGAAATAGCAAAATAACGGTTCATCAGTTTTTAGAAAGCACCCCGATTCCCAACTTGGCCGCACCTAATTTTTTTGCAACGTCAAAAACGTCCACTACTTGCTGTATCGGTACGTCTTTATCTGCCTGGACGAGAATCGTCTTTTTATTTGCTTTACCCAAGCGCAAAATCAACTCGCGCTCTAAATTTTTAAGCGTCAGTTTTTTATTCATTACGGTAATGGTGCCGTCGCGCGTAACTTCTATACGGATGACATCGTCCTCCGCCTGGGTGTTAATGGCCTTGGATTTAGGCAAATCCACCGTCATTTGCATTTGCACCAGCATCGGACTCATTACCATAAAAATAATCAGCAAAATCAAGGTGATGTCAATAAACGGCACCATATTGATTTCCGCCATTACGGTTCTGTTTTTGTGTGTGCGCATAGGTTAAAATTCTTCCACGTCGCCGCGGCGGTAAATAATTTCGTCGGCGATATTTTCAAGTTCCTTGGCAAAGTAATTGGTTTTGGACAAATAATAGTTATAGGCAATTACCGCAGGAACAGCCACAAAAAGCCCGGCGGCGGTGTTGACCAACGCTTCGGCGATACCGGCGGCCACGACGGAGGCTCCGGCACTGGTGGCAGTATTGGCGGCTAAATCTTTAAATGCGTGCATAACGCCAATAACCGTGCCGAACAAGCCGATAAAGGGCGTAATACTGCCTAAAGTGCCCAAAATAGTCAGGCGGCGCTGTAATTTGGTAACTTCCCAATCAATCACGCTGTCCGCGATTTTTTCCAATTCGGCTTGCGGGCGGTTGCGCTCCTGCACCAGACGCAAAATAAGCGCGGCCGCAGGTGTATTTTTAACAACTTCTTTACGGCAGGCATCTTCCACCTTTTGGTAATTTTCCGAGCGGAGCGGGTGGCGGCAATACGCCATTAACTTGCGGGAAAGGGAAATCGTAGAGCGCAACTTAAAAAAGCGTTCCAAAATAATAGAAATAGAATAAACGGACAGCAAGAGCAGTAGAATTAAAATCGGGCCGCCCGCTGCCAAAAGTTCGCGTAAGTTTGTCATATTGGAAAAATCCATTTTTTATCTCCTTATTACCTGTTCACTACGAATATAATAAAAATCTGCACGAGTATATTGGACATTAGCCCGGCGGCCACATCATCAAACACCACACCGAAGGCATTTTCCATTTTATCAAAGGTCTTAACAAGCCACGGTTTTAGTGTGTCAAACGTCCGGAACAATATAAAAGCCGCCAACAAATACGGCCAGGTCCGCGGTAAAAACGCCATAGCCGTAATATATCCGGCCATTTCGTCTATTATGATTTTAGGGTTATCGTGGCCTGTGAATCCTTTAAATTGTACTTTTTTACAGACCCATACGGCAACTGCCCAAAAAGCAAGCATACACACCATATAGAGCATAGAATCCTGCGGAAAGCACAGCACCAAAGGAATCCCCCATAAAGTACCTAAAAAGCCCGCCCCTGTATTTTTTTTGTATTTAAACACCAGTGGCGGCAGATAACTGACAAACAGCCCCGTGGCTAAGGCGCGCCAGATTATTTGCATACGGGCAGACTCCACGATTTTTTAAGCAAATCCCAGTTGTTTTTTAAATATGAAACTGCACTAATCCAAGTAATTACCGCCGCGATGGCCGTAATGGCATAGGGGACCTTTTGGAGTGTTAAAAAAGTTATTTGAAAGAACTCCTGCGCCGAACCTGACACCAAATGGGACAAATGATAAACATCCAACACAAAGAAAATAGTCCCGATAGCAGTCATTTGAATAACGGTTTTAAACTTTCCCCAGCGTTCTGCGGCCATTACCTTGCCTTCCAAAGCGGCAATCACACGCAAGGTGGAAATCATCAATTCGCGTAACAAAATAAAGAATACCGCCCAAATCGGCACGTCCAATTCCTTAATGCCCACAAAGGCAAAGAACGCCGCCGCAACCAAAATTTTATCTACAAACGGATCCACAATCGCGCCAAATGGAGTGATTGTGTTGGTTTGGCGGGCTATTTTTCCGTCCACCCAGTCCGTACTGGCTGCCAAAATGAAAATAAGCGTGGCTGTAATACGGGCCCACCCGTACGGAAGTAAAATAAACAGAAACATTACAATAGACAGCGCGGCACGCATAAGCGTAATTTTATTGGCTAATGTCATCATTTTTTAAATCCTCCAAACACCGCCGCAGGCAGCGGTTGGTTTTTTTGAATTTGTTTCAGGACGGCTTTTGTCGTCATTAAGTCAGATGTTATAGCAAGCACCTGCGGGAAATAATCCGGAGCCGTTAAAGTCAGCAAAAGTTGGTATTCTTCCCCCTCTTTGGGTGTTAAAAGCAAAACGGCTTCTTTGTCGGTCTGGCTTTTTACGGTGGCATTGTGGCGTTCCACCAAAGCGGTATAATTGCCAAAATCAAAGAGGGCCTGATTGGGTTGGCCCTGCTGCCAATCGGCCCAGGAAAGTGTAGTAACCATATTACCCGCTTCGTCCAAAATAACGATATCTTTTTTATCCGTAATGGCAGTCTGTTCCAAATCGCCCTCCTGGCTCGTTGTATCCAAGCGAAGGCGGTTTTGGGCGCGGTCATAAAACAGTTTGCCCATAGAACGGCTCACCTCTACCCCATCGTAAGAAGTGTTTTGGGTAAAGGCAGTTTCCAAGGTGGCTAATTTTTTATCCCATTGTTTTAAACGAGCGGTTAATTCGTCCGCGTTTAACGTAGTTTTGGGTGCTGGAGCGGTTTTTTTAACAGGTGCTTTGGGTTTTTGTACGGTTTTAGGCGCCGGAGTAACCACTTGCGGAGCCGCCGGTTCTGGGGCGGGTGCAACAGGTTCTTCGGGCGCGGAACCGCCGCAAGCCGCTAAAATCAATGCCGAAATAAACGGAAAAATTACTTTATTTATAGACTGTTTCATACGTTTCTTCCTGATAGTTTTTATCATATGGTAAACTGTTTAAGTCCTCAATGGCCTGGTCAATCATTTCATAATGGATTTCCCAGCGGTTAGAGCCTTCCGGCTTGGAAATATAGCCCTTCATTTCCAACACGCTTAACATATTGGTCGCGCGCGCGGAGGAACCAAAGTGCGCTTTGAGCAAATCTTGCGACACGCGGCGGCGCTCTTTAATAAGGTTAAGCGCCTGCAATAATTCCTCGGGGCTGGTGCCAAGTCCGTCCTGCGGACGTTGGTGCGGGTTTTGCTCCGCCACAATTTGTACCGGATAATCCGGCCCGCCTTGTGCGCGCAGGAAATCAGCCACCGCTTTAATTTCCTTTTCGGACACATAGGCCCCCTGAATACGGAACGGCGTTTTGTCCGATGTGCTTTGATACAACATATCCCCGCGGCCGAGCAAATCTTCCGCCCCCGTGGCATCCAAAATAACCTTGGAATCAATGCCGGAGGCCACCTGCAAAGCAATACGCGAAGGCAGGTTTGCTTTAATGATACCCGTAATAACCTTAACGGACGGACGCTGTGTGCAAAGGATTAAGTGAATCCCCAACGCGCGGCCCATTTGCGCCAAACGCTGTACGGAATCCTCAATAGATGCCTTGGTTTGGAGCATCAAATCGGCCATTTCGTCAATAATAACAAAGATGTAGAACATTTTTTCTTCATTATTTTGCTTGGCCCATTGGTTGTAACCTTCAATGTTTTTCACCTTGGCTAACTGCATAATGGACAACCTCTTTTCCATTACCTTTACCAGCATTTGCAAGGATTTTGCAGCCCCGTTGGCATCGGTAACCACATCCACATCGTCGCACGACGTTTTGGGGTCATACAGGTAAGGAATCCCCTCGTAAAGCGTCAGTTCCACGCGCTTGGGGTCAATCATTAGGAATTTGATTTCGTCGGGGGTATGCTTGTAAATCAGGGACATAATAATCGTATGCAGACAAATAGACTTACCGCTGTTAGTGGCCCCTGCAATCAAAATATGTGGCCACTTTTCCGCCACGGAACCGGCAGGTTCGCCGTCGGCATAGCGGCCCAAAGCAATCGGCAGGACCGCCTTGGAATTGGCATACACGGAAGATTGCAAAATTTCCTTCATTGTAACCATTACCGGGCGTTCGTTGGGGATTTCAAAACCAACGGCATTTTTCCCCGGAATAGGCGCCTGGACACGCACGGAACGGGCCTCCATACTGGCCTGAATATCCTGGGTGCGGGCCGTGATAGAAGCAATCGTTACGCCCGGGTCGGGCTTGATTTCGTAACGGGTAACCACCGGGCCCGGAGATACCCCGGTAACCGTGGCGCGGATATCAAAACTTTTTAAGGTGTCTTCCAAGCGGCGGGTGGCCTGGGCGATTTCATCATCAGTAGGGCCGACGATACCGTCTCCGGACGGGTCATTTAGCAAATCAAGCGGCGGAAGTTTAAAGGTTTTGGGGTCAAATTTTTTAACTTCTCCGTTTTCATCCGTGGGAGCATTGGAAGTTTCTTCTTGTTGTAAATGGGCGGACGAAATTTCCTCGCGCCGCGGTAAGTGGACGGGTTCGGCCACCGGACGGCGGATTTCGGGTTTTGAACGGTGAATTTCCGGCACTTCGTGGATTTCCTCCGCTACCGGGCGGGAAGAGGTGGATTTAGAGGGCTTTTCATTAAGTTCGGCCTTACCCTCGCGCACTTTTTCTTTAAGTTCGGCACGGGCTTCCATCCAACCGTTAAAATCGTTGCGGATAAACTCACCCGTTTTTTGCAACACCACCGCCCATGGAATTGCAAAAAGCAAGTGGATGCCAACCAAAATAAACGCGAGCGAAAACACCGCCGCGCCCGCCACACCGGACACTCCCTGCAAGGCCGTAAAAAGGCTCTCGCCAACGTGTCCGCCGGAAATAAGGGAATCCTTGAAAACGAGTCTTAAAAGGGTTAAAAAACAGGAAAAGGCCGCCAAGGTTACCGACGAACCAATAATAAAAAACAGGAAAGACGCGCTTTTTTTGCGCACCGTCTGCACGAGCCAATATCCCAGGAAAAGCGGTATCAATCCCGCCGACTGCCCCAACATTTGGTACAGTTGTTTGGCGACCGCCTGACCCGCCGCGCCGTTGGAAATGTTAAACCATAAAATGCAAAAGAGCCACAGCGTCAGCGCGCCCGTTAAAATATAAAATACCGTGCGCATCCAAACCGTAGAATTCGTTTTTTTAGTACGTTTTTTGGATTTTTTGGGGGTGTAATAATAACGCTTTTGCATATAGAGATATTTTACCTTTTTTGGGCTGATTTTCCAAGATAAAACCCAGCACCGCCCATTGACGGAAAAATTATGGAGAGGGCGGCCTTAAAAGCAGAAACCCCCGCTTACGCGGGGGCTGTAAAAACTACATATTTTCTTGCAAAGGCGGTGTAGGCGGTACCGGGGCTTGCGGTTCGGGGTTGCTCCCCCAAATGACGTGGTAATTAATACCGTCCGCCACTAGGGATATTTTCCCCTGTCCGTAAAGCACGCCCAAGGCTAAAAACAACACCGAACTGGACACGCGCAACATTAATTTTAATTGCCAAGATGTAGCCGTTTTGTGCTCCGCCAAATATTCACTCATACGGGTAACGGCAATTTGAATATTCTCTTGCAACGGTGTCATATTTACACCCGTTCAATGGCAAACAAAGCATCGCCTTGTTTAACCGGTTTGCCGTTTTCTACCAGCACTTTCTTAATAACGCAAGGGAATTCTGCGCGCATCTCGTTAAAAACCTTCATCGCTTCAATCAGGCAGATAACATCACCCTTTTCCACGCGTGCGCCTTCTTTAATAAAAGGCGGAGCCGACGGGGTGGATCCGCGGAAGAAGATACCCATTAAGGAAGATTTAATCACTTCTTTGTATTGCTCCTGCACAGGGACGGCCGTGTGTGCGCCGGAAGCGGAAATGGCTCCGCCCACATTGACGGGTACCGGCACCACGGCGGGTTTGGCTTTCACCAAGCGCAAATACAGGCCTTTCTGGTCGTATTCAATGGTGTCCAGGTTATTGTCCTTCATAAAACCGTACAGTTGTTTTACGTCTTTTAAAATCGGAGATTCTTTGACGGCGGGCTTTTTAGCAGCCACTTTGGAAGCCGCTTTTTTAGTTACTGTTTTTTTCATAAATCAAGATGACCTCGGTTTCGTAAGTAATCCCAAAACTACTTTATCCTATTTTACATAATTTTGAAGCACTTGGAGCAAAAAGTATTATTTTTACCGGAAGGAACGATACATTTTCGTCCTGTGAAACGGCTAACCAGCGCGTTTCTGCTCTCTCAAACGCCCTTATAAACACCGTCGTGGCGCAAAAACAAAAAGTCACAACGCGTTGCAAATACCTGCCAGTTTCCCCCTAAATTTTTCATATTTTTAATAAGACAGGTGTGCAAGGCTTGCTATCACATATGACGGCTATTTTGGGCGGCAGGCTGTGTCCTCACAGGAAAAAGTAAAGAACCGGTTAAGCAGAAAAAGAGCCAAACATAGACTTTTTACACAAAAACCCCGGGGCGGGTTAGGCTCCGGGGCTTTTTTATATACAACAACTGAAACTATTTAAGCAAGGCTTTGCGGGAAAGTCTTACTTTTCCGTTATTGTCAATTTCAACGCATTTCACTTCAACGATATCGCCGAGTTTCAATACGTCTTCCACCTTGTTAATGCGGTGTTTTTCAATTTCGGAAATGTGGAGTAAGCCGTCTTTACCGGGCAAAATTTCCACAAACGCGCCAAACGGCTGAATAGATACTACTTTACCCTTGTAAATTTTGTTTACTTCGGGTTCGGCAGTCATCATATCAATTTCGGCTTTGGCCTGGTCCAAGCGGTCGCTGTTGGCGGCGGCAATAGTTACCGTACCGTCTTCGGCAATGTCAATCTTGGCTTCGGTAGATTCCGTAATGCGTTTAATGTTCTTGCCGCCGGGGCCAATTAAGGCACCGATTTTGTCCACCGGGATTCTCATTTTGAAAATAATCGGCGCGAAGCGGGAAATGTTCTTCTTCGGTTCGGCAATCGTTTTCTCCATATGGTCCATAATGAACATACGGCCTTTGGTAGCCTGGGAGATAGCCTGGCGCAAAACATCAAGCGGAATACCCGTTTTGAGTTTTACGTCCATTTGGAAGGCGGTAATACCTTTGCGGGAACCCGTGAGTTTAAAGTCCATATCGCCCAAGTGGTCTTCCAATCCCATAATATCGGAGAGAACTACAAATTTGCCCTCGCCCGAAATGGCACCCATAGCGATACCGGAGCAGGCCGATTTCATCGGCACGCCCGCATCAAACAGGGCCAAAGAACCACCGCAAACGCTGGCCATAGAGGAGGAACCGTTAGATTCCATAATGTCGGAAACCACGCGAATGGTGTACGGGAATTCTTCTTCGCTCGGGATAAGCGGCATCAACGCACGGCGGGCAAGTTCCCCGTGGCCGATTTCGCGGCGGCCCGGAGAGCGGTCCGGTTTGCACTCGCCGGTAGCAAAACCCGGGAAGTTGTAGTGCAACATAAAGCGTTCATAAGTGGTGTCGTCCAAACCTTCCACCATTTGTTGGTCATCAGGTGTACCCAAGGTGGCTACCGCCAAAGATTGGGTTTGACCGCGGGTGAACAGGGCGGAACCGTGGGCGCGGGGCAACAAACCGACCATAGAACTCAAAGGTCTGATTTCATCGGGTTTGCGGCCGTCCACGCGGACGTTTTCGTGCAACACCAAGTTGCGGGATTCTTCGTACATAATATTTTCCAACGCAATACCCGCATAGGTGGCGGCATTATCGCCGTAGTTGGGGGTCAACTCTTCGGTGAAAGAGGCCTTCAACTGGGCAACCTGTGTATCGCGGGTTTGCTTATCGGAAAACGCGTGCAAAATCTTTTTGGCTTCTTCGCGGAATTTGCCGTTGGCGAGGTCCGCCACTCCCTGCGGCAGTTTTTCCACGACGTATTCAAATTTCGGCTTGCCGGCCAATTCGCGCAGTTTTAACTGCACGGCACACATTTTGTCAATTTCCGGCTTGGCAACTTCCATCGCTTTGATGATGGCGTCTTCTTCCACTTCTTTGGCGCCGCCTTCCACCATCAATAAACCTTGCGCGGAACCGGCAATCACCAGGTCCATATCGCAGGTTTCTTGTTCTTCTTTGGTGGGGTTGACGATGTAGTTTCCGTCTTTGCGGCCAATGCGCACAGCGGCGACAGGCTCGTTAAACGGGATGCTGGAAATGACTAACGCAGCAGAAGAAGCAAATACGGACAAGACATCCGCATCGTGCTTTTCGTCGCTGGAAATAACCATAGCCGTTACGTTGGTTTCGCAAGCGAAACCTTCGGGGAAAATCGGGCGGATGGTGCGGTCAATAATGCGGGAAGACAGCGTTTCTTTCTTGCTGGCGCGGCCTTCGCGTTTGAAAAAACCGCCGGGGATTTTGCCCGCGGCGTAGGTTCTTTCTTTATAATTGACGGTAAGAGGAGTAAAATCGGAAATACCCGGTTTTTGCTCTTTGGTGGAAACAGCCGTCGCCAAAACCATAGTTTCACCCATAGTGGCTACGACTGCGCCGTCAGACTGCTTGGCGATTAAACCCGTTTGAAGTTTAATCGTTTGGCTGCCGACGGTAACTTCCACTTCTTGAATATCAAATTTGTGGTTGAAATTTTGCATAATAAAAGTTATTTTCTTAATTTAAGTTCCTGGGTAACTTTTTGATATCTTTCAAAGTCAGATTTCTTCAAATAAGCGAGCAAGCGTTTGCGCTGGCCGACCAATTTGTTAAGGCCTCTTTCGCCCGCAAAATCTTTCGGGTTGGCTTTGAGGTGGTTAGAAATATATTGGATGCGTTCCGTAATGAGCGCGATTTGGACAGCGGCAGAGCCGGTATCGTTGGCGCTGGATTGGAATTTGCTGATGATGTCTTTTCTGTCTTGCATGGAAAGTACCATTTTTTTGTACACTTAGACCGTTTGCTGCGCGACCAAGCACTCTTTATCCGAAAGAGTACCGAGCCGGAGTAAGGGCCTTCTCCTATTGTTAATTTATACTTACTTAAAGTACAGTTTAATTATAGCAAATTGATTTGTATTTAGGAAAGGGCTACTTGTTTTCTTCGGGTGCGGGACCGTATTCATTGGGGAAAGGGGAGCCTTCTTCCGACATTAACCGGTCATAAAACTGCCAGTTGCTACCTTTCCAATAATTAAAAGTGCGCCGCAGGGTAGCAAATCCACTATACCCCAAATCGTGCCCGCGGCGTACCTGCAGGGTCCACGACCCCACAAACATTACGGCACACACGCTGTACAGGGCAACTTGGTATTCATTTATCAACGCCAACGCCTGCTCCAACTTATGGGGTGGCAAGAACAGCATAATGATAATAGCAGTAAAAGCCACAAACGCCGGGGCCCGGTGGCTGTAAACGTATTCTATGCGGCTGGCACGGCCGAACGGGCACCAGAAGAGGGCCATGCATTTAAGCGAGTATTTTAACCCATCTAAAATGATTTGCATAATATATTGTAGCAAAAACTATCCCCCCTTTAAGCCGTAAAACACAGACGAATGAGAACAAATTATCCGGGCCTTGGGGAAGGTTTACCGATTTTCTTCGGGCGCGGGACCGTATTCGTTGGGCAAAGGGGAGCCTTCTTCTTTAAACAACCGGCGGTTAAACTGCCAGCCTTTGAACATCATACACTCTGATGAGCGGAAAAGCGTAGAAAACCAATTATACCCCAAGTCGTGCCCGCGGCGCACCAGTACGCTATACGAAGCCAAAACCACTACGGCACAAGCACAACACAGCGCGACCTTAAATTCATTTGCAAACGCATACAACCACTCCAACTTATGAGGGGGCAGGTACTTTATAGCCGCAACTACCAACAAAGCCAAAACCAGCGTGGTATTATTGTAGTAAGCATATTCCTTGCGGCTGGCGCGTCCAAACGGACACCAAAAATAGAGTAGGCATTTAAGCGTATAAATAAAGACATCTTTTAACATAATGTTATTATATAAAAAGAGTGCCCGCAAGAGAAGTTACGGGCACTAAAACAACTATTTGTTAAAGAAAGATTGGCACCATTTCTTTATTTTTTCCAGTGTGCTATTTTGTTTTTTGTATAAGCGCTCAATCTCCGCTGCCTCCGGTGTCAATTTCAAGTCCGGGTCCCTTGTCAGTAAATCAATAGCCGTAGCCAACTCTCTCTCACTACTATCACTGTAACTCGGCCACGTGCTATGTGTTTTCAACCAACTTTTTAACGCGGGGACAACACGAGAAAGGCCCTCTTCTTTCAAACTTATAGCTTGCTGCTTTATGTCATTGGGAACATTACTGCCAGTCAAGAAGTTGTACAGTTTTATTCCATTCTCTCCACTCCCCGTACGATAAGGCCACAGATGATTGGAATCTGCCAAATAGTCCTGCATTTTACGCAAAGTTGATTGCTGGACAGCCGTTTGTGCTTCCTCCACCAAGCGTTTGGCTTCGGCTTGTATTCCAGCAGGCACATCTGGTTTCATCAGGTCTTTATAAGTATCCTCATAACCTAAAAGAAGATAACTCACATAAACTTCCAACTTCCGCTTGAGATTATCAATTTTCCCCTGGTAATATAAGGACCATATTTCTTTTAGCACAGGGTTGTCCGAAGGCGAACGAGTTTCCATTTTTTTCATTATTTCCTCATAGGCCTCTTGCATCGTCTTGTCAGGGTTACCCGATGCCAACCAACGTGAGGTTCCATAGCCTAACTTTCTCTTGACTGCAGCCCATAGTTTGGCGTCTTCATAAAGATCCGCCAAATTATGATTATATGATTTGTAGTAACTAATAACCCCAGCCAAACGACGTTCTCCTTTATCAGTGGAAGCAGATGAAGGCAATCTTCCGTTATGGGTCTCTAACCAAAAGATGGTTTCGTCATAAATTTTTTGGCCACGCTCAAACCGTTCCTGTTGTTGCTGACGAGAAATTTCTGCCAAGCGTTCTAACCTTGCTTTCTCCTGAGCGGGATCTTCTTTGGGTGTGGCTTTTTCCCGGGGAGTAGCATTTTCCTTAAGGCGAATTATACTATCCCTCAAACCAGCATTGCGTTGTTTAACCCCGGAAACGGCACGGGCCAAACCGGACTCTTCTGCATCAGCAGAAGCAATGGTTGGAAATGTCCCGTTATGATTTCTCATCCAAAGGACCAAATTGTCATAGGTTTGTTGGTCACGCACTAACTGTTGTTGATACTGTTCTTCGGCTTTCAACTGTTTTTGACGGCGCGCTTCCTCCGCTCTCTCTTGGGAAGTTTCTGCCAGTTGTTGACGGCGCACTTTTTGCCCCTGCTCTTTCAGTGCCAATAACTCTTTGGCTATGGGGTCATCGGCAGGTACTGTTTTCAAATAATTGTCAACATTTTGTGCTAAATTAATCGCTTCCTTATTGTCATAAGCATTTCCAGGCCATATTCCGTCGTGTTCGTCCATCCACTTCCGTACGGACTGGAGCTTTTCCTGCGGTGTCAGGTGTTTTTTAATAGGGCCACCCTTTAAATCTTGCAACTGTTTGATCCAAATATCATTGGAGTCCTGTGCACGTTGTAAAGCTTTGTGCACACGGAAAGCCAAATTAACCTCAGTTAATTCCTCCGGCGTTCTCTGCTCCCCGCGAATCAGCTTTCCATCTCTATAAATAGCGGACCGCGGAAATTTACCGTTATGGGCAATCATCCAATTGCGCAACTCTGCAACCAAGGCGGCATTGTTATTATTTTTTCCTTGTACAACTGTATTGATTCTGGGGGCGGAAAAAGATAAATTCAGCCAATCAGCGGTAGTTGTTTCCCCTGGGAATGTATGCTTTACACTATAATAACTATAATAGTTCAATAGCCGGTAAGCATCTTTGGATAAAGTATTCATCTTCCCTGTCGCTTGCGGCAACACATATTCGCCCAAGCCATTTTTGGCAAGCCAGTTATTTACTCCTTCTACAAACTCCGCCGGCAAAGAAGACGCCCCTTTAAAAGAACGTAACTGTTTGTATGCTTTCAGTTTAAGCATAGCGCGCACAATGGCAATACCCGTAACCGATTTTACAGATTCCGGTGCTTTTTGGTAAATACTCATCAACATAGGCACATCTTTTGTGGTGCCAAAAAAACCTAAATTGCTGATGGCGGACATTGTTTTCCCCCAAGCCATCAAGTCTGCCTGTTCCTCCAAAGAAACGCTCCCCTTATAGCACACCAAAATAGTTCTATATAATTCTTGTGCCAGGTAGGTCTGATCCGCGGTTAATTTAACACCTTTCTGTATTGCCAAAACCGGAAGATCTTTTAACAGCAAGTATTCTTGGGCAGAAGGCATGCGTGAAACCTCAAAAATTTGGTATAGCACCTCTTTTGCATCTGCGGCTGAAAAATTCTCTTTGGCAAGGAGGTCGTCCGTTTCTTGCAATGTTTTTAATGGGGTTTTGACATTGGCCACTAAATTATCAACGGCAGTAGAAATCTGTTGTTGCTGGGACGAAACGGCAGGAGAATTTATGGTAACATTAGTCTGTGGAGTTTTCCCCACAGGGGTAGCCGGCACGGAAACAGTTGGAACCGTAGGAATAATGCCCGTTGGGAGGTGCGCCGAGGGAATACCCGTAACCTTAGACAGTCCTTTAAGGCCTGGCACATCTTTGCTGGCTTGTCCGATAACTTGTTCCACTATTTGCGAACCTTCTTTTGCTCCTTTGACAACACTTGTCTCCTGTGCGGAAGCCGGAACCACACATAAAAGGCACAAAGTTCCCCCTACTAAAATTGGCATTTTCATATATCCACTACCTCCTTTTGATAATATATAAATTTCTTTTTTCCCCTTCAAGGGTCAAAAGACCTATCCAAAATATAGGCCTTACATACAAGAGCGCCCGCAGGAGAAGTTGCGGGCGCAGGGTGTTCTTGTAGGAGGTTTTTAAAGTTTATTGTGCAAAGCCCAGAAACAAGGCCGTATATAGTTCCACATTGTCCAGTTTTACATCACTGGAAGTAAGTATATCTTTAAATTCGCGGCTAATCCAGGAAAACTCCCGGTCCAGGCGCTGTTTTTTAAGCAGGTGGTCTTGCTTTGTTTTTTGGGTTAAAGTGTTCATTTTTGCGCCTCCTCCGCGGTAGATTATACTTATATAATATTGTTTACGACGGAGAATTAACAGGGTCATTGGGCCTAACCGACGGAACTTTTTGGGCCTACTTCTCTCCGACGGGCAGACCTACCTAAAAATAGGTCTTTTGGCCTGTTTTTTCAATTTGATATACTTTAATATATGGTTGCTGAAACGGAAATTTTAGCCAAGGCAAAGGCCACTCATACGCTTGCGAAAGAGGAAATTATTGTGCTCTTGTCGCTCCCGGATGCGCGCGCGCTTTTTCAGGCAGCCGACGAGGTCCGCCGCCAATTCGTGGGAGATGAGGTCTATTTGCGCGGACTTATTGAATTTTCCAATTATTGCAAAAACGACTGTATGTATTGCGGTATCCGCCGCTCCAATTTACAAGCCAAACGATACCGCTTATCCCCACAGGAAATCGTAAAATTGGCTGAAAAAGCCGCCGGCTACGGCTATAAAACAGTAGTGCTCCAATCGGGGGAAGACGGGTGGTTCTCCGCCGATAAAATGGCTGATATTGTCCGTCAAATTAAAAAAATGGGTTTAGCGGTTACATTAAGTTTGGGCGAAAAAACGCGCGAAGAATATGCCCTGTACCGACAGGCCGGGGCCGACAGATACCTTTTGCGCATAGAAACCACCGATAAAGTCCTTTACGAAAAATTGGACCCGCAAATGAGTTGGTTAAACCGCGCCCGCTGTTTAACCGATTTAAAGGCTCTCGGCTACGAGGTCGGCTCAGGGTCGCTTGTGGGACTGCCGGGGCAAACAATGGAAAGTTTAGCGGACGATTTGCTGTTTTTTAAGCAAATTCCTGTGGATATGGCGGGAATCGGACCTTTTATCCCCCACCCCCACACCCCGTTAGCAAACGAAACGACAAACGGTCATTTTAAGTTAGCCCTTAAAATGATGGCTATAATGCGCCTGTTACTGCCGGACATCAATATCCCGGCCACCACGGCTATGGAAACACTCCACCCGCAAGGCCGCCTTTTGGCTTTGCAGAGCGGGGCCAATGTGGTGATGCCCAATGTTACCGAGGGCGAACCCCGCAAAATGTATGAACTGTATCCCGGAAAAATCTGTACGGGCGATACCCCTGAAAAGTGCCGCTACTGCATTGCCGGTAAGATTGAATCTATCGGACGAACCGTGCAAATGTCCTACGGCTTTCACGGAGAGTATTTAAAGAATAAGTCCCAGAAAAAATAAAAGCCCCGTTTAAAAACAGGACTTTTATTTTTTACCAATCTTTTAATTTTTCCAACAGTGCCGCGGCTTGTTTGCCGTTTCTTTGCTGCAAGGCTACGATTTGGCGTTTTTGCGGGTTTATAATGCACAACTCCATACAATTATCTGCCAACCACATCTCCGGGCAGGTTTTGTATCCGGGGGCGCAGTTGATCCATCTTGTACCACTGGTCCACTCCATTGTATTTTGATAGGCTGAGGGATATTTTTTCAGTGTTCTTTCCACGGCTTCCCGAAAGGCCGCCGCATAAGGGCAACCGCGCAAACTGACCCAATGGATTTTTTTAATATCACCTAAAAAAATTTCTTTATGGCTGGGATTATCGGGTATAGAATCGTAAACCTCTTGGGGAATCGGTAATACTTTTACGTTCGGTATTCCGGCTGTTAAAATGCCGGCCTGAATCGTACTGTCTGGCCGTTGGGCCAGTTCTTCCAGATTTACAGGAACAGTATCCTTAAACACAATGCAGGCTGCCACAGCCACTAATAGCAAAATGCCCAGCATTGCAAATAAACTGAGTCCTTTTTTATTCATCTTTTCCCCCTTTACACACGTTTCCTAATTATAACAAAAAGTGGATATATAGAAAAAAATTTTGTTTTCTATGGAAAATGTATTACAATATAGGAAATTAAAACGGGCAAGCCCCGTTACACTGTTATTTTAATATAAGGGAGAAACGACCATATATGGTAAAGAAAACCGTCAAGAAAGCGGCTGCAAAACCTGCCGCTAAAAAGACTGTAAAAAAAACAGCCGTAAAGAAAGCCGTTCTCAAAAAACCCGCTAAATATATTTACTCTTTTGGCGCAGGCCGTGCCGAAGGCAATGGCAAAATGAAGGAATTATTGGGCGGTAAGGGCGCCAATTTGGCCGAAATGGCCGGACTGTTAAAACTGCCCGTTCCTCCCGGTTTTACAATTACTACCGAAGTTTGTACCTATTATTGGAACCACGACCGTTCCTATCCCAAAACATTGAAAGCCGACGTAGAGGCCAACCTCAAAAAAATTGAACGCGAAACCAAAAAAGTTTTCGGTTCCGAAAAAAATCCGCTTTTAGTGTCCGTCCGCTCCGGCGCCCGCGCCTCTATGCCCGGTATGATGGAAACCATTTTGAATATCGGTCTGACGGAAGAAACTATCCCGGGTATGATTGCCAAAACGGGAGATGCCCGCTTTGTGTATGATGCTTACCGCCGCCTGATTATGATGTATTCCGATGTGGTAATGGAAAAAGCCGCCGGAATTGAACCCAAGGACGGCGAAGGAATCCGCAAAATTTTGGACGGTATGCTGGGCGATTTAAAGACAAAACTCGGCGTAACGGACGATACACATATTCCGGCCGAAGAACTCAAAAAACTGTGCGCGGAATTTAAAAAGACCGTCAAAAAAGTGCTCAAAAAAGACTTCCCGGACAATCCGATGGAACAACTTTGGGGCGCTATCGGTGCGGTGTTTGCCTCTTGGAACGGCAAACGCGCTATTGCTTACCGCAATATTGAAAATATCCCGCACGATTGGGGCACTGCCGTTAACGTACAAACAATGGTTTTTGGAAATATGGGCGATACGAGCGCCACGGGCGTGGCCTTTACGCGCAACCCCGGCAACGGCGACAGCCACTTTTACGGCGAATATTTAATCAATGCCCAAGGGGAAGACGTGGTGGCCGGTATCCGCACCCCCTCACCGATGAACAAATGGTCTGCAAATGCCCACTCCGCCCATTTGCCTACGCTTGAAAAGGTAATGCCGAAAGTTTATAAAGAATTGGACGCTATCCAAAAGAAACTGGAAAAGCATTTCCACGATATGTTGGACATTGAATTTACGATTGAGGATCAAAAACTGTGGATGCTCCAATGCCGCGTAGGAAAACGCAACGGCACCGCCGCCGTACAAATGGCCTTGGATATGGTAAAAGAACGCTTGATTTCCAAGGAAGAAGCCGTCTTGCGTGTAACGCCTGCCCAGTTGGGCGAACTTTTGCTCCCCGCCATTGACCCCAAGGCCGAAGCGGGTGTAAAGCCCATTGCCCAAGGTCTGCCGGCCGGCCCGGGCGGTGCTTGCGGCGAAATTGTTTTCAACTCCGCCGACGCTATTAAGTTGCACGAAACCGGCAAAAAAGCCATTTTGGTACGCGAAGAAACCAACCCCGAAGATATTGAAGGGATGCGTGCGGCCGCAGGTATTTTAACCCAGCGCGGAGGTATGACCTCTCACGCGGCTTTGGTTGCCCGCGGTTGGGGTAAATGCTGCATTGTCGGCTGCGGCGAACTGGAAATTAACCTGGAAGCCAAAACCGTCAGTATGGGCGGAAAAACCTTTAAAGAGGGCGATTCCTTAACCTTAAACGGTACGAAAGGATATGTTTATGACGGTGCTTTAAAAATGTTAGCCGCCGGCGAAGGCAACAAGAACTTAATGCACTTTTTAGCCTTGTGCGACAAAGTGCGCACCCTGAAAGTGCGCGCCAACGCAGATACGGAAGAAGATGCCATAAATGCCCGCAAATTCGGTGCGGAGGGCATCGGCCTTTTCCGCATTGAACATATGTTCTACGGTAAAAACTCCGAAAAACCGCTCTTTATTTTGCGCAAAATGATTCTCTCCGGCAATGAGGCCGAACGCAAAGCCGCGGTAGAAGAACTTTTCCCGTACATGAAAAAGGAAATCAAGGCTACTATGAAGGCAATGGCGGGCTATGGTGTAACCGTCCGCCTGATGGACCCGCCGCTCCACGAATTTGTGCCGACCTTGCCCGAAAAGCAGGCTGAACTGGCCAAAGCATTGGGCATTACAATGGCGGTATTTAAAGAACGCGCCGCCGGGCTGCACGAAGTCAACCCGATGATGGGACACCGCGGTATCCGCTTGGGTGTAACCTATCCCGAAATTACCGAAATGCAATCCCGCGCGATTTTTGAATCGGCCGCCGAACTCATTAAAGAGGGTGTAAAAGCGGAGCCAGAAGTGATGATTCCTCTTACTTGCGACGTGAACGAAATCATCACGCAAAAGAAACTCATCCGCGCCGCGTATGACGAAGTGGTAGCCAAAACCAAGGTTAAAAAACTCCACTTCTCCGTGGGTACTATGATTGAAATTCCGCGCGCAGCGGTGTTGGCCTATGAAGTTGCCCAAGAAGCGGATTTCTTCTCGTTCGGAACCAATGACCTTACGCAAATGACCTTTGGTTTTTCGCGTGATGATATCGGCTCGTTCCTGCCCGAATATTTGAAGCAAGGCATTTTGGAAGCCGACCCGTTCCAAACCCTTGACCAACGCGGTGTAGGGATGCTGATTGAACACGCCGTAACCGAGGGGCGCGATGCCAAACCCAACTTGAAGGTGGGTATCTGTGGCGAACACGGCGGGGACCCTGCCAGCGTGGAATTCTGCCACCGCGAAGGGTTTACTTATGTGTCCTGCTCCGCGTTCCGCGTGCCGATAGCGCGCCTGGCCGCTGCGCAAGCCGCCGCCAAAGACGTATTGGCCTACAAACGCAAATAAAAAATTGCTTTACAAAAGCCCCGGGGAATCAACCTTGGGGCTTTTTATTTGCTTTTTTCCATAAGACTCTCTATACTATAAATATAGGTAAAGGTGTTGATTATGAAAAAACATTTATTAATTGCATTAGTATTATCCTTGGCGTGGCCGGTCAGTGCAGCCCCGGCGGACCAGGCCGTTGCCAAACAACTGTTGGTAACGCAGTTCCAGCAAATCAAAGAGGATGCGGCACAATGCCGCGAAGCCGTTAGAAAGCAAAACTTTAAAAAGGCTATTTCACTGGGGCAGCGGGCACTAACCAAAGAAACCGAAGCCCTGGCATTAGCCAAAAAGAATAATATTCGCGTAACCTTTGGGCAAGTGTATGGTTCCGATGGCTTTTTACCGGACCCGCTTACCAATTATGTAGATGTGGCGGAAAACGTACTCTTTTCCCGTGTGATGTCGGGCGAGATATCCCTGCGCGAAGCCTTACGCCAAGGGGCGGATTTGGCAGACAAAGGCGGTATGGTGGGCGTGTTGTTCGGTCAAAATACACATATGAACATTGCCTTTGCCACCGTGTCCGAGACGTTTAGAGGGTGGAAAAACTGCAAGAAAGAAGTAGCAACCTTAAACGGTATTGTGGACCCGGAAAAGTTCTGCGTACAAGACCCGGCGTGGTTAGCCGATTAACTGGTTTAGTTGCTTTAAAAAATCCCCGAGGTGTCTAAACCGCGGGGATTTTTTTATTCCATAGGATACTGTGTAATATATTCCTTAGGCCTGCGTCTATCCCAAGCCACACCGCGTTTTACTACTTTGGCGGGATTTCCGGCAATAACGCAGTTTTCTTCGGTAAATTTACCAGCCACCACAGCCGAAGCCCCCACCACGCAATTTTTAGCGATAAAACTATTCTTCAAAACAGTGCAGTCCATAGCCACCCAAACATTATCTTCAATGATAATTTCTTTGCCCCAATTTAGCAATTTTTTAGTTTTAGCATCATAAATGGTATGAGTATCACTAGCAAATAGATATATTCCCCAAGGAAACATACAATTTTTTCCAATAGTAACAGATGTATTGTCTTCCATTACAATAATATTCACTCCATTAGAATAAGAATTTTTGCCAATGCTTATATGACAATTATAAACTGGGGTTTCGGCATCACCTAATCCGATATGACCATCCCATTTTGTTACAGAAGGGTCAATTTCCACCTTGTTGTTATCACCATATATTTCTATTTGCACTCCCTTCGGCACAAACGAAACAACATTTCCGTTTCCTAATATTAACGGCTTCCTAGTTGCAATATTAGGACGATATAACTCCTTAATATACCGCCCCACTAAATGAATCAAAAATAAAATTTTGGAATGTCCATATTTACTGTGTAGAAGCATTTTCTCTCTTTCAGTCATATTAGTTATCCTTTTATAATAATTTGGCTTCAATAATTTTATCCAATGCGTATTGTGGAGTAATACTTTCCATACATATTCTTTTTCCTCTTAAACATTTCTTTTGCCAAGTGCGGGAATAACACTCGCAATGTATAGGACAGACGTTACTACATAAACTGATATTTTCAGAATATCCATAAACTTGGGGAGAAGTCGGCCCGTAAAATACACAAGACGCGCCCCCTTTTAACGCGTGGCGCAAGTGGACAAGGCCGCCCTCACTATCTATATGCAAAAGGGCGTGCTTTAAAATGACTTTTATTTCTTCTAACGAGGTTTTTCCTGCTAGATTTTTATCGGCATTTCCTAAACGCTCGCCTTTACCACACCCGACCTCAATAATTTGGTATTGGGGAGCGGTTTCTTTTAAATCAGCAATTAATTTTCTGTAATACTCCAACGGCCACAATTTGGTAGTGTCAGATTGCCCGGCAAGACCACCCTCTCTATTTATAGTGATGAATTTTTTGGAAATTAAGCCGAATTTACCTAAAATTTCTTCTTCATTTTTAACAGACACGGGAAAAAGGAAATTCTCTGTTAGGTTTAATTCTTCTACCATATCCGCTTGATGCCAACGCTTAACAGAGGAAGAAAAAACATTATTTGTAATGGTATCTTTGTAAGGCGTTAAAAGTAAAAGTCCCTTATGCTCCTTTTCAAAATTCAGTAGTTTTGAAATATAAGTTCTTAACAACTTTGGAAAAACATAAGTTTTTGCCCCCTTTACCACAGGGCACCGAATAACATTGATGACCAAATCATAAGAGCAATTTTTTATTTCTTTTGGCAAGATAACCTTATGAACGAAAGGAGGCAAAAACACGTTAAGCATATTTAAGTTATGAAAAGCGATATCTACCGTCATTGGAGATAAAGGAGCAAATTTTTTATAAAACGCACACACATAAATCAACCCAAACATCAAATCTCCCAAACCTCCCTCTAATTCCATACAAATTCTAATCGGCTGGGAGGAAGTGCTAGAAACCGAACGATGAAATTTTAAACTAGATACACTAGCCCCTAACATATGCAAGGCAATTTTCCAACCACTAGAATATTTATAACTATAACACAGCAACCTCCCTTGTAAGAAATCCAGTTGCGCTTTTGTATCTAGTTGCAGTTGTAAATCAGCGTTTTTTTTTGCAAATTGTTCAAATTTATTGGACTCTTCCAAGAGTTCTAAATCCGTCTTTTTACGAGCAGATTTTTCTTTTAAAGCGGCTTGATAAAAAACAGAATATTCCCTCAAACACTCTTTCCACAAACGCGGCGAAAACGAAAAAATAAACCGCAGCCAATGTGCCAAACAAAGCGACGTGTCGTGTACATTTTTCCACACAAACCAAGTGCGGTTGCGCTTGGATAAAAACTGCGTAAATTTGTTCTTTTTACTGTTAATCGTGCCTCCGCATTTGTGGCGGGGCTTGGTATCGGGTGCATAAATCACTTTCCAACCGCGTTTTAACCCGCGATAAACCAAGTCTGTTTCTTCCAGCATATACGGGTCCAAATTTTCGTCAAAACCACCTAATAAATCAAAATAACTCCGCTGGCAAAAGAAATATGCTCCCTGTACCCCCCACGAAGGATATTCCACCATTTCCGGCAAAAATTCATTATAAATATTGTGCGTAAAGCGGGGAAACCCCTTTTTCCAACCCAGTAATTTTACACCGTCCAACTGTTCCCACGCGCCGGCTTTTTTAGGATAAGCACAATAACCTGCACACGCTACGCAAAACACATCCGGACGTAAATATTTTTGGGCCGTATTGAAAAAATCTTCGTCAACAAAAACATCATTATCCAAAAAACACAGCCACTCCCCCTGCGAGTCGCTTACCCCCAAATTGCGCGCTGACGAAGCACCGTGTTTGGGGTTTTCTAGAAATTTCACTTGCGGGAAAAGTACAGGAGCCTCTTGCATAGAACCGTCCGTAGAATCCCCCACCACTACGGTAACGCTGACAGGAACGGTAGATTTTTTGGCGGCAGCCAATACGGTAGGCAAACACTCTTTCATATGGTGCAACCCATTTTTAGACGGAATAACGACGGCGATTTTCATAACAAGTTCCTCCACAAAACAGGGAAAAGGGGCCCTGACTCTTGGCGGAGATGTGCATAAGCCCCCTTCCCGTTCATACGTATGTGCTGTAACGTATGAAAGCGAACGGAACCTATGAAAAATGAAGCAGTAACAAAGCGGAAAAAGCGAAGGAAGGCTTAAAAAAAACGGCTGGTTAGGACAAGTCTGAGAGAAGTCTTGCCAATAAACAGCCGTGGTTCCGCCCATATAAATATGTGCGAAACACTCGGCAGAAGACAAGGGGCTCATGACTTCCCCTCATCTTCTGCCTAAACTAACTGTTTTTTGGACTCTCTCAGAACTTTGGATTTTCCAAAGCCTTCCTATTCTTCAATAGGATTCCAAAAACATTAAATTGTCGGTGCAAGGTTTCCCTTGCGCACTGCGTTTATTATAGCATATTTATTTTATTGTTCATTTTGAATTTGTTTCAGAATCTACCTTTTTTCAAAAGCCTGGCAGGCCGCCAAAACACTCGGCAACCCCGCCGCGCCTTGCGGGCCGAACAACTATCGTATGCTATCACTACTCCTTAAAATACAAGGGGCGCAAGGAGTTTGCCACCGCCAATAAACATACGCCGACATCGGCAAAAACGGCACTCCACATATTAGCCAGCCCCGCCGCACCCAAAGCCAACACTCCGGCTTTAATCACTAGCGCAAAGACAATATTCTGCTTAATTACACGCAAGGTTTTGCGGGAAATTTTAATTGCCGAAACAATCTTTTTTACCTCATCGGTCATCAGCACCACGTCGGCGGCTTCTATGGCGGCATCAGAGCCAAGCGCCCCCATTGCTATTCCCAAATCGGCACGCGCCAAAACAGGCGCATCATTAATACCGTCGCCCACAAAGGCCGTGGCAAGCCCATTAGGCGTGCCTGATATTAATTTTTCCAAAATTTCCACCTTGCCTGCTGGTAACAGACCTGCGTAAACGTGCTTTATATGTAGTTCGTAGGCGGTTTTTTCGGCGGCGGAGATACTGTCTCCGCTCAACATCACCACTTGGTGAACAAGCCCGTTTTGCAAGGTTTTTAAGGCTTCCTCAGTGCCGGGCTTTACCTTATCGCCCAGTTCTATGCGCCCTTTAAAAACTCCATTTTCCGCCACATATACGCACGTTCCGCGCCCGGCCTGCACATCCGCCACGTTATAGCGCGCCATTAAGCGTTCGTTTCCTGCTAAAATTTGTGTGTTTTTCATAGAGGCGCAAATCCCCTCTCCGGAGATCTCTTGCACCGTTTCCGGGGTTTCCGTCTTTATTTCAGCCTCCTTTAAAATGGCTTTGGCTACCGGGTGATTGGAATAATGCTCGGCGGAAGCCGCCAATTTAAGCAATTCCTTGTCTGTTGTGTTTCCGGCGGGAAAAAGTCCTGTAACCGAAAATACCCCTTGCGTGAGCGTGCCCGTTTTGTCAAAGGCCAACGTATAAAGGCGCGATAATTGTTCCAAGTACGAACTGCCCTTAATCAGCACGCCATTTCTGGCCGCACCCCCAATACCGCCAAAAAAACCGAGCGGCACGGAAATAACAAGTGCGCACGGACAGGAAATTACCAAGAAAATAAGTGCGCGGTAAAACCACGTTTTAAACGAAGCATCTGCCCAAATAAGCGGTGGCAGAACGGCTACCGCCGCAGCCGCAAACACCACCGCAGGCGTGTAAATACGGGCAAAGCGCGTGATGAATTTTTCGGCAGACGATTTTTTGCTGGCGGCATTTTCGGCTAGTTCCAAAATCTTGGCAACTGCGGAATTTTCATAAGTCTTTTCCACCTTTACACGAAGCGTGCCGTCCACACTGATTACCCCCGCCAACACCGTCTGACCCGATTGGGCGGTTACCGGGCGGGATTCCCCCGTCAAGGCGGAGGTATCCAAATGGCCGCTTCCGCTTTCAATCACCCCGTCTAACGGCACACGCTCCCCCGGCAAAACGAGTACCACCTCACCCGGCTTAACTGTTTGCGGGGAAACCTTTTCCTCTTTGCCAGACTTTATTAAGCGGGCGAAATCGGGCCGTAAATCCATTAAACGAACAATACTCCGGCGCGATTTACCCGCCGCATATTCCTGCAACAATTCCCCCACCTGGTAAAATAGCATTACAGCCACCGCTTCGGGAAATTCCCCAATGCACCACGCCCCCAAAGTGGCCACCGCCATAAGGGAATTTTCGTCAAACCATTGGCCCGCTTTTACATTGGAATAGCAAGCCTGCCATACCTCAATCCCGCTGATAAAATAAGCCGCCAAATAAAAGGGCAGTTTAATAGCAAGCGGAACAGGTAAGAAAAAACCCAAGGAAAACAACCCCGCCGCTAAGGCTAATTTTTTCCACTCGCCGCGCGGTTCACATTCCTTCCCTTGGGCACACGAGCAGGCGTGGCAAGCGGTACAAGCACATTCGTGATGATGACTCATAACCCCTCCTGTATGTGTTCTAACCCTTGGTTAAAAATACGTTTGACGTGTTCATCCGCCAATGAATAAAAAACCGTTTTTCCCGAGCGGCGGCTTTTGACGAGTTTGTTTTGCTTTAAAAAGCGCAACTGGTGCGAAATGGCGGAGTGCGTCATTCCCAATTCGTCCGCAATATGCTGTACGCATTGTTCACAATTAAAAAGAGCGCACAAAATGCGCAGGCGCGTACTGTCGCCAAACACTTTAAAAAGGTCAGCCAAATCATAGAGTGTATCGTCGGGCAGTTGCAAGGATGGTTTGCAAATGTGTGGTGGGGTTTTCTTCATAATTAACTCCTATTATACTAATATATGAACATATGTTCATATATTAGTATAATTAATTTTCTTTTGTTTGTAAAGGTTCTGCTTGAAGAACGCGCCAAAATTGATATACTATGTGTGTAAACTTTTTTAAGGAGATAATATGAACAACAAGGGCTTTACTTTAATTGAACTCTTGGTCGTGGTGCTGATTATCGGCATTTTATCGGCCATTGCCTTGCCGCAGTACGAAACCGCCGTGGAAAAGGCTCGCTTAACGGAAGGGCTTATTAACGCCAAGGCGATTGTGGATGCAATCCAACGTCACCAGCAGGCAAACCCTGAGGATGATGTATGTACCCAAAGCCAAATTGCTGATGTTACTTTAAAGGGCGGAAAATGGACAAATAATAGTGGCAATTATAGTTGTTATTATTACACAACCAAATATTTTGTTTACGAATTAACTAATGATAACTGGGTGGATGTTTGGAGAACGGATGACGGGAATCCTGATAACTACATTTACAACTTTTGGTACGGCCCTGATAATACAACTGACAAAAACTGTTCGGTTGGCGACGAGGATGAAGAATTAGGGAGACAAATGTGTAAATTTATCCAAGGGATGTAATCGGGCCTAATATAAAACCACCCCGGGGCATTTTCGCTCTGGGGTGTTTTTTTATGTGTTAGATGTTGGTATAGGATTACTTGTCTTACCCCTTGTCGTTGCCGTCATCCCCGAGGAATTTAGTCGGGGATCTGTTTTTATTAAAAAACGACAGATTCCGGCCTACAACACTCGGAAATGACAATAAAACAAAAGAACATTATTAATTTATTTTAGGATTTTCCCCCCTGCTTTTATAACTACAAACTCTTTAACCGCTCCGCTATGGTCTGCGCCGCCGTTAAGGGATTAGGCAGGGCCAACTTATCATACCCGGCACGCATAGCGGCCAGTTTTGCACTCACTTGGCCTTGGGTCAGCCCCTTAAATACACTAGATAAGCGCGTTGGCAACTGATCATCGTCCAACACAATTTGCGCACACCCCGCCTCAGCAAAAATTTTAGCATTGTAGTATTGGTGGTTTGCCGCCGCGTGCGGAAACGGCACTAAAACCGCGGGCAACTTACAGCACACCAGTTCAGCCAGCGTGCTTGCACCGCTCCGGCAAATAATTAAGTCAACCGCTTTCATCAGCGTGTAAATTTCGTGCGAATAAGGCAATACGGCGGCATTGGATAACCCGGCATACAAGCCACGCACGCTTTCAAACCACCGCTCTCCCGTGATGTGAATAAATTGCCAGTTGGAAAAAACCTTGGCACAAGCAACCACCGCATTGTTTAAATCTTTGGCTCCTTGGCTTCCGCCCACCACTAGAACGGTTGGCTTTGCAGGGTCCAGTTTTAGTGCCTGTAATTGCGTGGCACGGTTCGCGGACAAACCAAACTCCGCACGCACCGGAGTACTTGTCAAAACGCCGTTTTTCACTTTCTCCGTCGTCGGCAAGCCCAACATAAACAGGTCTGCAAATTTTCCGCACACCTTGTTTGCCAGGCCCAAACAGGCGTTGGAATCGTGCACGGCCGTTTTTACGCCCATAAAATGCGCCATAAAAATAAGCGGGAAAGAAATATATCCCCCCGTACCGATAGCCACATCCGGCCGAAAAACCCGCAATATTTGGCGTGTTTGGAGCAAGGATTTTACCAATTTACACACAAATTTAACGTGCCGCACGGGGTTAACAGAGCGAGGGAAACCCATAAAATCAATTTCTTTATAGGAAAGTCCGTGCGCAGATAACACCTTGGCGGCGGGGTCGTCTTTACGGACGACAAAAAGAACCTCGCACCCCTGCCGTTTAAATTCTTCGCCCAGCGCAAAACCGGGGTAAAAATGCCCGCCGGTGCCGCCGGAAGCAATCAAAAAGCGTTTGTTCATATTATTTTTTCCTGTTTTTAAAATGCGTGATGTCCTCGCGCAGATTATTCTGCGTGTTATCCACCGCCGCCAAATTAAGGATAATGCCAATCATCACCAGCGTCATAATCACAGACGAACCGCCGTAGGAAAAAAACGGCAAGGCAATACCCTTTGTAGGCACTAAACCAATGGCCATAGCCATATTAAAAAATGCCTGCATACAAATTGTAATCGTCAGGCCAAAGATAGTCAAACTGCGAAAATGCGTTTTTGCCACGCGGGCCAACTGCACCCCGTGGACAAGCAGCCAACAAAAGAGACTAATAATAATCGCCCCGCCAAAAAGGCCCACTTCCTCGCACATAATGGAAAAGATAAAGTCCGTATGGGCGGCGGGCAAATATTCCAGTTTCAGTTCACTGTTGCCTAGCCCCTTTCCAAACCACCCGCCGGACCCTACCGCCAGAAACGATTGCACCAACTGGTAGCCCGTAGTGCCCTCGGTGGCGAATGGGTTTAAAAAGGAAAGCATACGGTCGCGCCTGTACCCCACCCCAAACAGCAAGCGGTACAACACCGGCAACAATAATACCCCCGGTACGCACAAGTGCAAAAAGCGCGCACCCGCCATTAAGAGCATAAAGGCAAATACCGCCCCCATCAGCATAGGCGTACCCAAGTCCTTTTCCGCCAAAATAAGCACTAATGTAATCCCCGCCACTATCATAGGATTAATAAGCAGTTTCCAATTTTTGGCTAACCTTCCGGCCACTTTATCCAAATAGTCGGCAATATAAATAACCAAAGTTACTTTGGCGATTTCGGAGGGCTGCAATTTAAAAAAACCGAAGTCAATCCAACGGTGCACATTGGCCTGCTGACGGGTAAAAAGCACGATAACAAGTAACACCCAAGTAAAGAATAGCAAGTTAATCGGCTTAAAAATTTTAATGCGTATCAGGCGGTCAAACGTCTGCGATAGAAACAACGCCGCCAACACACCTAAGAAATCAAACAGCAGTTGGCGTTTAAAAAAGAGCGTAGAGTCAAACGCACTAGACGAATAAGTAAAAATCAGCCCAAAAAGCACGAACGCAAAGGCAATGAAGGCAATGTATATATCTAATTTGAGCGGGCTCCACCCGTCCTGCCGTGTACCGGCAAAGCCCCGCACGGCCCGGGGAGCAGGCCGCCGTGTAAAGGTATTACGCCGCTGGGGCGCTTTGTTAAATAGTTTCATAAGCGTTAGCGGATTTTAAGCGAGGCTAAGGCCAAAAGCATCAGCATTGCGCCCACAATCCAAAAGCGCACGATTACCTTCGGCTCCGGCACACCCATTAATTCAAAATGGTGGTGAATCGGCGCCATTTTAAAAAGCCGCTTGCCGTGCGTTAATTTAAAGTATCCCATTTGGAGCATAACGGATACGGTTTCCAACACAAAAATACCGCCTGCAATCGGGAGCAAAAGTTCTTGCTTTACGCACAGGGCTGCCGTGCCGATTACCCCGCCCAAAAAGAGGGAACTCGTATCGCCCATAAACACCTGCGCAGGGTACGAATTGAACCACAAAAACCCCATACAAGCCCCGATGAGCGCGCCCATAAACACAGTAATTTCCCCCGCCCCGGGCACATAAATAATCTTTAAGTAGTCCGCAAAGTGGAAGTTACCCGCCAGGTATGCCACAATCCCGTAAGTAGCCGCCGTAAATACCATACAGCCGCTTGCAAGCCCGTCTAATCCGTCGGTTAAGTTCGTAGCGTTAGACGAGCCGACAATCACCAGCATTGCAAACGCAAAATAAAATACCGACAGGTCAATAAACATTTTGCTCATATACGGAATAATAAGCGCAGTGGAATATTCCCCATTGGGCGGATTTAAGGCCAAATATCCTACCACCACTACCGCCGTAAATAACTGGATTGCCAGTTTAATAGAAGATTTCATCCCCTCCGGGTTCTTTTTTACAAGTTTGGTATAATCGTCCATTACTCCCGCAATACCAAGCGTAACGGTGGTAAAAATAAGCAACCAAATATAATTACTGTCTAACCGCGCCCACAAAAGTACACTAACGATTAAACTGACGAAAATCAGCAAACCGCCCATTGTCGGCGTGCCGTTTTTAGATAAGTGGGAAGCGGGACCGTATTGGCGTTCAATTTGCTGGATTTTATAGGAACGAAGTTTCGTTACCACCTTGGGACCAATTAAAAGGGTCAGCAAAAAAGACGTAAATATTGCCGCTCCGGTACGGAACGTAATATAATTAAAAATATTTAAAAAACTGAAATTATCAGTAAATTGCGACAAATAATAAAGCACAGTTTAAATCTCCTTTAAAATATTTTCAAAATTCATAGAGCGGGAAGCCTTTACCAAACAGGTCCCCCCCTTAGAAAGCACCTTTTTTAACTCCCCCATCCACCCTTGGGGTGCTTGGGCATAAAATACTTTTACACCCGACGCAGTTTGCAACTTCTCGTAGGCATATTTCATTTCCGGCCCTGCCAAAAAGCAATAATTGATATGGTTATCCAGCACCTCTCTCGCCACCAAACGATGGTATTCTTTGGAGGTTTCGCCCAGTTCCTTCATATCGCCCAACACCGCTACGCGCGGCTCGGCAGAAGCGTGGCCCAAAATTTCCAAGGCGTTCTTCATACTGGCCGGGTTGGCATTATAGCAATCCAAGATAAACTCCACCCCGTTTTTATGCAAATGCTCCATACGCATTGGCATCGGCGTAAAAGAAAGAAGCCCTTTTTTTACATTATCCATATACAAGCCTAATGCAATGGCCGCCGCCGCGGCCGCCGCCGCATTTAACTTATCGTGCCGGGCCAAGTTTAAATCCAACACATAGGCTTCGCCTTTATAGGTAAATGAAAATTTTTCGGTATCCAAAATCTGCAAGTCCGCCCCCGGATGAAAGCCAAAAGACAAACTTTTGCCCTTAAATTCGGTTTTCAGGCGGGATAAATATTCATCATCAGCGTTATACACCAAGGTCCCGCCAAAATTTAAACATTGGGCAATTTCGGTTTTAGTTTTATAAATGGTTTCCAAATCGTGGAAAAATTCCAGGTGCGACGGCCCCACATTGGTAATTACCGCCACATCCGGCACCGCCAAAGAGGCCGTTTCCAAAATATCTCCGGGATGGGAAGCCCCCAACTCAAATATGCCGTATTTGTGTTTGGGCTGAATTTCCAATAAAGAAAAGGGTACGCCGAACTGGTTATTAAAATTGCCCATATTGGCGGCGGTTTCTCCGGCTGTTTCGCAAATGGCGCGGAGCATTTGCTTGGTGGTGCTTTTTCCGTTAGAGCCAGTAATGGCGGCCACCTTTAAGGTGCTGTTTAAGCGGTGGTATTTGGCCAGCGCTTGCAAGGCTTTTAAAGAATCTTCCACCAGTAAAAATGACGCATTGGCCTTTTGCGCCACATCAAAACCTTTTTCCGCCAAGATGACAGCCGCCCCTTTGCTTAGCACATCGGGGATAAATTTGCGTGCATCGTGCTTTTGGCCTTTTAAGGCAATAAAAGCATCTCCCGGAGCCACTACGCGCGAATCGGTTACAAAAGAGGTTACAACTGTATCCGGTGCAGACGAAATCAGTTCCGCTCCGGTAATTTCCGCAATTTTGCGGACAGATAAATTAAGTTTCATACGGTCTCCTTAAATCAAATTTTTGCGCCCGGTTCAAAATCCAACTGGTCGGGAGCGATGCCCTTTAAGGCTAATAACCGCTCGGCAATTTCTTTAAATGCCGGTGCGGCGGCGGTACCGCCAAAGGTATATTTGGCGGGATTATCCAAAACCACTAAAATCGTAAATTGCGGGTCGCTGGCCGGAACAAAGCCGCAGAACGAAGCAATATGGCTGCGTTTGGCATAGCCCCCCTCTTTGCTTAACTTTTCAGCCGTGCCCGTTTTTCCGGCTACATTATAGCCCGTAATACGCGCACGCTTGCCGGAGCCTGCTTCCACCACACTTTCCAATACCTTGGTCATTGCATGGGCGGTTTCCTCGCGCAAAACACGGCGGATTTTTACAGGCTTGGAAAGTTTTTCCACCTTGCCGCCTGCATATTCTATACGGTCAATCAGGTGCGGCTGCATTAACACCCCGCCATTGGCTATGGTGGAATAAGCATTAATCAACTGGATAGGCGTAACGGCCACCCCATAGCCGTACCCTTTGGTGGCGGTATCCACTTTGGTCCACTTGTTGTACGGAAGCACATTGCCTTTGGATTCGCCATTAAAGTTGATATCCGTCTTCGTGCCGAAACCGAAGGCTTTTATATAATAAAAAAGATTTTTGGCCCCTAACTCTACGGCTATTTTCCCGGCCCCGATGTTGGAAGAAAGTTGCATAATTTCGGGGATAGAAAGGAAATCTTTTTTGTGCTGGTTGTCCCGCACAACTACCCCGCGGGCAATCTCCCACCGGCGGCCTTCCATATCAATACTGTCCGTAACGCTCACGACCCCTGCATCTAATGCGGAGGAAACGGCAATCGCTTTAAAAGTAGAGCCCGGTTCGTAAGTGAACTGGAACGCTAATGATTGGCCGTCTTTTATCGGGTAGGAAGCGGCTGCTAAAATTTTACCCGTTTTAGGCTCCTGCACCAAGGCAATGCCGTGTTCGGCCCCCACTGAATCCACCGCGCGTTTGAGGGCCGTTTCGGCATAGAACTGGGCGACTTCATCAATCGTCAAATACACATTGGCTACGGAAAGTTCCTCTTTTAATTTTCTGTCGTAAATGATTTCACCTCGGCGGGCACGCTTAGCGCGCCTTTTGCTGATGTCTTGGCTGAGTTCGCTGTTAAACATCTTTTCCACGCCGGAAAGACCAAGGTTTTTAGAGTTAGCCGCCCCCACAATATCTAGCACGCTTTGCCCGTATGGGTGAATACGCTCGTATTCCGGCGTAAGTTCCAGCCCTTGCCCCAACGGGGTGCGCAAAATTTGGGAAATTTTAATGTAATTATCCGGTTTAATCTTTTTAGCCACAAAGAAAAAGTTGGAAGCGCGGTTCCACTTTTCCAAAATACGGCTTTTGGGAATACCCAAAGTTTCAGACAAAAAGGCCACTGTTTTATTTTTGTCCTTTACATAGCGTTTATTCACACCGCAGGAGTGCGTGCGGACCGATTCGGCCAGTTCCCGGCCGTTTACGTCTAATATTTTTCCGCGCAGGCGGTCCTCGGCCAGATAGTTATAAATAGCGCGCTCGGCCTTGGAGGAAAATTCGTCGTGCTGAAAGGTTTGCATATAAAAAAGTTTGCAAAAAATCAGCAACGGAGCAATTAAAATAACCTTTACGGCAATCTTCATCCGGTTTTTAACATTAAATACATCCGGGGACGAAAGGGGTCTTTTTAACATAGTTATTTCGGGTCCAAAATAATAATTTCGTGCGGCTTTGCGGGAACAAGGCCCAACTTGTCCTGCGCAAAAGCGGTAACGTGCTGCGGGCCGGACAGACGGGAAATTTCCAACTCCAAATACTGGTTGCGGGCTTCTTTAATTTCCACCTCGTTTTGCAACTGGCTGATAGCACGACCCGAGCGGTTGATTTCAATGCGCATCGCCACCACCATAAAACCAAACAAACATAAAACAAATAATAAAACAAAATATTTCATTTTTTCACTCTTTCAATCACACGCAATTTGGCACTGCGGGAGCGGCGGTTTTGGCGGACTTCTTCATATTCCGGGGCCAAGGCGTGCTTGGTAACCAGTTTCCACCCGCCGCTTTGCGCCAAGGCTTTAAAATGGGTTTTAACCAAACGGTCCTCTAACGAGTGGAAGGTTAAAATAGCCGCCCGTCCGCCCGGTTTGATAATATCCGCCAAAGAAGTAAGCAACTGCTCCACCGATTCCAATTCCCGGTTACAGGCAATACGCAAGGCCTGAAAGGTTTGTGTGGCCGGATGCGTTTTTCCGCGCTTGGGGCCGTACACCGTTTCCACAACCGCTTTTAAGCGTTCGGTTGTTTCTATGGGGGCTTCTTTGCGGGCGCGCATAATAGCCAAGGCAATTTTAGTAGCATTACGTTCCTCGCCGTATTGGGTCAAAACGCGCTCTAATTCCGCCATTGGCCAAGTGTTTACAATCACGGCCGCGCTTAACGGATTTTGTTTGTCAAAGCGCATATCCAAAGGGCCGTCCCGCAACAGGCTAAATCCCCGGGCCGGGTTATCTAATTGGTAGGAACTTAATCCCAAATCAAACAAGGCCCCGTCCGCGCCCTCCAACCCCAGTTCTTTAAGTACCGCAGGAGATTCGGTATAACTTTTATGAAACACGCTTAAACGAGGGTCATTTACGCGCTCTTGGGCCATTTTTAAGGCTTCTTCATCTTTATCAAACCCCAATACGCGCGCACGCGCGCCCAAGTGGCTTAAAAAATATTTGGTATGCCCGCCAAGGCCCAAAGTACCGTCAATATAAGTACCTTCAAAATTGGTAAGCAAATAATCCGCTATCTGCGGTGCCATAATGGGAATATGTGTCCAAATCTGTTCTGTCATAAAACGCTCCTAATACTTCATCACGGGCACCATTTGCAACTTGTTAATTTTGGTCTGCTGCGGAGCCTTTTTAGGCTGTGGCTTGGTGGCCGGTTTCGGCGCAGTCTGCGGCTGTTTGGCAGGTTCCGGCTTTTTAACAGCCGGTTTCTGCGGTTCGGGCTTGGGCGAAACCAGTTTTCCCGCCTGATAAGCCTTTTGCAAATCGTGCAGCCATACATTTTCCAAGACACTTACCTTATTAAAAGGCATACCAAACGCACGGTATAACGCCTGGTGCAAGGGTGTTTTGGCCTTTATTTCCGTGCTTAATTTATAAAATTCGTCCCGCGTGCGGGAATTTAACAAATAATCCACTAAACTATATGCTTGCGTGTACCACAGTTCCGCTTTATCATTGGGAAAATTACTTATATCCTCGGTTTGTGTCATTTCTTCCAACGGGATATAAGTTCCCTGCACAATGCGCAAAAGACTTCTGTCCACCCAACTGGGCTTTTGCTTGGTGGCATAAATCTGCATATAGACCGCCATCCCTTCGGAAAGCCAGAGAGGTGATATCGTCGGCAAAAAGTATCCGTCAAAATATAAGTGTGTCAGTTCGTGCACAGAAAGCGGATAAAAACTGTTCCCCTCTATTACATACATTGTATCGGCGCGCAAGTCGGAAGAAGCACCCGACCACGCCGGACGCTTGGTAAAGCCCATATAACTGTCCTTTTCGCCAAACAGCATAACCAAAATTTTATTGGGTTTTATAACCAATGTAAAAGGAGTTAAATCCAACATCAAATTACCGTGAATCGTATCCAGCACCGTTTTGATATTTTCCGTAACGGGATTTTTTTCGCGATAAATCAAATAGTTAAAGGTATCTGCCGTCAAAAAACCGGGCGGGGGCGGAGACCAACGCACCTTATGCGCAGAATCCGTCGGGCGGTAGGCCGGAACGGGTACCGCCTCCAAAGCGGCGCCTTCGCTTTTGGGCGCATTTAAGGCCACGTGCTCTAAGCCGGAAATCATTTCGTTAAACTTTTTTTCATCCTCGGGTGAATATTCCACCGCCGAGGCCGAAGCCGGAGGCGGCACCGAAATATCGGGCCGGGTTTCCCGCGCGTGTCCGCGGTTGGGGTCCGCCGCGGGAGCCGGGGCTTTCTTTTCGGGTACGGGAAGGGGAATTGCGTCCTCACGCGGTTTTTCCGAAAATAAAGCGTTTACCACATCCTTGGCCGTCAGCCCGAACGAACGCAAAACGTGCGGTGTGCATAACAGGACCGCAAGTATCAACGCAAAACAGGCTAACTTTTTAAAGATATCCATTACATTTTTCCAAACAAAACCAAGTGTCTTTTTTTATTGTCGTCCGGCAAGTTATACCGCTCTACGCCAAGCAAAGTTCCTTGGCATTTTTCCGGACGGCACATATCCGCCTGCGGGTGTTCGCCCTGATAGGCAATAAATACTCCCCCCGCTTTCAGCGCACCCAAACAAATTTCCAAAATATCGGGCAGTTGGCCCATAGCGCGCTCGGTTACAAAATCAAACGCAAACGCCGTTCCCTGCCCAAGACGCGCCTGTTTAACTTTGGTATTTTTGATACCCAGTTGCATAATTGCCCAGTTCATAAACGAGCAACGCTTTTCAATGCTTTCTACCAGCGTTACCTGAACGTGCGGCAAAGCAAGGGCCGTCGTAATACCGATATATCCCGCCCCTGCGCCAACGTCGGCCGCCTGAGGAGAAACCATTTTTTTAGCGTGTATAAAACCGTTTATCTTGGCTGCCGCGGTTAAACCGTCGCAAATATGGCGTGTGATGACTTCGTTCAAATCCGCCGCGCTTGTTAAGTTTAAAAAGTCCTTTTTATTCCACACCAAGTTGGCATAGGATAACATTTGCTCCGCCTGTTTCTGCGAGAGGGGCAAATTAAGCGTTGCGGCAAAATCAATCAGCGTTTTGAGCATTTTTAAGTCTCCGGTATCGTTCAATATGTACCGCCAGTAATTGTAAATCTGCCGGGGTTACACCCGGGATACGCCCGGCCTGCCCCAAGGTTTGCGGTTTTACCTCACGCAGTTTTTGGGCGCTTTCAAACAAAATTCCGCGCACGGAGGATGTGTCAAACCCCTCCGGAATTTTTATATTGTCCATTTCCGCCAATTTTTCGGCATCTTTTTTATTGCGTTCGTAATAACCGGCGTATTTATTGTGAATATCGGCGTGCGCACGGGCTTTTTCCAACGTCCACGGGAACAAATCTTCGTCGGTTTCGTCCGGTTGTGCGCCCGGATGTTCAATTAATTTTTCGCACAGCGCGCGGTATTTTTCAAACGGCACTTTGTACTTTTCTTCCAATAATCCCATTTTAAAGGCGTGGGGCATCAGGCGCAAGTCCGCGTTATCGTTACGCAGTAAAATGCGGTATTCGGCGCGCGACGTAAACATACGGTAAGGCTCGTTTACGCCCTTATTTACCAAATCGTCAATCAGCACGCCGATATAGGCTTCGTCCCGGCGCAGAACAAAAGGCTCTTTACCCAAGGTTTTTAATGCCGCATTGATACCCGCTATAAGCCCCTGTCCGCCGGCCTCTTCGTAGCCGGTGGTGCCGTTAATCTGCCCGCCTAAAAACAAGTTGGGCACGAGTTTGCTTTCCAACGACGGAAACAAATCGCGCGGGTCGGAAAAGTCGTATTCCACCGCATAACCGGGGCGCGTGATAGAGGCCTTTTCCATACCGGGTACAGATTTTATCAGCGCGCGTTGGACGTCCTCCGGCATACTGGTAGAAAAGCCCTGAATATAATATTCTTCCGTATGAAAGCCCTCCGGCTCCAAAAACAGCGGGTGGCTGGTAACGTCCGGAAATTTTTTAATTTTATCCTCTACCGACGGACAATAACGCGGCCCCATCCCGTGAATATTTCCGCTATACATAGCAGAGCGTTGGAAGTTATTACGCAGAATTTTATCCGTTTCCAAGGTCGTTCTGGTAATGTGGCAACTCAAAAACCGGCGCTGTTGCTGGGCTTTTACGTCCGTAAAATGGGAAATAGGCTGCAACGGATTATCAGACGGCTGCAAGCGGAATTTAGAATAATCTAAACCGCGTGCGTTAATACGCATAGGAGTACCCGTTTTAAAACGCAGCATATGCAGGTTTAATTCTTCGCGCAGATTTTTAGCCAATCCGTCAGACGGCATATCGTTGTAGCGGCCGCCCTTAAACATTTCGGTACCAATATGTATGGTTCCCGCCAAAAAAGTTCCGGTAGTCAGCACGACGGTCTTGGTATGGTAAAAAGTGTTGCGTAAGGTCAGCACGCCGTTTACACCGTTATCCGAGGTGGAAATTTTGACGGCTTCGTCCTGCATAATATCCAAGTTGGGCTGTAATTCCAAAAAGTGCTTAAAGGTGAACTGGTAAATTTTCTTATCGCATTGTACGCGAGGAGAGTGAACCGCCGGGCCTTTGCCGGTGTTAAGCATATGGTAATGCAAGGCCGCACAGTCCGTTACGCGGCCCATAGCCCCGCCCAAGGCGTCAATTTCGCGCACGATTTGGCCCTTAGCAATACCGCCGATAGACGGATTGCAGGACATTTGGGCAATGGTATCCAAACTTTGCGTAAGCAGAAGCGTTTTAGCCCCCAATTTGGCGGAGGCCAAGGCGGCTTCGCACCCGGCGTGTCCGCCCCCGATTACAATAACATCATACTTATCTTCGCAAACAAACATTTATTTCCCCATACAGAACTTGGAGAAAATAATTCCCAAAACATCATCAGGAGTTACCTCTCCAATCAAATCTTGTAAATAATTCAGCGCGCGGCGCAGGTGCTCGGCATAAATTTCCCCTCCGGCGTGCGCGGCCAGGCGAATTAACGCACTTTCCAGTTCGGTTTGTGCGTTAATCAAGGCTTCGTAATGACGCAAGTTGGAAATCATCAACCCGTCTGCCGTTTGCGCCTCGTTGATATCGGCGGTAATAGCCTGTTTTAACGCATTTAAGCCGTCTCCCGTTTTGCACGAAACCGGCAGCACCGTATAATTTTCGCACTCCGCCAACGGGCAAACAGGTTTTTGTACGGCATCTGTTTTATTAAGCACAATAAGGGTGCGCTTTTGCTGTTGGCGGATATCTTGCCACAAATCTTTTTCTTCCGGAGTAAGGGGCCTGGAAGAATCCAGCACAAACAAAATTAAGTCTGCCCCCTGCATGGCTCTTAGGCTGCGCTTCATCCCTTCTTTTTCCGCCGGGTCCAGCGCGTGTTCGCGAATACCGGCAGTATCGGTCAAAATGATTTTTTGCCCGTTAATTTCCAGGGTTTCTTCCACCGTGTCGCGCGTGGTACCGCTGGCAGAAGAAACAATCGCCCGGTCAAACCCTACAAGGGCATTTAACAAACTGGACTTACCGCTGTTGGGGGCGCCCACAATAGCGGTTTTGAGGCCGTCTTTAATATACTTCCCCACGGAAAAAGTGTCTGCTAACGCTTTAATATGCGCCAGAACGGCATTTATTTGTCCGGATACAAATTCGTCCGCAAGCGGGGTCATTTCCTCGTCCACGTCGTCCAAGCGGACCTCTATTTGCGCCAAAAGTTCGGAAAGTTTGGTTTTCATATCGTCCAAACGGGCGGATAGTTTTCCGTCCAAGGAGTCCATAGCCAGTTTATGCGCGTGTTTATTGCCCGAAGCAATCAAATCGCACAACCCCTGCGCTTCCACTAAGTCCATTTTTCCGTTAAAAAAAGCCCGCTGGGAAAATTCCCCCCGCCGCGCCATAGAAGCCCCGTTTTCACACAGCAGTTCCAAGAGCCTGCCCTTGATATAGGGTGATGCGTGGACGGCAAATTCCACCACGTCCTCGCCGGTGTAGGAGTGCGGGGCTTTAAAATACGTTACCAGGGCTTTATCCAGCACTTCGCCGCCGTCGTAAAGCGTACAAAAAATTTGTTTGCGCGGCTCCGGCGCCGTTTGGCGGCGGGCAAGCGTTTGGAAAAGGGCAAGCGACTGGGGACCGGACAGGCGGATTAACGCCACCGCTCCGCCCATACCGCTGGCTAATGCGCAGATAGTAGTTTGCATAGGTATATTTTATCAATTTTTCATACGCTTGCGGGGTGTTTTTTGTATTGGGAAAAACAATAATTTTTATACTTGCCAAAGCGCAGGCAAAAAACTATAATCTAAATATTCTTTTTCCGCAGAAAAAAACGGACGTTTCGGAGAGGTTTTTATATGAGTAAAAATATTTTAGTGCTTACGGGCAGCCCGCGCCAACTGGGCAATTCGGCGCTTCTGGCTGATGCCTTTATTCAAGGAGCCAAATTTGCGGGTCATACAGTAAAGGTGTTTGAAACGGCTTTCCACCCGGTACTGCCGTGCCACGCCTGCGACAAGTGTTGGTCCGCCAAAGAGCCGTGCGTATTTAAAGATAATTTTGAAAAGTTGGCCCCCATGTTGGAAGAAGCCGATATGTTGGTATTCTGCACGCCTTTGTATTGGTTTACAATGAGCGCGCAGTTAAAATCTGCCATAGACAAATTATATGCGTATATGAAAGATATTGCCCCACGCAAACTGAAAATTAAAGAGTGCGTACTGTTAGCCGCCGCTGAGGGAAGCGAAAAAGACGGCGACTACGACGGTTTAAAAGCCACCTACCACAGCATTGACAACTATTTAGGCTGGAAAGACCGCGGGATGATTTTGGCAGGCGGAGTGGGAGAGCCGGGCGAAATTATCAAAACCGGCAAACTGAAAGAAGCCTTGGAATTTGGTAAAACAATGTAAAAACAAAGAACACTTTAAACTACCCCGCTAAAATAAATTAGCGGGGTAGTTTTTGTATCTAAAAACCCCCTTGGCTGATAATAAAACCAAGGGGAATCGTATAATTTTAAGCAATTAACTATTTGGCGGCGTTTCCGGCAGATTTTTGTTTGAGTAAATTTAACAAGGCCGAACCCGCACCTGAATTTTGTCCTTGAATCGTCTGCGCGGTAGCGGCGGAGGGGTCCTTGCCTTTGGCTATACTCATAGAAGCCGCAGCTGTGGCTTTGGCTGCTTGTTCGGCGGATGACGGCATTAAGCCCGATTCGCCCCCGCTTAGTTGCGCCGCCTGCTGGGGTTTAGCCGCTTTAAAATCTTTGGCTTTCTTCGGCTGATAATCACTCATAGAGGTTTGGGCTTGTGCCATTGGCGCGGCGGTTTTTTTGCCTATATCCGCCCCCCCGGGTTTGGACACAGCCGTTTCTCCCCCGGTAGTCGGGCGGCTTGCAGAAACCTGCGTAGTTGGGCGGGATACCTCTACCGTTGTAGCCGGACGGCTGACAGACGGCATTGTAACCGGGTGGTTTGCCGCCGCCGAGGTTTCCGGCTTGGCAACCGTAACTGATGTGGTCGGCTTTTTTACTTGTACAGCGGTAGTGGGTTTAGCGGAAACGCTCCCCGTCGTCGGACGGGATACCGACACCGTAGTTGTCGGGCGGGAAACGGAAACCCGCGTAACCGGGGCCGCCTGCAAAACGGTTGCGCCCAGCACCATATAACCAATAATAAGAAAACGGTTCATTTTATTCTCCTTGTTATATAGTATAAGTTCCGTTTGCCCATAGTCAAGGCGAAAATCCCCCGGCACAACCGGGGGATTTTTACTTAAACTCAAATCACCTGTTTATTTTTTGCCTGAACTTTGTCCGCCCATAAGGGCCGATAAGTCCGGCATTTGTCCGGAACTGGCCGCCTGCATAATAGCCGACATATCCGGCACCCCGGGGGCAACCGCCGCGCCGGCATCAGCACCTTTATTAGAGGAGCCTCCCCGGCTAGATGAAGCGTTAGAATTGGCACTCCCCGCGCGGGAATTATTACCACGATTGCCCGCCTTTTTATCGTTCTTTCCCTCTGCCTGAGGTACGCCCGTTTGCGGGGCGGAAAGTCCAAAACTGTTCATCATTGCCTGCACTTGGCTGACGGCCGCCTGTGCCTGTTGGTCGCTATCCGCTTTTTTTTCGCCCTCTTTTGGGTCGGCCTTCTGATTTTTTCCTGCGTTTTTGTCCGCTTTACCAGCCTTACCGGAAGAAGGAGTTTGTGGAGCCGTATTGCCCGTTGTTGCAGGGGCGGCCTGCCCGGCGGCAGAAGAGTCCGTTTGCGCCGTTGGAGCAGACGGCTGCGTATTAGCACTTTGCGTGCGTTGGCGGCGGGCACCGTAACTGCTAAACGTGCGCGTAGCAGGAGCCGCCGTTTCTTCCGTCTGTTGGGAACCAAAACTCGCGCGGGAGGTTCCCCCCACCCGGTACATTTGGGCGGAAGCCGTAACGCTCAGCCCCAAAATAAAAAGTAAAAATCCGATTCTCATAAATGCCTCCTTTTTGGCTACTTTTTATAGTATATACTTACCCGCCAAACTGTCAAGAGTGAAAAGAGTTTCTTTTTTTGCTAAACTGTATGAAATGAATTTGCCTATTTACGACATAATTATTATCGGTGCGGGTGCCAGCGGGCTAATGTGCGCGCGGGAGTGCGCCCGACGCGGGCAAAAAACCCTTTTACTGGAAAAAGATGCTCTTCCGGCCCGCAAAATTCTTGTCAGCGGAAACGGACGCTGTAACCTGACTAATGCCAATGTTTCGCCTGAATATTACCACGCGGACCCGGTGTTAATTATGTCCGCCCTCAAACAGTTTTCCTTCCGGCAAGCACTTGATTATTTTCACCAGTTAGGCGTACTCACACAAGAGGAAGCCTTAGGGCGCGTATTTCCGCAGACGGGCAAATCAACTGCCGTGGCGGAAGCCCTTAAACTGGCCGTAAAAGAGGCCGGGGCTGAACTTTTAACCGGGCAAGAGGTGCTGCGTGTAAAGCGCGGCAAAACTTTTTTAATTTCCACCAAGCAAGGCCAAAACTTTCAATCTAAAAAATTAGTCTTGGCGTGCGGCTCGTGCGCATACCCGCAAGTAACAGGCACGAACGCAGGCTATGAACTCGCTAAAAAACTGGGGCATACTATTATCCAGCCGAGCCCGGCATTGAGCGCCTTGTGTGTAAAGGAAACAGCCGTCGCCCGACTGACGGGTATCCGCAGCCAAGTGGAACTTTCGGCCCGGCAGGATAAAAGACTGCTGGCCCGGGCAGAGGGCGAAATCTTGTTTACGAATTACGGTGTAAACGGCCCGGCGGTGCTAAATATCAGTTCCGCGGTCTCGCGCGCACTCGCGCACGGAAATGTGCCGCTGACGATTAATTTCTTTGCGCAAATAAAGGAACCTAAAAAATTTTTAGAGGAAAGATTGAAACAATTTTCCCACAGAAAACCCAAGGACTTTTTTGCCGGAATTTTACACGAAAGTATTGCTAACTTACTGATTGATTTTATAGGTCTTCGCAAAAATATCCCTATGCAGGAACAAACGCCAAACGGTTTACAACGTATCGGGGAAACCCTTACCGCGTGGCCGCTTACCGCCACCGGCGTACGCCCGTGGACCGAAGCAATGGCGGCAACAGGGGGTGTAAATACGAAAGAAATAAACTATAATACATTTGAGTCCCTCAAATGCCCGGGGCTGTTTATTACGGGAGAATTATTGGATGTGGACGGAAAAAGCGGCGGATTTAATTTACATTTTGCCTGGGCCTCGGGCTATATAGCGGCCAAAAATGTGTCGGAGGAGAAATAATCATATGGTAGATATCGTTAGAAAGACAACCAGTTTACACGACCCCTTGCACGTCGGTTTTGTGCGCACTTATTATGTAAACGACAAAGAAGTTTATCAGGAAACTTTGGACAAAAACCTGGATATTGAAAAACACTCCGGCACAATGCCCGACGGAATTGTAAAGGAATTTTTTGAAAACGGAAAGGTTTATTTTGAGTGCGAATTTAAAAACGGACTGAGAAACGGCATCTGTAAAATTTATTTTGAAAACGGCAAAGTAAGCATTGAAAAGTTTTACAAAGATGGTATGCTTGAAGGCAAAGCCCGTGTTTTCCACCCGACCGGCCGCCTTTATAAAGAATTGTCGTATGTGGACGATATCCAAGACGGCAAAGAAGTAAAATACTACCCCGATGGAAAAGTATTGGAAAGCGCCGAATATAAAAAGGGCTACTTAAACGGCGTGAGCAAGGTTTATACGCCCGACGGAGATTTGCGCTCCGAGTGTACCTATAAAAACGATAAAATCGTAGGTGATAAAATCATTTACCACCCCAATGGTACGATTGCGCTCATCTCCCCCCACAAGGACGGAAAACCCCACGGCGTAACCAAAAAATTTAATGAAACGGGCGCCCTTATTGAGGAGTGGTTCTTTGAGGACGGCGTTTTAACGCTCAAAAAAGCGCACTAAACTCTTTTATCTTCCCCCCGGGAATACTTTCCCGGGGGTTTTTCTTTATAAATTCAAACGCGGCTCGTTTCTTTTTGCTACAATAATAATGAAGAAGGATTTTCCTTCAAAATTACGCTCCCACGAGAGCCCTAACAAGGATTCTAAATCAAATGATTATATTGTTTTTAAACTGCGGCAGTTCTTCCGTCAAGTACAGTGTGTACGACTGGGACCAGAAGAAAAGCCTTTGCGCCGGCGCGGTAGAACGCATCGGCATTGACGGTTCCTTCATTTCTCAGGACCGCAATGGATACCCCTCCTTTGAATTAAAAAGAAATTGCAAAGACCACAAAGACGCTATCAACCTGGTAATTGAAACCTTAACCGATAAAGAACACGGCGTCATTGAAAACGTCAACGTCATCAGTGCAGTGGGTCACCGTATCGTGCACGGCGGTAAATTTGCCAAATCTGTTATTGTGGACGACAGCGTGGTTGCCGAACTTAAAAACATTTCCGACTTGGCTCCGCTGCATAACCCGGCACATATTATGGGTATTGAAGCGGCCCGTGCTCTTATGCCCAATGTTACGCACGTTTGCGTAATGGATACCGCTTTTCACCAGACAATGCCGGCTTCTTCTTATATGTATGCATTGCCGCGCAAATGGTACACCGATTATCAAATCCGCCGCTACGGCTTCCACGGTTCTTCCGTTTTATATACCTCCCGCCGCGCCGCCGTACTTCTGGGCAAAAATGTGGACGAAGTAAACACCATTGTCTGCCACATTGGCGCCGGGGCAAGCGTAACCGCCGTAAAGAACGGACAATGCTTAGATACCTCTATGGGCTTAACCCCGTTAGAAGGCCTTGTAATGGGCACGCGTTCGGGCGATATGGACCCTTCCATTTGCTTCCATATGATGAAGAAACTCAATATGAGTCCGGACGAAATGTACACCATTTTAAACAAAAAAAGCGGTATGTATGCCCTGACCGGGGACCGCTTTGCCGACCAGCGCGACGTGCGTAAAGGGGCCGCCAACGGCGACGAACTGTGCAAACTGGCCTTGGACGTGGAATCTTACCGCGTGAAAAAGTACATTGGCGCGTATATGGCTGCCTTGGGCCGTTTGGACAGCATTGTCTTTACCGCCGGGGTAGGCGAAAGAGCCACCAATATCCGCGAAATGATTTTAAAAGGTCTTGAAAACTTTGGTATTATCCTGGACGAGGAGCGCAACAACGCGGCAGATACCAACAAAGCCGAGTGCCGCATTTCGGCCGATAATTCGCCGGTAAAAATCTTTGTCATCCCGACAGATGAAGAAATCGTCGGCGTACAAGATATTGTCGCCCTCTTGGCCGGAACATACGACGTATATACCAAGTTCCGCTATATCTTCCAGGAGAAAGACTACCGCAACAAACTGCGCGACGCAGCCTTTATAGAAGAGGTCAAAAAACGCCCCTTCCTGTTAAAAGCAGCCGTTAATTTGCCCGAGCAGTTAAAGCAGGAGTTAAATAAGTAGTTTTTATGTGCGCCCGTTTGGTTATTCAAACGGGCGTTTTTTTAAAGAAAAAATGCTGTAAGATGTAACCCGCCTGGACGAAACAGGTTCGCACCGGGCCCGCAAGTTGCAAGATGAACGAAAAAAATTAATTGGAGCAAACATATGTTCTTACCCAAAGAAGTAAAGTTTTTTGATTTGTTTGATAAGCAGGGCGAAAATATCGTCCGCGCGGCTGAGTTTTACAAAAAACTCGTGGATAGCGGCAACTTTACCCCCGAAAACATCCGCGAAATGCACGAAATTGAACACTATGGCGATGAACTCACCCACACCACCATTAACACCTTAAACGAAACCTTTATCACTCCGTTTGACCGCGAGGACATTTTGGCCTTGGCCAACCGTTTGGATGATATTGTAGATAGCATTTACCTGCTTGCAAACCGCTTTTGTATGTACAAAATCCAAAAGCCGACCGAATACAGCAAAAAAATGGGCCATACCATCGCCCAAACGGCCAAGGCCTTGCAAAAGGCTCTTGCCTCCCTGCGCAGTAACAAAAATATGAAGGAAACCCTTATCCAATGCGTGGAAATCAACCGTTTGGAAAACGAGGGCGACGTCCTGCGCGATGAAGCCATTACCTATTTGTTTGAAAACGAAAAAGACCCCATTATGATTTTAAAACAAAAGGAACTCTACGAATTAGGCGAAACCGTAACCGACTTTTGCGAATATGCCGCCAATATGGTGGAATCCATTTTGGTTAAAAATAATTAACGGAGCCGGTTATGCTGTGGATATTATTCCTAATTATTTTGGCCTTATTCTTTGATTATTTAAACGGTTTCCACGATGCTGCCAACTCGGTGGCTACCGTGGTGTCCACGCGCGTCTTATCGCCAAAAGTGGCTGTGGCGTGGGCTGGTTTTTTTAATTTTGTGGCTTTTTTGGTATTTCACACGGAAGTTGCCAAAACCATTGGTGCAGGCATTGTGGATATTCACTTTGTGGATGCGAACCTTGTCTTTGGCGCATTAATGGGAGCCTGCGGGTGGAACATCCTTACCTGGTGGTGGGGATTGCCGTCCAGTTCCTCGCACGCGCTTATCGGCGGGCTGATTGGGGCAGGTTTTGTAAAAGGAGGGGTAAACGCTTTGGTTGCCGGCGGGATTTTTAAGACGATTTTATTTATCTTTTTATCCCCCCTTCTGGGTTTTTTACTCAGCATTATTATCGGCATATTAGTATTTAATATCTGCCGTCCGTTTAACCCCTACAAGGTGGACCATTTCTTCCGCAAAGGACAACTCTTTTCAGCAGCGGCCTACTCCTTGGGCCACGGCGGAAACGACGCGCAAAAGACTATGGGTATTATCAGTATGCTCCTTTTAGGCGGACTTGCCGGGCAGGAAGCGGCCCCTATCCGCGATTTTTTGCTCACACACGAAGAAATGCACCAAGTCGCACAAGGCACATTTATTGTGCCGCTTTCGGTGGTACTTTTGTGCCAAGGCTCTATTGCGTTAGGTACACTTTCCGGCGGATGGAAGATTGTTAAAACAATGGGGCAGAAGATTACGCGTTTGCGCCCGGTGGACGGCTTTTGCGCCGAATCCGGCTCGTCTATCTCTCTCTTTGTGGCATCTATGTTGGGTATTCCTGTCAGCACTACGCACACTATTACAGGTGCGATTGTGGGTGTCGGCTCCCTGCGCCGCCTGTCGTGCGTGCGCTGGGGTGTAGCCAACCGCATTGTGTGGGCGTGGTTTATCACAATTCCCGCCGCGGCTTTGATTTCTGCCGCTTGTTACCTGCTTAAAACGTGGCTTTTTAAGTAAGTATTTGCAAAGAACCGCCTCGGGTTTCTACATTTCCCGGGGCGTTTTTTTATGGATCCAAATTATTATCATACAACTGGGAATAGAGTGAATTTGCGGCCCGCAAAAAGTTCAACCCTTCCGACGGAAATTTGCCAAATTAACACGCGCCCAAAATCTTGTCTCCCTCTACAAATTTGACATTGGTCCAAATTTGATAAAATGGGATAAAGGATTTATTATGCCCCGCAATATTTTATCGCTTGATTTCTATGGTTCCACCATTACTGCCGCCTTGGCCTCGCTGGACGACGATACCCGCACTTTGCGCATCCGCCACGTTTTGCGCCGGACTTGTCGCTCGTTTTCCGGTGCGTTCGTGCGCGATATGGCCGGTGCCGAAGAAGGGCTCAACAAAGTATTTGCGGAAATGAACGAATACATAAATGCCGATCCGTCCGTCGTAGTAGGCTTGCGCGGGAATTTCCTTTCCTTTAAAAGTTCCAGCGGATTCAAATCCATTGATACCCGCAACCGCATCATTGGAGACAGAGAAATTGACGAGGCGATCCGCAACTCCGTACCGATTAATTTAAGCGACACCTTAGAGGTAGTGGATATTCTTCCCCAGTCGTATATGATTGACGGAAACACAGGGATTCTAGATCCCAAGGGGATGGCCGGGTTTACCTTGGAAATCGGCACATTTTTATCCTACGCGCTTGTAACGCACTTAAATAATTTAAATAATGTTTTATCCGCCTGCAACTGCCCGGAATATGCGCTTTTGCCGTCCTCGGTGGCGTTAGGCGAAACATTGCTAACCGAGGGCGAAAAACGCTCGGGCGCGCTTTTGCTAGACTTAGGGGAGGAGTCCGTTTCCGCCCTGTTATACAACAAAGGGATTTTACTGGACGGCCTGGAACTGCCCTATGGTTTAAACCGCCGCGCCGAAGCGGTGGCGGACCTGTTGCAAAACGATGTGGAAACCGCCCAAGAGGTGCTAAACGGCTACGAACCGGGTGCGGACGAAATTATGGACGAGGTAATAGAGGATGCCGAAAGCAAAATGCTCCAAGGTATTAATAAGGAAATTTTACAGGCGTTCTGCCTGCACTTAAAATACCCCTCCCCCAACTTGATTTTATGCGGAAGCGGAGCGACTAAGCAAATGGTCAAAACCGCCAAAGCCATTTTTAACGCAAAAAAAGCACGCTTGGGAGTGGTGGACCACCTTATAAGCGATTGCCCCGCCGATAACCCTGCTTACACGGGAGCCTTGTCTCTTATCCGGCACACACTAGAACGCGAGCAAAACCAACTGGGCGTAGCGCAGACCAAGGAGTCCGGACTGTTTACAGGCTTTTTAGACAAATTAGGCCAACTGTTTGAACATTAATTTTCCTGCTGACAGAAAATGCCGCAAGTTTTTCGGCTTGCGGCATTTTTTTGCGTAAAAAAGGGCCGCACCGAAAGAAGTGCAGCCCTTTAAATTATTTTCACACCCCCGGATTATGCTTCTTCTTCCTCGGCGCGTTCCGTGCGTTTGCGCAACAGGTGCGACAAGATTTTCTTTCTCAAACGCAAAGATTGGGGTGTAATTTCCACCAATTCATCCGGCGCAATATATTCCACCGCCTGTTCCAAACTCATCACGCGCGGCGGGGTCAGCACATAAGATTCGTCGCTGGCTTTACTGCGCATATTGCTTAGATGTTTTGCTTTACAGGGGTTGACGACTAAGTCATTACTGCGGGCGTTCTGCCCGACAATTTCGCCCGCATACACTTTTACGCCCGGCCCCAAAAACAGTTCGCCGTTGTTTTCCAAAGCGTACAAGGCATAAGGAGTGGTTTCGCCGTCTTCTTTGGCAATCAGCACCCCGTTGCGGCGCAAGTCCGGCAGGTTCACTTTGGGATAGTAGCCTTTAAAACTGTGGTGCATAATACCCGTGCCGCGGGTATTGGTTAAAAGTTCGTTTTTAAAACCGATAAGCGCGCGGGACGGAATCAAATATTCCAAGCGCAAGCGGTCCTCGCCTTCCGCCACCATATTTTCCAGTTTTGCGGCACGCGTACCCAACGAGGTAAACACCGCGCCTTGATACTCGCTCTTGATGTCCAAAATCAAGTATTCCATAGGCTCTAAAATTTGCCCGTTTTCCTCTTTGTAAATTACTTCCGGGGAAGAAACGGCCAATTCAAAACCTTCGCGGCGCATATTTTCAATTAAAATGGTTAAATGCAATTCTCCGCGGCCATATACTTTAAATTTACCTTCGCCCTCTAATTGTTCCACTTTCAGGCCCACATTGGTTTGGGCTTCTTTTTCCAAACGGTTTTTCAGGTGGCGGCTGGTAACAAATTTACCTTCGCGGCCGGAGAATGGGCTGTCGTTGACCATAAAGTCCATAGACATCGTCGGCGCATCAATGGCTAAGGGCGGAAGCGGCTTTAAGGCATCGGGGCGGCAAATCGTATCGCCCACGTCCACTCCTTCCAACCCGGCGATAGAAACGATATCGCCCGCAGTGGCACTTTCCACTTCGGTTTTTCCTAAACCGACAAAGCGTTCAATTTTGGCAGCCTTAGCATTGGTCGTGGAGCCATCCGGGTGAATCAGGGTAACTTGCTGGCCCTTGGTGATATTGCCCGCCAAAATACGGCCGATACCGACGTGGCCCAAAAAGTTGTTGTAGTCCAACATTGTAACTTGCATTTGCAAGGGAGCGTCGGGCATAGCCTCGGGCGCGGGAACGTGGGCCAAAATCGTATCCAAAATGGGAGCAATATCTTTGCCTTGTTCTTCCATTTTAAGGCTCGCCCAACCGGCGCGGCCGGAGGCATAAATAATCGGGAAATCCAACTGTTCGTCCGTTGCGCCCAGTTCCATAAAAAGGTTAAACACTTCGTCCACTACTTCGCTGGGGCGGACGTGTTCGCGGTCCATTTTATTGATAACTACAATCGGCTTTAAGCCCAAAGCAAGCGCTTTGCGCAGTACAAAGCGGGTCTGCGGCATAGGCCCTTCCACGGCGTCCACCATTAAAATAGCGCCGTCCACCATACGCAAAACGCGTTCCACTTCGCTGCCGAAGTCGGCGTGGCCGGGGGTGTCAACAATGTTAATGGTATGGCCTTTGTAACCGATAGAAGTGCACTTGGCCAAAATCGTAATGCCGCGCTCTCTTTCAAGCGGGTTAGAGTCTAAAACAGTATCTTGGGCTTGGTCTTCTTTTACTTTAAATTCTCCGGCAAATTTTAACAGAGAATCCACAATCGTGGTCTTGCCGTGGTCAACGTGGGCGATAATGGCTACGTTGCGTACGTCCTCGCGGGTATTATTCATATATGTTTATACAGTCCTAATATTAAGATATATATATTTTAGTATTTAAGGGCCCTTTTCCACAAGCGGGGAAAAATTTTTTATAATAACCCTATGGAACAATTTTTGCAAATGGCCGGAGTTTTAGCCGCCATCTATATCGCCTATGCGCTCACCCTAAAAAAATGGGACTACGCCAGCGAAGCCAAGCGCACCGAGCGCCGCACCCAATTAAAAGAATTGGGGCTTTCCAACACGTTTTATTTTATCCACGCAGGTACGCTGCTTATTTTAAATGCTGTTAGCGGCGGGCTGTTTGTGCTCTATTGGCTTTTCCGCCAATGGAAAGCCGTTCTGACGGGTTTCCGCCGCCTGTCCGGGCAACCGCTTTCCGGCGGGGCTTTTATGCGGACATTGGGTGGGGCGGTTACGTTTTTTGAGTTAAATGCCCTTATCTGCCGAACCTGTGAATATATGCGCAAAAAATCGCCCTTTCCGCCGTGGGTGTGGGGCACGCTGTGGCTGGGAGGCTTAATCGGCGCGGTGTTGGTAAAACCGTTCTTTTGGCGGGCTTGCTGTTACGCGCTGTGGGTGGGCGCGCCTGCGGCCCTGCAACACCGTTTAAATGCCTTACCCGAACAAACTTTATCCGCCAAACCAAAACCCGAGGAACTGGCCTTTGCCGTTTTTGGCCTTGTCTGTGTACTTGGGCTTGTGGCGGCATTCCGCGTTTTTATCCGCTAAAAACGGAGCGTTTTTCCCGCTCCGTTTTAAAGTTCCCCTCCTCCAACAAAATTATTTTTTAATATCTTGGCGAACCTCGTTAATAATGCGGTTAGCCTGTGCTTGCCCGCGCTTCAACCCGGCCTCTGCTTTTTGGCGCGCTTTCAAACTTTTTTGGGTTTCAGCCAAAGCCGCTTCCCGCTTATTTTTGGATGCCAAGTCTTTACTTTGCTGAACAACCTTGCGCAACTGTTCAGAAGGCATTTCCAGCAAGTCCCGCACCGCCTGAAAGGTTTCCCGCACACCGTACATTTCTTCGGGTGCCTGGGATAATGCTAATTTTAAAGAGTTTTCCGATACCTCTTGCAAACGGTAAAACTCTTTATTAAATTTGACTGATGCCGCCAGCAAAACAGCCATTTTCCGCTCGCGCGGATATTGCTGATAAACAAGCACCGTTGCCCCCACCATACGGGCATCCTCGTCTTGCGCGCCCAACAAAAGAGCCAAACTGATATCTTCTCCCCCCGCCTGATTAACACGCGCGCGAAGCGAATCTAACTGCGCCGGAACTTGCCCGCGCAAGGCCGCAAAAGAGTCATCTTCCGCCAAAGCAAACTCCCAGCCGGACGCAAAAAAGAATACCAACGCCAAGATAAGCACCGTTAACCCGCCATATGCTTTAAAAAGGTTTTTCATAGCATTTTCCCCCTTACTATAAGTATCTGCGGAAAAGGCATTTTTTCAAGGTTTTTTAAGGGTGGCGGGAAAATAGCAACGGCAAACAACAAAGGGGGCCGTGTCATTTCCGAGTGCCGCAGTCGGGAATCTGTTGTTATAAAAAAGGGAAACAACGGATACTGGACAGAAACCTTCCAGTATGACTTCGTTGGATAACAGCAAAGGCTTTTGCTGTTCTTGTCGCCCTTTTGCGTTGCCTTTAAAAGGCGGTTTAAACGGAAAAGTATTTTTACTTGTTTGAGCCAATAGGGCGAGTTGTAAAAATACCCGTTTAAGCCTGACTTTTATAACGCATTGGGCGACGAGTTTTTTGCTTACTTTTTGTCGGCACAAAAAGTAAATAAAGCGGCAGCCTGCAAGGGCAAAGTCGGTGCAAAATTTCCCAAAGGTGAAAAATGGTTTATCCTAATAAGTAACGGGGAACAAAGATTTACTCTTTGTCCCCCGTACGCATTTCGCAACAACTGAAAAAACCGTCCTACAAGGGCCGTCCACAACCAACTGAAAATTTTTTAGACGATTGCCTGATTTGTCAAATTCTAAGCAGTTGGGAGGATGTAGTCGGGGTGCGGTGTGGCTGTATGCCACATAAGCCCCGAAAGACGCCAAACTGCAACGAATTTGGCAAATGGTTGGCCCTAATAAGTAACGGGGAACAAAGACTTACTCTTTGTCCCCCGTACGAATTTCGCAACAACTGAAAAAGCCGTTGTTATCTTACTTGGCTTCGGCTACGGCTACCGCTACCGCCACCGTCGCACCCACCATCGGGTTGTTACCCATACCGATAAGGCCCATCATTTCCACGTGAGCCGGCACGGAGGAGGAACCCGCAAACTGCGCATCGCTGTGCATACGGCCCATTGTGTCGGTCATACCGTAAGAGGCAGGACCGGCGGCCATATTGTCCGGGTGCAAGGTGCGGCCAGTACCGCCGCCAGAGGCCACGGAGAAATATTTTTTGCCGTTTTCGGTCGCCCATTTCTTATAGGTACCGGCTACGGGATGCTGGAAACGGGTCGGGTTGGTGGAGTTACCGGTAATGGATACGTCCACCCCTTCGTGACGCATAATCGCTACGCCTTCGTTTACATCGTCAGCGCCATAGCAGCGCACTTTGGCGCGGTCGCCATTGGAGAAGGCTTTTTCGCTTACGATTTTGAGTTCACCCGTTTTGTAGTTGTATTCGGTTTCCACAGAGGTAAAACCGTTTACGCGGGAAATAATATAAGCAGCGTCTTTACCCAAACCGTTCAAAATAACGCGAAGCGGCGTTTTGCGTACTTTGTTAGCGGTGCGGGCAATACCGATAGCCCCTTCGGCGGCGGCAAAACTTTCGTGGCCGGCCAAGAAGCAGAAGCATTTGGTGTTTTCGCTCAAAAGCATAGCACCCAAGTTACCGTGACCCAAGCCTACGGCGCGCTGGTCGGCTACGGAGCCGGGGATGCAGAAACTCTGCAAGCCTACGCCGATTTTTTCGGCGGCTTCGGCAGCGGTTTTTACACCGGTTTTCAAAGCGATAGCGGCGCCTACGGTGTAGGCCCACACGGCGTTATCAAAAGCGATAGGCTGAATGCCACGGACGATTTTTTCCACATCCACACCTTTTTTGGTGCAGATTTCCTTGGCTTCTTCCAAGGAGGCAATGCCGTTTTCTTTCAAAACGGAGTTGATTTTATCAATTCTTCTTTCGTATCCTTCAAACGTAATCATATTCATTTTCTCCTGGGCTTACTCTTTGCGGGGGTCAATCTTTTTGACGGCTTCGTCAAAGCGGCCGTACTGGCTGACGTTCTTTTCAAACGCCACTTTCGGTTCTTCACCTTTCTTAATGGCGTCCATCATTTTGCCCAGGTTGACAAATTTATAACCGATAATTTCGTTGTTGGCATCAAGACCGATTTCCAACACATAGCCTTCGGCCATTTCCAAGTAGCGGGGGCCTTTGGCCTGGGTGCCGTACATCGTACCGATTTGGGAACGATGACCTTTACCCAAGTCTTCCATACCGGCGCCAATCGGCAGACCGTCGTCGGAGAAGGCACTCTGGGTGCGGCCATAGACAATTTGCAAGAACAGTTCGCGCATAGCGGTATTGATAGCATCGCAAACGAGGTCGGAGTTTAAGGCTTCCAAAATGGTTTTACCGGGCAAGATTTCCGCGGCCATAGCGGCGGAGTGAGTCATACCGGAGCAGCCAATGGTTTCCACCAACGCTTCTTTAATCACGCCGTTTTTGACGTTGAGCGTCAGTTTGCAAGCGCCCTGTTGGGGAGCGCACCAACCAATACCGTGCGTAAGACCGCTGATGTCGGTAATTTGTTTGGCTTTGACCCATTTACCTTCTTCGGGAATCGGGGCCGGTTCGTGCTTAGCGCCTTTGCAAACGCAGCACATATTCTGTACTTCGGGGGTGCATTTTTCGCAACTCATTTAGGTCTCCTGTCTAAAAGTAAATCTTTCTAATATATTTTACCAAAAAACACCGGGCAAAAACACACGGGAAAAGGACTTTTTAAAAATAGGAAAACGGCAGAACCCGTATAAAAATGCTACGGGATAAACAAAGCCGTCGCCCTGAATTTGTTTTAGGACCTGCTGATTGGGGAGGTGGTTGTTACTGACGTTTTTTCACAACAACACTCCACCCGGCCACCCACAATGGCAAAATTTTTTGCTCCGATTCCTGTAAACTTTTGTAAAATAAAAAAATTAACAAATGAAAAATTAAGGAGTGTATGAAATGATAAAATTAAATCTTACTAAACTCCCTTCCTCCACCTTTACTTGCGGGCCGAGCCAGGGACATCCCGTCATCCGCGAAACGCCGATTTATAAAACTTTATTTGAACGCAGCCACCGGGCTAAGGATATTTCCACCGACGGTTTATACAAAGAAGCAGAGCAAAATTTGCGCAAACTTTTTTCTTTGCCGGAAGATTACACCGTTATCTTTTTTTTAGGAGGAGCCTCGGCGGCGATGGATGCCGTCATGTGGAGTTTGGTTAAAAACTCCGTTTCCGGATTAGCCTTTGGAGCATTTTCCAAACTGTGGGGACAAAAAATTTTATCCCGCCTAGAACCAAACGTTGTGCGCTCCGTGCGTGAAGCCGCCGACGGCGAGTTTTTCCCCAAAGAAAAGCCGGATTATAATGCCAGTTTAGTATTTTTAACGCCGAACGAAACCTCTACGGGCGTACAAATTCCGGATGAATATTTAGAAGAAGCCTGGAAAGCCAAAGGCCCGGATACCTTAATTGCGTGGGACTGCACCTCTTGCGCGGGAGGGCGGCTCTTACCTAAAAACCAATTTGATATTATGGTATTTTCTATGCAAAAATGCTTTGGCGTAGGCGGCGGGTCCAGCGTGATTATTTTAAGCCCGGCGGCGGTAAAACGCGCCGAAGAGGTTAAAAAATACCGCTCTGTGCCCTACGCGCTTGATTTAACAGCAGCCATAGATAAAGCCCAAACAAAATGCCAAACGGTCAATACCCCCTCCACCACCAATATCTGGATGTTCAACGAAGCCTGCAAATGGATGAACGCCAACGGCGGTTTAAAGGCTATGGATGCGTTGTGCCGCCAACACGCGCAATTTTTGCTGGACTGGGCAAAAAAGAGCAACTATTTGGCTCCGCTGGTTCAGGACGAAAAATTCCGTTCCTACACCACGCTTACGCTGGAAGTAACTGACCCAAGCATTAAAGACGCCGATATTTCCGCCGCCTTAAAAGCAACAGGCCGCGCCAATTTAGCCGACGGTATCAAAAAATATTCCTCGGTCAAACAAAACTCCCTGCGCATTGCCTGCTTTCCGTTTGTGGATATCCAAGGCACAAGCGAATATCAAAAACTCGCAGAAACGGTGGACGACATTGTCCGCCAATTAAAGGAGCAACCCAAATGAAAATTTTAATCGCTGATAAATTTCCAGCCCACTGGAAAGAGGTCTTAACCAAGCAAGGGCACACCCTGACGGACAACCCGGAACTGGACGAAAACACCTTGCCCGCCGCTATAAAAGACAACGAAATTTTAATTGTACGAAGTACCAAGGTGCCCGCCGCCGTGCTTGATGCCGGGACGGCTTTAAAACTGGTTATCCGTGCCGGAGCAGGCTACGATACCATAGACACCGCACACGCCGCCCAAAAGGGCATAGCAGTTTGCAACTGTCCGGGGACCAACTCCATAGCCGTAGCAGAACTGGCCATGGGGCTTATGCTCTCGCTGGACCGCCGTTTGTTTCACAATACGCGCGACCTGCGCGCCGGAATATGGAACAAGGCCGAATACAGCAAATCTAAGGGGATTTTCGGGCGCACCTTGGGGATTATCGGGCTTGGGCATATCGGACAAGAGGTAGCCAAACGCGCCGCCGCTTTTGGGATGAAAATCACCGCATACGACCCCTTTGCCTCAACAGATATTTTTGAAAAAATGCACATTACCCCGCAAACGGATATTTACCAATTAGCCGCAGTGTGCGACATCATTACCGTTCACCTGCCGGACACTCCGCAAACACACGGTCTGTTTAACAAAAAGTTTTTTGATGCCATGAAACCCGGTGCTACGTTTATCAATACTGCACGCGGCGGTTTGGTGGTTACAGCAGATTTAGTGGACGCAATGAAAAACAAACAAATCCGCGCCGCCTTGGACGTATATGAACACGAACCCAAAGCCGCCGATAAAACCTTTGATTACGCGCCCTTTGCCGGTGTGGAAAACTTTTACGGCACACACCATATCGGCGCAAGCACCGAACAAGCACAAGATGCCGTGGCTGAACGTGCGGTAGAAATTATCAACGAATACGCTTCCACAGGTAAATTTTTATTTAAGGTGAACTAAATGGCAACCATTAAACCCTTTAAAGGGCTCCGCCCCGCCGCCCACGCGGAAAAAATAGCCTGCCCGCCCTACGATGTGTTAAACTCGGCAGAAGCGCGCGAAATGGCAAAAGGCAATCCTATTTCTTTTTTACATATTGATAAGCCGGAAATAGATTTGCCGGAAAACATTGATTTGTATGCCCCCGAAGTTTATCAAAAGGCTAAGGAAAATCTGGATAAATTTATTCACGACCGCATTTTAGTACGCGACCCTAAAGAATATTTTTACCTTTACGCGCAAACAATGGACGGTCGCACCCAATACGGCCTGGTGGCCGCTGCCTCGTGCGACGAATACGACAAAGGTATCGTGCGCAAGCACGAACTCACCCGTAAGGACAAAGAGGACGACCGCACACGCCACGTCAACACCTTATCAGCCACCACAGGTCCCGTGTTTTTAACGTACCCGGATAATAAACAAATCAGCGCAAAAATAGCCGAAATCGCCGCCGAATTCCCCGTGTATGAATTTACCACTGACGACCATATTAAACACGCCTTGTGGGTAATTGATAACCCGCAGGATATTGCTTTTCTGACAGACGCATTTAAAGCAATTCCCACGCTCTATATTGCAGACGGACACCACCGTTCCGCCGCCGCAAGCAATGTGGCCCGCCAACATAAGGCACATAATCCCAAACATACGGGCAAGGAAAAATATAACTTTTTTTTAAGTGTAATTTTTCCGGCCAGCCAGTTGTATGTAATGGACTACAACCGGGTGGTGCAAGATTTAAACGGTTTGACGGAAACGGAATTTTTAGCCAAAATCGGAGAAAAATTTACAGTAGAAGAAACCGGGCAGAACCGCCCCCCACAACGCCATACCTTTGGTATGTATTTAGGCGGAAAATGGTACACATTAACTGCCAAAAAAGGCACCTTTAACCCAGATGACCCGGTGGCCGTATTGGACGTGAGTATTTTACAAAACAACCTGCTACGCCCTGTGCTGGGCATTGGCGACCCACGCACAGACAAACGCATCAGTTTTGTAGGCGGTATCCGCGGCTTAAAAGCATTGGAGGAGCGTGTAAACCAAAACAAGGGGAAGGTGGCTTTTTCAATGTTTCCGACCTCTATGAACGAACTGATGAAGGTAGCCGATGCGCACCAAATTATGCCCCCCAAATCTACTTGGTTTGAACCTAAGTTACGTAGCGGCCTTGTCATTTACACCTACGACGACTAAAAAATTCCCCCGGGGCAAGCAACGCTCCGGGGGTTTTACAAAAAGCAACTGAAAACTTATTTTTCGTCGTGCACGATGTAGCCAAATTCTTCCAGCGATTTAGTATCGTTGCGCCAGTTGGGCGAAACCACTACATTTAGTTCCAGGCGGTACTTGCGCCCCAAAAATTCTTCAATGCGCTTTTGCGCCCGCTTGCGCAGTTCGGCAATTGCACTGCCGCCCTTACCGATTAAAATAGGTTTTTGGCTTTCGCGTTCCACGTGGATATTGGCGCGGATATAATTTTTAGGGCCGAGGTCTTCGGTAAATTTTTCAATCTCTACAAAGGTGCTGTACGGCACTTCCTTTTGGTAAAGTTTAAAAATCTGCTCGCGGATAAATTCAGCCGCGTAAAAGCGTTCCCAACGGTCCGTCCATTGGCCGGGCGGAAAGTAAGCCGGGCTATTGGGCATTGAGGCAATAACAGCCTGCTTTAACTCATCCGTACCCGTGCCGTTGGCGGCAGAAATACGGAAAGTTTTTTCTATCTTTAAATCGGCCTTAATGCGCGCTTCCAACGCGTCTAGGGCAGCAACATCTTGCACAAGGTCAATTTTATTAATGGCTAAAAAGACAGGACAAAAAACGGTTTTTAATTTTTCCACCAGCGGCGCATTTAATGCGTAATCTGCCGTAGCATCTACCATAAAAATTACCAAATCGGCATCCTCGCGCACGGCACGGTCTATGCAGCCAACCATTGTTTGCTGTAACTTGTATTGCGCCTTTAAAAAACCGGGCGTATCCACAAACACCACTTGGTAGTCGTCCCCGTCCGCAATAGCCAAAATATTTTGGCGCGTGGTTTGGGGTTTATTGGTAACGGGCGACAAAAGTCCGCCCGCCAGGTTGTTAAGCAAGGTAGATTTGCCCGCGTTAGGCAGGCCGGCTAATACGGCAAAACCGCTTTTAAAGTTTTTTTCGTCCATAAAAGTATTGTACTTATTTTTTTTCTGTTCGCCAACGCTCCGCGCTACTCGGTAATATAACTATCTATAATTTCGCCGAAGTAAAACATATGGTAATCGTCCGGCTCTTTGTTATACCACAGTTCGGCAAGCGCCTTATTTAAATTCTCCGCCCCCATTAAACGGCCATACATTACCTTGCACTCAAAGTGCATACCGGGCACGTCAAGCACCGGGGTCGCGATTTTTTGTCCTTTTACGGTTTTTAACCCGCACGCGGCCAGTTTATCCATATTGCGCCCGGATTTGGTTCCGCACACGGCCACAGCCTGCGGCAAGTTTACATACGGAATCGTAACGGTAAATTCGTGCGATTTCTCAATTTGCTCGTAGGTAAAGCGGTTCTGGCGCACTACCGTGTTAAATACGGGCAGCCGCCACAAAATACCAATCGTTCCCCACCCGATAACCATTGTGTTTATTTTATTGCCGGACTTCGTGGTTAAAAAGGCGGCTTTGGAAAGAATGTCCAAGTTCTTTTGGGCATTAAAATTATATGGGACTCTTTTTATCATATTTCCCCCTTACTTAAAGTATAATGGGCCAAAGCGTCAGGAACAAGGCCTTTATTGGGTTAGAAAACCCGGCCTTTGCAACTCGGCCGGGTTTATAAAAACTACTTATTTGCGCTTTTTGGCCTTGGCTTTAACAGCCTTATGCGCAGGGGCCTTTTTAACGGTTTTTTTCGCCTTTGGTGTGGCTTTTTTAACTGCTTTTTTAGCCGTCTTTTTGGCCGGTGTTACACGCGCCGGAAGAGATTTTTTATGTGTCTTGGCAGATTTTTTGGAACCGTGTTTTTTATTCAACTTGGCTTCAAACTCCTTCCACCCTTCCAACGATAGCGGCAAAACTTCGTCCATATGTTTTACCGGAATTAAAGTGAGTTCCTTGCGGACCCGTTCCGGAAGTTCGGACACATCTTTTTCGTTCGTGTGCGGATAAAGAATCGTCTTGACCCCTTCGCGGTAAGCGGCTAAAAACTTTTCTTTAATACCGCCGACAGGAAGCACGCGGCCCGTAATAGTTACCTCACCGGTCATTGCCAAATGCTTTTTAACAGGGAGTCCCGTCAAAAGGCTGGTTAGGGCGGTCGTAATCACGCTACCCGCAGACGGGCCGTCTTTCGGCACGGCTCCTTCGGGGAAGTGGACGTGAAAGTCCGTCTTGTCAAAATCTACGTCTTTGCCATAGCCGCGGCTTCTGGCATACGTCAGCGCAGCCCGGACAGATTCCTTCATCACGTTACCGAGCATACCCGTCAAAATCAGTTGGCCTTTTCCCGGTATTTTAGTGGCTTCAATAGACAGCGTTTCGCCGCCTACGCTCGTCCACGCAAGCCCCGTAGCAATACCGACACCGTTTTCCTCTGTAGCAAAGTTGGAATAGCGCGGCACCCCCAAAAACTCGTGCAGGTTTTCTTTGGTAACCACTACTTTTTTAGAACCATCTACAATTTTTTTGGCGGCCTTGCGGCACAGAGATCCGATTTCGCGGTCCAAATTGCGCACCCCGGCTTCGCGCACATAGTCGCGCATTAAAAGGGCTACGGCTTCGTGCGTTACTTCCAACTGTCCCTCCTTTAACCCGTGCATCTTCATTTGTTTGGGCAGAAGGTATTTATCCACGATATCGTGTTTTTCGTACTCGGTGTAACCGTCAAAATCAATAATTTCCAAGCGGTCGCGCAAGGTGGACGGAATATTAGCCAGCGAGTTAGCCGTGGTAATAAACATTACTTTGGAAACATCAAACGGCACGTCCAAAAAGTGGTCGGTAAACTCTTTGTTTTGTTCCGGGTCCAACAGTTCCAAAAGTGCCGCCGCAGGGTCGCCGCGCCAGTCGCTGCCCATTTTATCAATTTCGTCCAGCAGGAATACCGGGTTCATACTCTTGGCCTTGCTGATACCCTGGATAATGCGCCCCGGCATAGAACCGATATACGTTCTGCGGTGGCCGCGGATTTCGCTTTCGTCCCGCACTCCGCCCAAAGACATCCGCACAAATTTGCGGCCGATGGCGCGGGCAATGGATTTAGCCAAAGAGGTTTTCCCCACGCCGGGCGCACCCGCAAAGCAGAGCACCGGCCCGCGCAGAGAATTATTTAATTTACTGACAGCCAAATATTCCAATATGCGTTCTTTGGGTTTTTCCAAACCAAAATGGTCCTCATCCAAAATCTTTTTGGCCTCTTTTAAATCCAGCACATCCTCCGTCGTGTGGTTCCAAGGCATATTGACGAGCCAATCCAAATAGGTGCGTGAAACCGTCGCCTCCGGCGAGAACGGTGCCATTTTGGACAAACGTTCAATTTCTTTTTCTGCCGCTTCTTTGGCCTGCGGCGGCAGACCGTTCTTTTTAATTTTTACGCGCAAGGCATCCAATTCTTTTTGGAAATCATCTTTTTGGCTGAGTTCCTTTTGAATCGCCTTCATTTGCTCGTTCAAATAATATTCTTTTTGGTTCTTTTCAATTTGAGCGCGGACCTTGGAGTGGATTTTTTCCTCTAAACCCAAAATTTCCACTTCGCTGGTAATTAGTTTTAAGATTTTTTCCAAGCGGTCTTTGATGTGGACCGCTTCCAAAATTTCTTGGCGTTGCTCGGTTTTGACGAGCATATTGGAAGCCACCGTATCGGCCAGTTTAGAAGCATCATTAATTTGGCGCAGGAAGGAAACGCCTTCTACTGCAATCCGGTGCGATACACGGGCATAATGGTCAAACTCGTCCAACACTTTGCGCATTAAGGCCTGCACCACCGGGGAATTATCGTCCTCTTCCTCAATATAATCTACCGTAGCAAACCAAGCCCCGGCAACTTCGTTCATTTCCAACTTGGTTACGCGCGCACGGGCCAAGCCTTGCAGAAAAATCTTCATAGAGCCGTCGGGCATTTTTAAATTTTGCGAAATTTGCGCAATCACGCCGAAGTGGTAAATATCAGCCTCTTTCGGGTCCTCAATTTCCGCATTTTTCTGCGATACGGCCAAAATATATTTGCCCGGTTCACCCAAAGCAAGTTCCACCGCCGAAACGGATTTTTCGCGGTCCACCGATAACGGGAGCGACATCCCCGGAAACATCACCACATCGCGTATGGCGACTGCCGGCACTACCGTCGGCAACGAAAGCGTTTGTTTTTTTATTTCTTCTGCCATAATTTTTCCCTCTCTATAACGGATAAAAGGTTTCCCAAAAGCGTTATATATATAAAACCCCCGCTTTTGGCTCTTATAAATTGTATCAAATTGCCCTAAAATTAGCAACTACGATATTTGGTTGCTAATTTTGATATAGTTGGGACAAACGGCAACAATAAAAGTTACTATAAAAGTCATCCTGAATTGCCGCCCATACCGCTAGGCATCACCCCGTAGTGTTTCTGTACGGGGTCTATTAATAGGCGTCAGGATCTACCGATTGGGGCGTTTATCTTTTGTATTGTAGTTATCGTCATCCTGGAAAGTTGTAGTCCAGGATCTGTCGTTACTCAAAAAGAGGAAAACAACGGATACTGGACAGAGACCTTCCAGTATGACTTTTTAGACAACAACGAACTACCCAAGATGTAGATTCTGAAACAAGTTCAGAATGACCTTCTTATTTTATTAAGACCCTTTTCCGTGTCATTTCCGAGTGCCGTAATCGGGAATCTGTCGTTATAAAAAAACAAACGACAGCAACAGATCCCCGAACCCTGCGGGCCGACAAACCATCGGGAATGACGGCAAAGGCTTTTGCTGTTCTTGTCGCTCTTTTGCGTTGCCTTTAAAAGGCGGTTTAAACGGAAAAGTATTTTTACTTGTTTGAGCCAATAGGGCGAGTTGTAAAAATACCCGTTTAAGCCTGACTTTTATAACGCATTGGGCGACGAGTTTTTTGCTTACTTTTTGTCGGCACAAAAAGTAAATAAAGCGGCAGCCTGCAAGGGCAAAGTCGGTGCAAAATTTCCCAAAGGTGAAAAATGGTTTATCCTAATAAGTAACGGGGAACAAAGATTTACTCTTTGTCCCCCGTACGCATTTCGCAACAACTGAAAAAACCGTCCTACAAGGGCCGTCCACAACCAACTGAAAATTTTTTAGACGATTGCCTGATTTGTCAAATTCTAAGCAGTTGGGAGGATGTAGTCGGGGTGCGGTGTGGCTGTATGCCACATAAGCCCCGAAAGACGCCAAACTGCAACGAATTTGGCAAATGGTTGGCCCTAATAAGTAACGGGGAACAAAGACTTACTCTTTGTCCCCCGTACGAATTTCGCAACAACTGAAAAAGCCGTTACTTTTTAAGAGGCAAAACTTCGTCAATCAGCCCATACTCCTTGGCCTCTTGCGCCGACATATAATAATTACGTTCACTGTCGCGGCGGATTTTTTCCTTGTCCTGCCCCGTGTGCTTGGCCAAAATATCCAAAAGATGCTCTTTATTATCGCGCAATTCCTTAGATTCAATTTCAATATCTGTTACCTGGCCGGAAATGCCACCGCCCCAAATTAAGGGTTGGTGAATCATAATGCGCGCGTGCGGCAAGGCATAGCGCTTTCCCTTGGAGCCAGCAGCCAACAAAACCGCGCCGAAACTCATCGCCTGCCCCATACAAATAGTGGTAATCGGGGCCTTGATGAATTGCATCGTATCGTAAATAGCCAAACCCGCCGTTACCATACCGCCGGGGGAATTGATGTAGAGGTTGATTTCCCGGCTGGAATCGTCCGCATCCAAATAAAGTAGTTGGGCGATAATCATATTAGCGCTGGCAGTATCCACTTCGCCTTCGCGCCCGCCGACAAAGATAATGCGGTCTTTGAGCAAGCGGGAAAAAATATCATAACCGACGTTCTTTTCAATAATGGTAGGTATAATCATATTGTATATTGTAGTATATTTCCCGGCAGATGGGCCTAGCATTTTAATAGGCCCTTTGGCCCAGCGAAATAGGTCCTAAATACCCCTAGTTTTTTTGTGGTTTATTTACTATTTTATTAATATAGGAGTAAAATCTAGGAGGAATTATGAAAAAATTGTTCGTTTTACTTACCGCTTTTATGCTATCCACCGCCGCTTTTGCCGCCAACGCATCCAGCAATAGCGCGCTGATTGAAGAATCCGTTTCCGCCGGAGCACAAGCCGTAAGCGAAGGGGAAGTCAGCCAGCAAATGCTAAAAAACACCCAGCAGGCGTTGCAGTTGGGGTTATTAATTTTTGATGCGCACCGTGATTTAAACCAAATGACCGATACGGACAAAGCCATTGAAAAGGCTTTGGAAAAGGATATCCCGGCGGTCTTTAATAAAATCAAAACAACTTCCGACGAAGTAGCCGACGAAGTGGAACCGCTTTTAACTAAATTAAGTTCCTTGTTAATTGCTAACCAACCCGCCTATCCCAAAACGGCAGTAGATGCTGATACAGCCACTTTTATCACGTTCATTACGGCCATTACCTATACGCAAGGCAAGGGCCTCTTAAACGAAACGGCCGCAACTGTACTTAACCAAGAACTGCAAGCCATTATGATGCAAGGCCTTACCCAGGGAGAATAGTTCTTTCTCTTTTAAAAAACCCCGCCCCCCCAACGGCGGGGTTTTTTTATTGTACAGGACCCAGATAAATATAGGTCCTTTTTTATATATTTATGGAACTAACGGCCTTTTACTCCGCACAGGAAAACAGTTAAACTACAAGTAAGGAAGTAGATTGTCAAATTTCAAAGGCTGTACCTATAACAAAGGAGATTGTATGAAAAGTTTCAAATGGATGTTAGCCGCATTGTTAGCCGTTACCGTCTGTACACCGCTTATGGCGCAAAATCATAAGGATTTAGGTGCTAAAATTCAACGCCAAATCCAACTGCAAAAACAAAAACAGCAAAGGGCTAAATGCTGGCGCTGTGGAGAAGAAATTATGAGTGAATCCCAACGCTGCTCAGCGGACTGTGATGTGTACTGCGCGCCGGAATCCAACACGCAACAAGCCGCTCCCAAAACGCAAAAAAAGGCAAAATCTAAAAAAGTAAAAAAAGCCGTAAAGCAAGATTATGAAACCTGCCCGGAATGCCACGCCGTGTATGATGACGATTACTATTTCCACGGCATTCACTATTGCGGATTTAACCACTAATTAAATAGCGGGAAATAATTAAAAACCCTCGCCAAAAGCGGGGGTTTTTGCTATGCAGGACCTAAATAATCCCTAGGTCCTTTTGAAGACAGGATCTAGGACCAAAGACCCTTTACTAAAAATAATAAAATAGTTACACTAAACATAAGGGAGCATCAAATCAATCTATATGACAAGACGTACCCATTAAGGAGCCAAAATGAAAAATGTCAACTGGATGTTAGCCGCATTATTAGCCGTTACCTTGTGTACGCCGCTTATGGCGCAAAACACTAAGAATTTAGACGCTAAATTACAACGCCAAATTCAAGTGCAACAGAAGAAACACCGTCAAGCCGCAAAATGCCGCTGGTGCGGTACCCAAATCACCGATTTGTCCGGAAGATGCCCGGCAGATCCGGATGTATATTGTATGCCAGAGCCGAACCCCAGCCAAAAAACCTGCTACCGTTGCGGGCAGAACTTCACCAGAGGACAAAAATGCCAGGAAACACAGTATCATCGTTTCTGTGCCGAAAATTATCGCCAGGAAGAAGTGATTAAACGGGAACAGAATTTCATTTCCAAAGAAGACAGAGCCGCCCGAAAAGCAGCCAAACAGGCTAAAAAAGCACAACAAAAACAACAATCCCGCGACGAAAGCAGATATTGCCCCAAATGCGGCGAAGAATACGATATTGATGTGCTTTATCACGGAGTACAGCACAAATGCACGGAGCCTTACAGCGAGCCTGAGGCCGGTGCTTATTGGATTGAATCCCCCGCTTCTGACGCTTGGGATGCGGCGGACGGAGAACCCCACTCTAATTTAGTGAGTGTCAGTTCTTTGCAAGAAGAATCCGCTTCTGGCGAGCCGGAAATGCACTATTTGCAAGAGTTAGACGAGGATATCGCCGTTAAAGCGGAAACCTTATTGCAAAAAGACCGCGACGATCACAACGGCTATCCGGAACACTCTTTTGAATATTATTACCATCAGGTATATGCCCAATCTAATGCGCAACCCAGCCATACGGAAAAATGCCGCTGGTGCGGTAAGACTATTACCAGTAATTCTTCCAGATGTTCGGCTGACCCGGATGTGTACTGCACCCCGGCCCCCCAAATGGGTAGTGCCGTAGGCGTTCAACCCAACACAGGCAACACGATTTCTACCACAGAAGAAGAAATCTGTTGCCCCAAATGCGGCGAAGAATACGATATTGATGTACGCTACCACGGTGTACAGCACCGTTGCGAGAAAGCCGAAAAACCGGTAAAATATCATCCCGCCGAAAAATAATTTAATTGTTTATAAATCCCCTCGAGTATCAACTCGGGGGGATTTATATATAAAAAACAAACCGGGCAACGGACAAAAAATAATCCCTTTAACTGCCATAGCCCCAAAACCAACTTTTATGCCTGTGGGCTTGTTGATATTCATAAGAATCTAGCGGGCCAGAGCCTTTTATATTAAAATGCAAGATGCACGTTTCTCCTAAACGCATATAGATTTCTACTTGTCTATTCCACAAACGGCTAAGCGAATAAAGTTTTTCTTCTGAGCAATTCGGCATATATACAAACGCCTTGTCTTGTTTTTTTAAATATTTGTCCCGCTCCTGTTCCGAAAGAGAAAACAACTCGGTAATTCTTGCATTTAAACCATATACTTTATTTACATAAAAGCCATACATAGCAGGCATCGCTGAGGGCGGAAATGCTTCCATTGCCACTACCATAATTTCCCGTTTTTTTAAATAATCCCTATAAAACTGACTAACAATCCGAGAAGAAATAACATTGGGCTCTTTCAACACCTTATACAAAGAGGCAAAAGAGAGAAGTTCTAAACTCAAAACCACCACACAAGCCAATTTCATTAAAAGATATTTATCATATAGAGGCTTCCACAATAAAATTAACAGCAAATATCCCGCCGGTAACACAACTGTAAAATATCTCCCAACAAACATATAAGTTTTAAAAGAAATTGCAAAAGTTACACAAAATACAACCGCCAACACACCCCCCAATACAGTAATTTCTCTAAAATAGGGGCCCCAACTTCCCGTACGCTTATATCTTAAAATCCTGCCAATAAGTCCAACAAAAAACAAAATTCCACCCCAGCATTTTCCCCAAAAAGAATAAAAGAAAATGCGCAAAAATACCGCAGGCGCATCAGATAAAGAATAGGTATTTGCCCACCAATTTCCATCCAATCTCTGAAATTTTAACTGCATTAAAAAATTAGGAATTAACCACGGCAAACAAGCAATTCCAAGGCCTAAGGGAATCATCATAAAAAACTTTAATTTCTGTTTATTTTTTAAAGCAAAAACAAATAAAAATGCACAAAAAACTCCAACTAATAAAGTCCCAAAATAATGGCACCATTCCAACATTAACGCAAGTCCGGAAAAGATACCCCATTGTCCAATAGAAATGGACTTTTTTTGAAAAATGGTACGCACCATATTCAAAAAACAAAAAGTAAGACAAACGGACAACAGCAACACTAGCGAATACGAACGGGCCTGTTGGGAATATAAAATCATATAGGTATTACAGCCAATCCACGCTGTAAATAATAACCGGGAACTTTTACCAAAATGTTTCGGGAAGAAATACCACGAGCAAAATAACGCCCCCATACCAAAAATCAAACTGGGCAGTCTGAGCCACAATTCGGGGCCATAAGGACAAAAATGCGTATAACACCACATCAGTATATTATAAAGAGGCGGATGAACATCTACAATCAGCCAATTATGATAAATCCATTTTAAAGATAAAGAAGGATCGGCTGTTATGGCAGTAAACAGTTCATCATATTCATAAGCCATATCAAATAAAACAAAACGTAAAACAATGGAACAAGCGGCAAGTGTAAGAATACAGGCTGAAATGAAAAGTAAAATTTGTTTTTTCATATACAAGAGAGACAAGGGCTCCCTGGGAAAGGAAGCCCTTTTATAATTCATTTATTTTTTTCTTTTTCTACCCATTTTGACACGCAATGTATAAGGAATTATACAGGTGCGAGGACTATATTGTTCTTCTATACACTTGCCCCCAGATCCCAGGTCATACTTACGACATGTTATCAGATAATCTATATATTGAGAAGAGAAGAGCCAGTCGTCGTATCCTTGCCAAGTGCCGTTTTTTGGCACTTTTTTCCCTCCCAGATAACATGATTGCACGCACATTTCTCCTTCTTCGCGAGGGGCACTATTCACTGTGCCATAAGAAGGACATTGGCGCCAACCAATATTATCACAAAAGTCCTTAATAATAGCGCGTGCGGTCCCGTCATTACACGAATCTGGGTTTCTAAGAATATAATTGGAACGATCATACTCCTCCCAAACTAACTCATATTCATCTTCTTTTTCAGGGACATCAACATCAGTATTAGGGAGTTCCCTCGTACAAGCATATCTCTTAAATCCGCTGGAAATCCAACTGGCATTGATTTTCCGCATTTCTGCACAGGCTTTATCTCCTTCCGGGCAGGTATTATTCGCCGCTCTCAAAAAGCAACCAAACGGCATAACTTTGCTAGCACAAGCACTAGCACCAATCAAAGACCCAATATCTTTTTGCCAACCCAAATGTTTTCCAGTAGCACAAATGTATTCCGCCGAATCAGTACCGTATTGTTTGGCAATACAAGCGGCGAAATCGCTTACGCTATCAGAACAGCAATCTTCATCCGTAGTGCATTCTTCTGCTGTCTTGTCGCACTCACCCCAACTACCAAGAACCCACTCCCCGGTAGCCGAATTGCAGGTTATCGTGCGGGTTTGCGTGCCGCACGTATTGCAAGATTGGCTGGAAGCAGGTTGTGTGCCCTTACATTCGCAAGAGTCGGAGATAGAACACGCGCTCCATGCGCTCCAAGTGCCCGTAGTTGTATCGCAGGTTCTCGTTTGTGTGCCGCCGTTTTTGCATCCGCACGCTTGCGTAGAAGGACCTTCACAAGTTTTCGGTGTATTATCGGGTTCTTCACCTGCCGAGCACTCAGTACCGCTCGTGTAGTCCGCCTTGGCGGTCAGTTCGCTACACAAAGGATAATTTTTATTTAACTTGGCGCATTGTTCCGCGCTATCACAGCACAAGCGTC
>OLIS01000062.1_pt1 | contig 69682 bp, 53 predicted proteins | sample 1601351 | NCBI WGS metagenome assembly OLIS01 (sample SAMEA2452122, study PRJEB22498) | human gut metagenome | biome: human feces; feature: human gut; material: feces | place: Australia | collected 2012
ATGCGGCAGGGGTATATTGATTATCTGACAGAGTTCGCCGGGGAAGATACACGGGAAATCTGGGAGACTAAAATTCGCGGAGATGGCTCCCCACTTGATGATGCCGAACGATATGAGCGGGAGCAGGAACGGGAAGAATATCTGCGGAATATGCCATCGAACTGGAAGAACATGATCTGTCGTGCAGATGGCAGCAGGAAGAAGATTATCCTGTATGGCACGAACGTGGCAACATTGATGCAGCATGGCGGTGCAACGATTGATAAGATTCGAAGAAGCTTGAAAATATTTGAAGAAAGCAAGGAAGATGTGGTACTATTATGGAGACCGCATCCGCTCTTCGGGCAGGCGGTCGAGAAGGCATGTCCGGAGCGAATCGAAGAATATCGGTCGATTGTCCGAAATTATCAGGAACAGAGATGGGGGATCTATGATAATACACAGGATAGTGAGCTTGCAATCCATGTGTGTGATGCATATTATGGAGATTCCGATAGCCTGGCACATAAATGTGAAGTACTTAAGAAACCGGTTATGATAGAGAATGTAGATGTATAGGTAGAAGTGGTTTGGGGAACAAGCGAGAAAGGGGTTATGTATTATGTTTGAATTGAATGCATCCATGATGTGTGCGAATTTTGGAAATCTGGAGAAAGAAGTAAAGGAACTGGATACGGCGGGAATCGATTCCTTCCATATTGACATCATGGACGGACGTTATGTAGGGAACTTCGCGATGTCACTCTATGATATGGCATATATCGCATCTGCGACGACAACGCCACTGGATGTCCATCTGATGATCGAGCATCCGAACAACAATATCCAGATGTTCCTGAATCACCTTCGAAAAGGTGATACGGTATACATCCATCCGGAGGCAGAGTATCATCCGTCTACGACACTGCAGAAGATTATAGATGCGGGTATGATACCGGGAATTGCGATAAATCCAGGCACGAGTATCGAGACGGTATATGAGATGTTACATATCGTGGACAAGGTGCTTGTCATGACCGTGAATCCGGGGAATGCCGGACAGATGTACCTGCCTTATGTCGGTGAGAAAGTAGAACGTCTGGTATCTATGAAAGAGGAAATGGGCATCAAAGTCTACTGGGATGGTGCCTGTGGCAAGGATAAGATACAGGAATTTGCACCGAAGGGTGTCGATGGGTTCGTACTGGGTACGACGGTTCTGTTCGGGAAGGACCGCCCATATGGCGATATCCTGCGTGAGATACGGGAGATTGGATAGAGTATGAACATTGCAATTATATTAGCAGGAGGAACCGGAACCAGGCTTGGTGCAGATATTCCGAAGCAGTATATACAAGTAAATGATAAGATGATTCTGACATATGTGCTTTCAACCTGTGTGCAGGCACCGGAGATCGACGGAATACGGATAGTCTGTGCAGATATGTGGGAGGACGATATCGAAGCGGATATCCGAAAACATCTGACAGCTTCGACCTGGAAAGAAATATTCATAGGATATTCCGAGCCGGGAGACAACCGGCAACTGTCTATCTTGCATGCGTTGGAAGATATCGAAGAGGATATTAGAACAGGACGCATAGTGTCCGAAGATGTCAATGTCATGATCTGTGATGCTGCGAGACCGAATCTGACGATGCAGATGATAAGCGATTGCTTTGCTGCATTACCTGAAAACGATGGTGTAATGCCGGTACTTCCGATGAAGGATACGATCTATCAAAGTGTGGATGGAAAGATAATCACCAGTACGCTTCGCAGAGAGGAGTTATTTGCCGGACAGGCACCGGAAGTCTTTCGATTCACACCATATTATGAGGCGTGCAAAGCGTTACTCCCCGATGATATCTACACAATCAATGGCTCGTCCGAACCAGCAATTCTGGCAGGCATGAAGATTGCTATGATACCCGGAGATGAGAAGAATTACAAGATCACAACACAGGGGGATCTGGAACGGTTTCGGGAAGATCGAAAATATTAGATATAAGTTTATAGATATGTGCATAAACGCTGGAGAAGATATCGAATTCTCCGGCGTTTGTTGGTTAAGCATTATATGTAAAATGTCGATATATCATATAGATGTATCGTGATTCATGACATGGAGGTCGGATGAGATATAACAAGGCTGATTCTGTGAGATTGTGCGCGGAGTTGGCCTTTTTTGATGGAGGAAAAAGTAGGTATGAAATATGAGACTCAGGGAGTAATGTCGATAAACGCTCTTGCAATAACGGGAGATAAAAAAGGAATATGGTTTATTCATGGTACATTGCCGTTATTGCTAAGATATGATTTTAATAGTCAGGAGATAGTGAAAGTGGCAGTAATCCCATGCAGCACAAAAGGAATGCTACAACAGGCGTTGTTTAAGGGAATATATCAATATAACAATAAACTGTTTTTGATTCCAAACAATGCAGAAGAAGTATTCGTTTATTCTATAGCGAATAATCAATTTCACGCAATTTCTATAAAAGAGCCATGCAGAAACATGTTTTGCGGTTGTTTAAAAAAAGGAAATAAATTATATTGCATTCCATATAGATATAGAAGTTTAGTTTCAGTTGATTTAAATACCTACGAAGTGGGATATGAAAGCGATTGGAAAATAGATGATTTGTCGAAAGATAACAATATATGCATAAATGCTTTTTGCTTATGTGAAGATGAGCTTATGTGTATTGTATGGAATACCAATTATTTGCTGTTATATAACTTTTCCGATTGTAAATGGAGGAAAAAATTAGTGAATGGTATAGAACCTGGCTTATCGCAAATCTGTAAGATAAAGGATGGAGTTTTTCTTTACAATGCAAATTCACAAGAATTAATGAAGTTGAATACAAGCGATTATACTATAGAGTCTAAAATATGTTTGTCTATGGACGACGCTTATTTGTATCCGATAGCTGAGGATAAAATGATACTAGATTCTACAAGTAGTAACAAATGGATAGTTATCGATAATAATTTTCGCTGTAGCGAATACTTTAGTCACTCAGAAAATATTAACAATAGTTCTAAACCAGAGTGGCAATTTGGAGCATGGTTTTTAAATGATGGTTTTTATGCGGTAGGGTTAGATACGGAAAATCATCTGATTTTTATACAGAATGACGAAGTAAAAGTAGTAAAAATCAATATAAAAGAAAGTGTTATGGCAGATGCAAGAAGCAACAATATAATTCGAGATATAAATTATGAAAATGAATTGTACACACTTTCGTCCTATATAAATTTAATTAACATCAAAGATAATTAATAACATATTTTATAAATGCACTAAAGAAGGGAGAAAATGCATGAAGGAATATATAATGTTTGGAGCAGGAAGAAATGCAGAACAGATAATAGATGGAAGCATAGGAATATTTACATATAAGTATATTGTGGATAATGATGAACAAAAACAGGGAAAAACGATAAGAGGAATCAAAATTGTGTCGCCAGATTATCTGATATCAAGTGATTACAATGGTGAGAATATATTAATTTCTGTCACAAGGGATGATGTTCATTGTGCTATCGTGGAGCAACTTCAGGGGATGGGATTTAAGTATAATGAAAACTTTTTTGATGCAGCTGAATTGATTTCTATTGGAAATACGGTATCCGGATTGGTTTCCGGGTATATTGAATTACCAGAATATGCTAGTTCGATTAAGAGCTTTGATCCTTCTTCGCGCTTGGTAAAACTAGAGGATACAGGCTACATGTTAAGATGTGTCAGTGATGATAGCGCAGCTAGATATAAAGACATATTTGAAAAATGCCTAAAAAATGGTCTGTTTGGTAAATATATTGTGAAGACATCCTGTTCAGGGAATACGTATGGACTACCTTATAAATTAGTATTAGAACATGAGTTTGTTAATCCTGTTTCATATTGTTTTGAATGGTCTCCCAAAACATTTTATGATTATACTTTATTTATGGCGGATTTTTTGTTAAAACTGTCTAATGCGGATCTTGGGTTGAATGATGGGCATGCATTAAATACAACAATTGCAAATGGATCTTTTTTGTTCTTGGATTTTGGTGCAATTAAACAAGGGGTGACAAGAAAGGCAACGCTAATTGAATATATTAATACACATATTATCCCGGTGGCTTTGTTTGGGAAAAAACAGACAAAAAAAGCATATCTTTTCTTGAAAAATATGGGATTGCAATATACGGCGGCAGATATTCAAGGATATTTGAATCAAAAAGAATATGATGCGATAGTGGATTTGTATGATTTGGCACTCAGGGTGAATACACAAGAGGATATGCAATTATTTATAAAAAGAGCGAGAAACTGTATATTTTTATTTTCAGATACAGAAATCAGGACACGTTGGGAAGGCTATCAAAATGATGAATGGGATTGGTCAGTTAATAAAAATAAATGGTCTTCAAAGATGACGAATGTCATGAAGATGATAGAAGAAGTTAATCCGGATACAATAACAGATTTAGCTGGTAATATGGGATGGTATGGCTCCTATATGAGAGATAAATTAGAATACTCTGTCATTGTTGATATGGATTATAATTGTATAGACTATTTGTGGGAAAAAATAAAAGAGTTAGATATTAAGAATGTGATACCAATCTCAATGTCACTTTGTTCACCTACGTTGGATTATTACAGAGATGATGCGATTCGAGAAAATGGGATTATTCCATGGAGGAAAAATGCCATAGAGAGATTTCAATCAAAGATGGTATTAGCACTTGCAATAGTTCATCATCTTGCTTTTGCACAACAATTGACATTTGAGGAAATAATCAATCAAGTAGCATTGTTTACAAGTCAGTATTTGATTATTGAATTTATTGAACAAACAGATCAATATATAACAGACTTTTTAAAAGATGGATTTGAGTGGTATACAAAAGAGAATTTTGAGCAAACGCTAAAACAGAGGTTTGTTATTATTGAAACTGCTGTGTCGACACCGAAAAAAACCAGAACGTTGTATTTATGTGAAAAAAAATAGGGAGATATACATTGTGGAGAAAATAATTTTATGTCCATTTACATTGAAAAATATTATAAATTATCATAAATTGAAAAAGCTTGGAAGAAATGTTGTGGGTTTTTTTGATAGAAATAGCTATCTTCATGGGGAAATATATGAAAACACCCATATTGAGAGGGCGCGATATATGCCGGATACAACAGTTGTAGTATGTTCGGATAATTTTTTTAATGAGATAAGTAATGAATTGCAGAGTATTGGGTATAAGGATGCCAATATAAAATCTATTTTTGATTTTGAACTTAAGGATATAAATGAAAATGAAATAGCAAAAGACTTAAATTTAGATGATATATATCACTTATTAGGATATGGAGATGCAAGCATATATGTAAAAGCTAAGAAACTATTTTGCTTGTCAGAGTATAATATTCAAATTGATGAATTTGAAGGTCAAACCAGGAAAGAGGTATATCGAGATCAGCAGGGAAATGGTCATATCATCTTAAAAAGATTGGAAGTTGACGTGACGACTAGATGTACTTTACGATGTAAAAACTGTTGTAATATGATGCAGTATTTTTCACATCCAAACGATATAGATGTAGATGTGGTTATCAATGATTATAATAGGATGCTTGAGTTAATTGACTGGACAGACGATGTGATGCTAATAGGTGGCGAAACCTTGTTATATAGGAATCTGGGGAAATTAGTTGAAGAAATATATAAGAATCCAAATACAAGCAAAAAGGTGGGAATAGTCCGTGTCCTTACAAATGGAACAATTTTGCCGAATGATGAGATCCTAAAAGAGTTTTCTAAGCATAATCTTGTCGTCGAGATCTCAAATTATGGGAGTAAAAGTAGAAAGATTGATGAGTTAATTGAAAAGTTAATTCGGTATAAAATAAAATATATAGTGATTAATATTCAATGGTGGTCAAATGTTCAGCAATACGTTCCGGCCGAAACCATTAAGAGCGAGAAAGAATTGCTAGAACTTCGAAAGGGCGGATGTGTAACGCTCTGCAGGGTTATTGATCAAGGGAAATTTTATTTGTGTTGTAATTTAAAGTCATTAATGTTGTTGGAGGCGATTCCGCAAGATATTAGAAGAGAATGTTATATTGATGTTTATGACAAAACGCAAAAAATCAGATTGTGGAATATTTAAGTCGTAATAAAAGAATGCCAAAAGCATGCTCTTGGTGTAACGGATGTTCTTGGGAAAACTGGAATAATAGTAAAATCCCAGTTGCTGAACAGACAAGGGAAGTGTTGGAATATAAAAGATACGGAGAGTGAAGTGATAGAATGAGCATGATAAAACGCTATGTAGTATTTGGCTCGGGCAATTATGGAAGACTTGCTTTAGAGTTGTTAGGAAGTCAGAATATTGATTTTTTTATTGATAACGATATTGATAAGCAGGGAAAGAGCCTTGATGGAGTAAAAATTATATCTTTAGATCAAGCATTGTTACGATTAACAAATCAAATTGTGGTTATTGCAGCATCTGAATTATATTACGACCAGATTCAAAAGCAATTGGATGATTCGGGTATAAAAAATTATGTATCAGTCATGGAAATACAAAGGTCAATCACGAAGGAAAAGATACTGGCTCGTCCTGATTATTTAACGATTTATAATAAAGCTATAGAATGGATAAAAAATAATACAATAGAGAATGCCGGAATCATTAATAATTCTATGTTGAGGAAACCATATCCGGAAGTTACCGGATACTATATTCCGACTTTAATTCGTTGGGGATATAGAGTTTTGGCAGAGCAGTACGCAAATTGGCTTATGGAGATCCAGAAGGAAGATGGATCATGGTATGATACAGACAATCAATCTCCATACATATTTGATACAGCGCAGATTTTGAAAGGTTTACTTGCTATATGGGATATTCATTCAGATAAAGTCCGCGTGGAAGAATCAATTAAAAAAGGTGCAGACTGGATTCTGAGTTGTATGACAGAAGAAGGGAGATTGGTAGCCCCCGATGAATGCTGTTGGAGTGAAAATGAGGATACTTGTTCCGAACTGATTCATACGTATTGTATAAGCCCTATTATAGAAGCGGGTAAACGCATGAAAAATGACGGATATATTCAAAAGGCACATCGGATATTGGATTATTATAAGAAAAAATATGAGACAAAGATATTGAATTTTAGTTTGTTGTCACATTTTTATGCTTATGTTGTTGAAGCAATGCTTGATCTAGGAGAGATAGAAATAGCCAGACAAGCTATGGATCATATTACTGAGTACCAAAAATCAAGTGGTGCAGTTCCCGCATATAATAACGTAGATTGGGTATGCTCGACAGGGCTACTCCAGTTGTCCCTAATCTGGTTCCGGCTTGGAGATGAAAAACATGGAAACAAAGCATTTGAATATGCATGTAAATTGCAAAATGAATCCGGTGGATGGTTTGGAAGTTATCTATCAGAAGAAAACCAGAATGAAATCAATACATATTTTCCAAAGCAGGAGATTAGTTGGGCAAATAAGTATTTTTTAGATGCGTTATATTATAAGAATCTTTGCCAATTTCAAAATACTGCAAGTATATTTTGCAATGAGATTTCAACAGAAGATGGAAGATATAATATAATTAAAAATGTCGTAAGTACATCCGGTAAGATAGATATTCTTGATCTGGGATGTGGAAAAGGAAGATATCTGAAACGACTAGTAGAATCTTTTCCTGACAAAAATTATCATGCGGTTGATTTATCTACGAATGTAATGCAGTATTTTTCAGTATTGGAAGGAGTAGAAAAACGGCAGGGAAGTTTAACGAATATACCATATAAGGATAATTCATTTGATGTTGTCTACACGTGCGAGGCACTAGAACATGCCGTGGATATAGATCGAGCAATCGGCGAGATGGCAAGGGTTACAAAACAAGATGGAACTATCGTTGTAATTGATAAGAACAAAGACATGTATGGATATTTTGAAATCGGAGAATGGGAACAATGGTTTGGAGAACAGGAATTAACCGATATAATGCAAAGGTATTGTTCGGAGGTGCATGTTGAAAAAGAAATCAGTTTCGATAATAACAAGGCAAATGGATTATTTTATGCATGGATAGGAAAAGTAAGGTTATGAAGATTCTCACTATATTTGGCACACGTCCTGAAGCGATTAAGATGTGTCCTGTGATAAAAGAATTGAATCGAAGGAAAGAAATCAAATGCACAGTCTGCTTAACGGGGCAGCATAAAGAGATGCTAGAGCAGGTTATGAGTCTTTTCGAAATACAGGCGGAGTATAATCTGCAGATTATGAAGAAGAATCAGACCTTAAGTATGATTACTTCTGATATATTGAATGGCTTGGATTCCATCTTTGAAAAAGAACAACCGGATTTAGTTTTGGTACATGGAGATACATCCAGTTCATTTGCCGCAGCGTTAGCTGCATTTTATCATCATATTCCTGTGGGACATGTTGAAGCCGGACTTCGTACATATAATATGCAATCACCATATCCGGAAGAGTTTAACAGACAGGCTGTTGATCTGATTACAGATATGTATTTTGCACCGACAGAACTTTCGAAGAAGCAGCTATTAGACGAGGGAAAAGACACGGATAAAATATTTGTGACTGGGAATACGGTAATTGATGCGTTACAAACAACGGTGTCTGAAGATTACCAAAGTGATATACTCGATTGGTGCAAAGGCAGCAGGATGATTCTCCTGACAGCACATAGACGGGAAAATATTGGTGTACCAATGGAGCATATATTTGAAGCTGTAAAAAGAATCGTGTGCATGCATAAAGATATTAAGGTTATTTATCCAATACATAAAAATCCGAAAGTACGGGAAATCGCAAAGCGTTATTTTGATGACTGTGAGCAGGTAAAAATGATCGAACCATTGGACGTATATGATTTTCATAACTTTATGAATCGAAGCTATCTGATATTGACGGATAGTGGAGGCATTCAAGAGGAAGCACCATCGTTAGGAAAACCGGTTTTGGTGATGAGAGATACTACAGAACGACCGGAGGGGGTAGAAGCCGGAACATTGAAACTTGTAGGAACAGATGTGGATGTGATAGTGGAAGAGGCGGAGAAATTGTTGAATGATAGGAGCGTATATGCGGCGATGAGTAATGCAGTTAACCCTTATGGCGATGGACAGGCCGCAAGAAGAATCGTAGATATCATAGAAGAGAAGTTTAAGGAGAATTAAGATGCCAAAGGTTTCGATTGTACTGCCAACTTATAATGGAGAGAAATATATCCGGGAATCTATAGATAGTGTGATGAATCAGACGTTTACAGACTGGGAACTGATTATAGTGAATGACTGCTCTTCAGATGGGACAGTGGAAATAATAAATGAATATGTTAAAATGGACAAACGAATTCGAACAATTAATAATGTCATAAATCAGAAGCTTCCACGTTCCTTGAATATAGGATTTCGCGAGGCGAAGGGAGAGTATCTGACTTGGACGTCCGATGATAATAAATATTTACCGCAAGCAATCGAAGAAATGGTTCATTTCCTTGACGAAAATAAGAATGAAGTGATGGTTTGCGCCAAGATGGATTATATCAATGAAAATGGGGAATATGAGATTACTATGCCACCATATTCAAATGAATCAATGTTTTACAATGATTGTGTGGGGGCGTGTTTTTTATATAGAAATATCGTATTGAAAGAGATAGGAGAATATAATCCCGATTATTTTTTAGTAGAAGATTATGAGTATTGGTTAAGGATTCTTTTTAAGTATAAAAATATTGGATTTATTGATAAGGTGTTATATATATATAGAAAACAATCGAAAAGTCTTACTGCAACGAGGCAGGAAGGTATAGCATACAATAACACAAGGATGAGATTGCAATACATAAAAGAAATTTTTGAAGGATTGTGTGAAAGAGAAGATTTGCTAAGCAGAATGTATTTTGAAATGCAGAAATGTAGTTTATTAACACAGGAAGTTGACGACATGTTTAAGCAGAAAATTAATCTTTTGAACATGATAAAGACAGGAATGGCAAAAGGCAAGGTTATCGTTTATGGCGCAGGAAAAATGGGAAAAAAATATCTCGATGAAAATAAGGGAGATGTCTTGTGGTTTGCAGACAGAGATAAAGCTAAGGTACACACATCAATTGAAGGAGTAAGTGTACTATCGTTAGAGGAAATGGTTGAAAAACGAAATAAAATACAATGTGAGATTGTTGTTGCTGCGGGGGGAGAAAAAATAATTGATTTTTTGAAAGAACTTCAAAAAATAGGCATTGAAGCTTGTTATGCTTATTATTAATGGATATAGGTTGTTGAAAACGGTAGTTAACATATTCATAAGAACGGATGATTAGAATGAAAACAATTAGCGTAATTATACCAGTATATAACGTTCAAGATTATATTTCAGACTGTCTGGATAGTTTATTAAATCAGAAAACCTCATTTGATGAAATAGTGATTATTGATGATGGATCGACAGATGAAAGTGGAGCAATATGTGAAGCATATGCAGACAAATATAGTATTATTTCGTATTACAAGCAGAAAAATATGGGAGCTGCCAAAGCGAGAAATAAAGGGGTAAAGCTATCAAAAGGTGACTATGTTTGCTTTGTTGATGCAGATGATATGGTATCACCAGCATGTTGTGAAGTATTAAAGAAAACCCTTGAACATAATATGTGCGATGTTATTTATTTTTCATCTGATATAACAGGTAATAAAAATAGCGGTATAACAATTTCGCACGATGCATATAAACGTCCGAAAGAATTGTGTAATGAAGTAATGACCGGTGTTGCTGCATTGAAAAAAACTTTTCCTAATGATTTTATTATGAGCGCGTGTTTTGAATGTGTTAAAAAATCTGTTTTGGTATCGAAAAAAATAGAATTTTTAGATGGAAATGTGTATGAGGATCGTCTGTATTCATTAAAATTAATAACAGAGTCAGAAAAAGTTTTGTTTATAGAAGATACCTTGTATATTCGTAGATTCCGCAAGGATTCCATTAGCACAACCGCTCCATCGGTACAAAAAATGTGCGATGCAATGTATTCTCATAAACGAGAATGGGAATATCTTAAGCAATCCAATCAGTGGCAGTTTAATGAGAAATTTCTGATTAAATATGCGTTGAGCTCTGTTCAAATGTATTTTAGTGAATATACCAATACAGGTAATGATATGGAGTTAGATTGTAAATATGCAGAAATGTTTGAGCAACAGTGGAAACCGGAAATTCGTTACGAGTATTTGGGTGTTGATGAGGCGTGTAGCTTGCTGCATCTAATCAATGTTATGGAAAATAAATGGCATATTCACATGAATTTTAACAGCGAAAGAGTAAGAAAACTGCTAGATGAACAAACAAGGGATTGGTTGACTTCTGTTTTTGAAAATGTTTCATCAATAATAGTTTATGGAGTTGGGGAGCATACAAAAAGTCTGATAAGATTGTTAGATAAATACGAAATTTCAATTGATAACATTTCATATATGGTGACAGAAAAACAGCAAGATAATGAGCTTATGAGTGTGTCGGAGCTAAGGCAGAATTTGATTGACCAAACAGATTTATTCATACCTTCCAGTAAACGGTTTCAAGGAGAGATGATTGATAACCTATTGGTACATGGAGTGCCGGAGACGAAAATATGCAGGCTGTATGCACCTTATAATGAATCAGATCTTGTGATGATCGTTAACACATTGGAGGAGGCGATACATAATGAAATGGAAAAATAAGGGACACGAGATAGATAATTTTGCATTGGAAATATGTAATATATTTGATCAGAAAAAGGGCGTTATAGTATATGGAGCAGGTAATGTCGGAACAAGGATTTACAGAGCCTTAAAACGATATGATTTATTTCACAAATTCGTCGATAATGATACTCAAAAACAAAAATCAGGATATATGGGAGAACAGGTAGTTGGTTCTGACCAAATAATAGATGGTGGATATTTATTGGTTGTTGCTGTGGCAGGTGCATATAAACAAGTATCAGAGCAATTGCAAAAAATAGGCTTGGAAGAAGATAAAGATTTTGTAAATGCAGAATTATTTGAAAATAAATGGCTGCCCACATTGTTATATTACCGGTATCAACATTTGTATACAAATCTGGCTCAAATATGTGTTACGGAAAGATGTACATTAAAATGTAAGAAATGTGCTCATGCCTGCAATGTAGTGGCTATGAATGAAGAAGACATGCCTTTGGATATTGCGAAGAAGAGCGCAGATGTATTTTTTAGTAAATACGATTGCGTAGGTGAATTTGTGTTGATTGGGGGAGAACCGCTATTATATAAAAATCTGATTGAAATTGTGGAATACATAGGGTCCAAATATGGAAGCAAGATTATTTTGTTTTCAATTACGACAAATGGTACGATTATACCATCGGATGAGCTGATTAAGATTTGTATGAGATATAATGTCATGATAAGAATATCGGATTATTCTGCATCGGTTCCAAGGCTTAAGAATAATTATCAAAAGCTATATGATAAATTAAAGGATTTGTGTGTAGAAGTATGGAAAACGAACGCGGAGGATTCGTGGTTCGATTATGGATTCGATCAGACAGACCTGAAAAAAAGTATTAAGGATGTAATGCAAACTTTTGAACATTGTAAGACGCAATGTCGAGAGATATCAGGGGAGAAATATTATTATTGCGTGATGGCACATACAGTTGCTAAGAATCGTAATTATAATATTGGAAAGGTAGATTATATTGATCTATCTGATGTAAAAGATAGAAAAATTTTACTTGAATTTGAACTTGGCTATAATGATAAAGGATTTTTGGATATGTGCAGGATTTGCAGGGGAAAAGAAGCAGAGCGTTTTTTGATACCAGCAGCAGAGCAGGAGGGGACGATAAAGTGAATAACATATACATTTTTGGAATGGGAAAAGGAAAGGAGTATTTAGATAGATGTATAAATTCTTCCAATGTAAACATATTGGGATATATTAATAATTATAGAAATGAAAATAAAATAGCTGAAGATGGCAAAAAAATTGTAACACAGGAAGAGCTGGAAGAGAATTGTGATTATATTATTGTGACATTAATGCAATTTGTGAGCATAAGAGATAGTTTATTGGAACAAGAGATTAAACGGGAGAAAATTATTTGTTTTTTTGATTTTAAGGATGCAGAAAATAAAGAATATTGGAGTGTGATAGATCCGTTTAAGTGGAGAACGGAATTAATGTGGAAACATTACAATAGTGTTGTTGTTCCGTCCATTGATAATTTATGTTATGAAATTTATTCTGATTCAGAAGAAATAAAAAAACAATGCCCAAAGATAATAGATGTTAGGGAATCTGTTGATAAGCTCATTTCTGAAAAACAGTGTATGGCAAGATTCGGGGATAATGAATTTGAATTGATGTGTGGCCGGTTAAGGACAAATTATCAAAATATAAATAATGATTTGGCAAATAGATTAACAGAGGTATTACACTCGGATAAAGAAAACCTGATGATTGCGATTGCAGATAATTACCGCGCATTAGACAAATATACAGATGATGCGGCAAGGGAAATAAGAAAATATTTGACAGAAGATGTCCGAAAAGATCATATGAGATTATTAGATCTTAATAGACCATATTATGATGCATATCTATCCAGACCATACATTATGTATAGGGATAAATCAACTGCGAAAGAGCGGTTTGACCATATTAAGCAACTGTGGAATGATCAGGATGTGCTTATTGTAGAGGGCGAATATACGCGATTTGGAGTAGGAAATGATTTGTTGGATAATGCAGCGAGTGTGTCAAGAATCATTGTTCCGAGTAAAAATGCATTTGATGAATATGAGATTATAAAAGAAAAAACTTGTCAATATGGAAGAGATAAGCTTATTCTAGCTATTATTGGTCCGACAGCTACAGTATTAGCGTATGACTTGTCAAATGAAAATTATTGGATTGTAGATATAGGACAGCTTGATACAGAGTATGAATGGTTTTTGCGAGGGGTTCAAGAACGATGTGAAGTCAGATATAAAGGTGTTAGCGAAGTAATTAGTTACGATGGTGTTGAGCACGTGATGGACGACAACATAAAGAAATATATGAGTGAAATAATTTGTGATCTTCACCGGTAAGGAGCTGTATGCCATATGAGAATCAGTATTATAGTGCCGATGTATTATGGGCAAAAATATGTAAAACAAATGATAAATCAGGTGGATCAATGCGCAAAAGAGGCGGATGGCATTGATGTTGAACTGATACTATATAATGATTGTCCGGAAGAAGAGATTAAGGTGATGCTTTGCGAGCATATCCAGAATATAAAATGCATAAATGCGGATCAAAATCTAGGTATTCAAGGGGCACGTGTGCAGGGGCTCAAATACGCGACCGGAGAGTATGTTCTTTTTTTGGATCAGGATGATATTATCAAACCTCAATATATTAAATCGCAGATGAATATGATAGGAAACGCAGATGCTGTGGTTTGCAGGGTGATACATAATAAACGTTTGCATTATACGGATTCATTTAGGTTTGAAGAAGTTGTTACAAAAGAGTTCATGTTACATAAATGGGATTCCATTATTTCGCCTGGACAGGTGATTATTAAAAAATCTGCGATTCCTGTGGCATGGAAGACTAAAATATTGAAGACAAATGGTGCAGATGATTATATGTTATGGTTATTAATGATGCTAGAAGGCAAGGCATTCAGTCTAAATGATGATATCTTGTTTGAACATATAGTGTCCGGGGATAATTTTTCTGAAAATACAAATAAGATGATGGATTCCGAAGATGAGATGATTTCCATATTAAAATCATGTACATTGTGCGAAGAAGCTATTTGGGACAGCTTAAAAGATTCGTTGCGAAGAATACATGTAAAGGATCTTGACACGAGCAAATATTCATTTAATGTCTTAAAAAAGATAGTCTGCAAAAGAGACAGATGGTTGCCGGTTGAAGTAAAGAATGTAGCAATTTATGGTGCAGGAGAGCTTGGAATGTCACTTGGTGCAATCTGTAAAAGGAATGGCATTGCAGTAAGGTGCTTAATAGATAGAAATGCAGAATTTATATTAAGTGATATACCAGTATATAAGCTCGAGGATATACCAAATGATGTAGATACAATCATTGTATCACTCAAAGATAGAAGGATTAAGGAAGAGATTGAAAAGCAAAATCATGGCATAAAGGTATATATGATAGAGGATTTGATAAAAAAATAGGATGATTGGAGTGCGTTATATGGATAAAATTTCAGTAATAGTGCCAATTTATAATGCAGATAAGTATTTACAGATATGTCTTGATAGCATTATTTCTCAGACATATAATAATTTGCAGATCATTCTAATTGATGATGGTTCGACAGATGAATCACCGAAGATATGCGATATATATGCGGAGCGTGACTCAAGATTCAAAGTTATTCATCAAGAAAATCATGGTGCTGTATATGCAAGAAATATTGGTATTGATAATGCAGAGGGGAAATATATAACGTTTGTTGATGCGGATGATTGGATAGAATTCAACATGATAGAGCAGTTATATGAATCTTTGAAAAAATACGATGTGGATGCCTCTATGTGTGGAAGGTTTGAGGATACAGGACGGACAAGTGTTACAGCATACCATGGATTTGCTGGAGAATATTATAATAGAGAAAAATTGTTAGAGGTTATATACCCAAACATGATTGTTAATGCATGCTTTTTTCAATGGGGAATCTTCCCGGGGTTATGTGATATACTTTTTAAGAAAGAACTCTTAAAGCGGATGCATGCAGAGGTAGATACTAGAATTACGATGGGGGATGATGCCTTATGTACATATCCCTATCTTCTAAATGCAAATAGTATATACATATTAGATGAATGCCTGTATCATTATCGTCAAACACCTACTTCCATGGTACATCAGAAAGGAAACTCGGAGAAAGAAAGAGAACGGTTTAATCTGCTTTATCAGGAAGGAAATCGAATATTCGAAAAATATGCTTCTATCTATGATTTGCGTGACCAGTGGAAGGAATATGTGATGTTTCTGATGCTTCCGCGTGCAGATATTTTGTATGAGAACATGGAAGAATTGTCATATCTATATCCATATCCACGGGTAAAGAAAGGTAGCCGGATTGTTTTATATGGGGCAGGATTATATGGACAGCGTTTGTATTCGTGGATTCGGAAAACTGGATTTTGTGAAGTTCGTGCATTGGTGGATCGGAACTGGGAGGAGCTTCGCAGACAGGGAATACCGGCAGAGTCTCCGGATAACATTCAAAATCTGCAGTATGACCATATAGTAATTACCTGTTCATTTGCAAGGACACGAAAAGCAATATATGATTATCTGAAACAGGTGACAATGGAAGACAAGATTCAGGTAATGGATGAAGAAATGGTGTTTAGCTCAGAGTCGTTAAATGCATTTGGAATTTGTTAAAGGAAAAGATATAGTATGAATGGTATTAAACTTCCCCACAACTTAATAATCTTCGGCGCCAAAAGTCTTGCACTTGGTGCCTCCTATGCGATTCAGACCATTCATCCGGACATACATCTGGAAGGCTTCGTGGTGACTTCGCGGAAGGAAAATCCGTCTACGTTAAATAATCTGCATGTCTATGAGCTCGCGGAACTGACAGACAAAGAAATCTGTATTCTGATTGCAACGCCGCAGGATATTCAGCCGAAGATTGTGGAGTTTCTGGATGAACAGGGATTTCAAAATCATATCTGTATGACTTGGCAGGTGGAAGCGGAGCTGATGGGCGCGTATTATGCGAAGCAGGGCGAGTTTCCGGTATTGCCGGGCGGTGTAGCACCGATGCTTTCTGTGACCGTGCAGGATGAGAAGGAGCGCACATTTGCTAAGGCTTTGCCGGAAGCAAATTGCTATATGGCGAAGTTCTACCGGGACAAGCAGGTGCAGACCGATTACCCGGTTCCTGCATGGGTACAGCCGATTCAGGTTGGAGCTGCGTTGACGGAAGAGAGAGTCGCAGCACTGACGGATGATATCGGAGAAAACATCTCGGCAAAGAATGTGAATTATTGTGAACTGACGGCACTTTACTGGATCTGGAAGAATCAGCTGCAGCATGATGTGACAGATTATGGCGGTAAGTCTGTTCAAGATGCGAGACAAGAGCAACTGCGATATACCGGATTATATCAATACCGTCGTCTGCTCGATATCAATGACGACCAGATGAACTATATTGCAGAGCACGATGTGGATGTGGTGCTGCCATGTCCGACGATGTGTGAACCGGATATTTTCGAGCATCATGAGCGGTATGTGAAAACTTCGGACTGGGATGCGATGGTGCAGGCACTTGAAGAACTGCATCCGGAATATATGAAGACTTATCATCGGATTTTCAAGGGAAATTATATGTACAATTATAATATCCTTCTGGCGAAGAAAGAGGTGCTTCGAGATTACTGTGCATGGTTGTTCCCGATTTTGGAGCGTACAGAAGAACTGTCGGATCCGAAGGGCTGGGAACGAGCAGATCGTTATATTGGTTATTTAGGAGAGAATTTGGAGACATTATATTTTATGCATCATGCGGAGGATTATAAGATTCTGCATACCGGGCGTGTGATGTTGGTGTAGACAAAGGAGGACCCCACATATGAAAGCATGGATATTACATAACCCAAACAATATGACATATGAAGAGACGGAGAAACCACAGCCAAAATCAGATGAAGTCTTGGTTGCGGTTAAGGCAGCGGGTATCTGTGGTTCGGATATTCCCCGTGCCTTTGTGACAGGGGCGCATGTGCATCCGATTATTATCGGACACGAGTTTTCCGGACAGGTCTGTGCGTGTGGAACGGATGTGGATGCGAAATGGCAGGGTAAACCGGTTGGTATATTTCCTTTAATTCCGTGTGGGACGTGCGGACCGTGTCAGAAGAAACAGTACCAGATGTGCCGGAATTATAATTATCTTGGCTCCCGGTGTGATGGCGGTTTTGCGGAGTATGTGGCAGTGCCTGAGAAGAACCTGCTTGAGTTGCCGGAGGGCGTGACTTACTAGCAGGCTGCTATGTTGGAGCCAATGGCGGTTTCTGTACATGCGATGCGGAAAGGCATGGCGCTGGCGGGGGATATTTCGAAGAGCCGGGTTGCTGTCTGGGGACTTGGAACGATTGGACTGCTTCTTACGATGTTCCTGAAGGATGCAGGTGTAAAGGATTTATATGTGATCGGAAATAAAGATGCACAGAAGCTCCATGTCGGGGAACTGGGAATTCCGGAGGAGAATTTCTGCGATTCGAGAAAGGAAGATGCCGCTGCCTGGCTTATGAAACGGACGGATGGTGTCGGAGTAGATCTGTTCTTTGAGTGTGTCGGGAAAAACGAGACGGTACAGCACGCGGTAGAACTTTCTGCACCGGGTGGCAGTATTGTATTTGTGGGGAATCCATATTCAGACATGACGCTTCCGAAAGCGGTGTATTGGAAAATCTTGCGGAATGAGCTTCGCGTATCCGGTACGTGGAATTCGTCCTTTACCGGCAGTGAGGATGATGACTGGCATTATGTGGTGCGTGCGCTTGCAGAAGGGCGTGTGTATCCGGAGAAGTTGATTACACACCGACTTCCGATGGAGCAGCTGATGCAGGGGCTTACAATCATGCGAGACAAGACGGAAGACTATGTGAAGATCATGGGTGTGAACGAGTAAAGCGACTTTTTCTATAGATAAAAACTGTTTCGCGAATATTTTTTATAGAAAAATATTCAGATGCGAGATTTTTTCGGTAGTTACAGGAAATGGATGCAATGAAATTAACCACAGAATTTTATCAGGATGAGGTGCGTTACGGATTTTACGTGCCGACGGCAATCAAGCAGGCGTGGGGGGCAGAGCTTCAGATTCTTGCAGAGATTGACCGCATCTGTAAAAAATATAATATTCGATACTTCGCGGAGTGGGGGACGCTGATTGGTGCCGTGCGCCATGGTGGATTTGTGCCGTGGGATGATGATCTGGATATCGGCATGTTACGCGAAGATTATGAGCGTTTCAAGGAAGTGGCGAAGGATGAGCTTCCGGGAGAGTTTGCGATTCACGATTATGCAACGAAGGAGAATCACTGGCTCTTTTTGTCGCGTGTGGTGAACTGTAATCAGATTTGTTTTGAAGAAGAGCATTTGCGCAAGTATCATAATTTCCCATATATCGCAACGGTTGATATCTTCGTGATGGATTATCTGTACCGGGACGAGGAACAGGAGAAAGCGCGCTGCGAGGAGATCAAGCATATTCTGGCGGTGGCAGATCAGATCATAGAGGGGCGCATGCAGGATTCTGTAAGAGAAATGTTTTTACAGGAACTTGAAAATAAATACCAGACGAAGCTGCCGAGGTCAAAGAATGCATGGGAACTTGGAATTTCCCTGTACCGACTTGCGGAATTACAGATGGCGCGTGTATCAGCAGATGAATCGGACGCGGTTGCACAGATCTTTCCGTGGGTGCTCAAAGGAAATCGGGGATTGCCGAAGAAGTGCTATGATACGCTTGTGCGGCTGCCGTTTGAAGAGATTACGATATCGGTGCCTGCAGATTATGATACGGCACTTCGCTATCGTTATGGGGATTATATGACGATACGGAAGGTCTGGGGTGGACACGACTATCCGTATTTTGAAGGGCAGCGCAAGAACCTGCAGGCGGTAGCGGATTTTTCTCTGCCGGAGTTTACGTTCCAGCCAGAGATGTTATATGACAGCACAGGTCATGTGTGCAGGAATGCAAATGCATTCGATGGTATATCACAGAATTTATTGTGTGACAACGCAGGTCGTGTGTGCAAGGAAGTGGATAAGAAGTCATCCTGTAAGCAGGAAAATGATGTAGAGAAGCAGACACTTACAGACATTGCCGGACAATATGTATCGGTACTTGATGAGATGATGGAGAACTGTACGGCACAGATTCAGGAGCAGCAGTATGAGGATGTGTTATCGGTGTTGCCGGAATTACAGCAATTGGTCGTAGACTTTGGCACATTGCTCGAAGAGGTACGTGGGGAAACAAATCCATGCGTGCAGAAAGTGGTTGCGAAGATACAGGAATACTGTGATGCGTTGTATGCGTCGTATGAGCAGTTGAATACCCATTTACAGGAACCGGGCGCACCGGAAGCAGGACAGCAGTCAGTCGATGTGCCGGAAGCAGATGCAACAGTTCGTGCTTCGTATGAGGCGTTTGCTCGCAGCTATACAAAGATGAAAGCGGAGATACAGCAATTCTGCATTGCACGCCGCTCTGTGCTATTTATATGTACAGGGATGCGGGAATGGCATGCGTATGAACATCTATGTGATGAGGAACGGCAAAAGGCAGATACGGATGTATATATCGTCTGTGTGCCGACAGTATTCAAAGACGTTTATGGACATGCAGAGTATGGGCAGAACACGGAAGATGCAAACACAATGCGTATACAAGATCATATACAGAATCTGTACGGAGAATTCGCAGATAATATACAGTTCATGCCATGGCAGAAGGTAAATCTGGCACTTCTGGCACCGGGTACGATATATATTCAGGATCCGTATGATGGTGAGAATCCATGCCTGACGATTTCGCCGATATACTATGCGGGAAATCTTCGGAAGTATACGAAGAATCTGATCTATGTTCCGGCGTATAAGGTGAAGGAATTCGGAGCAGAGGACACAACGGATCTATATAACATGAAGCATTATGTGACGGCACCGGCACTTATGTATGCAGATCAGATCTATGTGCAGTCGGAGAACATGCGGCAGCGGTATCTGGAGTGTCTGGTGGAATTCTCGGGAGAAGCATACAGGGCAATCTGGGAGCGGAAAATCTCTGTATCGGAGTTTGTATTCCAGAGTGAAGCAGGAAAGGGTACATCCCAGAAGACGATCCTTTACTGCATCGGAGAAACTGAGCTTGCCAATCTTGGAAAGCGCGCACTTGCTCATGTGGAATCCAGACTACAGATATTTGCAGATAACCATGAGAATTTGCAGGTGCAGATATGCTTCTATCCACCACGATTATCGGACTGGGAGGTTGATCTGCAGCGGGTTAAGAGGTTAACAGAAATGCTTCGTACTTATGCAGAGACAAACAAGGCATGGTGTACGTTGGAGAAACCGCAGAAGCAGGAAGATCTCGCGGCTTATCGAGAGCGTCTGGCGATGAACGGTGATGCGTATTATGGTTCTCCATCTCCGTATGTACATGAGTTTACGTTACGCGAGAAACCTGTGATGCTTGCTTCGACAGAGATAGAATATTAGTATAATCTGGTACGTGAGGAGAAAATCATGCGCATAAAGTTAAATATACCTGAAAATAGTGTACAGACGGATACAGCATATATGAGTGATGTTCTGGGTGAACAGAAGAATTTCCCTGTGCTGGTGATTGGCAGAGACAGTTATATTGAAGAAGCCTGGGCAGAGGTCGTTTTTGATTCCGGCATGATATATAATCTGCAGGTTGGACGTTATACGTCAATTGCGGGCGATGTTAAGATAATTGTGGATATGAATCACGATTATAGACGTGTCTGTCAGGGGCGGATTAATGGGGCTCCATATCGCAGACCAGAGAGAATCAGGCGTAAAGGTCAGGTGGTTATTATGAATGACTGCTGGATCGGTGATGATGTTACAATAATGAGCGGGGTAACGATTGGCAATGGCGCTGTCGTGGCAGCGGGAGCAGTTGTTGTGAAGGATGTGCCATCATATGCGATTGTGTCAGGGAATCCTGCAAAAGTAATTGGCTATCGTTTTGAAGAGAGACAAATAGAAGCGCTGGAACTGATCCGGTGGTGGAATTGGACTGCAGAGAAGGTACGTGCTGCGGCTGAATTGCTGTATGGAGATATAGATACCTTTATAGAGACATTTCTGCCGGATGCACAGCGGGAACTTCAACAGATTCCGATGGCGGATATTATTCCAATGGAGAAGACAAAGTCCGGACCAGATCGGAGATTGTTGTATATACCGGATTTTGAACAGGATTATCCGACATATTCAAATGTGATTGAAGCATTTGTAAATAGTTATGCAGATACGAATTACGAACTTTTGCTGTATATCAGGGAAGATGCTGATCTGCAGGAAAAGCTAGAGAGATTAGATGATATCTTCTCAAAGTATGAGGATGTGGATTGCTATGTGAATCTATTTGTTGCCAATCCTGAAGATGAGAGGAGCTTGTTTGGGCAGGTAGATGGATATATTACGAATCGTAGTACGGACAATGTAAGATATATGGATATGGCAGATCTGTATGGAATTTCTTGTATCTCGGGTGTTGATGTGCCAATGTTTGCTGAACAGGTTACAGAGCGCATGTGTAGAACACAGACAGATAAAATGCAGATAGATGAACTGGAACGGAAGGTCGGCGAATTACAGACGATGCTTTCGAATCTTACGAATGCGTGCAAGCAGCAGATTGCACAGCTGTCGACGAATCAATATGCTATGAATCTGTCTGTGGACAATCTGAAATACGAAGTGCTTGCCACACAGGATAAGTTGCAGCTGCCAACGATACGATCAGGTCAGGAAGCAATTGATAAAATCATATCTGAGCGGAAGTCTATGGCTCGGTTCGGGGATGGTGAGTTTGCGGTAATCGCCGGTGTAAACCGGCAGAAGTTTCAGCATGCGGATGCGGAGCTTGCCAGACGGCTTATGGAAGTTTTACATATGGAGAACGAAGAAATTTTATTAGGAATTCCAGATATTTATGGGGATTTATCTAAGTATAATACAGAGTGCCGTTACAATATCCGTGCGTATCTGACGGAAGAGGTGCGCAAGCAGAATTATGATTTGTTAGATATGGATCGGACATATTACGATGCATATGTGACGCGCCCGTATGCCAGTTATCATGATAATAATACAGACGCACCGAAACAGAGATTTGATGCGTTGAAGAAGATATGGCAGGGGCGGAACCTGGTGATTGTGGAAGGGGAGAAAAGTCGTCTTGGCATCGGAAATGATTTGTTTGCTGGAGCGAAAAGCATTGTAAGAATTTTGGGACCGGCAGAACATGCATTTGATCGATATGAGGAATTGCTTGCAGAAACCAAAAAGCAAGGCAAGGATAAGTTGGTGCTGGTTGCACTTGGACCAACAGCAACGGTTCTGGCATATGATTTGGCAATTGAAGGATATCAGGCGTTAGATATCGGTCATGTGGATATTGAATATGAATGGTTCTTGGCTGGAAAAGGCAGAAAAACTGAGGTAAAGACAAAGTACAACAATGAGGTTGCTGGGGGAGATCAGGTGGAAGATATTCACGATGCAGAATATGAGAGTCAGATCATCGCGAGATATGTCTGATTTGATGTCGGAGGTGTTAAGTCGTTTTAGGGAATCCATAATGATTACAAGCCGGGATTAAATAATCCCGGCTGTTTTTAACATGGTCACAATTCTTACATCGTAACTGTGATATTCTTTCACTTTCTCGTATCCATTCTTCGCAATCTGTTTCCGCTCATCATCATGTTCCAGATAATAGTCGATTTTGGCGAGCATATCCGGGATGCTGTCATAGAGGACGATATCTTCGTCCGGGACGAAAATCTCCGGGATTTCAGATTGATAATTCGACAGTACGAAGCCGCCACATGCCATGAGATCGAAGATACGGAGTGGCAGTCCGGTTTTGATCGGGCGGTTTGTCATGTTCAGGTTGATTTTGCTGCATTTGATGATCTGCGGCATCATATTGTTGGAATCAGCGCCGCCACGACACCGGACATGTTTTAGTGGTGCGGTATCAGTCAGCGTCCACAGGTCAAATTGATAGTTTATCCCTTGTTCCCGTAATTCCTCAAAATGCGCGCCAATTGCATTGCAGGTGCGGATGCGTTCCTGCTCGGTGCATTTGTAGCCGAGATAGGTGTCGGCAACGATGCCTTTCACATCTTCCGCGTAGTCTTCGCCAAGCGGTGCCCAATCGGCATATTTCTTGAATTCCTGCGCCCATTCGTCAGTGATGGAATCCTCCAACAGATTGTACCCATAGACGTTTAACTGGGCGGCAATTAGTCCGTCGACATAGCCGCGCATCGCATCCGGCAGATCTTTTTCGATGGAATTGTAGCGTGTTTTCTCAGAGTACAACGAACCGACAAAAGAAACATCACAGTCGTAATTTTGATGATCTTCGGCGGTTACCTTTATTTCGTCCCATGTTGCAACATCTGCGCCCATTGGCAGATGGAAGATACAGTCCGGGTTGACCGGGGCGAATTTCTCCCATTGCATACGATCTAAGACGAAGATTCGGTTTGTGGGGTAGGCAATCGTCTCGGAATAGAGCTGGAAGCTTGGGCAGTCGACCGTCCAGGACAGATACGGTAGTTTAAACACCTTGCAACACCGCGCTACGATTGGCTGAAAATTCACGGAGAACACACAGGACGCATCTAGGTTTTTCTGAATCAGATCCGCCAGTGCTTCCAGATAGCCTTTGTCGTAATCAACGCTCTCAAATTTGCGGTTCATCGTGATAACTGTAATGCCTAACCGCTGCAACGCATTTGCGATTCCCTTCTCGCAGATGCTTCCCCATTTGCAAAAGATGATCTTCATAATTGTAGCTCCCCGCTTTCTTCCGAAGTAATATAAGGATATTATAATCGAGATGTAGGGGGGATGCAATGCGAAGATAAAAGATAAATACAAAACCGGACGGTTCCCCATTCCGTCCGGTTTCTATGTAAACACACATTTGAAGTTATTGCTTTCGAACATCAATAACCCCAGCTCTCCTCCTGCCCAAGGGTGTTTGCCTCGGACAATCTCATCGTAGCATAAGTGAGCAAAAAAACAAGGGGGCTGGCATAATTGACGCGCTGGAGAGCATACTTTGAATTTAACTTAATAAAATTAAGTCAAAAATGACGATTTTCATCGCTTGACGCACACATAGATGGTTGTTAAAATGGAAAAAGAAAATCAAAATTGGGACAAATTTTTTGAAAAAATATAAAAAGATTTGAATGGAAAGGATATCAAAAATGAAATTTTTTGTAACGGGTGTAAATGGACAGCTTGGTCATGATGTGATGAATGAGCTGAGCAAACGAGGACACGAAGGCGTGGGTTCCGATCTCGGAGAGACCTATGCAGGCGTGCAGGATGGGTCTGCAGTTACGACAATGCCATATGTAAGTCTGGACATCACTGATCAGGCAGCCGTGAAGAAACAGATCATGGAGATCAAACCGGACGCTGTGATCCATTGTGCAGCATGGACAGCCGTGGATGCAGCCGAAGATGAGGACAAGCAGGCGACCGTAAAAAAGGTAAATGTGGACGGCACAAGAAACATTGCAGAAGTGTGCAAGGCGCTGGACTGCAAGATGTTGTACCTCTCAACGGATTATGTATTTGATGGACAGGGCACGACGCCTTGGGAGCCGGATTGCAAAGATTACAAGCCGCTCAATGTCTACGGACAGTCAAAGCTGGACGGAGAATTGGCAGTTTCTTCTATATTAGAGAAATATTTCATCGTCCGTATCGCGTGGGTATTTGGTTTAAATGGCAAGAATTTCATCAAGACGATGATCAATGTCGGCAAGACGCACGACGAGGTACGCGTGGTCTGTGATCAGATCGGCACGCCGACGTATACCTACGATTTAGCGCGTCTGCTCGTAGATATGTGCGAGACCGAAAAATATGGTTATTACCATGCCACAAATGCAGAGCTTCCAGAGGGCGCTGACGCAATTGGAGCCAAGACAGGCTATATCTCATGGTATGATTTCTGCGTGGAAATCTATCGCCAGTATGGACTTTCTACGAAGGTAACGCCAGTTACTACAGCAGAGTACGGTCTCAGTAAGGCGGCAAGACCATACAACAGCCGCCTGGACAAGAAGAAGCTTGTAGAAAATGGCTTCGAGCCACTTCCAGTCTGGACAGATGCGGTAAGCAGATATTTGAAGGAAGCAGATATTTAATCGAAAAATCAAATCCTCCCAGTGTTGCAGGGGAAATGCAATGTTGGGAGGATTTTTCTTTATTAGCGGAGACGGCGGGATTTGAACCCGCGTGCCAGGTTACCCCGGCCAACTGATTTCGAGTCAGCCCCGTTATGACCACTTCGATACGTCTCCAATATTACTTATTATTTTATACCTATCAAAAAGAGAAGACAATGGAAGAATATTAATAATGCGTTATGGCTATCTCGTTTTTGTGAACAAAACAGCTAAAACTTGCAGTTTTGCTAGCTATATGCTACAATTTCAATAATTATGTATATCAAAATAATAAGGATTTATTGTTAACAGCTATTTTAAATTTATACTTTATTTTAAATAATAAAAAAGGACAGAAAATATAAGAAATAGATGAAAGGAAAAGGACATGGAACAGAAATTTGGAAAAATTACAGTAGAGACTTGTGAAGCAGATGGTGTAGAGATTGAGGGATTGAAAGTAATCACACCTTCTGTGTTTGGCGATGATAGAGGCTATTTCATGGAGACCTACAATTATAATGATTTTGCAGCGGCAGGCATTGATTGTACATTTGTACAGGATAACCAGTCCAGCTCTAAGAAAGGTGTGCTTCGAGGATTGCATTTCCAGATCAATTATCCACAGGATAAGCTTGTGCGTGTTGTAAGTGGAGAGGTATTTGATGTGGCGGTGGATCTGCGGGAAGGATCAAAGACATTTGGTAAATGGTTTGGCGTTCGCTTGTCTGCAGAGAACAAGAAGCAGTTTTTCATTCCAAAGAACTTTGCGCATGGATTCATCGTATTATCTGATCATGCAGAGTTTTGTTATAAATGTACAGATTTCTATCATCCAAACGATGAGGGCGGACTGCTCTGGTCTGATCCGGAAATTGGCGTAGAATGGCCGATGCCGGAAGGAATGACGGTAGAAGATCTGACATTCTCAGAGAAGGATACCAAGTGGAGTGGTATTAAGGAGTATAAAAAATAGGCATGGAAAAGAAAACAACTTCACGGTTTCGACAATTTATAAATCTTCCGATCGAATTAGTTCAAAACCGGACACTGATCGGAAATCTGGCGAAGAATGATTTTAAGACACGGTTTGCTGGTTCTTATTTGGGCGTGATCTGGGCGTTTGTGCAGCCGATTGTCACAGTTGTTGTGTATTGGTTTGTATTTACTGTGGGATTGCGTCAGGGTAGACCGAGTGGACACCCATTTGTACTGTGGCTGATGGCAGGACTTGTTCCGTGGTTCTTTTTTTCGGAGGCGTTGAACGGTGGAACAAATGCATTGATCGAGTACAATTATCTGGTAAAGAAAGTTGTATTTAATATCGATATATTACCGCTGGTGAAAGTATTGTCGGCAATCTTTGTACATGTGATATTTACGGCATTTACGATTGTTTTATGTTGGTGTAATGGATATATTCCAAGTGTTTATTTGTTGCAGATTATATATTATATGATCTGTAACTTTCTGCTTGTGTTAGGATTGGCGTATTTTACATCTGCGGTTGTTGTTTTTTTTCGGGATCTGACACAGATTGTAAATATTGTATTACAGATTGGAATGTGGATGACTCCAATTATGTGGAATATATCGGATATTTTGGTGAACCATCCAACCTTGGCAAAGGTATTTAAATTGAACCCGATGTATTATATTGTAGATGGATTTCGAAATGCGTTGCTGGATCATATTTGGTTTTGGGAGAAGCCGTTATGGACACTTGCCTTTTGGATTATTACATTGCTATTCTTTGTTATAGGTGTGAATGTGTTTAATCGACTGAAGGTGCATTTTGCAGATGTGTTATAAGAAAAAGAGAGATAAATTATGAGCGAGACGGCGATTCGTGTACAGAATGTAACGAAATTATATAAATTATATGATAAACCATCCGATCGATTCCGGGAGTCCCTGGGTTTAACGAAAAAAGTATTGCATCGCGAACATTATGCATTGCATGATCTTAATTTTGATATTAAAAAAGGGGAATGTGTTGGAATTATTGGGACAAATGGTTCTGGCAAATCAACGATTCTCAAGATTATTACCGGAGTTCTGAATCCGACAAGTGGTAATGTGGAGATCGATGGACGTATTTCTGCATTGCTTGAGTTGGGAGCCGGATTTAATATGGAATACACAGGACTTGAAAATGTGTATCTAAATGGAACGATGATTGGCTTTACCAAGAAGGAGATTGATGCAAAGCTGGATTCAATATTGGAATTTGCAGATATTGGAGAGTTTATTCATCAACCGGTTAAAACATATTCTTCCGGTATGTTTGTACGGTTGGCTTTTGCAGTAGCGATTAACATAGATCCGGAAATTTTGATTGTAGATGAGGCGTTGTCTGTTGGTGATGTATTCTTTCAAACAAAATGTTATAAAAAGTTTGAGGAATTTAAAGAACAGGGAAAAACTATATTGTTCGTAAGCCATGACCTGAGCAGTATCAGTAAATATTGTGATCGTGTTGTGCTGTTGAATAAGGGAGTAAAACTGGCAGAGGGACGTCCAAAAGAAATGGTTGACATGTATAAAAAGGTGCTGGTTGGTCAGTTGGATTTGGAACATGTGGACGAGGAAACAGAAAATATTGCCAAGGCACCAAGTATGGAGGCAGCAAAATCTGTAAAAGAAGCAAAATGCTGGAAGGATTTGCTTTCACAAAATGAAAATGCCATTGAGTATGGTGATAAGAAAGCAGAGATTATTGATTATGCGATTGTAGATAGCTGTGGAAATATTACCAATACGATTGAAAAAGGAAAACCTTTCACAGTGCGTATGAAGGTGCAGATGCATGCGCCAATTGAGTATCCGATATTTGCATTATCCATCAAAGATCCAAAGGGAACAGAAATTACCGGTACAAATACGATGTTTGAAAAGACTGATTTTGAGGTTGGCCCCATTATGGAGATATCTTTTGAGCAGGATATGAATCTGCAGGGAGGCGAGTATCTTCTTTCGCTTGGTTGTACTGGTTATAATGGCACGGATTTCACGGTATATCATCGTTTATATGATGTATGCAATATCACAGTCGTGTCAGATAAAAATACGGTTGGATATTACGATATGAACTCGAAGATTACGGTTCAGACTTATGAAGGGACGAATATATGCAGAAAATAGGTTCCATAACAATTGATGACACATACTATCCTGGCAAGGATTTGTACAGTGACGGCGAAATTGAAGATGAAATGCTGGATATAGCAAAAAATGTTCCGGTTTCCGAGTATAATCGTGTGATAGCAGAGCGAAAATCCTGGGCGATTTTGTATCATTTTTCAAATGTCAGGGAGAATATTGTACAATCAATGCCGATTACAAAAGAAGACAGTGTGTTGGAGATAGGAGCAGGTTGTGGAGCAATTACTGGTGTACTTGCTCGTATGGCAAAAAATGTAGATGCGGTGGAGCTTTCTATGAAACGTTCGCTGATTAACGCGTATCGGCATCAGGAAGCAGATAATATCACAATTAAAGTTGGTAATTTTCAGGAAGTGGAACAACATCTGGAGAAGAAATATGATGTGATCACGTTGATTGGTGTATTTGAATATGCATGTAGTTATATTGATAGTGAACAGCCATATGCAGAATTTTTAGAAATTATCAAGAAGCATTTAACCAAAGATGGGCGACTTATTCTTGCGATAGAAAATAAATTTGGATTGAAATATTGGGCAGGATGCCGGGAAGATCATATAGCAACATTTTTTGGCGGAATTGAAGGGTATGCAAAAGATAGTTATGTGCGGACATTTTCTAAAAACGAGTTAGCCCATATGTTGGAACAGGCTGGTTTTTCTGAGCATACTTTTTATTATCCATACCCGGATTATAAGCTGCCTGAAAAGATCTTTTCGGATGAATATCTGCCACATGAGAATGAACTGAATGTAAATCATCGGAATTTCGATCGGAATCGTGTGCGTTTATTTGATGAAAATAAAGTGTATGGGGAATTGATCAGAGCAGAAATGTTTCCAGAGTTCTCAAACTCATTTTTGATTGTAGCCAAAGGAGTGTAGGATGGAGCGATTAATTTATACAAAATATTCGAATCAACGTCATCCAGACTACGCGATTCGCACCGATATTGTTTGTCGGGAGGACGGAAGCCGCGTTGTGCGTAAATATGCAGATACAAGATTGGCACGTCCGCATATTGAACATATGAACGAGGTATATGGATTGTTGCAAAAAGAGTTTGCAGGGAGTCGTTTGTGTGCAAATCGGGCATACCTTACAGATGCATATATCGAATTTGAATATGTAGATGGAGATACACTAGAGGCTGCATTAGATGCATGTCTGGCAAATGATGACAAGGATGGATTTGCGGAGTTAGTAAAACAGTATGCTTCCGAAATTCGACATGTATATTTGAGCGGACAATCGGTTTGTGAAGAAAGAAGTCAGGACGAAATAGAACAATATCAAAAGGCGTTCGGGAAAATAACACTTCCGGTATCTGTACCTTTTTCCAAAGGGGTAGATATTGATTTAATATTTTCCAACATTATGGTGCAGGGGAATACATGGACAGTGATTGATTATGAGTGGACCTTTGACTTCCCGGTTCCTGTGGATTTTTTACTTTGGCGTGCGGGTAAAGTATATTTGGAGAATTATGCAAACCGTGCGAGCATTGATGAAACAGAGATGAATCGGATGCTTGGAGTTACACCTGAGAATGTATCCGCTTACCGGCAGATGGAACTGCATTTTTTGCAGCAATACTGCTACAGAGATCGGAGCGATTTATATGCATTGTATGGAACAATGGGACAGTATGTTATGAATCTGGATCTCGAAGAAGCAATTAAGGGAAATGAAAATGGAACAAATCAGGTTCAACTGTATTATGATACGGGGAAAGGATATTCAGAAGCTGAAAGTGATATCATCCGTATTTATCCAGATGAAAAAGGTGAGTTTCATTTGCAAAGAAAGCTGCCTGATGCTTTGCGGAATTTAAGGATTGATCCGGGTGAGATTCCGTGTGTTGTATATATTCAGAAGGCAGTTGGATATACGGAAAATGCATCTTATGAATTAGAGTATCGGACAAATGGATACCGGTTTGACAAACGTGCGTATGTGATGGAACAGGGCGATCCACAGATTTATATTAAAAACATGAAGGAACACACCTATTTGATAGAGTTTGATTATACCATTCAGGCAGATGTTGCGATTGTGCAGGAAAAGGCAGCCAGTGTCAAAGGATGGGAAAAATTAAAAGGGATGATACAACATGCAAAATAAATTTACGAGCAGAAGTAAACATTTGGATTTCATCATATTGGATCTTATCTGTATAGAGGTGTCTTACTGGTTGGCATATTATATCAGGCTTGGAAGGCTTGTGAATTCCACACCAGGGGAATATACAATGATGAATATTATGGTTATTTTAATCCATTTATCCATCATGTTTATTTCGGAAGGGTATTCTGGAATTTTAATGCGGAATGCCATACAGGAATTGAAAAAAGTAGTCATTCATAATGCAGAGATGTTTGCAGTGATTTTGTTTATATTGTTCTTTGCGAAACAATCTTCGGTGTATTCTCGAATATTGTTTGCGTTGTTTGTGGTCATTGACACAATTACCATGTATATTGTACGTCTTGTGAGAAAGAAAGTATTATATTCCAATGAGGACAAAGAGCGCGGAAAAGGACAGATGCTTATTGTTACGAATCATGCACATGCGCAAAGCCTGGTAAAAGGGTTGGCAGAAAGTGGATATCGAAATTACCTGATCCATGGAATTGTTATTCTGGATAAGGATATGACCGGTCAGAAAATCGATGGTATTGATGTTGTTGCAGATGCTGGAGGAATGTATGAATATGTAAAATCCAATATTATTGATGAGATATTTTTGGAGTATGATGGAGAAGGCGTTGCAGAAATCACCAAACGATTTCTCGCGATGGGTGTTGTAGTACACGTAAGTATCAATAATATTCTTCCGGGAACTCCGAATGCGGCTGTAGAGAATATTAGTCATTATACGGTAATTACAACAAGTATTAATATCATGTCATTCAAACAAAAGGTTATTAAACGATTGATGGATATTGGAGTATCTATTATAGGGATAGCAATTACGGCGATATTGTTTGTGATATTTGCGCCAATTATTTTTATACAGTCACCGGGTCCAATCTTTTTCAAACAGGAACGTGTTGGAAAGAATGGAAGACGGTTTAAGATTTATAAATTCCGATCTATGTATATGGATGCAGAAGAACGGAAGAAAGAGCTTATGGCACAGAATAAAATGTCCGGTTTGATGTTCAAGATGGATGATGATCCGCGTGTAACACCAATCGGCAGGTTTATGCGGAAGACAAGTATTGATGAGTTTCCGCAGTTTATCAACATATTCAAGGGCGATATGAGTTTGGTTGGAACAAGACCGCCAACGGTGGATGAATATAATCAGTATGATCAGCATCATAAGAGCCGTCTTGCTATGAAACCAGGACTTACAGGTATGTGGCAGGTATCCGGGCGTAGTGAGATTACGGATTTTGAAGAAGTTGTTCGATTGGATAATGAATATATTATGAATTTCAGTATTAGTTTGGATATTAAGATACTGATAAAGACCGTATTTACAGTGTTGAAGAGAAAGGGATCGGTATAGGTTGGAGATGACGGCATCCGTTGGAAATATAGTTTTATATATTTTGTTTTTGTGGATTGCGCCTGTATTTGTTGGTAATGCTGTATGTAACAAATTGAGCATGCGGGGGACGATTCCTCGAAGCTTCATTATGGGATATCTGAGTATGTGGGCAGTTTTTCAGATTATCACGGTTCCGCTAATTCTGTTGAAGGTAAGCTTCCTTGTGGATGTTGTTGTGTATTCTATATTCCTTGTAGGGATTATTGCTTATGGGATTGTGAAAAAAACATATCGGAGTATGACAATTCCAAAGGTGAATCCATCTGCATGGGTAGGAATCCTTGTTATGCTTGCAGCTGGAATATATATGATTGTACAGTCATACCGATTACAACTCACTAATGCGGATGATACACGGTTTGTTGTCAATGCCGTTGATACAGTTCGTACGAATCGAATGCTGCTTACAGATGTGAACACGGGAAAGGAGATATTATCCTGGACCGGAGATTTGTTCAAGGATGTGATATCTCCGTGGGCGGTATTTGCAGCATATCTGTCGAAGATAACAGGCATTTCGGCGGCAAGCATGATGCATACATTTTTACCACCGGTATTGCTGGCGGTGATGATGTGCATCTTCTGGTTGATTGCAGGCGAGTTATTTGATAAACATATATACCGGTCTTTGTTTGTGATTCTTCTACTAGTAATGTATATGTATGGATATTTTTCAATCTACAATGCGGAAACTTTTACGATAATCCGGTTATGGCAGGGGAAAGCAACTATGGCAGCGGTTGGAATACCGGCACTTCTGTATGCTTTTTTGCGGTTGTATCGATTACTTCCAGATGATAGACGATGGAAAGAAAAGACAGTATATAATGCGGAACAAAAAGGAGCAATCTGTATGGTATGGCTTACGGTGTTTGCAGTTGCGCTTCTTACAAGTATGAGCTATATACTTTCAACGGTTATGATTGGATGTTTTGGATTCGTATATGGAATTGCAAAGAAAAGCTTACGCACTGCGATAATGGTGTGGGGCACTTGTCTGGTCAATATCGCATATCTTGGAATTTCAACATTGCTACATTGATTTCAGGATATGTATGGAGGAAGGAAAATTGAGTAAGAAAGACATAAAGATTGTAATAGCGGCACATAAACCTTATCGTATGCCGGAAGATACTATGTATGTACCATTGCATGTTGGCGCAGAGGGAAAGAAAAATCCAGATGGAACGCCTCTTGATCTGGGGTATCAGAAGGATAATGAAGGTGACAATATATCAGCGAAAAATCCATATTACTGTGAACTGACAGGTATTTATTACGCTTGGAAAAATATACCAGCAGAGTATCTGGGACTTGTACATTATCGGCGTTATTTTAAAGGGAAAAATAAAAGTAAGGATCCTTTTGCGTGTATCGTTACTGAACCAGAGATGGAGAAGATCTTTGAGACGCACCGTATAGTAGTGCCAAAGAAGCGTAAATATTATATTGAGACATTGTATTCACATTATGCACACACACATTATGCAGAACATTTGGATTGCGTGCGGGAAATCATTGGAGAACAATGTCCGGATTATCTGAACTCTTATGATAAAGTGATCAAACAAACTTCTGGCTATATGTTTAATATGATGGTGATGGAGCGTGCATTGTTTGACTCGTATTGTGCATGGCTGTTTGCGATTCTTTTTGAGTTGGAAAAAAGGGTTGGTGAGAAACAACCGGAGATGTCAGCATTTCAGAGCCGTTTTTATGGACGGGTAAGTGAAATTATATTTAATGTATGGCTGGATTATCAGATTCAATCAGGCCAGATTTCACAAAAAGAAGTGAAGGAACTGCCATTTATCTATATGGAGAAGATAAACTGGTTCCGAAAAGGAATTTCCTTTTTAAAGGCAAAGGTATTTCATAAGAAATATGATAGCAGTTTTTAGAGATAACAATAGGTGAAAACATGAGAGCTTGGATGCAGCCGATTATATATTGGGTAAATGAATATTATGGAAATCGCTGGTATCTGCTTTTTGCAGTCGTCGCATATATATACCTGTTTTTTGCAACGAAGGAAAGCAGACGGAAAATAGTGTATCCAAGTGTGTTGCTGGCTTTTTTGGTATTGAACCCAATTCTGTACCAATATGTATATTCCAAAATCATTTATTGGCGTTTGATGTGGCTGTTGCCAAATACCCTTGCAATTGCGTATGCTACAGTTTTGTTTGTGAGAAAACGAAAGCATATTGCCGTAAAGGTGATTGCATTTGTACTCGTGCTGGCAGCGGTTGTATGGAAAGGCACAAATGTATATACACATTCTGGGATGGCTAAGGCATCCAATCAACAGAAGGTGGATGCCAGAGTACAACAGGTATGTGATGAGATGCTGGCGGTGGATGAAACGCCAAAATGTATTGCAGCACTTAATTTAAGTTATGAGATACGTCAGTATTGCGGAGACATTGAATTAATGTACGGCAGAAATGTGGAAGGATATATCAATGTCATTGACGATCTGAGCCTTCGAATCGCGAATGAGATGCGTTCTGAGAATCCGAATTATGACTATATCTTTGCACAGGCAATGGCGAAAAATTATGATTTTGTTGTGCTCGAAGACTATAAAACGGTGCCGGAAGACCTTTTGAATCAATATGGATACCAGATCTATAAAAATGTAGCCGGATATAATCTGTATTACTGCGCGGATGTTGAACAACGGGATCTGGGTGGATGGATTGTAACACAGTATGGGCCGAACGCTGGTTTCAGTATGTGTTATACGATCGAGGATAAGGATAATAATCTGATTATCATTGATGGCGGATATAGCTGGCATGAAGAAAAGCTGCGTGCTATCATCCGTGCACACGGTAATCATGTGACGGCATGGATTGTGACAAGTCCGATTGATAGCAATGCGCATGCGTTTTGTGAAATTCTACAGGACAAGCAGGGAATTCAGATTGATCAGATTTACACGATGCATATCAACGACGAGCAGTATGCAACTTGCCTGCGGGATGCAAAAGAATGGCAGAATACGGATTTTGTGCAAATGTTCCGGGAAACATTGGAAAAAGAAAAGAATGTAAGCTATGTAAAAGAAGATGATCAATTTGAAGCATTAGGGCTTAGTTTCAAGGTATTGCATGCGTGGGATGATGAAACGGATGCAATTGGGGAATATCAAGAATACAACGGTTCTTTGTGTTTTCAGGTGCAGGGGAAAGAGCAAAAGATGCTGTTTCTCTCTAAAATGACCCAGCCGATGGAACCATATCTGAAGGCAAGACACGCAGACGAACTTAAGTCAGATTATGTGCAGGCGAATAATAATGGAGAATGGACAATGAGTGGGGATTTATATAATCTTATATCTCCAAGCTATGTGTTTATGGACTGCGGAGAAAGGACGATGAGTCCGGAAGCTGAGGGATATGGTGCATGTGGGGTATATAATTACATGACCGGAATCCTGCATGCACAGATTGGATCCTATGAGACACTTCCGAATTGGATTATTTTGAGATAGAGGTCAAGAAGATGATTACGGATATTTTATTATCTTTTGTCATTCCTGCATATAATGCTGCGGATACAATTGAAAAGGCTGTGCAATCTTTGACAGATATGCCACGGACAGAAATATTGATTGTAGAAAATGGGTCTACGGATAAAACCAAGCAGGTTTTGCAGCAATTGAAAAAGAAATATAGTAACATAAAAATATATACATCCGACAAAGGGGTGTCCAATGCAAGAAACTTGGGAATCCAGAATGCAACGGGCGAGTGGATAGCATTTGTTGATGCCGATGATTATCTGGCAAGGTCAGGTGTCACAACGATGATGAATGATGCGAGACATGGGGAATATGATTTTTTCGCATATGGACATGTAGCTGGACAAAAGCAGAATTCGATTACTGATCGAAAGAGAGTGTTTGACGGGGGAAAACTCGATGAGGGTAGAGTACAGATGATTCAAAATCCTACGCGGTATATGCAGGTGTGGGCGAAATTGTTTCGAAGGGACATCGTTGAGAAAAATCATATTCGATTTGATGTAGCGTTACCTTTTGCGGAAGACAGTGATTTTACACTTCGGTATATGAAGCATGTCGCGTCCATATGTTGGAAGCCAGAGATGGTGTACCATTATACATTAAATCCGCAGTCTGTTATGCATGTACAGACTGGTCTGAAGGCAGAAAAATATATTTGCGCTATGGAGAAAACGGCAGAGGCGATACAGGATGAAAATGAGATTATAAAAAAAGCGTATGATAAATATGTAATGATGCATTTTAATATTATGATGGTGCGAGAAGTATTTCAACAGCGAACTTATTCATTCAGAGTAAAATGTAGAAAAATGAAATCAATTGCACAAATACCTATTTTCAAAAATGCAATTGATGAAATTAGGATTAAAGAATGTAAAAGTGTACGTATGTTACCTGTGCTATTTATTAAGTTGAAGTGGTATTTTGGATCGGGAATTATATATAACATACGAGTAAGACAGAATATGATTAGAGAAATGAAAAAGTAATTGTGAAAAGAGGAAGAATGATGACATCAGAAAAAATTGATTTTGTAATTCCTTTTGTTGATGGTGCGGATCCGGCATGGTATGCTAAGAAATTACAATACAGTGGGAAATTGCCTGGCGATGAGAATGTGAATCGTTATAGAGATTGGGGAACATTAAAGTATTGGTTTCGTGGTGTGGAAAAATACGCTCCATGGGTGAATAAAGTGTATTTTATTAGTGATAATCAAATCCCGGAATGGATGAATACCGAATGCGCAAAACTACAGATTGTGGATCATAAGGACTATATTCCATCGGAATATTTGCCGACATTCAGCTCGCATCCAATAGAATTAAATATGCATCGAATTAATGGTTTAAGTGAGAAGTTTGTGTATTTTAATGATGATCTTTTCTTAACAAAACCTGTGGATGAGACAATTTTTTTTCGAAATGGGAAACCGTGTGATAATCCTATATTATCCCCCATTATTATGGAGGGAAAATCAAGCATTGGAAAAGTATGTGCTAACAATATGGGGGTAATCAATACGTATTTTACAAAAAGTAATGTAATAAGACATAAGAGAAAATGGTATTCTTTGAAATATGGTAAGAAATTACTTCGAAGCTTTTTCCTCACACCATGGCATCATTTGACAGGGTTTTATAATGATCATTTGCCACAGCCTTTTTTGAAATCCACATTTGAAACTGTATGGGAAAAAGAACCGGAGTTATTAAAAGAAGTTAGTTCACATAAATTTCGGGACAATGACAGAGATGTGAGTCAGTGGTTGTTTCGGTATTGGCAATTTTGTGAAGAAAATTTTGAACCAATTTCTCCTAATAGAGGAAAATGCTTCACAGATGTATGTGAGGAAACATTGGATGCAATTCGAACACAAAAATATGCTATGATTTGCATTAATGACAGTACAGAGGGCAATTATGAGATTTATAGAGATAAATTAATTGAGGCATTTCAAAGTATGTTACCGGAAAAGTCAAGTTTTGAAAAATAGAGGGAATTTAGATGGATTGGTATATCAGCGAAAAAACAGAAGACGAATATTTGAATCATACAGCGGGAATTAAGGCAAGGGAAGATCTGGAAGCAATCTGGAAAAATCATGGTATGCAGGAAATACATATGGTGGTTGGGAATGATAATCGTGAGGATGGCAATCTGATACAGAAACTTAACCGGCATATAAATAAGAAAAAATATTGGAAGAAACAATTGGCATGTACAAAACCGGGTGACGTTGTATATATACAATTTCCAGCTAGAAATCATACAATTTTTTTGTCTTCGGTTTTAAAACAGCAAATCAAAAATAACGTAAAAATAGTTTTATTTGTTCACGATTTGGAGTATATGCGTCATGTAAAAGAGGATGACATTTCGTTTAAACAAAAGCAGAGAATGAAGATGGAAGAATTGTCTATTTTGGAAGTGGCAAGTTTTGTAGTTGTGCATAATTCTAAGATGAAAACACTTATGCATGATCGATTGAAATTATCGAATGGGAAAATGATTGATTTGGAGATCTTTGATTATTTGATTGACGCTGGAAAGAAAAAAAAGACAGCCATAGAGGATAACAATTATTCGTGTATTATTGCAGGTAATCTGGATAAGAAGAAAGCGACTTATGTATATAGTTTGCCGGAAGATGTTCAATTTGAATTATATGGACCGAACTATACAGGATCATCTGGGGGAAATATTCATTATCATGGATCTTTTCCACCGGCGGAGTTACCATTTGAATTGGAAGGTAGTTTTGGCCTTGTTTGGGATGGAATTTCTGTGGAGACATGTGCAGGTGTATATGGGGAATATCTGAAGGTAAACAATCCACATAAGACATCACTATATCTGGCAAGTGGAATTCCAGTTATTATATGGAAGGAAGCCGCCTTAGCTGAGTTTATTGAACGCGAACAAGCAGGAATTGCGGTGACTTCTTTGCGAGAATTGAAAGATGTATTTGCAAATCTTACAAAAGAAGATTATGAAGTTATGCTTAATAATGCCAAAGAAATATCAAAAAGATTAACTGCTGGATACTATACAATGGAGGCAATCAGACAAATAGAAGATGGCAAAAAAAATAATTGATAGAAGAAATTTAATATTTATAATCGCACTTTTTTTTGAGGTTTTGGCAATGATGATAAGTATAACTACGATACCATATATGGTAGATAATTATACTTGCAATCTTTTGCTAAAAATGTTGCGTTATTTAGGGTATGCAATTGTCCTATTCAAAATACTGAATGATGATTTTACAGTAATAGAAATTACTGCCATTTTAGCGGTGACAGTAGTGTTGATGTTGAATAGCGTGACTGTTGGTGGCAATACATTATTGTGTTTGTTTTTATTTGTAATTGGAATGCGAAATGTAGATTTTAAGTTGGTTTGCAAAATTAGTCTTCTGTGGTATTTGCTAGGTATAACATTTACAATACTGGGAAGCCAGTGCGGATTGATAGAAAATTGGGATTATACTTCAGGAGCTAGAGTACGCCATGCGCTTGGTTATTTTTATCCAAGTCATGCAACATCTGTCATGTTTTATACAATGTGTTTATTCTGCTATGTGGTTGGTAATAAATTGGCAATTTGGCAGGTGGTTATATTAGAAGTATTGAATATTTTGCAATATAAAGAAACCAATGCCCGGGCAGGAACATTGCTTATGGTGATTATGCCAATTTTATTTTGGGCGATAAAAATAGATAAAAAGAAAATTTCGGAACGTTTATATGGAACTATATTGACTTTGGCATTTCCTGTGTGTGCAATGCTTAGCATATTGATATCTTTGATTTATTCAGGAAATGGCATTTTACTTAAGATTAACAATATGTTGAGCGATCGGTTCTCTCTTGCACATGAAGCAATGAAAGAGTATGGAGTCTCAGCATTTGGAGAAAAAATAAAATGGATTGGAAATGGTGGATATGGGTATGTGTTTACACATTTTGATGAAAGCTATAACTATGTAGATTGTTCATATGTTAGAATTCTTTTGGATTATGGAGTTATATTTTTCGTTATAGTTATAATTGGATTTTCGCTGGCCGCAAGAAAGGCAAAACAAAAGAATGATAAATGTTTATTGCTATCGTTGGCGTTAGTCGCGGTGTATTCTATGATAGAACCGCGGTTGTTGGAAATAGGATTTAATAATTTTGTTTTGGTATTAGTGGCGCTAATACCAAAAAAAGAAAATACAAAAATGGGATTCGCAAGAGGCGGTGTATTACATGCAGGAAACAACACATAAAGGTGCATATATTATGTTGGTGTCTGATTGCACCATTTGGAATAGCTGCAATTAGTATAGGAATCATATGTATCATTCGAAAGATTCCGATATTAAGACGTGTAATACCGTAAAGTTGAGGAAGCATAGGAGGACAGAATAAATGAACCAACAAAATGACAGAGTAATTAAAGTAAAAAATGTGTTTGCATATATCCGAAAATATATAGCGCTTGTTATTGTATTAGCGCTATGCGGAGCAGTGGGATTGGCAGGACTTTGCTATTTGAAGAATAAACGGGAAATTGATGCAGAACAGTCTCAGACTCCAGTGAAGCTGGAAGATATGTACGAGGAATTTTCAGAAACAGAAAAAGCGGATATCTCATATGCATTGTATTCTTATGATCGTATGGCTGAGATAGAGCAATATTTGGATGAGTCGCTTTATATGCAGATTGAGCCATATCATATGCAGCAAAAGACATATCAGTTCCAAATAAAACTGGATGTGACGCTGGATACTGTAGAAGAACGGACAGAGGCTCAGAATCAGATTTTATCAGCATATATTGCTTATATTCGAAATGGTGGATTGGCTGATTCGGTGGCTGAATCGAAGGAACTGAAAGGGGATTATACAGCTGCACAGATTAAAGAGTTGTTGGATGTATCTTATGACTCCGCTATGCAAACAAACGGAGGATTATGCCTGTATGTATATGGGACAAATTTGGTTCCGGGATTGGACGAACTTGCAAAAGAGACTTTGATTCAATATGCCGGGGAACTAAAAAATGTGGAAAAACATACCCTTGTGATGACAGATACTCAGACTGCGGTCGTTCGTTCTGATACAATTTATAATGTGCAAAGGACGATATATACAGAACGTGTGAATACAAAGGATCGGTTGAAAAATGCGGTGGATGCACTATCTGGGAATACATTAACTTATTATAATGGCATTGTCGAGGACGAGAAAGAACAGGCGTTAAAAGAAGAAAAACTGGAGGAGACGGGAACAACTGCAGATGCGGTGCCAGCGCCACATGTGGATAAGAAAAAACTCATAAAATATGGACTGGTAGGAGGTGTATTGGGCGCGGCAGGTTCCTTTGTGATCCTGTTATTATGTTTTATGTACAGCAAAGTTATTGTTGCAGACACGGATTACACACTTACTATGGGGATGAAATTGCTGGGAAACATATCAGAATCTGAAATGCAGGAGCAACTAGGATTTGTGGTAGCAAAAATTTTGGCAGCATGTAAGAAAAAAGAGATTACAAAGTTAGCGCTGATATCCAGTGATATGAGGAATATTAGTGAAAATATGCAGGAAGATCTCGTAAAGAAACTTGAAAAACAAGGTATTCAGCTGGATGTATTAGCAGAGATTGTTACTGATAGCGAGGCAATGTCCAAGCTTTTTGCAGAAGGAGCGGCAGTTATGATTGAGAAGAAGGGTGTATCGCTTTATCAGCGAGTGTATGATATGGTTGATTTATGTGTGGAGAATGAAGTATCAATACTTGGTGTGATTGATACCCGGAAATAACTGTAATGGCTGAGATAAAGACAAAGTCTGTAAAATTAAATATGGTGATGAATGCATTGCTGTCTATGTCATCCTTTATTTTTCCCTTGATTACATTCCCGTATGTGTCAAGAATCCTGCTTCCGGTAGGAACAGGAAGAGTCGCTTTTGCGACGGCCGTTGTGACGTATTTTGCAATGTTTGCGCAGCTTGGAATTCCGACCTATGGTATCCGGCTATGTGCAAAAGTGAGAGACAATAAAGAAGAGTTAACCCGTGCGGTTCATGAATTGTTGTTTATCAATCTGTTCATGTCTGCAATTGTATATGCTGTGTTCTTTATTTCGCTTGCGGTCGTTCCAAAGTTTCGGGAAGAACATACATTACTTTTGATTATTGGTGCGACGATATTGCTGAATGCACTTGGCGTAGAATGGTTATACAAAGCATTAGAGCAATATACGTATATTACGGTACGTTCTTTGATATTCAAGGTTGTAGCGTTGATCAGTACATTTATGCTTGTTCGTGATCCAGAGGATTGTTTGCAGTATGGTTTTTTGACAATTCTCGCTACATCTGCTTCGAATGTTTTAAATTTTATAAATCTTCGTAAATATATTTATTTAAAACCAATCGGTGGTTATCATATTAGACGTCATATCAAGATGATATTGGTCTTTTTCTCAATGTCTGTGGCGACAACGATATATACAAATCTGGATAATGTCATGCTTGGGTTCATGAAAGATAAGGTGGAGGTTGGATACTATTCAGCCGCAGTAAAGATCAAGTCAATTATGGTTAGCGTAGTGACTTCTGCAAGCACGGTTTTACTACCAAGAGCGTCTTATTATGTGGATAAAGGTATGATGGACGAGTTCTCAAGAATATTGAAGAAGACAATGCATTTTATCTTCCTTGTGGCGATCCCTTTTTCCATTTATTTTATGATCTATGCGAAAGAAGGAATTTTCTTCTTATCTGGTAAAGCGTATGCCGGAGCTATCATACCAATGCAGATAATCATGCCGACGCTTACACTGATTGGCATCAGCAATGTGACTGGCATTCAGATGATGGTACCATTAGGAAGAGAAAAACAGGTATTATATTCTGAGATTGCAGGAGCGATTGTAGATTTGGTGTTAAATACGATTTTTATTCCAATCTATGGCGCAGCAGGCGCAGCGCTTGGTACATTGGTTGCGGAGGCCGTTGTGTTAGGCTGGCAATGTGTAGCGATTCGAGACCTGAAAATGGGAATATTTCAGAAGCTTCCATATGGAAAGATTCTTATCGCAGTCGGACTTGGAAGTGCTGCATCTTTCTGGGTAAAATTGCTAGGAGTCGGCGTATTTCCAACGCTTGTGATATCTGCAGTTTGCTTTTTCGGCGTGTATGGAATTGTGATGACTGTATTGAAAGATGCATTGATATTAGAACTGGGACGACAGCTTGCTGGAAAGCTTAGGAGAAAATAGGCACTTTGGAGGAGATGAAAATGCGGAATAAAACGTTGGACATTGCCAAAGGAATTGCAATGATATCGATTATTTTAGGGCATTTATCTGTTTGGCGGATAAACTGTGTTGTTTTTACATATCACATTCCAATCTTTTATCTGATTACAGGTTATTTCCTTTTTGGTGCAGAAAAAACCAGCTTCCGGAGGTTTGCGGGAAAAAAAGCCAGAACCCTTTTGGTCCCATATTATGTGGCTTGTTTGTTGATCATAATGTTTTCAATTCCACTCAATATGTATTTGGGAGAGGATGTGAAGACACAGGTAATAAGGTGGATTAAGGCGGCATTGTATGCGGCGGGAGATTCCTATACTGCACCATTTGAAATCCCGGGGATCGGTGCAATCTGGTTTTTGTGGGCTACGTTTTGGGGCAGTTTGAGCATGTATTTTCTAATCAAGAAAAAACCGGGAACAAGAGTGAGTGCCGTTTTGGTTCTGTTTATGGTGTGTTGTTGGTCAAGACGCCTATGCTGGTTTCCTTTAAGCATTCAGGCGGGCGGATGTGCGGCTCTTTTTATGTATATAGGCTGGCTGTATCATAAAGAAGAAAACATCATCAAACAGCTGCTTGCAGATATGAGTAGGGAGGCAAAGACTTTTCTCGTTATTGCTGCTTTTTGGATATGGTATGCGTTTATCCGGAGCTTTCAATCTTTTTGGCTTGTACATTGTGATGTAGGACGCGGGGGTAGTGACATATTTGCGTCTGTCTGTGCCTGCATCTGCATCATTTTAATTTCTGGGCAGATAGATGCAAAGTTTGAACACTTGGGAAAGGGATTGGCTTATCTGGGCAGATATAGTTTGTTGATGTTAATTCTGCATATTGTTGAGCTAGATCTGGTTCCGTACGGGAGAATATATGGATATCTGACAGAGGCTGGCATCAAATTAACAGATCAGATGTATCTGTATATCAGAATCTTCATAAAGTTGTCAGGGATTATTGTTGGAACAATTGTGCTGTCAAAAGTAAAGCTTGTTAGAAAAGTGTTGGGATACAAGGAGCGGTAGTGTGCATGGAAGATAACGGTAAGCGTATGCTTAGCTGGGATATTGTAAAGGGAATTACCATATTAATCATGATTGTGGGGCATGTTGCTTCAATTCCGCAACAGTTGCGAAATTTTATTTTTTCTTTCCATATGCCGGTTTTTTTCGTGGCAAATGCATATTTTATAAAGAATTATCAGATTGGTTATAATCTGAAACGATCGTCAAAATCGCTTTTGCTTCCTTATATTCTTGTGTGTGTTGTGACAGCCATGCTGTGCGTAAATATAAACGATGATATGTCGACAAATTATCGCGTGTTCGGAGCACGTATCCTTGACATGATAGGAGGAATTAGCAAAAAAAGCGAATTATTTCCAAGGTTTGAGTCGGTTTGGATGGTCTGGTTTGTTGTATGTTTATTTGCAGCCAGAATGATTTATATTGTTAGTATGAGAGTGCTAAAAAAGGCACCTGAAATAATCCGGCTTCTTGCTGTTTGCTTATTGACGTATACAGGGTATTATATTGGTACAAATATTTCATTTTTGCCATGGAGTCTCGATATTGCGTTGTTTGCCCAGATATTTATGTGGTTTGGGGATTTTATCCATAGAAAAAGGTTCTTCTTACCGTATAAGCGATATATCGCATGTGTGGGCATGGTGGTCTGGATTTTGTTGACGTTGAATGGATATTGGCTCGAACTGGCTATAAGAAGATATCCGGGAGGGATAATCTGTATTGTTACTGCGCTTGCAGGTAGTATTGTAGTTATCTTTATATCCGAATGTATAGAAAAAATCCCGGTCATTTCCCGTTTTTTTGCATGGTGTGGAAAAAACAGCATGGTTATTCTGGCATTTCATTGTTATGATTTGAGATTTTTAGATTGGAATAAAGTATATGCTGCCATTCCTCTTGGGTGGGGCTGGGAAAGTATGGCGGCAGCAAAGGTTATTCTGGTGCTGCTCTGTTCACTTGCCTTTGTAAAAGTCAAAGCGTATGTGCGGGAATTAAACACGGATAATTCGGAGTGAACCATTCAAAAAGACCGGTATTATTAGTTGAGGCTTTACCCGAATACGTCGTAGTCGTTTGTCTTTGCTTTTGAAGTAAATATTACTTTTTTGCTCAGTATATAATTTAAAATAATTACAAGTTGAACAAAACAAAGATCATAATTTCCACGCCCAAAACTCGCACATCTGTAAGGGAAATTCCACTTTCGGGAAACACAATGAATTTAATAAAACAATTACCTTTTTTAAATGTGCAAGGGTACATATTGACTAACTCAAACAAGTATATGGAACCGAGAGCAATTCGCAAATATTATAATAATTTTTTACTAAAATTATTGATTCAACCGATTAATTTTCATTGTCTGAGACATACTTTTGCAACACGATGTATAGAAAATGGAGCGAATTATAAAACAGTAAGTGAATTACTAGGACATTCTTCCATAAATACCACTTTAAATTTATATGTTCCCCCACCAATCTCTGAAAAAAGAAAATGTGTAGAATTGATACAATAAATGGTTTTCACAATGAAATTTATTAAAAATAACATATATATAGAAATAGATACAAATCCTTTGACTTTTTATACTGAATTAGGTATTATAATAAGAGCTTTATTTATTTTAAATAAGGATTTTACGGTAATAAAGATAAAAATTAAGATAAGGAATATTAGGATGAAGGTTGTTATATTAGCAGGGGGGCTGGGAACGCGATTTTCAGAAGAATCCGAGTTCAAACCGAAGCCTATGATAGAAATTGGAGAGATGCCAATCTTATGGCATATTATGAAAGAATATTCCTATTATGGATTTAACGAATTTATAATATGTGCAGGCTATAAGCAACATGTAATTAAAGAGTGGTTTGCAGATTATTTCCTGCATACATCAGATATCACGTTTGATTTTACGCAAGGGAATAAAGTAATTATTCACAATCAACATGCAGAACCGTGGAAGGTAACGGTTGTAGATACTGGACTTCATACGATGACAGGTGGGCGGATTAAACGCATCCAGTCTTATGTTGGAGATGAACCATTCCTGATGACATATGGGGATGGGGTGTGTGATGTTAACATTGAAAAACTTGTGGAGTTTCATAAGGATCATGGGAAGATTGCAACACTTACTTCCGTTTTCTTAGAACAGGATAAAGGCGTCTTAAATATTGAAGAGGATAACAGTGTACGGTCATTCCGAGAGAAGAATCTGAATGACGGGATGCCAATTAATGCGGGATATATGGTATTAGAACCAGAGGTGTTCTCCTATATCAAAGATGATACAACCGTGTTTGAAAAGGAACCAATGGAACGATTGGCAAAAGAGGGCCAATTAATGTCGTATTCACATAAAGGCTTTTGGCAGTGTATGGATACAAAGAGGGAGAAAGATATACTGGAGAATCTTTTAAAACAGGGGAAAGCTCCGTGGAAAAAATGGTAAAGAGGGCAACCAATATGATGGAATTTTATAAAGGAAAGAGAGTACTTATTACCGGTCACACAGGATTTAAGGGTTCCTGGCTCTGCAAGATTCTTGCAGATGCCGGGGCTGTTGTGACCGGTTTTTCTTTGGAACCACCGACAAATCCGAATCTATTTTCACTTTGCAGTGTGGAACAGGAGATTAAATCAGTAATCGGAGATATTCGGGATTGTGAACATTTGATGCGGGTGTTTGATGAAGCACAACCCGAAATTGTGCTTCATTTGGCAGCACAGCCGATTGTAAGGGATTCATACAAAAATCCTGTTTATACTTACGAGACTAATGTGATGGGAACAGTAAATGTTTGCGAGTGTGTTCGCTTGCATCCGTGTGTAAAATCATTTGTGAATGTTACAACGGATAAAGTTTACGAAAATAAAGAGTGGGAGTGGGGATATCGAGAGAATGAGCCATTGGATGGTTTTGATCCTTATTCTAACAGTAAATCGTGTTCAGAGTTAGTAACACATAGTTATATCAATTCTTTTTTCAATCAGATGGATGTTGCAGTGTCGACTGCCAGAGCTGGGAATGTGATTGGCGGTGGGGATTTTGCAAATGATCGTATTATTCCAGACTGTGTGCGTGCAGCGATAGCGGGCGATGACATAGTTGTTCGAAATCCGTTTTCTACAAGACCATATCAGCATGTGCTGGAACCGTTATATGTGTATCTGATGATTGCCATGAGGCAGTATGAAGATTCAGAATATGCAGGGTTTTATAATGTAGGACCAGATGAACGAGACTGTGTAACGACAGGAACATTAGTAAATATGTTTTGCCAATATTGGAATGAGAATGGTGGCAATCAAATAAAGTGGATCAATCAGGCGGAGGAAAACGCCCCACATGAGGCAAATTTCTTGAAGTTGGATTGTTCCAAAGTGAAACGTACTTTTGGATGGAAACCACATTGGAGTGTTGAAGAAGCAGTTGCCAAGACAGTAGAGTGGTCAAAGGCATATGCTTGTGAGCAAGATGTAGTGCCTTGTATGGAAAGACAGATAAAAGATTTTTTTGAAAAATAGGAGAATAATCATATGAGTACATGGAATAATGAGATAGAGGCTAGGGATGAAATAAAGAATCTGGTAAAAAAATACTATAATGAATTTAAGAAACCAGAACAGGATAAGGCTTTTGAGGAAGGGGATAGGATCCCGTATGCTTCCAGAGTTTATGATGAGAAAGAAATGTGTTCTTTGGTAGATTCCGCATTGGATTTTTGGCTTACAACAGGACGTTTTTCTGATCAGTTTGAACAGGAATTTGCGCAGTGGATAGGAGTAAAATATGCAAATCTTGTAAATAGTGGTTCTTCTGCTAATTTAATTGCGTTTATGGCACTTACAGCTCCTGAACTTGGGGAACGACAGATAAAGAAGGGCGATGAAATTATTACGGTTGCGTGCGGATTTCCTACGACTGTTACACCGGCAATTCAATATGGAGCAGTACCTGTATTTGTGGATGTTACAGTGCCACAATATAATATTGATGTTGAAAAACTGGAAGGTGCGTTAAGTGATAAAACAAAAGCGGTTATGATTGCACATACTTTGGGAAATCCGTTTGATTTGAAAGAAGTAAAAGCTTTTTGCGATAAACATAACTTGTGGCTGGTAGAAGATAACTGTGATGCTTTAGGAAGTAAATATACAATTGATGGTGTTATAAAATATACAGGTACATGGGGCGATATAGGCACATCAAGCTTTTATCCACCACATCATATGACAATGGGTGAGGGCGGTTGTGTATATACAAATGATCCGTTATTGAACCGGCTTATTAAGAGCTTTCGAGATTGGGGACGTGATTGTATCTGTTCATCAGGAAAAGATAATATGTGCGGACATCGCTTTGATGGACAGTTTGGACAATTACCACAAGGATATGACCATAAATATGTTTATAGTCATTTTGGATACAATTTGAAGGTTACGGATATGCAGGCAGCGGTTGGCGTAGAGCAGTTGAAGAAGTTCCCGCGATTTATTGAGGCTAGAAAACGTAACTGGAAACAGCTTCGTGAGTTGCTAGATGATGCACAGGATAAATTGATTTTGCCAGAACCGGCACTGGGAAGTGATCCTTCGTGGTTTGGATTTTTAATCAGTATAAAACCAGAAAGTGGATTGAATCGAAATACTATTACGCGATATATTGAAGAACACAATATCCAGACACGTTTGTTGTTTAGTGGTAATCTGATTAAACATCCTTGTTTTGATCAGATACGGGATACAGATGCGTATCGTGTGGCTGGAAACCTTGAGATCACGGACTTTATTATGAATAATACATTTTGGATTGGCGTGTATCCTGGAATGACAGATGAAAAAATAAAGTATATGGCTAAAATTATTAAGGAAGCAATTGGAAAATAGTGTTATGAAAAAAATATTGTTTACGGGAGGAACTGGATTTTTGGGGCGCAATTTGGTTCCTAAGCTCCGGGAAAAGTATGAGATTGTTGCCCCTACAAGGCAGGAATTAGATTTAAAGGATTTGAATGCGGTTGATAGCTATATTAAGAACAACCAATTTGATGTGATTATTCATGCAGCAATTCCTAATGTCGCATTTAATAATTCAGATAAGGAAGAAAATTTGTTAAAAGATAGTTTGGGGGTATTCCTTAAACTACATCAATTACAGGATTATTATGGGAAAATGTTCTATTTTGGATCTGGAGCGGAATATGGGAAACAGTGTCCAATAGTTGATGTGATGGAAGATTATTTTGGGACAGTGTTGCCAGAGACAGATTATGGGCTAGCTAAATATGTGATGAATAGTTTGTGTAGGCAAAGTAAGAATATATATAATCTTAGGATTTTTGGATGTTATGGACCAACGGATGCAGGATTTAAACTCATTACCTATGTTATTAGAAGATGTATGGAACAAGCTACAATTGAGTTGAATAAAGATTGTAAATTCGATTTTATGTGGGTTATGGATTTGTGCATGGTGTTGGAATATTTTATAGAAAACACTCCTCAATATCATGATTATAATGTATGCACAGGCAAAGCAACATGGTTAACAGATATTGCACATATTATAAAGTCAGAAATGAATTCAAATTCACAGATACAATTAAAAGAAGAGGGTAAAGCAAATGAATATAGTGGTAATAATTTAAGAATTATTACAGAAATAAATTCATTAAAGTTTACCCCGTTACTTGAAGGAATTAGAAACCAAATACACTATGAATTAAAGGCGGGACGATTATGAAAAAAAGAGTTGCAGATATTATATTTGAAACGTTGTATGAAATGGGAATAACAGATTGTTTTTGCGTTGTTGGCGGTGGTGCTATGCACTTAAATAATGCTTTAGCTTTAAATACGCATATGACAAGTCATTTTAATCATCATGAACAAGCTTGTGCTATGGCAGCGGAAGCATATGCTAGATATTCCGGGAATATGGCAGCGGTTTGTGTTACAAGTGGACCTGGTGCGACGAATGCGATTACTGGAGTTATGGGAGCTTGGGTAGACAGTTTACCAATGATAGTTATTTCTGGAAACGTGAGATATGAAACGTCTATTGAAAAAAGTGGTTTGCCACTCAGATATAGAGGATTGCAGGAATTTGACATAACCAATTCTGTTCAAAATATGACAAAGTATTGTGTATATTTGACAGAACCAAACGCTGTGAAATATGAGGTTCAAAAAGCGGTAAGCATTGCTATGGGGGGGAGACGTGGACCAGTATGGATAGATGTACCTCAGGATATCCAGAATTCTATGATAGAAGAAGAGAATCTTGTTGGATATATTGATGATGAAAGTGAGAATTTATTTGACGCTTCAGCAGCGGATAAAGCGATTGAAATTTTAAAAAAATGTAAAAGACCGTGCATTTTAATGGGATCGGGAATTCAAACAACACAGTCGGAGGACTTGTTTGAAGAAATGCTCAATAAGATTACAATCCCAGTAGTTGGAGGAGCGTGGCTAGGAGATATTTTTTATTTGGAACATCCCTTGTATTATGGCTTATCAGGTAATGCCGGACCAAGAACAGGAAACTTTATTCTTCAGAATTCCGATTGTATATTAGCAATCGGAAATAGTTTATCATATAAGCAGACAGGATATGATTTAGCTTCGTTTGCACCAAATGCTAAAAAAATAATGGTCGACGTGGACGTAAATGAATATCTGAAAATTAAAAATCACATTGATTTGATGGTAAATTGTGATGTTAAAGATTTTATAAGATATGTAATAAAAAAAGATATGCCTCAAATAGTAGTATCTGATGAGTGGAAGAATTATTGTGATAGATTGTATATGGAGTTCTCCCCATATGAAGGGAAAGTAACTATGAACATGGAAGGACGTGTGAATAAGTATTATTTTTGGGAAAAATTCTTACAAATTATGCCAGAAACAACAACGTTAGCATTAGGTAATAGTTCGGTTGCGATGGGAGCAAATCAGATAGGCAGAAGATATAAGGGGCAGAGAATGATTTCGAATTATATTTGTGGATCTATGGGGTATGATCTGCCGGCAGCAATAGGGGTTGCTGTTGCTGCAAAGAAAGATGTGATCTGTGTTACCGGAGATGGTAGCATTATGATGAATTTGCAAGAACTGCAAACTATAAAGTATAAGGATCTTCCTGTTAAGGTTATTGTTTTTGAAAATCAGGGATATGGAGCAATTAAGCAAACTTGCAAAAACTTTTTTGGAGGGGTTCTTTATGGATGTTCTCCAGAAACAGGAGTACAATGTCCTTCTTTTGAAAAAATAGCGTATGCATTTGATTACCAATATAATTGTTGTTATACGAATCTTGAGATAGAAGACAAATTAAAATGGCTTATGGACGAAAAGGAACAATGTATATTAGAGATAAAACAACAATTGGATGATCCAGTGTATCCAAAGATGATGTCAAAACTTGATGAGAATGGAAATATGACATCGCCAAAGCTACAGGATATGTATCCGTTTGTATCAGAGGAAAAAATGAGAAGCATTATGTTAGACAATAATTATTAATATTCGGGGATGGAAAATGAACGTATTAGCGGTGATACCTGCAAGAGAAAATTCAAAAAGAATACCTAATAAAACGTTGAGATTAGTAAATAATCATCCACTTATTTATTATGTAATAAAAAACGCTTTGGAGTCCAAGTATATTAGTAGGATTATTGTAACAACTAATTCCAAAGAAATAGAAATATTATGTAACCAGTTAGGAGTCGAATGTTTGATTAGGAATCCTGCATTATGTACAGATGACACTACGTTAGATGCGGTCGTATATGATGTTGTAAGGCGTTGTGAATGTGATTATGTTGTCACATTGCAACCGACATCGCCATTGCTAAAGGTTGATAGTCTGGATAGAGCTATTGAGAAAATGATGGCGGATAAATTAGATACATTGATTTCGGTGGTTAATTATCCGCGGTTACGGTGGATAAAAGACGAAACAGGGGTTGTTCCTACATATAAAGAAAGAGTAAATAGTCAGTATCTTCGACCGCATTATCAAGAGACGGGTGCGTTTATCATAAGTAAGAAAAATGTAACTACTGAATTAACAAGAATAGGTGAGAAAGTTGATTTATTTGAAGTTAGCAAAGAGGAAGCGATAACTATTGATACATTTCAGGATCTCGCACTTGCCAGTTTTATATTATCTCAAAAGAAAATTGCAATATATGTAAATGGCAACAATCAGATTGGTATGGGACATATATATCGTTCATTGGAGTTGGCGGATGAATTTTATTGTAAGCCAGATATGTATTTTGATATAACGCAGACCAGTCGTTGTGTGTTTGGAGAAACAAATCATGAATTGATTCCTGTAAAGGGTGTTTCTGAGCTGTTGGAGGTTGTAAAAAAGAAAAAATATGATGTGTTCATTAATGATGTTTTATCAACTTCCTCGCAGTATATGTTGCAATTAAAAGAAAATATGCCAGAAACAAAAATTGTTAATTTTGAAGATTGTGGAGAAGGCAGTTATTTAGCAGATCTGGTAATTAATGCTTTGTATCAGGATGCGCATGCATCAAATGTTAAAATCGGGGAAAAATATTATATTGCTCCCAAAATGTTTATGTTATATGAACCAATTACAATTAGAACGGTAGTGAAGGATGTTTTAATTACCTTTGGGGGAGCTGATCCACAAAACTATTCCGAAAAAATTTTAGAAATAATAGCTAACGATATTGAAAGATACGGGAAATATAATTTCCATGTCGTTCTAGGACGAGCAAAGAAGAACATTGAGGAGATATTAAAGTTTAATAGATTTGCCAACATAGATATAATGTATGATATTCATGATATGCCAGCGGTTATGTCAAGGTGTGATATAGCAATAACTTCAAGGGGAAGAACATGTTATGAATTGGCAATGATGGGAATTCCAGCAATTGCAATGGCACAAAATAGACGTGAAGAAACACATGGGTTTGCAAACCACGAAAATGGATTTAATTATTTGGGACTTAAGCCGAGTACAGCGATAATAAAAGCAAATTTGGATTTGTATTTGAATTCGTCAAAAGCCGAACGTCAGGCGTTGCAGAATGTGCTTTTAAGCAAAGACTTAAGAAACGGAAGAGAAAGAGTTATGCATTTAATTAATAGTTTATAACGCAGGAGGATAGTAAAGTTATGAAAAAACCATATATTATTGCGGAAATGGGAGTTAATTTTTATGATACAGCGCGCGTTTTAAATATTGCACCTATAGATGCAGCAAAAATGTATATAGATGCAGCAAAAAAAGCAGGTGTAGATGCAGCAAAATTTCAATCGTATAAGGCGGAAACGATTGCTTCAAAAAACTCACCGGCTTATTGGGATTTGACAAAAGAACCAACAACTTCACAGTATGAATTATTCAAGAAATTGGACGGATTTAATAAAAAAGACTATGAAGAGTTGTGTGCTTATTGTAAATCGGTAGGTATAGATTTTATGTCAACACCTTTTGATTATGAGTCGGCAGATTATCTTGAAAATTTGGTTGATATTTATAAGATATCATCATCTGATATTACTAATCTTCCGTTTATCAGATATATTGCCAAGAAGGGAAAACCAGTATATTTATCAGTGGGTGCATCATATCTTTCAGAAGTAGATGAGGCTGTAAGAGCGATAAGAGATGAGGGGAATAATGATATATGCTTGTTTCATTGTGTACTATCTTATCCGACAAAAAATCAAGATGCAAATCTTAATATTATTCGCCATTTAAAACAGGTTTATCCAGATATACCAATTGGATTTAGTGATCATACATTACCAGATCCGTGTATGACAATATTGACTACAGCGTATTTGTTGGGGGCTGAGGTTATAGAAAAACATTTTACGCTAGACAAGTCATTAGAGGGTAATGATCATTATCATGCTGGGGATCCTGAGGATTTTGCGAAAGCTATACGTAATTTTGAACTTATCTCTGAAATTGTTGGAGATAAGAAAAAAACTGTATTGGAGTGTGAAATGATTCCGCGAAGAGAAGCGCGCCGCTCGTTGGTGTTAACGCATGATATGAAAGCGGGAGAAGTAATAGCTGAAAAGGATTTGATTGCGAAACGCCCAGGAACAGGGATTTCCCCGAAATATATTGATATTGTTATAGGTCAATCATTAAAAAAAGACTTAAAAGAAGATACCGTATTAAGTTGGGAGAATATTTAATGAAGAAAGTTTGTTTTTCGATACCATGTTATAACGAAGAAGAAAATATTGAGTTGATGACACGAGCTATAGATGCTTTGTTTCAAGAAAAATATAAAGGAATATATGAATATGTAATTGAGTATATTGATAATTATTCAACAGATAGGACGAGAGAAGTATTACAAAAGTTATGCGAAAGATATCCACATAATGTAAGAGCAATTTTTAATACAAGAAATTTTGGAGGAGTTTCAAGTTTTTATGGACTTCTGCAGACGGAGGGAGATTGTTCAATCGTATTGCCTTGCGATTTTCAGGTGCCAATATCTATTATTGATAAGTTATTGGAAAAGTGGAAACAGGGAGCTTGTGTTGTCTGTGCAGTAAAAAAAGGAAGTAAAGAAAGTGGATTAATGTGGAATGTTAGAAAATTGTATTATAAACTTGTGCAAAAGTATTCAGAAATATCTCAGATACAGCATTTTACCGGGGCAGGATTATATGATGCAAAGGTGGTTGAATGGCTCAATAAACTTGATGATCCTGTTCCATCTTTGAGGGGAATGGTCGCAGAGTATGGATGTAATATTGAAGAAGTATATTATGTTGAAGAAAAAAGAAAAAGAGGTAAATCAAAACATAATTTTTCTTCATTGTTTTCCGTAGCAATAAAAAATATTATTTTATATACAGATTTAATTCCTAATTTTTCATTGCTATTTGGAATAATATTGTGTTTATGTGGAGTGTTATTTGCAATTGTGGAAGCTATTTTGAAAATAAGCAATTGTAATATGGTTTTCGGTTCAACCATTGCAATAGTTTTGGTAATGATGATACTGTTTGGCATACAGTTTGTACTTATGGGTTTATTAGGAAGATATCTATCAATAATACATAAGCGGATTGTACATAGACCATTAGTGGTAGAGGAGAAACGTTTAAATTTTTAGGAGAATTATATATGAAGTTTGCAAGAATAGATATAGAAACAATTGGATTTGTAAATAAAAAAGATAAAACCCATATTAATTTTGGCGATCATTTACAAAATATAGTTATTAAAGATTTATATAAATATATGAATATTTCTGAAGATGAAATAGTCTGTTTAGATTTTAATAAAATAAGTACCTATGATGGAGAATATATAGTATTGCCGATTAACCAAGCAATCTCCCATAATCTTAATTCTTTTCTCTCTCACAAAATTATACCTGTTTTTTTAGGAATAAGTAGAGACACGACAGCGATTACGGAAGATGAAGAAAGATATTTAAATCAATTTTCGCCTATTGGATGTAGGGATCAGTCTATATTTGATTTCCTTGTGAAAAAAAATATTCCGTGCTATTTATCGGGATGTATAACATTAACGATGAATGCAAGGAAACAACAACCTATAGATGGTGTGCCATATGTTATTGAGGCTCCTGAGTATGCAATAAATAATATGCCATTAGAAATGAAGAAAAAAGCCTATTTTAGTGAAAATACGTTTTATGGTACTTATAATGAATTGGTAGGGGATGGTACATTGGAGGAATATATCAGGGCAAGGTATCAAGATATAAAAGAACATGCTTCGGTTGTTATAACATCTAGGATGCATATAGCTTCTCCTTGTATTGGCATGGGAGTTCCAGTTGTTTTAGTAAGGAAAAGTATAGATTATAGATTTTCTTGGATTGACAAATATATTCCTATTTATACAGAAAAAGATGTAAATAATATTAATTGGTATCCAGAGGCAATTACGGAAATAGAAGACATTAAGAAAAAAATAGTGGAATACAGCGTGTATAGAATAAGAAATACATATGAGCAATCAATGCTAAAAAGTCAAATTAGTGAATTTTATGAGGAAAGAGATAAAGTACAATATGATTTACCACAGTTTAGTAAAGGAGTAATTGATTATGTAAATAATAAATGGAAGAAAGATGATAAATTTAGATACGCAATTTGGGGGGAGAACGATGCCTCTGAGAGACTGTATAATTATTTAAAAACTAATTATAAAAATGCAGAATTTGTTGCATTTTATGACTCTTATAAGATGATTACATATCATGGAATAAAAGCACAACATCCACGACAAATAAAAAATGATGATGTGTTTGTATTTGTTACGGGATATACAGCAACTGATGCTGCGAGAGAAATGTTTCAGAATATGAATAGATCTGAAGACTCATACTATCTTTTTGGAAGTGTGGTTAGAGGTTATTAGTACGTGTACTAGTGTAAAAACATTTCGTTTTCATGTACCCAATGTAGAAGAATTGATACGAGGAACAAAAATATATGAAAAAAATAAAACCAATACATATCTTTTTAATATTAAATGGGTTAGGGGTATTAACGTTTATAGTGTTAAATAGAATTACAAATGGATATTTCTTTGAAGAGGATTTTTTTGAACTGACAGGAGATGCTATTTATGATTTTTTTGTATTCCTTAACCAAAATTCAACAAGTACCGTAGCATTTACAACTGGAAGCAATCCACCATTAGTGCGCTTTATTTTTAGGTTTATATTTAAATGTTTGCCTGTATCAGTACAAGAAAGTCATCCGGATGTTCATTTGTGGCCAGAGCCTGAAAATGATTTGAGAGTTAATGCATTTGCGTTTGTGAGCTTTTTTTTGTTATTCATGATCGCAATTGTTTATATGACAAAATTATGTGCAGAAAAATTAAATGCGAGTAATTTACAAAAAAATATTTTTATTGTGTTGTCTTTGTTTTCTACAGGTGTTATATGGGCTATCGAACGGGGAAATATTGTTATATGGGCTATGGTTTGTACAATGTATTTTTGCTTTAATTATGAAAGTGATGATACAAAGAAAAGAGAGATTAGTTATCTTATGCTGGGAATTGCGATTTCTCTGAAAATATACCCTTCTCTTTTTTGTATTCTATTACTAAAAAATAAAGATTGGAAAGCTATTTTTAAGACAATAGTATATGTGATGCTTTTTACAATTTTACCGCTTGCGTTATCTGGAGGAATTCCGACCATAATAGGTTATATTAGTTCGTTGTTTAACCAAGTCTCCGCTAGCTCAAATTTACGAGCAGGCTATTTAAATGGCTTATCTGTTATGCTTACAATATATAGAGCGTTTGGAAATGAGGATGCCTTTTTGGAGAAAATATGGTTTTTTAGGATATTTAATTATGTGTTCTGCATAGTAATATCATTCGCGGCGGTATATTTAACGAACAAAAATTGGGTAAAAATAACCACTTTGATTTTTGCAATGTATTTATTGCCAGGGATAACGCATACATATATGCTGTCATTCATACTTATACCATTAGTACTATTTTTTAACGAAGAGCAAAATATTACGGTGGAGAATTCTATAGCAATGATTGGTTTTTTATTATTGACAACTTTACTTCCAATAAAGAACGGAAATATTGTTAGCGTATTGCGGGATCCAACAGTTGTTAATGTAGCAAATAGATTATCAGGAATAATGCTAATTCATATCTGTGGAGAGATAATTTTAACCATTATAATATTTATAGAAATAGTTAAGGGATTTGTATGTTTTGTAAAAAATACTAAAACATACTTAAGTCATTAGAGAAGAAACAATGAAAATTTTAATACAAAAAAATAAGTTAAAAAAATATTCTCTTATATATTGCTGTTTACCGGTGATTTGTTTTACTTGTTTTTACATGCAATCTATTATTGGTTATTGCACAAGTGGGGTGCTTTTGTGTGCTGTTATACTATTGTGCATAAAAACTGAAAAAGAGCAATGTGACAGTTCAATAGTAATTTCAGGGAAAATACTATTGATTTTGATATTAATTGCTCTTTTATGGTGTGCTTTCGGTGGACAAGGAAATCATTATTATCAAAGCCATGATTGGAATTGTAGAAATGCCGTTTATCGAGATTTAATTTATAAGGATTGGCCTGTGATTTATGAGAAGTATAATAAAGCACTTGTTTACTATATCGGGTTCTGGTTACCGGCAGCATCAGTTGTGAAGATTATTGCAAAGTTTTTCCCTGCTATACTTTCGACCAGTGTAGCATTTACGCTTGGAAATCAACTATTATGGATATGGACAACGATGGGAGTACTCTTGGTAGAGCTGTTATTAGTCATGTATATCAAACCAAAGACAGGAGTGAAGGTACTGTGTATACCCGCATTGATGATTGCCTTTAGCGGATTAGATATTTTGGGAGTGCTTTATAAAATTATTGTGGAAGACAGGAAATTTGAGAACATACATCTGGAATGGTGGATGGATGGACAGATGCAGTTTAGTAGTCTGACAACTTGTCTGTTTTGGGTATTCAATCAATGCGTGATTCCTTGGATTGTAATATTGTGCGTATTGCAGGAAGATACAATCTATAATTATGTTTTATTAGGAGTTTGTGCTCTTATTTCTGGACCATTGCCGTTTCTTGGTGTGTTTGTTTATATGCTTTCAAATGCGGTTGTTCTTTTTGTGAAGAGTATAAGGGAGAAATCATGGAAAAAATATGTTAAAGATTTGTTTTCGGCGACAAATGTTTTGGCACTGTTTGTTATTCCAATTTTGTTTCTGTATTATAGGTCTAATGGTGCGGTTGAAACAGGTGCAGATAAGGCTGGATTTTCTATCCTTGGAATTATAAGCATTCTTCCGATTACGACAAAGTATATAGTAAAAGTTATATTTTTCTTACTGGTTGAAGTTGGAGTGTATTTTATTCTCTTGTTTAGAAGATATCGTCGAGAACCGTTTTTTTATATGACGATAGGAACGGCTTGCATTGCTCCATTCTTTGCAGTTGGAACAGGACAAGATTTTATTATGCGTTTTTCAATCCCGACTATTATGGTGTTGGCCGCGTTATGCGGGAAGTACTTGCTTGGTGAGAATGAATGGAAAAAAGGGGGATTGCAGGTGGCTTTGTGTGTTACACTTGCAATTGGCGCGTTCACGCCTATGACAGAGTTTATGCGCGGATATAATGCGATGCTGGTAAATGGACATGTGAAAAATGTAGATGATGAATTGAAAACTTTTGATCAAGATTTACAAGGGAAATATTTAAATTTTACAAGTTATGATTATAAGGACAAGGCATTCTTTAAGTATCTGGCAAAATGACTATTGAATTTTAATATAATTTATATAATGAGAAGCTGCATGTTTTCAAAAATATATTTTTGATTATGGGAGAATATTTGGTTTATGTATTCTTTTTGAACCCGATCATCATCATGATTGCGAAGATAATACATAAAAGGATCATAAGCAGAAGATAGAGAACAGAGGCTCCCATAACAGCATATTTCCGCACAAAGATTGGGGATAGAATATATGCACAAACTGCTACGATACCATATCCGATTGCCTGACTGTTCTGAATCCGAATGATAGTCATAATTGTTACGAATAACCCGGATAAAGCAAGGAACCCGCCGCCCAATAATAACACAAGCAATTCTGTTTTGTATGGTGCAAGATCTGTGTTATATAGCATGGATAATACCGGTACTCCCAGAACGAAAGCTCCTGCCTCGCAGACAATAGTAATAATGCCAATGATTAAAATCTGTATCCCCAATAATCGAAAGAAATCTTTGTTTTGTTGTTCTTTCCACATCATAGACATCCTTGCAATCATCGGACTGAATATAAAGTTGTTCAGCAATCCAATCACAAATACCGGCATGGCTATAAAACCATAGCATGCCTGCATTTCGTCGCTGAGTAAACTGTCAATCGCATATTTGGGTGCATTTCCAATATAAAAGGCGAGGAAACAGCCTAAAAACAGAGGAAAACAAACGCGTAACAATTCCCAGACTTTTCCTTTGTGGACAGATTCTTCTTTTCGGAAAGCTGGGTAAGTAAGTGTCACAAACATTATTAAAAGTAATGTGGTAAATACAGTTGCGATCATCAGAGACATTAGCTGATCACGTAGGAATATCAGTCCCAACCCAAATACCAGTATGGTTAATATCATACGTAGAGTTAACATTTTTCCGGCTACATCAAGCCGGTTTTCTTGCTGGTAATACCCCAGATAGGCGTCTTCGATAGAATCAACAATCTTAAACAGACACATCCATATGATGATCCATGTTTTGTTCATACTATAATCATTTTTGCTTGTGGCGATTACGACGTAAATGAGTGAAACAATCAACATTAATAGAGTTGTAATAATACGGGAGGTATTATATTCTTTGAAGTTAAACTGGCGCTTGACGTCGGACACTTGGAAATTACGCATGCCGTATTTTCCAATATTCAGGAAGAGATTAGCACTTGCATAGGCGAGTGTAAATACCCCTGCCTCATATAGATTTAATGTACGAGTAATAATCATCAGCATGATAACAGACTGAAACGCCATGAGCATGCTTCCTGCCATATTCCAGATGAAGCTGGATTTGTTAATATTTTTACTATTTAATAGGAAGTGTTTTAATTTATTCATGTTGTTACCTCTATCGTATAATATCAATAATATTGTACCATGTCACAATGAACCTTGCAATTATAATGCCAAGATGATAAAGTGGAATTTAAGGGTGTGAAGGAAGAAATATTAATCTAAGGATATTGTGAACTATGAATAGAAGAATCGTAATTTTTGCTTTGCTATGTGTATTAGCGCTGGGAGGTATTTCCACAGTGGTTCATATGCATAATAAAACAGGAAATCAAGAGAAAATGAATACCGATGGATGCATAATCACACAATATTCAGATGCGACGGGAAGACAGGCGAATTGTTATACAATTACGAACAGTGGACATTTGATTATTATAGATGGTGGATGGGCTGAGAATGCCCCGGCATTAAGAAAGGTTATTGCCCAGAATGGGAATCATGTTGATGCATGGTTTATCTCTCATACACATAGTGATCACGTTGGTGCATTTAATGTGATTTATGCGGATCCACAGGGAGTGACTATAGATAGGATATATGATAATGGCTACGATTACGAATTTATTAAGGAAGCGGGGGAACCGTATGACAGTATGGGATTGGAACCTCTGGAGACATTTCATAATCTAACAAAGGATGCAGATAATATTATTCATTTGAGAAGAGATGAGGAGCTTGAAGTGTGCGGTCTGCGGATCCATGTGTATAATGCGTTTGATGATATTGTGAAGCAGAATGTTGGTCCGGATTTGGATTATCAGAATGATGGTTCTTTGTGCATGAAAATTACAAATCAGGAAGAAAGTTTTCTGTATACAGGTGATGTCAAAGCCGACATGAATAAATATTTGTTTGAGACATATGGAGACGAGCTGACGGGCGATTATGTTCAGTTGAGCCATCATGGAAATTGGGGATTTGGGACGGAAGATTATGACAGAATGAATGCAAAAGCTTACTTCGCAGATATCACTCCGGAATTTTATGAGTCTCACCCGATTGGAGAACTCCACCAGCATTTGGTTGATGAGGGAAAACAATATTATGATTATGGAACGGCACCGAATTCGGTGGAGTTGAAATAAGAAATGAAAAATACTATTGACTCTGGTAATCGCCGGCGTTACACTTAAAGTGTATTGCAGTCTAGTTACTAAAATTTGACAGATGTTTGATAGTTTATATATGATATGCTTATAGGTGTCTTTTGTATTTCTTGGAAGACACCTATTTTTGCAGAGGGATTATATGAATATTATCCATGAGAGATTAAACAATTTGTTAATGATATAAGTCAAATTAATAAAAAGGAGAATTAATTTATGAAGGGAATTATTTTAGCCGGAGGTTCCGGTACACGTTTATATCCATTGACCAGAGTAACATCGAAGCAGTTGCTCCCGATTTATGACAAGCCGATGATTTATTATCCGATGTCTGTACTTATGAATGCAGGCATTCGGGATATTCTGATTATCTCAACACCGGCAGATACACCGCGTTTTGAGGAGCTGCTGGGAGATGGACATCAGTTTGGCGTGAATCTGACTTATGCAGTGCAGCCATCACCGGATGGACTGGCGCAGGCGTTTATCATTGGTGCAGATTTCATTGGTGACGATTCTGTGGCAATGGTATTGGGCGATAATATTTTTGCTGGACATGGTTTGAAGAAGCGCCTGAAGGCGGCTGTGGAGAATGCAGAGAGCGGAAAGGGCGCTACCGTATTTGGCTATTATGTAGATGATCCGGAGCGTTTTGGTATTGTAGAGTTTGATCAGGATGGAAAGGCAATCTCGATCGAAGAGAAGCCTGCACAGCCGAAGAGCAATTACTGTGTAACCGGTCTTTACTTCTATGATAATCATGTTGTAGAGTATGCGAAGAATTTGAAGCCGTCTGCACGTGGAGAGCTGGAGATTACTGATTTGAACCGGATTTATCTGGAGAAGGGAAATCTGAATGTAGAATTGCTTGGACAGGGCTTTACATGGCTGGATACAGGTACACATGAGAGCCTGGTTGATGCAACGAACTTCGTAAAGACGATGGAGACGCATCAGCATCGTAAGATCGCGTGTCTGGAAGAGATCGCATATCTGAATGGTTGGATTAGCAAGGAAGAGGTACTGGAAGTGTACGAGCTTCTGAAGAAGAATCAGTATGGACAGTACTTGAAGGATGTTTTAGATGGAAAATATCTGGATGCGTTGAGATAAGTTGATAGTAATATAAAAAGATCTGATGTTTTATACATCAGATCTTTTTTTGGATTTGTGGAAATTCCTTGATATATTTGTCGAAATGTGTAAAATGTATAGTATAAGTTTTGATAGGGGAAAGTTAAAACTTATATCATTATATTGGGGATAGGGATTCTAACGGAGAAAATGTTTGTTCAAGAATTATCTGTGATTCGTTTGTGTGTTTCAGAATTTTCGTATATCCTGTTCCGAAAAAATATTGTATAAGCATAGTGTAAGGAGGATATATAATGCGAGATGATATGTTAAATCCGGAATTATTTGGAAATGAAGCTGGAGAGGATGAGGATAAGAAAAGATTAAATGACTATTATTTAGAAAAGGCAAAGAATAAAATATTTTATGATAAGGATAGAAATTTAGAATTTGTAAGAGCTAGAAAAGGAGTGGGAAAGTCGGCACTCTTAAATTATACAGCTATAAAAGTAGAAGAGCTGTATAAAAATGATATTATTATAAATATAAAAGCTTCAGAACTGATGGCACTATATGCATGTGACAATTTTAATCCTTTGCAATATGCAAATTGCTGGCAACAGAGAATATGTATGCGTGTGTTGAATGAAATTGCTAAAAAAATCAAATTTGCGGTGACGGATGATAGCATGAAAATAATTGAAAATTCTGAAATCATGGGATATAAAAATAAAAATTTGATAACGGCATTGACAGATCGCATTAAATTAGATATCAAAAATTTAGAAGAAAAAAGAAACGATAACCAAGATCTTGTGAATAGTTATGAATTATTAAAAAGATATTCGGATAATAAAAATCAAAGAGTTTGGTTGTTTGTTGATGATATTGATGCAACGTTTGTGAATACGGAAGATAATATGATTGTGGTAGGCACTTTTTTTACTGCTTGCCGATATTTGGTTAATTCTGTAAATGGACTTAATATTAGGGCGTCGGTACGGACAGATGTGTGGACGATATTAAGAAATTATGATGAAGCTTTAGATAAATGTGAGCAATACATGATTGATCTGGCATGGAGTACTAAGGATTCAGGGGAAATATTATATAATAAGATTTATTCATATTTTAATGAGAATCATCCTGAAATAGATATTGGGGAATTGGATTTTAAGAGTGAAGCTAGTCAACGTTTGGTATTTGGATTGGTTTTTAATGGTATGTTAAGATGGGGAAATCACAGTGTGATGCCGTATAGATCAATTCATATATTAGGTGCTGGAAGACCGCGATGGGCTGCACAATTGTGTAAATTTGCAGCATTGGATGCACATAACAAACAAAAGGATCGAATTTCGACTGGCAATATTAATTTTGCTATGACTGAGTATGGAAAATATAGAATGGCAGATTTATATAAAGAACATAGACATCAATGTGAACAATTAGAAATGGTTATCGAAATTTTTAGAGATGGTTTAAGTGCGTATTCGTCTGTGCAACTTGTAGAAATAATAAGGGAAAGATTAATAGATAAAGGGAAGAAAATATATATTGACGGATCTTCAGAGACTTGTAATGAATTACAGATAGGAAAATTTTTATATCGTATCGGATTTATTACACTTAGAAATGATGAATATAATAAAGCTTTAGGACTTACACGTTATGAAGATGATCCGTATTTGTTCTCTGAATATAATATAGATGAAAAGCAACAATGGGAGATTCATCCTGCATACAGAACTGTTTTAAAAATAAAATAGATAAAAATGGAGGGAAATATGACATGAAAGATTTTTGGGGTTGGCTTGTAGAGCATGAGGAAAATGCGCAGATGTATAGTTGCTTAGTTGCAACAGCAGCATTACTGTTTAGTATTTTGACCTTTGTTATTTCCAATATTATTTCAAAAAAACGTCTAAAGAAGGATAGAGAAATTTCAGAAAAGCAGTATCTGGATCAAATAAACAGATATGAAAAACAATTACAAGAAGAAAAAAGATATAGGGAAGAGGATAAAAAAGAAATCGAAGAAAGAAATCGTATAAGTGAACAACCATATTTTGTATTCAAAAAATCAAAGGCTACGTTTGATTCGCAATCTTCAGTAACAATTTTACAGATGGAATTTGTTAATAAAGGAAGAGGTGCTGCGTATGAGATAATTCCTGATATGGAATGTATAGGAAAGACCTTGCGTATGAAAGAAATACAAATCCGTAGGTATGAAGCTGTTCAAGATCCGATTGCTATGGTGGGAGAATTATTTGTAATAAGTTGGTATTATGAATGCAATGGAGAATATGTTTTTCAAATGCAACCTTCAATAAGATTTTGTGATGCATCTGGAAGGAATTATAAGCAGACCTTTAATATAGATGTTGTCAATAAGGATGGTGGTGCCAATATTAAAAATTATGCGCAACCCCAATTATGTTCAGAATGAGAGTAATATTATAAGAAAAATCTTCAAAACTTTCTCTTTGCATAACTCCCAATATATGTTAATGTTTTATTAGTGAGAACTGTAATGAATGTATGGGTAAAATTGAAAACAGGGTGTAGAAAAGGAGAGGGTTGCATGAAAAGAGGAAAGAAACTATTTACGTATTTGCTTGTGCTCGTGATGCTGCTGGCAAATACTGTAACAGGAGTTGCCGCGGAGCTGGACGAGCCGTTGCAGGAGGCAACGCAGATTGTTCATGAGGATGGAAGCGGACTGCTGTCGGAGGGTGGTTTGCTGGAAGCAGGCGATGCGGTTGCGGACAGTAGTTATGACCATTCGCATGATGCAGCGATTGTGGCTGCCATGGAGAACCTGCAGGATACCATAGATGTGACAGGCTATGGATTGACAACAACCAATGTGGAAGATGTTATACACGGTATTTTGAACATGAATCCACAGTTGTTTTATGTATCGGGTGGATTCAGATATTACAGTGACAGCCAAAGTAATGTTACAGAATTGCTCATTACATATAATTATACGAAAACCCAGATTACTTCTATGAAAGCGGAGATCGATGCAGAAGTTGCGAAGATGGAAGCTGCGATTGATACAACTGGACTGAGTGATGTGGAGATTGCACTTGCATATCATGATTACCTTGCGACAGATGTAGCATATGATTATGAGAATTATTTATCGAGTTCTTTGTCGAGCGATGATTATACTATCTATGGCACACTTGTTAAGAAGAAAGCGGTTTGCCAGGGATATGCACTGACGTTCATGTATCTGATGAAACGCCAGAATGTTGTGTGTGGCTATGTTTCAAGCAATGCTGCAAATCATGCGTGGAATGTCGTATATTTGAACAACCAGTGGTATCACATGGATGCCACATGGGACGATCCGGTGTGGGATAATCTTGGAAGAGTGAAGCACACGTATTTTATGATTTCAGATGCAACCTTGCTATCCTTGGAGAGTAAACGGTCTGATTATGTAACGAGTGTTCCGTATGGCTATACCTATACCAAAGCAATTGACAGCCGCTATGAGAGTGGGTTCTGGAGTGGTGTGCAGACATATATGTATCCATGCAATGGGGACTGGTATTATCTGGATGGATCATATGTGGCAGCAGAAAAGAGCGCGAAATATCAGCTTTCTAAATATAATTATGCAAGCCAGATAACTACCTGTTTATATGGTCCGGAATATGTAAGGTGGTGGATTACAGACAATCGTGTGTGGGCATCTTATTGCGGACGTATGGCGGCACGAAATGGTGTGATTTATTTCTCAACACCGACGACGATTGAACAGTATAGCATTTCAACTGGAGCAAGAAAGACGATATATACACTGCCATCGGACACTGCAAAGGGAACTCACATATTTGGACTTGGATTTATAGATGATGATCTATATTATGTGATTGCGGATACGGCGAATTATGAAGGACAGGAAACCTATAATAAGGTAAATCTTTGCACTTCTCATGTATATGGAGCGGTGCAGACAATCAATCCAACGTATGAGCAGGCGGGAAAGAAATATCATGTTTGTAAAACATGTGGATATAGTGAAGACATAGAAAATCTCCCGAAACTGGTTAAGGTGTCGACAATTACGATTGTAGGTGGCAAGAAATCCATGACGGTGGGAGAGTCATATACGGTTGAGGATGTGCGAGTGGTACCGGATAACGCTACTAATAAGGAGGTCACTTGGTCTTCTTCCAATCCAAGTGTTGCATCCATAGATACGAATGGAACAGTGACAGCAAAGGCGGCAGGTACAGCGACGATCACAGCAACGGCAAAGGATGGGCAGGGAGCCAAGGATTCTTTTGTTATGACAGTGAAGATGGCCGATTCTTCAGAAACACCGGATCCGGATCCAAATCCAGACCCGACACCAAACCCGAACCCAACGCCAACGCCGAACCCAACACCAACACCAGATCCGACACCAAGTCAGCCAGTTACACCAGCTGTAACCGTGCGGTATACAACCCATGTGCAGACGTTTGGCTGGCAGGGAAATGAGAATGATGCAAAGACATGGTTTACAAATGGTGCGATGGCGGGAACGAGCGGAAAAGCGAAGCGCCTGGAAGGTATCAAGATTCGTGTGACGGGCAATGATAATCTGGGAATCCAGTATACAACACATTGCCAGAGTTATGGCTGGTTGCCGTGGTCTGCCAATGGTGAGATGAACGGAACGGAGGGCGAGGCAAAACGTCTCGAAGCAATCAAGATTCAGCTGACAGGCTCGGATGCAGGCAAATACGATGTATATTATCGCGTGCATGCGCAAAGCTACGGTTGGCTCGGCTGGGTGAAGAATGGCGCACCATCAGGAACAGCCGGTTATGCAAAACGTCTGGAGGGAATCCAGATTGTGGTTGTAAAGAAAGGTGCTTCCTTCAATACGAGAATGGGAAATATCAATTCCGCATATGCGCTTGGCTATTATGCGAAGGCGGGTACGTCTCCGGTTGTAAATGCAAAGAATACATCCAATGCTGATCCGCAGATTGCAGGTGAAGCACAGACAAACGTGACCTACCGTACCCATGTGCAGAGCTACGGCTGGCAGGCATGGAAGTACAATGGTCAGATGAGTGGTACAAGTGGTCAGGCAAAGCGGCTGGAGGGTATCAATATCCGTCTTTCTAACCAGCAGTACAGCGGAGACATCGTGTATACAACACATGTACAGAGCTATGGCTGGCAAGGAAATGAGAACAACCAGTCGACATGGCGGAAGAATGGCGTGATGAGTGGTACGAGTGGCGAGGCAAAACGTCTCGAAGCAATCCGAATCAATTTGACCGGTGAAATGGCAAAGCATTATGACATTTACTATCGTGTGCATGCACAGTCATTTGGCTGGCTTGATTGGGCGAAGAATGGTGCACCATCCGGTACAGCCGGTTATGCAAAGCGTCTGGAAGGCATTCAGATCATTTTAGTTCCAAAGGGACAGGCGGCACCAGCGAAAAATTACGGCGGTATTACTTCGGTTCGCGCGTCCTATATTGCAAAATAAACATACATACAGTCCCCTCAGCATATATTTTGCTGAGGGGATTTTTGCGTTGGGGGAGCGATGGATAGTCTGTATGATTCGGCGTGTGGCGCCTACATATATGATGAGGATGTGCTTGATTTCCTTGTAAAATATGATAACAATCTGGCGGGGGAGATGCAGATCTTACAGCCAGACTGCAGAACGATTATTAACAGTCAGTTTCTTGTAGCGTATCGCAGTGCCTTGGACACATCTGGGGCTCCGCTTTCGACAGATATATTATTTGGGTTGGGGTATGATCGGATACCGAAATGCTTTGGTTTGATGGATACATCTGCGTTGCAGGGGATTGGAATTGGGGCAGTCCAGACGGTGCCGGGGTTGTCGCTTTCGGGAAAAGATGTGCTGGTCGGGTTTATTGATACAGGTATCGACTTTGCGAATCCGTTGTTCCGCAGAGCAGATGGTACATGCAGGGTAACGGCGATCTGGGATCAGACACAGGCGGCATATGAAGCGGGTGGACAAAATATGTCTATGCAGAGCGAGGAAATTGATACGCGCCCAATCTTTGGATATGGCAGGGAGTATCCGCAGGAGTTGTTGAATCTGGCGATACAGACGGAACAGCCGTATCAGATTGTACCAAGCCGGGATACGGACGGGCACGGTACGTTTCTGGCATC
>OLIS01000068.1_pt1 | contig 68368 bp, 60 predicted proteins | sample 1601351 | NCBI WGS metagenome assembly OLIS01 (sample SAMEA2452122, study PRJEB22498) | human gut metagenome | biome: human feces; feature: human gut; material: feces | place: Australia | collected 2012
AGGTATAAACATGATGAAATTAGTGGTAGTGATTTTGAAAAATGGATTGATGAGATGAAAATAAGAAAGTAAGAAAATGAATAGAGTTTAAAGTGCAATTTTTGCACTTTAAACTTGTGTGAATTGCACTTTATTATCCCATATCTAACTTTTATATTTCTTATAATTTCATTTGTTCTAAATTTACTAATTCATTTTTCCTAAAAGTCATCTTTAATAAGCATGGAGAATTTATAGCCAACTCATTTTCCTTGTATTCAAGATTTAATCTTTCGTTTACTTTGCAAAAACTTAACAAATAGAATTTTATTGTTCCACCATGACTTATAACAGCTATTCTCTTTCCTTTATATTTCTCAAGTATTTCATTAAAAAATTCATTCATCCTTTTATTAGTATCATTTGCACTTTCACCATCGCGAGTTTTAAATTCTGGAAAAGCTAATTGTTCACGAGATGGATCTCTGGTTTCTTTATTATTCATAAATTTTGCTAAATCATCCATATTTCCAAGTTTTCTTTCACTCAATCTTTTATCTATGTTATATTGTAAATTGTTCTTATATGCTATATATTTTGCCGTGGCTTTTGCTCTTGTATAGTTGCTTGTCCAAATAACATCAAGATTTTGTAATTCTGTATTTTCGCTTAATTTCTTAGATTGCTCTTCTCCTTTTATAGACAATATTTCTTTTTCATTAATCATTTGAAAATTTTCATTTGTGTTTCTAATCCCATTTTCCTCAACTGTTTCAGCATGTCTAATTAAATAAATAACGGTATCATTCATTTTAAATAACTTTCTCCTCTTTTTTATATTATATATTTTTTTATTTGTAAAATATTACTAAAGTTCAAATTTGTATAAAGTTTCACCTGTTTTTAATTTTTTTATAAAAATTGCTCCAAACTTTTCATAATAATTTTTTAAGTCTGTTTTTAGATATATTGTTGTAAATCCTCTATTTTTTGCCTCTTTTAATATGGCATCATTTAATATTCTAGAATATCCTTTTTTTCTATATTCTTTTTTTACATACATTGTAGCATACCACGGCTTTAGTTCTTTTTCTTCTTCACAATCTTTTGGAAATATAGATATAAATCCTATCAACTTATTATTATCTACTAAAATTAACTTGCAAAAAAATTCATCATTAAATGCATTATAAATTTTCTCTTTTTTTCTTTCTATTCTACATTTTCTATTTTCTTCTTTATTGTCTGCCCATTCATCATATTCTAATTTTGCAACTTCATCTAAATATTCTAATTTATTTTTTAAATTATATATTTGCATATTTTTTCTCCATATTACGTATATAATTATCAGACTCATCTCTAGATTTAAAAATAAATATACTATGATTCATTTTATATTTATCCAATAACTTATAAATTTGTGGCAACTTTTCGTTAGTAAAATTAATAATGCATTGTTTAAAATTTTCATCTAGTTTCTCTTCTACCCAAGGCAAATCGTCTCTTTTTTGGCCGATTCGTGATTTTGCACCTTCAAGACAAACTTGAGTTGGAAAATCTAACAAAAATATAGTATCACATTCATTTATTCTTAATTCTAATGTTTTTTGATAATTTCCATCTATAATCCATTTATCCGTTTTAAAGATTTCTTTTAATTTTTCTTCTAGCTCTTCTTTTGTAATATGTGTACCATCTTTTTTATGATATAGCATATCTATGTGATATAATGGTAATTTAGTAATATTTTTTAACTTTTTAGAAAATGAACTTTTTCCGGCACCAGGACTTCCAATAACAATTATTTTTTCCATTTTTTTCTCCTTCATTTACTATTTATATTTAACATTATAACATATTTTTTAATTTAATCTATATTTCCCCTACATTTTCCGATTTTCCCACTCATATCCCCTGTCGGGTTTTGTTTTCCAATCAAAAAATGTTACAATAAAAACATAGTAATACAAACAATTACTAAAAACAACAGAAAGGAGGCAAAAAAGTGACAGGTAGTATTGAAAAACGAGGAAAAAACAGTTACAGGCTAGTAGTATTTAAAGGATACGACTTAGACGGCAAACCAATAAGGCATCAAAAAACAATACATTGTAGGAAAAAATCAGAAGCTCAAATAGAACTTGCAAAATTTCTAACAGAAGTAGAAAGTGGACTAATAGTAGATGGAAATATCCCAACATTTGCACAATATGTGGAAATATGGACAAAAGATTATGCATTAAAAGAACTAGCACCATCAACTTACTACAGATACAAACGCATGCTAGAAACAAGGATTACTCCATATTTTGGACATTATAAACTAAATAAAATCAAACCAACAGACATTATGAGATTTTATGATTTACTTGAAGAAGATACTCAAATTGTTAGAAGAAAAAACAACAATGGAAAGAAAACAAGAAAACCACTATCTCAAAAGACAATATTAGAACATCATCGTTTGATATCGGCAATGCTTCATAAAGCAGTATATTGGCAACTTATTGTAAGCAATCCTGCTGAACGTGTTCAACCACCGAAAACATCTAAGCCATTAAGACGTCATTATGATGAAGATCAAACTAAAATTCTTGTTGATAATTTGCAAAAGTTAAAAGGCAATCAAATTAAATATCGTACTGCAATTTTACTTGATATTTTTACTGGTGCAAGGCTTGGTGAACTTGTTGGACTTGAATGGAGTGATATTGATTTTAAAAATGGTATTATCAATATTAATAAATCTAGTCAATATCTTTCTGAAAAAGGAGTTTTTACTAAGGCACCTAAAACAGAAAGTTCAATAAGAGATGTTGCAATACCTGATTTTATTGTTTCTTTACTTGAGGAATATAAGTTATGGTATGATGAACAAAAATCGATCGTAGGCGATTTCTGGCACGAATCTAATAGGTTATTTGTTCAAGATGATGGTAAACCTATTCATCCATCTACAATTAGCAAATGGTTTGAACAGTTTGTTAAAAAGATTGGATTGCCTGTAATTAATTTTCATGGTTTAAGACATACAAATGCAACTCTTCTTATTTCACAACAAGTGGATGTTGCAACAGTATCTGCAAGGCTTGGTCATGCACAAATTACTACTACATACAATTTCTATGTTCACCCACTAAAATCTCATGATAGGACTGCTGGAAATGTATTAGAGAATTTGTTAATTTCAAGCAAGGCAGATTAGTAATTCAATATTATCTAAAAATCTTTTTTGTAACTCTCATATTTATATTTTTTTGATTTACTTTGTTGTAAAAATGACTTTAAGAATTTTTATGAAATGAGATTTTCCTAGAGGTTCTATGTCAATTGGGATGTTGATCCCCAATTTCTCCCCAATTTGACATAATAGTGGTATTTTTAAGCATTATAGCAACCAATTAAATGCAACAAAAAATCGCTACAACCACTCAAGCTGTAGCGATTAAATCAAAATTGTAAAGCAAAATCATTTCAAACTCGCCTTAGAGTTATGAGCGAGGTTTGACCGGTTTTTGTAGTTTTGTGAAAATTAGAGTTTTTGTTGGTATTTCAGTATTTACAAGAGTTTTGATTTATAGAACATTTGTGTCTTTTTAGGGCATTTTTGGAGTAGATTTTACCAAATTTTTACCCAATTCATACAGTACGTCTGTTCTAGTATTTTAAGCTCTTGTAAAGGATAATTTTATTAATAAAAATTTTAATTTTGGAGGATTTAGATTATGAATAATTTTAGAGAAGTTAATGATAATATTTTAAGAGATTGGTTAAGTTTTAGAGAGGAAATGGTTTTAGGTACACTTACTAAAGAAGATAGAAAACATTATATTTATTTTGATGAGATTGCTGAAAACATTTTAAAGAATGTTCCAAAACAAAATCAAAAATATGTAAAGAATCAGTTAGATAGACTTGATAAGAATTTTATGGATTATATCTGTTATTGGAATGAGAAGTATTATAGGAATGGATTTTGTGATGGAGTTGAATTAATTGGTGGATGTTTTTGAGATTAATGTTTTATTTTAAAGTGCAAATTTTGCACTTTAAAAATATAAAATTGCACTTTAAAAGGCGAGTTAATTCTCGCCTCAAAACTATCCTTTTTCCATTTTGCTTTCTATTTTTGCCTTCAATTAATTCTTTTTCTTGTATTTTCTCTATACATATTTTAATAGCCTTTAAAGGTTTGTTTGCTATAATTCTTTGCTGTATTGAATAATTATATGTTATGATGAAACATTCCTCTAAAGCACAATTATCACACTTTAAGTATACATGATTAGACTTTAAAAATTTTTACTGCATAATATGTTGAGTGAAGCAATAACTATTATAGCAATAAAAGTACTGTTGTAATAGCAGTCATTTAGAATCTTGCATATTTAGATATTCTTGCTATATCATGAATCAAGTTTTCAAAAGATTCCTTACTCCAAGAATCTGGATGTATAATACCATGGATAACACTATTTCTATTATCTCCTATATCAGTAATTTTTATTTTTCTATAATACTTTTTATATTCTTCTAAAAGCTTTAATAACTCTTTATCTTCATTTTCTTGTATTGCAAGATTAATTAATTTCATACCCACTTTCTTATTTATCTCTTTCCCATCCCTGTCTTGTAATGGTAAACCATAATCAGATGTCAAAGTGCGAATTAATTCTTCCAAGTATGTATATGCAAATGGTGTTAAGACAGAATATGAATCTTGGTAAGTTTTATATATTTTTTCTACAATATTCCAATCAGGTAACCAACGCCAAAAATGTGCGTAATTTTCTATTTCTTCAAAGTCTTTTTCTATATTCAATACTATCACCCTTAAATATATTTTTATATTATACAATCCTAAATATGTTTAAATTATTATAGTAATTGCTTAAATTTTATCATTATTCAGATATTTATTCTATTATTTCAAGTTTCATTATTTTATTAGAAATATCTAACATACTCATCTTATCTTCTTTTAGCTTTTCTAAATATTTTTCTAAATTCTTTATGGAAATTCCTTCATATTTAATTACATTTTTTTCATTAAATATTTTTTTGAATATTTCGTTTAATTTTTCTATTATATCCAATGCTATTTTTACTTGCCATATTCTTGTTTTTATAACCCTATAATTATGATAATATGTCGTTATTTCTTCTGGCGTATCTGCTTGAATATATATGTCTTTTGTTAATTTAATAAATTTGTATTGATCTTTTGTATGCTTATCTGAAAAATATGTAAATTCACTTGCAGAATTATAATCTCTAATTTGATACTCATTCATTTTTGATATTTTATAGAGTAATGTTTTTCTTTTTACAGGATTTAGTATATTTATATTATTTTTAATTTTAAATTTATATTTTTCTTGATTTTCTTCTATTCTTTCTGGCATTTCTTTATATAGACCAATATCTGTTAAAATTCCTCTAGAGTCTCTTGTAAGCACAATATTTAAATAGTATTTGCCTTTTTCGAATAATTGTTGGGCAATATCTTGAATTAAATTTTCAAACTCATAATAATCCATTCCAGATTTATTAAAAATCTTCCTTATATTTGAATTTGGTATTGATATCATATATCTATCCCACTTATTAAACTTTCCAACTATCTCTACTGACATATGTTCAAACAAATCTCTAATCATACAAAAATATTTTACATTATTCTGATATTTCATACTATTTCTATCCCTCATTCCATTTAAACTTCGATTCATATTTACTATCAGATAAATTATTTACATAGTAACACAAATAAATTTCTGAAAAATTATATTTGCCCAATTCGAATTTTTGCACAATTTCATCATCTGATATTATTCTCTTTCTTCCGTAAATATCTCCTATATTTTCAGTTTTTATTTTTGGCATAATATTATCTATAAAATTTCTATTCATAGAATCCCTAAATGGATCAAATTCTATTCGATTTTTATCTATGTTTCCATATTCAACCATACTATTAAAAAATTTTTTGTTCTCTATCGAATAGTTTTGTTCTTTTACTAAATCTTCCCATTTAGAATCACTATTTATTCTAGAAAGATATATCATTTTCCCTTGTATATCCATAAAATACAAATATGGTTTTAAATATTTATTTATTGCATATTGTGCATTATATCCATTTAGTTCTATTTCTGTTTTTGTTTTTATATCACTTATATTTGATAATATAAATAGATAATTAAATATTTTTTTATATCTTTCATAATCATCGTTATTCAATAAGTTATTTGCCATAATATATGCATTATAAAAAATTAGTCCAAAAATATCAAATTGGGATTCATCCTCTTCTTTTTTATCAAATTCCAAATTTCCTAATAGTTTTATTGCACATATTATATTATTTAATTTATAATCTTTTATTTTTTCATTAAATTTTTTTGGTATATTATCTATCCATATAAAATCTTTTTTCATTTTTATAATTTCTTTATGGATTCTTTCTATACTTAAATAAGCATTTTCTACCTTATTATATATTTCAATATTTTTAGCAATTATTACTTTAGTAGCATTATATTTTTTATTTTCATACATGTTTTGTGCACTATTTTGAATATAATCCAATATTTGTATATAAACATTATATATTTCATTTATTTGCTGATATATTAAAGCATATAAATGTTCTTTTATGTATCTTTCACTAGTTATAACTTTCCCTTCTATTCTTCTTTCTAATTCAATTTGTTTACATACTTTTTCAACTTTTTCATTGTTAAATATTTTATTATTTTTTTTCAATAAATTATTGAACTTAATTTCTTTATATTTCATTTTATCAATTATTTCTTTACATTTTTGTATATATACATTTGATTTAAGGATAGCTCCCATAAAGAATAATGACTCCATTTCTAAAATTGCTTGTATATTAAAATCATTTTTTTCACTATAATTAAATAATGTATTGATTTTTTCATATATCATAATTTCTTCTTTTATAATATTTGAAATATTTCCACCTAAATTAGCTGCTGTTAATAACTTATCTAATTTTTCCATTATTTTATATGCATAAATCAATTTATCATTTCTTATCAACTCTTCTAGCCCTATACTAATTAGCGAAAAGAAATTTTCTTCTATCCAATTAATATTTCTTATTTTTTCAGGGGTAGGAATAACTCCTGTATTTACATATGTAACTAATTCCATTTCTCCCATCTTTAACATTGATTTCTGTTTATATTTTTCTTCAAACCACAATGAATTATATGGTATTTTATTTTTAGTAACCATATAATTATATAATGTTCTAATAGTCGTATCTTCAAATTTATAGATTGCATTATAATCTTTTTCTTTTATAAATGTTTCTATTAATTTATTTAATTTTTCTATACTCCCCTTTGCTATGTTTTGATAATATTGTTCAAATTCAACCCCTCGAAAATATCCTTTTGTTTTTTGCACTTTACGAGAACTATTATATATTTTTAAGCATTCTTCTCTTGTAATAAAATTTAAATTTGTAAAATAAAATATTCTTTGAGAAAGATTAATAAAGGCAATTACTATTCTTACCGTATATAATACAAATAGTCCCGTAATTAAATAACTTAATCTTATTCCTACTATACAAAACATTATAAGTATAATATTTATGATAATATAATTTTTTATACTCTTTATATTTCTATTATTCTCTTTCTCTCTTAATATTTCAAATGATAATGATGTATCTAAATTAACATACTTACTTGAAAATACTCCCGATAAATTAGCATAAAATAATGCTATTAATACTCCTGATATTCCCAATGAAGCAAGTAATAACTGATAAAAATAATCTTCAGAGAATGTTACAATACTTTTTACCATCTCACAATTAACAAAAAAATTGTTATATAGTACTTCCTCTACTATTAATAACCCTATAACAAAAATTGAAATTACAAAAATATAAAATAGTACCATTATTATTTCTTTTATCATATTAATAGCTTCATTTCCACTTTTTTTAATTCCATTCTCAGTTTTAAAAAGCATCTTTTTGACCTGAAAAAGAATTTTGTATATCACATTATTTTTTATTTTCCAAATTTCATATCTAATTTTATTTTTCATAATCACTCCTATAAAAAAGCAAAATAATCCTGTAACTATTAATTACTCTCTTACTTTGCTTTTCCTCTGTAAACTTATTCTAAATATTCTTTTAATCCATCAATTATTTTATACACTTTGGTCATTGGATTTCTTCGTGATTCTTGTCCATCTTTATTTAATTCTTCCATATATTCGCAATTCTTTATTGCTGTATGTAGCCTTTCTTCACTTGTAACTTTTTCAAAAATGTTTGTATCGTTTTTAGTATATTCCCCTAAACCTTTTTTCTGAAATTCTTTACTTAATTCTTGTAATACATTGTCCTTTGAAATATACCTATTTACTTTCTTAAAATGTGATAATAACCACAATTCAAAATTAGGATTAGACCAAGCTACATTATAGTCACAGGTTTTAATTGCTTTATCAAATTGTTCATCTGAGTAATCATCTTTATCAAATACAACCCAAACTTGTCCATATCTTTTATTTGAATAGTTTACAAATTTATCTGTATATTTTACTAAAGCTGTGGTATTTTCACCTGTTCCTTTTATTTCAATATTAGGAATTAATACATCCACTTTGCTTCCATAATTTTTATTTATTTTTTTCTTTAATCCATTAAAATAATTTGGTTCAGTTTGCTTCCCTTCACATACAATTAAGTAATTAGCTGGTGCAAGCCTCTTACTTTTTAATCTGTCTTTCCTTGATATATTTTTATTATTCTTCATGTATTATATCAAATTCTTCCAATACTGGAATAGCACCATATCTTCCAGTTAAATAATCTTTATTGTATGTTGCATCATTTCTTACTTTTTTACCTGCATTTTTATCATCTTCTAATATATAATCAGATAATGCATATATTTCTGAAATTCCGTCTTTATCTTTTTCTGCAAACCATATCTCATCTCTTCTAAATGTTTCTTTGTTTAAGTTTACCGTATCATGTGTTGAATATATTAACTGTCCATTTCCTATATTAGTCTGACTATTATGGAATAAGTTAATAATATATCTAGTTAATAATGGATGTAATTTTGCATCTAATTCATCAACAAATAATACCATTCCATTTTTTAATGCATCCATAAAGAAATCAAATAAGTGAAACATTTTTCTCGTACCATTAGATTCTAAATAAAATGGTAATGCATTTAACTCTCCATTTTCTCCTCTGTGAAGAACTTCAATATCTATAATACCATTATTACTTTTAACGGCTTCTATTGAATCTGGTGTAGTTCTTATTCCTTCAATTCCAGAATCAAATGTTTTTATAAATTTTAATAGTTCTTTTTTATAGTTTTCATCGCTTAGTATTTTTAATGAAACTCTGTTATTAATAAATCTTTCAAAATTTGGATTACCTAAGTCTAAATACATGCTATTCACAAACCAGTCATATACATTGCTGAAATCCTCATTATTTCTATCTATTTTGCTATATATATTTAAGAATAATGTTCTTTCATCTATATTCACTAAATCTGAAATTTTATTAGGTTTCATTGATACATTGTTATTTTCTCTTTCGAAAATAGCATAAAATTTATTTACTCTTTTCTCAAATAACCACTCTGAAATAATTGTATCCTTTAAAACTTCAAAACCATATTTATATATTTTATTGTTTTTAGCTAATATTTCTACTTCTAAAGCGATTGGAGCATTATTTATCATAAAGCTATAAATATTTTCTTCATCTATTGGAGAATTCTTTTTAGAGTCATCACTTACTAATATTCTTTTTTTCATATAATCAAAAGCCTGTAACACATTAGTTTTTCCACTAGCATTGGCACCATAAATTGCAGATACTTTCAAATATTCACCATTTTCTGTTTTAGCCACATTATATTCATGTTCTTTTAATGATGTTGCTTCCATATCTAAACAATTTTCATTTTTAAAAGATTTGAAATTTTTAAAACTAAATCTTATTAACATCTTAAAATCCTCCTTTACTTTATATATTATATGCTAAAACTTTAAAAATATCAATGTTTTTGAGATATTTTCTCAAATTTTATTGATATTTATTTTAAAATACTATTAAATTCTAATGGTACTATATTCTCATATAGTAATGTAAACTGTGAATTAACTTGCCTATAATCATGATAATGTCCAAAATACCATTTCTTAAACTCACATTTTTCTGAAATTTTTTGTAAATAATCCGTTAAAGTATCTTTTTTATAAAATAGATTTAACAATGTTTGTATGCTTGTAGGACAGCAATGAGAAATAATATAATCAACTTTATAATTTACTTTTTCTAAATTTTTTATTCCACTTTTCATTTCCTCATCAGTTGGAAGTTCTAAATCCCACCACGAATAATCTCTTATTCTAAAATATGCTCCTCTTTTTCGATACTCATATATTTTTTCATATTCGTCTATGTTTAATATTCCATCCATTATGTCGTGTGATCTAGCACCACCAAATGTGAAGAACTTTTTATTATCTATGTTAAATATCTCTCCTCGCATTAAATGAATAACTGATTCTCTTATTTGATGAACTTTACCACCATGCCATTCTTCCACTGGATAATTATATAATCTTTCAAAATTTTCATGATTACCATCAACAAATAAAGTTGTAAAATTTTTATTATTTAACCAATCTAGCCAATGCTTTTCATATATACTCTCTACTATATAGTTCCATACTCCACCAAAATCACCACAAATAATTACATAATCATTTTTAGTCATATCAGATTGTATTGGAAATTTCTCTTCTTCAAATCTCGAAAAATCAGCATGTGTATCACCTGTAATATAAATCATTGTTAACTCCTTTGATTAATTTGCAAATATTTCTCTTATTTTTTCTTCTAATATTTTCTTTTCTCCACTTCCTGCTGTACTAAGTCTAATTAATGGAACCTCATACTTTTCTAATATCCTATCTTTTAATTTGTCTCTTTCTTGCTGCTTTGTTCCTTCTTTATGATAATAATATCCATCAACCTCTATAGCTAAAACCATCTTTTTATCCATTTTATTAAATATTACAAAATCAATATGTGTCCAATCATTATTTGCATATAATTTTTCTTCTTCATTTAATAAATCATCATTTGCTAAAATATCCATTAATGGAATATGAACAACTATATCTAAATTATCAAAGTTATTCTCCTTTATAACTTCCTCTATCAAGTTATATGTTAAATTTTCCGAATCATAGTCAGATATTCTCTTTTTATTTTTCAAATATTCCATACGTTGTTTTCTATTTTCCTTATACAGCATATCATATATTGATTTTGTTTTGCTTTCGACTACTTCAAAATTATTATATTGAATATATTTTATTAAATCATCTATGTTAGTGCCTACATTATTTTCGCTATCTGATACGACTACTCTTAAAAATCTTTTTGCTCTTGTTACGGCAACATTTAACATTTTTGGATCATCAACAAATTCTCCTATTTCATTATCTACCGTTGTTAATATTATTGCTTCTTCTTCTCTGCCTTGAAATTTATGTATTGTATCAATCTTTAGTTCTGTTCCAAATCTTGCTTTTAATTCCTTCTTTTGTTCTCTATATGGAGAAATTACACCTATATCTTTTATAGTTATTTTTTCTGTAAGTTTCGGCATAATCTCTTTTTCTATAATATCTATTTGTCTAATATTCTTATGTCCTCTGGCATGATTGCCTTTTGCAGAAATGTATGCCTCTAATACATTATTCTCTCCTTTATCTTCTGTCATTACTATTAAATTTCCATCGTAAAATTTTTTATTGCAAAATTGTATAATTTTAGGATGACATCTATAATGTTCTTGCAATAATTTCTTTGGAGCCTCTGTTACGGTATTACTTACAGATGATAAAAAACTATGTTGTAAATAATTATAATTACTTGGTATCATATATTTCTTTGAAATTTCCTCTATTATATTTTTATTATCTGTTGTAATAACATTAGGTAACTGTTTTAAATCTCCTACAATTACAGCATTTTTAGCTACAGATAAAGCTAAAACTCCTGTAATTAAATCTACTTGTGATGACTCGTCCATTATAATATAATCAAATTTATAATTTTTATTTAAACATTTTTTAATTGAGTGAGTTGTACTAAAAACAATAGGATAATCTTCATTGAACTGCTTAGAATTATTATATAAGTCTTTTATATCATATATTTTTCTTTCTACATTCTGACTATATCTCTTTCTTAAATATTCATTTAATAATTTTATAGAATCATCTATTAATATATTTAACTTGTTATTCCCCAATTGTTCTAATTGTTTACTATTATTTTTTATTGTATTTTCTAATTCCATTTCTTTTACTATAAAAAATAATCTATTATAACAATTTATTATATCTTTTCTTTCTCTTTTATAAAAATCTTTTTTTCCTATTCCATATAAAAATTGAGATTTTATTCTAAACCACAAATTTATTTCTTGTAATTCTTCATACTCTACTTTCAGTTTCATTATTATTTTAGATGTTATCTTTTTTATATTCCTAATTTTAGGCATATTTATATTATTATCGTGATGTTTATTGAAATATTGATGTTGTAATTTTATTTCATTTAATTCTTCTCTTAATTTAGCTATGTTATTTTGAATATCAAATATCTTAGTAATACTTTCATTTAATTCTAATATTTCATTTTGTGTAGAATATTCATCTTCAAGTTTATCTCCAAATTTAGGATATTGTCCTGTTTGATTATTTATAAACTCTTCCTTATTTTCTCTCTTTCCTAATCTTGCACATAGATAATCTAAATTATATTTTTGCAATTTTTCATATACATTATCTGTTGCAGCATTATTATTTGAAACAACTGCAACTGTTTGTCCATTCTTTACTATATTTGCAATTATATTTAATATTGTTTGAGTTTTACCAGTACCTGGAGGTCCCTCTATTATGCTTATTTGACTACTCATAGCATTTCTTACTGCTTGGAATTGCGACTTGTTTGCTCCAAAAGGGAAAATAATATTATTTAAATTTACATTCATTTTGTATATGCCTGTTTTTGGATTTAAATATTTATATAAAGCAGTATCGCTAGATATGAAATTAATTCCTTCATATTCATCAGTAAGTAATGATTTTCCATCTTCTGTTTTTACACTTACAACCTTAGAAATTTCTTTATAATAATCAAATTTATTAATTGATAATGTTTGAGAATCATTATTTTTTACTAACTGTAAACTATATTCTGAAACTACAATAGATGTACCATCTCCAAAAAATAATTTACAAATACTTTCAAATTTTAATATCTTTATAACATTATATACATATCCTTGATTTAAAATTATTCTTTTATCTTTTATATCTATTTCAGTAGGATTCTTATAAAATTGAAAGTCTCTTCTTGAATAAGAATACATTTTTCCAGTGCTTTTATATTTTATATTTATAAGATTCTTATTATTTTCATAGCTAATAATATCCTCGGTTTTATCTTCGTTTTTTATAATTATTAAATATTTATTTACATCCATTTACCTCTCCATTATTTAGCAATATTAAAAAAACATGCTTTTTATATAATATGATATCTTTACTTGTTAATTTTTATTGTTAAGTTATTATATGCCATCTCTTACATCACTTATTCATACCTATATTCTTCACTATCCTCAGCAACCATTAAATTACCATAATCTTCCTCTTCGTTAGTAGAATAAACAATACCTTCATTTTGATTTGATCTTTTTTTCAAATATTCAGATAACTTTTTATCTGTGCAATAAACATAGCATCCTTTCATACCTCTAGTCATTAATGTTCTATATGTATTTTTTATTATTTCATCAGCAACTTTTAACGCATTTTCTGGATCCTTCTTATACATTGTTTTTATTCCCCACAATGATCTATCTGTGCTCGCTCTTTTCGTATAATCAGTAATTACTTTTTCATTTTCGTATCTCATATCATCGCCTATAATTACTCCTACATAATCAAATTCTAGTCCTTGCGTTGTGTGAATACATCCAGCTTGTTTTATAGTATGTTCTCCTATTGCAAATGACTCTCCACCACTTAAATTCCAACTCATTTCGAAATTATATTGTGGTATTTTTATGTTTTTATCGTTATCATTGCTTCTGTTTTTGTCATTTGGCCACTCCCAACAATATCCTGCAACAATCCTTGATTTATTATTCTCTTTGTTTTTTTCTTCGATTGCTTCTCTTAACTCATTTGGGTCATCAAAAACTTTAAAATCATAGTCAAAGCCATCAATATCAAAATTAGCAGTGTTTCGAATTTCTAAAACATTGTCAAGCCAAGCGACATAACCATCAGAACCATTACATCTAAATTGGCTATCAAGTTCATATATTTCCACTCCCGCACCAAGTTCATTGGCATATTTTTTTATTAATTCTTCACTTCCAATATCTTTTAATGTTACTCTTTGATTTTCATCTAAGAAGAATATTGAAAATCTAGAAGCATTTATTATCTCCTTAACTTGATTCTCGCCCAAATTAGAATGATATCCAGATTTTTCAGTTAACCTATGTGCTTCATCTACAACAAGGCAATCCAACACATTGCTTTTCTCATCATAAAATTTTCCTGATCCCTGAAATAAATGCTCAATATACTTTTTAGTGAAATTTCCTTTTAATTTTGTAGAATATACCTCTCTAGGTGCTGAATTACTTGTAACATAAAAACATGTGAATCCATTTTTGTTTAGTTCTACTAATAGATTTATTGCTAAGACAGATTTTCCTGTTCCAGGTCCACCTTTTACTATAACTACATTTTTCATACTTTTATTGATTGTATCCATTGCATTTTTTAATGCATATTTATGGATAATATTTTGTGTATCAATCATATAAAATTCTTTATTTCCTTTTAACATACTACACAACGTATCTTGCAACATTTTTGAAGGTTTTATTCTACCATTTTCAATTTCATATAATACTTCCTTGTCGTCTCCAATCTCAATATATTTTTTTATGAATTCTCTTAATTTTAATACATCAGAATGGGCAAATAATGGTGCTTCTTTTATATATTCTTGATATTGTTCTTTTAATAGCGGATCATCATCTGCAAAATAATAATTATGAAGAAAAGCGCAAGGCCTTATATTAATCTTCTTATCTTCAACATTTGCATTATAATCCTTTATTAAATTAGCATATGTCATTGCCTGATAAGATGGGTGATTAACATCTCTTAATGCTCCACCAGTATATGTATTAACTTTATAAACTCCATCTACTTTGTCAACTTCTGTACACTCATCCCACTGTTTTAATTCAACTATAACAGCTTCATGAGAATCATTTTTGCTATATCCTGACATCATAAAATCAATTCTACAACCAGTAGGTGGAATATTATATTCTATTGCTACTCCCATATTATTAGGAATTTCATTATCATCTAATACGCCTCTCATATATTGCATTGAATTTTTCCACGAGTTAAATTCAGGTGCTGATGGTTTTCTATGTATACACTCAATGTATTTTTCTCTAATTTTATCTGCTATAATTCCTAAATTAACATCTTCAATAAAACTTTCCTTTATTCCTTGATATACTAACATAATAATTGCCCCCAATAATTATTACTTTTATAATTTATTATATTTTGTGCTTACTCCCTTTGCTTTTTCTACTGGATATTTTTTCTTCGTCTTATCTAGTTTCTTTAATATTATTTCTTTTGGATCTACATCTAATTTCATAGCCATTTGTATACAATATGTAAATACATCTGCTAATTCTTCACATACTTCTTCCTTATTATAATTTTCACTATTCCATTGGAAACATTCTAAAAGTTCTCCTGCTTCGATAGAAATTGATTTTGCCAAATTTTCTGGAGAGTGAAATTTGTCCCAATCTCTCTCCTCATTAAATTGTTTAATTTTTTTCATCAACTCTTCCATTTTTCACTTATTTTCCTCTCTATTTAAAATCGTATTGCAATATGCTTTTACACCAACTTTAGATATTGACATCATTGCTAACACAACTAAAGGTACTACAATAATTGCAGTTGCTCCAAGTTTTGGAGCTAAAGCTAAAGTTAACCCTGATATAATTGCATCTTTTCCTAAATTTATATAAACCTTAATTTCTTTAACTTGTTCTTCATATTCTGGTGATTCACTAAGTAGTTTACAAAGTTCTATCTTAAAATTTTTAAGTAATTGATTCTTTTCTTGCGTTCCTCCAAAATTAACATTATTTATTGGTCCATTAGCATTTATCCATAATTCAATTGCTTCATCTTCATTGTTATTTACTAATAGTTCTTGTATAATTTCTTTTTGGTATTCTTGAAGGCTTTCTAATAATTCTTGATTAGAATACTTTGGCAATTCAATCATTCTTTTCCTCCTTTATCATTTTTAAAATATATTCTGCAGATATGCAATGAGTAGTTTGATGTAATTCTCTAGGATTTATTCCTCCTAATGAAATTCCTGAATCTGGTGCAAAAGCACCTATTAACATTGCAATAATTTTATTACTTTTGGGGTCATATACTAAAGAACCTGATTGTCCGGGTCTAGTCTGAGTATTTACTACTATATATTTTGATTTTATATTGTTGCTTTCTAATAGTATCTTTGCTCCTACATCTGCCTCTTGAACAGTTAGCACCTTTCTTCCCTCAGTACAATGAGGAAATCCAATAATATAGGTCTGTTCCATTATTTTTATATTATCGATATTTCCCAATAATACTTCTGGTGCTGTAATAGATTGAATTGGTTTTAAAATTGATATATCTCTAAACGGATCACTTGCAATTATTTTTACACCAATACAATTTGCCCTTGTTACTGTTGTATCCTGATATTCATTTATGCTTCTCATACTAGGTAATATTATTGATAAATTCTCATCATTATCTCCTATAACGTGTCTAGGAACTACTATATACTTTCCTTTTTCAATCAAAAAACAAGTTCCTAACATATTAATTACACCATTTTGAGTTTTTCCTATTGCTAATACAATTTGAGAAAATATATCCATATTGATTCTCCTTTTATAATTATAATTACTCTAGTATATTTTATATCACAAAACGACATTTTTCTCAACAGATACTTCTAAATATTTACAATTAATTTCTATGAAAAAAATGATCATATATATAGCCTGCCTTTATATACTTCTCCGTCAATTCCATTTTCTTCTTTTCTAACAATTCCAAATATTTTTGTTTAAAAACATTTTTGCAAATCCACTCAACACCTTTACTGGAAATAACAACTTTGCCATCAACTAAAAATTTATATTGCTCCGAATAATGAGGCATTTTTTAATGCCTCATATTCGCCAGCGTGGTGTTTTGACACCCTTTTCGCTGTTTAGGGCAAAATGCCCTAATACCATTTTTGCTCTCCGAGGGATAATTTTTTATAAAAAATCTCTTATTTTTATTTTAAATAATTGCAAAAAAGCTCAAATTTCTAAATTAAAAACATGAACTTTTTTGCTTTACTTTTATGTATAAATATTTTATAATTATATTAGTTTTTGGATTAAGTTAGTATTTAGTTTGGTCGCTTATACTAACTTTTTTCTTTTTCATATTCATCATATTTTTTTAGTTCAATTCCATAGCAAAATTGATATAACTTTTCAATAACAGCTTCTGCTAATTCTTCATCTTCACTTTGATAAAATCTATCTAATAAGCTCTCTTTATCAAACCTAGTTGTTACTATAATTGGTAATTTATTTTCATTTCTATTTTCTATAATTGTATATAGTTTTTCTAATGCCCAACTACTAATTCTTTCCGTTCCTAAGTCATCAATTATAAGCATATCAACCTTAGAATACAATTCTATTATGTCTTTATCTTTACTAGAAAAATCTTTAAAAGTATCTTTAATTACATCCAGCAATAAAATTAGTATTCCCATTAAAACTAACATATCTTTTTCAGTTAGTTTATTTAAAATAGTTGTTGCTAAATGCGTTTTTCCAACTCCAGATTTTCCAGTAATAATAAGTCCATTTTTTTTGATTTTTATTTATACATTTTTGTGTAAAATCTTTTACAATTTCTATTTCTTTCTTATTAGTTGCTGTTATTATTAAGTTTTCAAATTGATAATCTTGTATTCGTTTACTAGTATAATTTTGTATATAAAATTGCCTAATCATTTGTTCAAAATGTTTCCTCTTCTTTTGTATTTCTTCTTTTAAATCTATTTCATTCCAATAAGCTTTTGATTTTTCACAATCGCATCTTTCATACTCTATTGAACTTATAGGTATATTTGCATATAAATAATCTAAACCTATTGGCTTCAAATCTTTTCCACAGAATTTACATTTATTGTGGAAAATTTCATCTTTAGATTTACATTTCATATTTTCTAAATCCATTTGTGTTCTCTTCTTCCTTTCTTATTTCTTATCTTCTTTATTCTTAATTCTTATTTCTTTATTCTTTTTTTCTTTCCCGTTACATAACGTTACTGTAACATCACTTTTTTCATTTTCACTTTTCTTTTTTTTTACGATATTTTTGTTGCCTTAATCTAGCTTGTTCCTTATATTTTTCATAAGTTTTAATACTTTGATATTCATTCCAGTTTTTTATTTTGTACACATTGCTATCTAAAATAATCATATCTAATTCTAAAAATTTCTTAATAATTTCTTGCATTTTTTCTTCAGACTTTCCCATAATCTTCGAAAAATATTCTATTGTCATTATTTTATTATCACTTATTAATAATTTTCCTTCTTTATTACATTCCATAGCTAAAATTAATAATTGAAGCCATACTCTAATATATGTATCTCCATCAGGCTCTTTCAGTAATATTTGAATTTTTCTATTTGCAAATAAATTTACATCGATTTTTAACCATTGTATCTTATGCATTTCCTCCTTTCCTCTCTTTCTTTAAAATTTAATTCATAGATTGTAATTCCATGTTTTTTAAATATTCATCTAGTGCTTGTACTCTAAATAAATATTTTCCACCAACTTTGCAATATGGAATTTGTTTTTTCCTTACCAGTTGATTAATTAACCAATATGAAATGCCTAAATACTCTGATGCTTCTTTCATCGTTAGTGTTGTTCTTTGAATTTGATTATTTATCATAGTACTACCTCCTCTCTTTCTTATTTAGAAGGTCCCTCTCTTCCCTTCTACTATAAACCCCAGAACAACTATTAAAAATGGAGCTATTTTTGAAAAATTTTTAAATTTTTTATTCCATTTTATTCTTTTTTCAGTGTTTTCAATGGTTACATGGTATCTTTTTTGTAATTTTTATTGCATTTTTTACTATTTTTTTGTATAATTAAGGCACTTTGTTAGCAATTTTATTTAATAAATCATATTGCAATTTATATTTTGAGGTGTTTATATGTTAAGAGAAGATAATATTCCAGTAAAAAATTGTTTCAACTTTTGGTTTAATCGAGAAAAAAGAAAAGAGTTTTATACAACTTCTATTTCTTTGTATAAAACTACTTTTAATCATAATAAAAATAATAAATTTGCAAATATACTTTTTGATAATGCTAATAATGATAAAGAAATTTATTTTTCTTCATCTACATTGTTAGAGCCTTTTGAAGAAAGTTATGGTACTTTTTTAATAAAATTCCTTAATGCAAATTTTGCATCATTTGAAAGTTCTTATCATACCTTTTTCTGTTTTTATGGATTTTCTATTTTAAGTGAATTTGATAAATCTATTCCTTTATTAAAATGTTATAAAACAGAAAATGAATTTATAAAAACTTATCAACCCATTTTCAATAGAATTAAGCCTAAATTAAAAAAATTACAATATTTAATAAGGCAATGTGTGGACTATATGTTTAATTTAAATAATAATTCAGTAGATAAAAATTATACTCCTTTAGAAAAATGTCTTTCTTATTCTATATTTAATAATTTATTTAAATATTCTACAAACATAGAAGTATATTATTACCATCAATTTGCACACGATATATACCATATAGCTTCACAATCTATAACACCTAAAATTGTTAGAGAATATCTAGAAAATGGAATAATAAGTCTAGGTGATAGCCCTGTTTTCCATACTTTATATTTATCTAATATATTGTATATTTCTCTATTTGAAATAGCTACTAATAAGAATGTAAAAATTAAAATTTGTAAAAACTGTGGGAAATATTTTATTCCACTTAAAAACACCGAAAAATATTGTGATATTGTATATTGTAAAGATGAAGTAACTTGTAAAAAGATTGGTGCTAATAACTCTTATTCTAAAAAAAGAAATACTATTGAAGGAATTAGAATTTATAGAAATAATTATCAAAGAAGATTAATGCAAGTTAAAAGATCTAACAATGAAGAAATTCGAATAACTTTTGAAAATTGGAAAAAACTTGCTAAAGAAAAAATAAAAGAATTTAATAATAATATAATTTCAGAAAAAGAATTGCTTGAATGGATGAAAAAAAATAAAAATTTATAAAGTAATATAGATTTTTTTATTTTATATATAATTTTTATAATAAAAAAAGAAATAATATAAGTATCATACATTATATTATTTCTATTCTATTATTTCAAATCCTAAATCTTTAAATTTTTCCTTATCTTCATCTGTATAATTTTTATCATTTGGTATTGCTAAAAACAATAAATACTTGGCTCGAGATATTGCTACATATGCAAATCTGTTTTCTTCTTCAATTGTTGTATTATCTATCCACTTCTTCCAATAAAAATCCGAATTTGCAGATTTAGGCGTAAGTAACAATACTGAATCTATACTCATACCCTTACAATTGTGTATAGTCTCAACAGAAATTTCATTTTTCATACCAAATTCATTCTTTAATGTATCTTTTATTTTGACGTTAGTTTTACCTTTTCTAATATTACCTAATTCAGCTTTTCTTCCTTCAAATAATTGTATTATTTCCCCATTTATTATATTTTTAATTTTTTCTTTCCACAGTTTCCATGTAATATCAAAGTATAATATCTCTTTTTTATTCATTAATATTCTCTTTACTTCAAAAATTATTTTTTTCCACTCACTAAGTTCTATACATTTGGGTCTATAATAATTACTCTTGCCTAAACATTCTTCATCTTTAAAAAATGTCATTTGAATAGATTTACCCATTGCTAAAATTGCATAATTAAACTGTGCTATATTTTCATAGTGTTTAAACCATAATAATGATTTTGCTAATTCTTCAATAGTATTTATACTAGTATTTTCTGTTATTCCATATATTTCTCTTTTTAACGAATTATTTCTTACTATTATTTTGCATCTATTCTTTTCTATATTATTATCTCTTGATATATTTATAAATTGTTTTATTACATTATTCAGATTATTTTTGTCATAAGTAATTAACTTCATAGGTTTTTTATCAATATATTTTCCATGCGCTATTATTTCTTCTGGATATTTTACTATATAATTAGATAAATTAACTATATCCTTGCAACTTCTATAATTTTCATTAAGTTTCATTTCATAAAAGCTATTACTCTTAATAAACTGTTTAATATCAGACAACTCTATAATTCGAAATTCATATATTGATTGATTTAAATCTCCTATTAAATGAATTTTAACTCCACTTTTCAGTAGCAATCGTAAAATTTCTAACTGAATATATGATAAATCCTGGCATTCATCTATAAAAATAATAGGAAATCTTTTTGATATTAAGTCCAATAATTTTTTATCTTCGTTAAGAGTATCATAAACTAAATTTTCTATATCTTCATATAAGCAAAATCCTTTTTGATAAAATTTTTTCTTTATACTGTATAAATCTTTATATCTCCATTCATCTTTTGATAACAATTCATCAAAAATTCTTTTTCCATCATGAATTTTTCCACAATATATATACTTATTATATTTCTTTGAAAAATAAAATTCATTTGCTTTTATTTTTCCCAATACATTATAACCATATTGGCTACTGAAAGAATTTAAAAATCCTGCTTCATTATCGTTATCAATAACTTTTAAACTTTTATCTTCATCAGCATTTCCTGTATAATTTATTTTTTTATATAAAAATGGATTAGCTATATATCCATGTAACCAACTTGTAAATGTTCCAATATAATGTGGATATATATTACTTATATCAATAAATTCGCTAATTCTATGTTTTATCTCATCTTCAGCTGAATTAGTAAAAGTCAAAATTGCAATACCTTTAGACTTTTCGTTCCAATCAATAATTTCTTCTGCCACTTTTATAGCCAATACTTCTGTTTTACCACTTCCTGGGCATGCATTCAAATATACATTTTTGTAACTTTCTTCTAATAAATATTCAATTTGTGATAGATTCAAATTTTTTAGATAGCATTTATCATTTTCAAATGTTCTTTTCTTTAATAGACTATTACATTCACTTGTACAATTGCAATATTTACTTTTTCTACAATATTTTTTTGTTATTTCTTTTTCCATATTATTTCTCTTTCTTTATTAAGAAATCTACTGCTTCTTTTATATAATTTGGGATTTCAAAATTATCTTCTTTAATTTTCTCTTCTAATAATTGAGCAAATAATCCCTTTCCCATCCAATTTGTATCAATTTTATCCAATATAAATTCAGCTCTTTTTTTATTATCTAATTGATTATCTCTATTTATATCAACTAGATATTTCTCTATGTCTTGTTTTATTTGACCTTCTGTACTGATATAATCATCTAATATTTCCAACATAATTTTGGCGTTTTGAGTAAATAATGCCATTTCATATTCAAAGGTTTTGGTGTTATTATAGACTCTACAATTAAGTGTCATATTTTCCACTTGTTTTTTTCTATATAATTGCGGATTTGTTGTTTTTTCTTCAGCATTAGGATCAAAATCTGTTAAAGCCACACACTTTATTGGAATAAAATCTGTTTTTATAAATTCTTCCTCATCAAATTTTTCTTTTTCTATAAATTTCTTTTGTCTATCTTCAAAATCTTTTTTAGTCTCGTTTTCTTCTTGAGTCAATACTTTGGGTGCATATCCATCATATAGCTTGAAAAAATAATTAAAAAATATCCCATTCATATTTATCACAGATATACCGGCTTCTTCTAATGAATTTACTCCGTATTTTCTTGTTTTTAAATATAGACTTGCTAGTTTTCCAATAAGTAAAGCTTCTGCTAACCCTTCTACTAATAAAACTCCTTTTGAAAATAATAATGTTGATTTTGTGGCATCCAACCATCTATCAAGAAATTTTACTTCTTTTTCATTCAACTTACAGTCAATTAAATCTGTAATCTTTATTTTCCCGTTAACATAATTAAAACATATTATATTATTTAATGAAATAGATGATGCAATTGTAGGCGAATGAGTAGTTATTATTACTTGAATGTCATTTTCTTTTACTTGTTTTTCTAAATATTTTATTAGTTTAATTTGAATTTGAGGATTTAAGTGTGCTTCTATTTCTTCAATTAATAAAATTCTTGGAGTTGAAAAATTTTGTTTTAATCCTTCAAATTCTGCTAATATAGTTGCTATATAAATTAAGTTATTATATCCCAAACTATTTTCTACTAAATCTCTATATATAATGTTTTCATCTTCAGTATTTTCAGGATAAAACATTACTTTTAAATTTTCAACAATTTTTGAATATGATTGCTCTTCAAATTGAATATTTATTTTTTCAGAGAACATATTTCCTAATGATTTATTCATACTTTCATTTATCAATTTCCTTGCCTTCCCAATATCACTATTTTTAGATAACGAGCTGTTAAATTCTTGAACGTCATTTTCTAACTCTGTAAGCCTATTATTCTTCTTACAATCTTTTCTTTCTTCTTCTGACAAATTTAAAAGCAGTCTTGCAAGTCTTGAACCTCTTGTATTTTTCAATCTTTTCTCTGCATCCCTTAAAGCTGGTAAATAAACACATTGTATATTATTTAGAATATCCCACTCAAAAGCACTATTAAATGAATTTCCTCCCCAAATATTCTTTTTATAATTATTCCTTCCATCTAGCTTATTATGTATCTCTATATTTAATAAAGCTTTAAACTCTTCGTCAAGCCACGTAATATATTCTACCTTTTTTTCGTCCGATAATTCATCAAATCTTCCACTTATTTTTATTTTATCAGCAACTTCTTTATCATCTATTGAATGATAAAAATCATTCTCTTTGATTCCTTCTCTTGAATATTCGTTTTCTTGTAGCAATAATCTTACACTGTCAATTACTGTACTTTTTCCACTTCTATTATCTCCTACTAAAAGATTTATACCTTTTTTAAATTTTATTTTTGTTCTTTCTTTAATTCCTCTATATCCCTCAATTTCTAATTCAGATAAATACATTTACTCCTCCTATTGTTCTTTATTTCATTTCTACAATATCATCTAAAGTACAATTTAAAACTTTACAAATTTTAACTAATGTCTCCATTTTTACCATTTCATTTTTACCCATTTTAGCCATCTCATTTGTTGTTATTCCTGCTTTTTCAGATAATTGTGTTTTATTAATTTTCTTATCAATCATTAATTTCCAAAGTCTATCATAATTTACTTGCATAAATTATTCCTCCACATTTTTTATTTCAAAGTCATTCTATCATTTTAGTTTTATTTATTCAATATAATTTTGAATATTTCAAGAAATAATTTAAAGGCACTCCTCCAAGTGCCCTATTTTACAACTTTTTTACCTTATTTTTCTTTTGAACTTTTTCTTGTTGTTCATTTTTCTGTAAAGCTTTCATCTCTTCACTCATCTTCTTAGACCTAATCTCAATATCATTACACAAACCAATTTTATATCTAACATCAGCTATCTTATATCTAATACTTTCAATTTCTTTACTAATATCATCCTTATTTTCAATTTTAAGTTCATGTTGTCTTTTATAATTTTTCAATAGAATATTCATCTCCAAAGGCTCTTTGAAGTCTTACATATTTCTTTGCAGGATATTTTCTAATACTAATTTTTTCTGCTCTAATTTTATACTCATATCCCATCTTTTTTATATTATTATAAAAATCATTTACTGACCACGAATTACTTATTGCATAATCAATATCTTCTTTTATAAATTGATAATAACCATCTTTACTTACATAGTCATTATAATAATATTTAAAATCAATTTTTCCTTTTTTACACTCTTTTGGATTCAATACACTTAATCCATATTCTTCGCATAATCCATCTGAAATTTCTCTAAAAATCCAGTATTTTTTCTATTGCTATAATACTTTTTTCCATCTACAAATGAAACAGAATTTACTACAAAATGGTTGTGAATATTATCTGTATTTAGATGTGTTGTTACTACAACTTGAAATCTATCTCCCCACATTTCTTCAGCAAGTTTTACACCAATTTCATGAGTAATTTTGGGTGTAACTTCTCCTTCTGCAAATGATTGTACTGCATGAAATGCTACTGATTTATTTCGTGGTGTTCTTTTATATTTATTAAACTTCTTTTTAACCTAAATCATTTCTTTTGTTGCTGTTTCTGAATTACAATTCACACCTGAAACAAAGAATTGTTTTTCTGTTTTATCTTTATTAGTTGCATATTACATAATCTCTTGCATTACACTTTTACATCCTCTATATTTTTCTGTATTTTCATTTTTAGTTTTTGCACTATCAGTTGCATAATTTACTACATGATCTAATCTATAATCTACTTTCCATATTTTTGTTGTTGCCATTTGTTTTCTCCTCTCTAAAAAAGGGGCTTGGGGATTTTCCCCATTTTGAATTGGCGTCCGTACAAATTCATTGCTTGTTAGGACAACAATATGCTCTTTTTTAGTACTAAAATTATTTCTTATTTCTATCAAATGCACACTATATTTTGAAAAATACTTGGACTTTTCAAAAGCTAAATCTTTTGTATCCGCCACCATTAGGCTATTCTTTTCTGCAATCCATTGTTCTTTCCTTTAAAATTCTGTAAAAATATTTCATCATTCCATCCTTCAATTCTTTATTAATATTATTTAACATATAATCTACTACTTTAAAATGATTTGATGTTTCAACTATATCATCAACACTCGCAACAGTTTCAATTTCAAATAAAATGTTATTTGTCTTGTAAATATATCTTGTTTGGCTCACTGTTACTTTATTTCTTTCAATATAATTTGTGTATTGTGATATAAATTCAACTTAACATCATTTCTTTTTGTTCTCTTAATATTTCTAACACATTAATTTTAGTAATATCAAATTTTCATTCATTTTTTATTAATCTATCTACTGTTATATTAAATGTTTCCGCTAATTTTTTTAATTCAATATTAGATTCAATCATTTCCAATTAATATTTAGATATTTTCCTGGCTCAACTTATAATATTTCAGCAATATCTTTTTAAGTCATTTTATTTAATTCTCTATATTCTTTTATTCCAATACTCATAATATCACTCCTCTTTTATCTTCATATATCTCCTATAGATAAAATATTTCTCACTTCAAAAAGCAAAATTATTTTTTCCATCCCTTTCCAGTTTATATCAATACAATTTTCTCGCTTTCTCATCTCCCTTGACATATTTTACATAATATGGTATACTAATAAATGCTCGAGGTAAAAACCTTGAAAAAAATTTAATAAGGAGTTGCAAACTATGTATCAGATTAGTTACAACATGAGCCGGAAAGAACGCTACAAACAGCTGACTTCCGAAATCACCGATGCAAAGAACGCTCTTTTGGCAGCTGGCACTGAAAAGGACGTTTACAAAGCCTTAAAGGATTTGACCGTCCTCTTCAAAATGTATGATAACTACGATCTGTTCCCAGACATCATTGAATGGGTTCAAGAAACCAAGAAGATCATCAATGCTGTTCAGATGCGTGATAAGACTCGTTCTGAGCTGGTTAGCCTGCTTGACGAACTGCTTGCAAAAGCCAACGGTATCGTTGATGAGGAAAACCAGAAAGAGCTTAGCAACAAGCTCAAGGCACTCTTCAACCAGCTGGCTGAGCACTCCGATGAAATCGCCAAGCTCATTGATCTCAGCGAAATCTTTGACTAACTAAGTCAAAAGGCAAGGGAGCAAATGTAAATTTGCTCCCTTGTTTTTATTTTTTCATTTCATACTCCTTTAATACTTCACCATCAACATCTTTCAATACAATCTTATTATCAACAAGCACAATATAGCTATGAGCAGAATTACATTTTGGAAGAGAAATTGAACCAGGATTTGCAAAAACCAAACCCTCTTTCTCTTGAATAAAACCTTGATGAATATGTCCATAAATCATAACATCAAAATCATCATAAGGAATATTCTCAATATTATACTTATGACCATGAGTAAAATAAAACTTCTTTCCATTAATCTCCATCAAAATATGGTCATTAAACTTAAAATCTGAAATCATTTCATCAACTTCTGCATCACAATTCCCTCTAACAACCAACAATTTATCTTTTAAAGAATTCAAAATTTCTGCCACTTTCATTGGCTTATATTCTTGACTCAACTCATTTCTAGGTCCATGATAATATAAATCACCTAATAATATTATTTTGTCAGGATTTTCTCTTTCATTAATCTTTTTTATTTTTTCTGCATAATATCCAGAACCATGTATATCTGATATAACAACTGCTTTCATATTCTCTACTTCCTTTCCAAAATAATATATCACATTTTTATAAATTAATCCATATTTCACTTGACTTTATTTCTATTAGCTTATAAAATATTTTCAAATAATTTAATATCATAATTAATAAAAAAAGGAGGTTACATATGGATAAATATACTGAAATCAGACCTATTGCATTAGGTTTAGCAATAAAAAATAATAAACTACTTGTAGAAGAAAAATTTGATAAAGTAAAAAATCAAACTTTTTATAGATGTTTAGGTGGTGGTATTGAGTTTCTTGAAAAAAGTTCTGATGCTTTAAAGAGAGAATTTAAAGAAGAAATTAATACAGATATTGTTGTAAAAGATTTTCTTGGTATTTCTGAAAATATCTTTACTTTTAATGGTAAAAATGCTCATGAATTAATTTTATTTTATTCAATTGATATTGCAGATAGTGATTACAAAGATGAATATAATATTATAGATAGAGGTGGAGAATTTTCTGCCAAATGGATTGATATTGATGATTTTAAAAATAAATCAAAAATATTATATCCTGAAGAAGTCTTTAAATATCTTTAAAAAGATAAGACTTTATTATATATTAAAATAAGACGGTATAAATGAACTATTCATTTATATTCGTCTCATTTTTTATTTTAATCAATATAATTTTTCAAGACATCATAGACTTTTTGAGTTGGAAGTCCAACAATACTAGTATAATTTCCATCAATTTTGTCAACAAATACACAAAATTCATTTTGAATACCATATGCTCCTGCTTTATCCATTGCTTTTCCTGAATCAACCCATTTTTCTATTTCTTGTTCTGACATTTCTTTTAAGAATACTTTTACTTCATCAAATGTTTTGTATTCTTTGTATACACCATCTTTTTCAATTAAAATGCTTAATCCTGTGATTACACTATGTGTTCTATCTCCTTCTAAAAGTTCTTTTATCATTTGAATTGCATTTTCTCTACTTTTTGGTTTCCCATATATCTTACCTTTTTTGGTTACAATTGTGTCTGAACCAATTACTATTCTGTCTCCTGATGTTTTTTCGAAAACATCTTTTGCTTTTATATATGCTAGTCTTTCAGTTTGTTGTTCTGGAGTTAGTCCTTCTTTTAAACTTTCATCTACACCACTTACTATGATTTCGAATTTTGGTGTTATTAAACTTAATAGTTCTTTTCTTCTTGGAGAACCTGAGGCTAATATTGTTTTCATTGTTTATATCCTTTTCTTACTTTTTTTGTTTCAATTATAGCATATTCATTAGTTTATAGCAACTCCATTTACATATAATTTATATCCATTAAAATCAATATTACTATATGTTGTGTCATCATCTTCTAATGATGTAATGTAAGAATCTCCTGTTAATTTTATTTTTGATGTTGCGTTTCCATTTGATGTTGTTGATGAATATTCTCCACTTTCTTTAGCAAGCTTTATTGTAAATCCTCTTGCAATACATACTATAATTATAATTATAATTGTTATTATAATTATATTTTTTACTTTTCTACTCATATTTTTATCCTCCTAATATTATTTGAAAGTCTTATTTCTTACTTTCTAAATGTATTTTAGTTTTAAAAGATTAAATAAATATTAAATATAAAAATTTTTTTATAAAATTATTTTCATTTTTAATCATTGTGTTATAATAAATTTGTTCAAAGGAGTGATATAAATGATTCGTTTGTTTTTTATAAAAAATAAATTTAAAAATCAAAAATTAGTTAATAATGATAAAAAAATTCTTGAAAAATATACAAATATAGCTCAAAAATCAAAAGATGAAATACTTAATGAATTTAATTCTCATATTGAAAAAGGTCTATCTTCAAAAATAATTGAAGAAAAACATAAAAATGATGAAAAAAATATTGTAGTAAAAGAGGAAAAACATTCATGGTTTTACTTTTTTATAAATTCATTTAAAGATAAATTTATTTTTATTCTTATAGTTTTAGCAATTATAAATAAATTTGTTGGTGATGATACTCTTGGAACTATAATTATTTTAGCTATTGGTTTTGCAAGTGCTTTGATAAGATTTTTTCAAGACTATTCTACTTATAAGTTTAATCAGTCTTTAAAGAGTAAACTTTTTTCTACTGCAACTGTTATAAGAAATGGTAAAGAAAAAAATATAAAAACAGAAGATATTGTATTAGGTGATATTGTTCATTTAAATGCTGGCTCAATAATTCCTGCAGATGTTATGATTTTAGAGAGTAAGGATTTATTTTTAAATCAATCTGTTTTTACTGGTGAAAGTGCTCCTATTGAGAAAAAGGATTCTTACATACCATCAAATGAAATTTTTTCACTATCTAATATTTGCTTGATGGGGACAAGTGTTATAAGTGGTAAAGCTACTGGTATTGTTATCAGCACAGGATTTTCAACATATTTAGGAAATATGGGTAAACAAATTGATAATAAAAAAGAAATTACAAATTTTGAAAAAGGTATGAATAATATAACAAAACTTCTTATTAAATATATGCTTGTTGTTTCTATTGCAGTATTTATTATATATGCACTTATTCGTAAAGATGTATTAGAGGCAATTCTATTTGCATTATCTGTTGCTGTTGGAATCACTCCAACAATGCTTCCTATGATTGTTAATGTTAATTTAACTAAAGGTACTAAAACATTGGCTAAAAAGAAAACTCTTGTAAAAAACATACAATCAATCCAAAATTTAGGTGCAATTGATGTATTGTGTACAGATAAAACAGGAACTTTAACATTAGACAAGATTGTCTTACAAAAATATATTAATGTTGAAGGTAAAGAAGATTTATCAATTCTTGAATATGCTTATTTAAATAGTTATTATGGGACCGGAATGAAAAACTTAGTTGATAAAGCTGTTATTACATATGGAAATGAGCATAATATTAAAGAAAAAATTGTTGATTATGAAAAAGTTGATGAAATTCCATTTGATTATACAAGAAAAATAATGAGTGTTGTTGTAAAACATGATGATCATTATAGAATTATTACAAAAGGTGCTTTGGAAGAAATATTAAAAAGATGTACTACTGTAAAAATAAATGGTGAACACAAAGACTTAACTCAAAATATGATTGCAAATATAAATAGTAATGCAAAAGATTTAGCTTTACAGGGAATGCAAGTTATTGCATTAGCTTCAAAAAGAGAATATTCTGGTAAAGATATATTTAATTCTTCTGATGAATCTGAAATGGTATTTATCGGGTTTGTTGCATTTCTTGATCCACCAAAAAAAGATGTAAAAACTACAATTAAAAATTTAAAAGAATATGGTGTTACAACAAAAATATTAACTGGTGATAATCAATATGCTACCGAAAATGTTTCAAGATTAGTTGGAATTCCAAATGATAAAATTTTAACTGGTTCTGATATTGATAAAATGTCTGATGATGAACTTTCAAAACAAGTTGAAGATGTTGATATATTTGCAAGAATGAATCCTTTACAAAAAGAAAGAATTATTACTATATTAAAGAAGAATGGTCATGTTGTTGGATATATGGGAGATGGTGTAAATGATGCTCCATCACTTCATAATGCTGATGTTGGTATTTGTGTAAATACTGCAACAGATATTGCAAAAGAAGCTAGTGATATAATCTTATTAGAGAAAAATTTAAAAGTTGTTTTTAATGGTGTTGTTGAAGGAAGAAAAGTATATGGGAATATTATAAAATATATGAAAATGGCTTTAAGTTCGGATTTTGGTGATGTTTTTAGTATTTTTATTGCAAGTATATTCTTACCATTTTTACCATTGCTACCTATTCAAATGCTTTTACAGGATTTTTTATATGATTTTTCTCAAATAGCTATTCCTTATGATAATGTTGATAAAGAATTTTTATTAAAGCCTAGAAAATGGAATACAAAAGGATTAGGAACTTTTATGAATGTTATGGGACCTATTAGTTCAATTATTGATGTTTTAGCATTCTTGGCATTCTGGTTTATTTTAGGATATAACAATATTGCTAGTGAATCATATTTTCAAACAGCTTGGTTTGTTGAATGTCTAATTAGTGAAACTTTAATAATACATTTTGTGCGTACATCAAAAATTCCTTTTGTACAATCAAGAGCAAATCCTATCTTAACTGCTCTTACTATGGTTACAATAATTGGTACTATAATTACTCCAATATTATTCCATAATATTTCATCATTCCATTTTGAAATATTACCACCTTTGTATTACTTAATTGTTATTGGATTGACTGCTTTGTATGTTGTTCTTGTTCAAATTGTTAAAAAAATTTATATTAAGAAAGTTGGAGAATGGTTATAAAAACAAAAAACAAGGAATATTAAATCATTCCTTGTTTTTTTTGAAACTTTTTAACCAATTTTTTATTTAATTTTTCCACTTTTATTTTCCTTTTAACATTCTAATTTATAACCTAAGCCTCTAACTACCTTTATTTGCACATTTGAACCTGCATCAAATCCTGTTAATTTGTCTTCTAACATTGATTTTGCTGTAAGCATAATTACTTTTGATTCTATTTTTTGTTTTCTAATTTCCTGCAAAATTTTAAATCCTTCAATTCCAGTAAGCATTACATCTAAGATTATTAAATCATAAATATTTGTTAATGCATTATCTAGCCCTTCTTCTCCATCTCCATAAACATCAACAATATATTGCTCATTTCTTAATCTACTTGCTATTACATCAGCAATCTTAAATTCATCTTCAACTATTAATATTCTCATATAAATCACCTTATATATATTACTTTTTATTCATTAAATGAATATTAAATTTATACAAAAATTTTAGATATTTTTTCAAATTGAATTTTCTATATCTCTTGATTTTTGCAAACTTTGAGGATATAATTTGTAAAGGTAAATTTAGAAAGGACAAGACTATGGATAAAATTATAAATAAAATAGCAGAAGAATTAAATGTAAAAAATACACAAGTGGAAAATGCTGTAAAATTAATTGATGAAGGAAATACAATTCCATTTATCGCACGTTACAGAAAAGAAGCTACAGGTGGGTTGAGTGATGAAATTTTAAGAGACTTAGGAGAAAGACTTACATATCTTAGAAACTTAGAAACAAGAAAAGGTGAAATTATAAAATCAATTAATGAACAAGGAAAATTGACTGATGAGTTAACTATTGCAATTGCATCAGCTGAAACACTTGCAGAAGTTGAAGATTTATACAGACCATTTAAACAAAAGAAAAAGACAAGAGCTACTGTTGCAAAAGCTAAAGGATTAGAACCATTAGCAGATATTATTATTGCACAAGAAGAGAAAAAAGATATTAATGAAATTGCTCAAGAATTTGTAAATATTGATAATTTATCTGATGAAGATAAAAATAATAAAGATAAAGTTGTTGCAACAGCTGAAGATGCAATTCAAGGTGCTTTAGATATTATCGCTGAAAATATTTCTGATAACGCAAAATATAGAAAATATATCAAAAAAATATGTTATCGTGAAGGTACTATTGTAACAAAAGCTGCAAAACCTGATGAAAAATCTAATTATGAAATGTATTACGAATTTGCCGAATTAGTACATAAACTTCCAAGTCATAGAATTTTAGCTATTAATAGAGGTGAAGCTGAAGATTTCCTAAAAGTATCTATTGAAAAACCTACAGATAAAATTTTATATTATATTCAAAAAGATATAATAAAAGGAAAAACTCAATTTACAGAAATGCTTACAAATACAATTGAAGATGCTTTTACAAGATTAATTGAACCATCTATTGATAGAGAAATTCGTTCAGATTTAACTGAAAAAGCTGAAGAAAAAGCAATTAAAGTATTTGGTCAAAATGCTAAACAATTATTATTAGGTGCTCCTATAAAAGGTAAAACTGTTATGGGATTTGACCCTGCTTATAGAACTGGTTGTAAAATAGCTGTAATTGATGAAACAGGAAAAGTTTTAGATATAGCTACAGTATATCCTACAGCACCACAAAATGATGTTGAAGGTGCAAAGAAAACTTTATTAGATTTAATAAATAAAGACCATGTTGATATGATTGCAATTGGAAATGGTACTGCATCTCGTGAATCTGAAATGTTTGTTTCAGATATGATTAAAGAAGTAAAACATGATATTTGTTATGTAATTGTTAGTGAAGCTGGTGCATCTGTATATTCTGCCTCAAAACTTGCAACAGAAGAATATCCTGATATAAATGTATCAATAAGAGGTGCTATTTCAATAGCTCGTAGATTACAAGATCCTCTTGCTGAATTAGTAAAAATTGACCCAAAAGCAATTGGTGTTGGTTAATATCAACATGATGTAAATCAAAAGAAATTATCAGAAAGCTTAACAGGTGTTGTAGAAGATAGTGTAAACAAAGTTGGTGTTGATGTAAATACTGCAACTCCTTCTCTACTTTCATATGTTTCTGGTATTAATAATACAATTGCAAAAAATATTGTAAAATATAGAGATGAAAATGGTAAATTAAAAGAAAGAAAAGAATTATTAAAAGTTCCAAAGCTTGGAAAAGTTGCTTATGAACAATGTGCCGGATTTATTAGAATTCCTGATGGAAAAAATCCATTAGAAAATACAGCTGTTCACCCAGAAAGTTATGAACAAACTGAAAAATTATTAGAGTTATTAGGATTTAAAATTGAAGATTTAAAAAATAAAGAAAATTTGAATTCTTTAAGAGAAAAATTAAAATCAGTAAATATTGAGGAAACTGCAAAAACACTTGATATTGGTGAAATGACATTAGCTGATATAATATCAGAATTATCAAAGCCTGGTCGTGACCCAAGAGAAGATATGCCAAAACCTGTTCTTCGTAGTGATGTTTTAAAATTTGAAGATTTAACTGAAGGAATGGTACTTACAGGTACTGTTCGTAATGTTATTGATTTTGGTGCATTTGTTGATATTGGTGTAAAATATGATGGACTTGTTCATATTTCTGAAATGAGTGATTCATATGTTAAATCACCTTCTGAAATTGTTTCTGTTGGAGATATTGTAAAAGTTAAAGTTATAAAAATTGATCAAGAACGTAAAAAAGTTGGTCTTTCTATGAAAATATCATAGTTTGCTCACAAAATGTAAAGTAAAAAACAGGGCTTAGAAAAATCTAAATCCTGTTTTTATTTTATTCACTAACATATTTATTTTGTATTTCTTGTATTTTTTCATAATTATTATTCAAAATCTCAAGAAAGGCTTCTGCTACTTGAGGATCAAATTGTGTCCCTTCACATCTTTTTATTTCATCTTTTACATGTTCAATATCAATTGGACCTCTATAACTTCTTCTACTTGTCATAGCATCAAATGTATCTGCAACAGCTGCAATTCTTGCTAAATATGGTATTTCTTCACCTTTTAACATTCCAGGATATCCTGTTCCATCATATTTTTCATGATGATGTTTTACTATTGGAATAATATCTTTAAAAATATCTGCAGAACCTAATATATGTGCCCCTATTGCTGGATGATTTTTTATTTGTGAATATTCATCATCTGAAAGTTTGCTTGGCTTTAATAATATACTATCAGGAATTCCGATTTTTCCAATATCATGAAATAATCCACCTATTCTCAAAGTTTTTATTTGATCTTCTGTTAATCCTAATTTTTGGCCAATTAAAACTGAATATTCTGAAACTCTATCTGAATGACCTCTTGTATATGTATCTTTTGCTTCTACAGCAAATCTTAAAGTTTCAACCATTTCTAAATAAGCTTTTTCAAGTTTATCATTTGATTCTGAAAGTTTATCATTTATTCTTTTTATTTCTTCCATTTGTTTAACAGATTTTATACCAGATTCAACCAATAATTGTAATTGATCAAATTTATCGCTTTTTTCACAATATCCTTGAATATCAAGTCTTTTAATAGTCTCTAATGGTGGAGCCATATCTTTATGACCTGTTAATAATAATATGTATAATTCTTTGTTAAATTTTCTTATTTCTTCTACAACTTCATCACCATGTAAAGGTGTCATCATAAAATCTAATAACATTAAATCAAAATGTTCTTTTTTTACTAATTCAATTGCCTCTACTGGGTCTTGTGCACCATAAAATTCATATTCAGAATTATCAAAAAGCACTGTTAAAGAATCAAGTATTCCTTCTTCATCATCTACTCCGATTATTCTATATCTTCTTTCACCACTCATTTGATTTTGTAATGCTTTTCTCATTTGCCCTGTTCTCCTTTTTGTATAAAATTTTATCACTCATCCTGAGATATATAGTCTTTTTAACTATACATTATATTATTTATTTATAGGAATCAAAATATTAAATGTTGTTCCTTTTCCATCTTCTGTTTTATATGTAATGTCTCCTCCAAAATGTGCTTTTATGTTTGAATATGACATATATAATCCAAGTCCTGTACCGTTTTTTCCTTTTGTTGTAACCATTTCTTTAAATAGTCTATCTTGTACTTCTTTTGGAAGTCCTCCTGCAAAATCTGTTACTGAAAATATGACATTTCCAGAATCTTTACTAATTTCTAATTGAATATTTTGATCATGTTTTCCATCATAGGCTTGTATTGCATTTGAAATCATGTTATTAACAACTTGTACAAGAACATTTACATTTCCATGAATTATTTGATTTTCATCTATTTTCATCAATACATTTAAATAAATATATGCATTCTTTAATTCATGTTTCATTAATATATTTACTCTTTTTATTAATTCCATTACAGTAAATTCTTCCGTATCATTTTCTGATAAAGATGCTACAGCTTGACCTTTTACTGTTGTAATAATATCTGACATATATTCAAGATGTGCTCTTATTTTTGGTATCCATTCTTCCATATCTCTTGCAATATCATGATGGTCTTGTGAATTTACAAGTGGGTCATCTATTGATTCATCATATTCTTTTATTAAATTTTCTAATCCTTGTGTTGCACCAGCTATAGACATAATAGGTGTTTTTAAGTTATGTGCTATTCCTCCTATTAATTGTCCTAGCCCTGCTAAACGTTCTCTTTCCATTAATATATCTTGATTATTTTTTATTGTCTCCATATCTTCTTTATGTTGTGTTATATCTTTTAATAAAAATAATGTTCCTAATGAATTATTGTCTGAATTTATAGGTGTTATTTCTATTCTAAAATATTTTCTTATTTTTACAAATTGCTGTTCAAATGATACTGTTGTTTCTGTATCATTAGCTCTTTTTATCGATTGATCAATTTTAGAAATTGCTTGGCTTGATATATCTTTTTGTTGTAAAAATTTTATAAAATTTTTACTTCTTATATCTTCTGGACTTAGTTTAAATATATCTAAAAATGTTTTATTAAAATCTGTAATTGCATTATTTTCATCCAAAACTACATATCCATCAGATATTCTATCAACTATTTTTTGTAAAGCTATTGGCGTAATCTTTAAAAAGTTAAATTTCATTATGGCAAATGTATAGAAAATTACAGCTATTGAAAAACTTATTGGAGTTAAACAAACATTCATATTATATATTTTTAATGTTCCTAATACATTAACAACTATTGGAAACATTGTTCCTATAATTATTAACATTGTTTGTTTTGAAAAGGCTCCAGAATTTTTTAACGTTCCATATATCATTAGTCCTATACTAACAAATAATAATCCATATGTATATATTGTATGAATATAAAAATATGGTCCATATACCATTTCATTTAAATTTGTTGAATATACTTTATAAAATAAATGATGATATTTATTAGTATATAATACCGCTAATGTAAGTAACGGTATTATAAATAATAATAAATATTTTTTCTTAAACCTAATTTTTGTGTTTTTAAATATTATTGCTACAAAAAACAATGCAACCGGTAAAAAACATGTTCCTATATATATAAAGTTTTCAAAAATAATTGGTTCAACATTTCCAAATGTTGTGAAAACTAATTGCAAGATTACACCTATACTTATTATTAAAACTGTTCCTAAAACAGATGCAAATGCATGTTGTAATTGAGATAATGGTTTCCTTTTTATAATAGTATACATTAATACTAATATAGAAAGTGTAGATATAATAAGTAATATAAATTCTGTATTAATTAATTTCATTTGTTTTTTCTCCTTTAGTATTCTATAAATCCTATTCCTTTAAAGTAATTCATATATTTTAATATGTATTCTCTATCTATATTTTTCCAAGAAAAACCTATTTTTTCTAAATATTTTTCTGAAAAATCATATGAGACTCTTATGTTTGATGTATATATTAATCTCTTTTTTGAATCTATGTCATGTATTATACCAGATAAAATTTCTTTTTTAAAGTTATCATTTAAAATTTCTTTTAATTTTCTTGACATTGTTTCATCATCTACAGCTTCAATATTTATTCCCAATTCTTTCATTGTATTTACCAATAATTTTATTGGTAACAATTTAGAATTATAAATATGTAGAACATTACAATTACTATCATATTCTAATATTTTTATAACTGCTTCTGCACATAAATCAACTGGTCCAAGTTCAATAGCATGATCTAACAAATATTGGGGAAACATTCCAAGTTCAATAAAAGATTTTAGTCTTTTTGCAAAAGCATTTTCTTCAACATTTTGTTGGAAAACGCCATCACTATATCTATTAGTAATATTTCCCATCCTTAATATTTGTGCATTTAATCCACTTTTTATAGCTTTTAATACTATTTTTTCCGCTTCAAACTTAGTTATAGTATATATTCCTGATATATTTTGTCCTATATATAAATCACTTTCTTTAAAGATTTTCTTACTATTTATATTTTCTGTTGTTTCTTCTACTGTTTCTTCTTTTTCTCCATTTCCTGATACACTAATAGTTGAAATATGTATTAATCTTTTATTTTCTTTTTTACAAAATTCAACTACATTTTCTGTTCCTTTTACATTTATATCATTAAATAATTTTGAAATTCCAAAATGTTTTACTAGTGCTCCTGCATTTATTACTGTTGTTATATTATTTTTTAGCATTTTATAATCTTTTGAATTAATTGCTAAATTTTCTTCAACTATATCCCCTTCGACAACTTGAATTCTATCTTTATTTTTTTCATAATAATCATTTCCAAAATAAAATGCAATTTTTTGTTGAAGTCTAATTAATGGTTCTTCATTATTTTTTCTCCTTACTAAACAATAGATTTTTCCATTTTCATATTTCAAATATTCATATAATATATGTATTCCTAAATATCCAGTTCCTCCGATAAGTAATACATCTTTTACATTATATTTTTGAATCTTTTTTAAATTTTCTAAATTATTTCTTTTTAATATTTTATTTATTTCTGAATAATCATATTTTTGGATATTATTATTCTTATTATATCTTTTTTGATGCTAATTCTTTAATTGTAGGATATTTGAATATATCTGCATACTCAAAATTGAAGTTATATTTTAGTGCTTCTATTTGCATTTTTATTGCAGAAATTGAATCTCCTCCTATATCAAAGAAATTATCATTTAAATTGATTTTATCTAAATGTAGTATATTTTTCCAGATTTGTAGTAATTTCAATTCATCATTATCATGTTTATCTGGTTCTTCTTCTTTAAAATTCTCTTCCTCAATATTAGGCATAGGTAATGCTTTTCTATCTATTTTTCTATTAATTGTATATGGCATTTTTTCAAGATGTACTATATAACTTGGAACCATATATTGTGGTAAATATTTTTTTAAGTAACTTTTTATTTCTAATTCACTAATATTACTTGTACCATCTGTAACATAATATCCACATAATGAGTCTTTATCATTTATCGTTATTTTATTAACTATTGCTGCAGATACACCAGGATATTGTTCCATTTTATTTTCAATTTCTCCAAGTTCTATTCTTAATCCTCTTAATTTTATTTGATGATCAATTCTTCCCAAACATTGAATCTTTCCTTCAAATGTCCATCTTCCTATATCACCAGATTTATACATTCTTCCTTTTCCAAATTTATTTTGAAGAAATTTTTGATTTGTAAGTTCTTCTTTTCCTAAATATCCAACTCCAACCTGTATTCCAGATATATATATTTCACCAACTACACCAATTGGAACTCTATTCAAATTTTTATCTAATATATGTATTTGTGTATTCATTATTGGTGGGCCTGTTGTAATTTCTGGTTCTCCATTCAAATTTTGTACATTTGATAATACTGTTATTTCACTTGGTCCATATATATTAAATACTGTTATATCATCTGCTAAAGCTTTCAAATCTTTTACAAATTTTTCAGGCAATGGCTCTCCACCAAATACCATATTTTTTACTAATCTTAATGGTGAATTTTCACTTCTATTATCATATACTATTTTCATTAAACTTGGTGTAACTGTCATTACATCTGTATTATACTTTTCCATTAATTTTTCTAATAATTTTGGATTTCTATGTTCAGCATTATTTGCCATTACAATTCTTTGACCATGTGTTAATGAAACTATTATTTCATAAACAAATATATCAAAAGGTGTTGAAGTTACTGATAGCAATGTATGTACTTTTCCGTCATGTAAATAATCTAATGCTTTTGTCATTGCTTTTGCCATATTAGTTAAACCCACTTGATTTAACATTACTCCTTTGGGAACTCCTGTTGAACCTGATGTGTATATGATATATGATAAATCTTCCATTTTAATATTAACTTTAGGTCTATCTTTATTTTCTTGATAAATATTATTGTCTAAATCAATTTCAATACAATTTGGTATTTCTTTTACTCTATCTTTTAATTCTTTTTGCGTTAATACATATTGTGACCTACTACTCTCTATATAATATTTTGTCCTATCTACAGGATATGTAGGATCAACATTTAAGAATGCACCACCAGCTTTCAGTACTGCATACATTGCTACAATAGTTTCCAATGACCTATTTGTCATAATACATACTATGTCATTACTCTTTACACCAATTTTAATTAAATAATTTGCTAAAGAATTTGCCTTATCATCAAGTTGTTTATATGTTAAAACTTTATCTTCACATATAACAGCAATATTATTTGGATTTTCATCAACTTGTTTTTCAATAAGATATGCTGTTGTATCATTATTTATTTCTCCATATGTTGCGTTAAATTTTTCAAGAAGTTTATTTTCTTTTGGAGTTATTATATCTATATCCTTTATTTTTGCGTCAACATTTTCTATAATATCTGTTAACATATATAAATAATGTTCAAATAAATTTTCAATTGTCTCTTTTTTAAATAATTTTGTACAATATTCAACATTTATTGTATGCATTTTAGGTTTTACTTCTATTGATAAATTAAATTTTGAAATATTATTATCTAATTCTAAAACATTTACACTTTTTCCACTTAATTGTACTGTATTTTCTTCTTTGTTTTGATATGTAAACATTACATCAAACATAGGATTTCTTGAATTATCAACTTTTATATTTAATTTTTTTATTAACATATCAAATGGATATGGTTGATTCGATATATCACTTAATATTTGTTCTTTCATCTTTTCAAAAAATTCATTAATTGTTTCATCTTCATTTAATTTACTTCTTATTACAATATTATTTACTAATACTCCCATCATTCTTTTAGTTTCTTTTTGGTTTCTATTAGCAACTGGACTACCTAAAATAATCTCATCTTGTCCAGTATATCTATGCAATAATATTAAAAATGTTGAAACAAATAGCATATATGAAGACATTCCTATTTTCTTTGCATATTTTTCTATTTTTCTAAATATTTTCTCATCAATAACATTTGTTATAGTGTTTCCTTCATAGCTTCTAATTGCTGACACTTTATAATCATAAGGTAAATTTAATGGTGGAAATTCACAATCTTCAAATTTATTTACCCAATATCTTTCATGTTCTAAAATTTCATTACTTTTATTATAATTATTTTCCCACATAGTATAATCTCTATATTGTATTGGCAAACGTTTTAAATCAGCACCATTATATAATCTATTAAATTCTATTATTAAATTGTTTAACGACATTCCATCCATTATAATATGATGTGAATCAACTAATAACATTGTTTTTTTATTATCAATATAATGTACTTCTACTCTTATCAAAACTTCATTTTCTAATTTAAATGGCTTTGAAAAGTTTTTTATAATTGAATCAATTTCTTTTTCTTGGTTAAAATATACTGGTATATTAAAGTTTATTTCTTTACATACTTTTTGAACAATTTCATCATTTTGTTGAATTAATATTGTTCTTAATATTTCATGTCTTTTAATTATTTTGTAAAATACTTCTTTTATTTTTTCAATATCTAAAACTTCATCAACAGTAATTCCACCAGGCATATTATAAACAATATTATCTTCACCAATCATTTTACAATTATAATATATTCTCTTTTGAGCAGATGATAATGGATAATAATCTTGTTCTTTGATTCTTTCTATCTTTATTTTTGATATATCTTTTGTTTGATTTTCTGCTATATAGTCTGACATATCTTTTATTGTATAATTTGACAATATATCTTTTATATTTAATTGTACATTAAATTTTGATAAAACCTTTGTTGTTAATGTAATTGCTGTTAAAGAATCTCCTCCAAGTTCTAACAAAGTATTATTAATTCCAACTTTATCAACTTGTAACATTTTTTCTATTATTTTTATTAATTCTTTATCAATTTCATTTCTAGGTTTTACAATTTCAAGTTCATTCTCATCAATAACAGGATCTGGCAAAGCTTTTCTATCAACTTTTCCATTTGGTGTATGTGGTAATTGTTCCATTTTTACAAAATATTGTGGAACCATATATTCTGGCAATTTTGAATATAAAACTGTTTTCAAAACTGTTTTAGATACATGACCTCTTTCCACATAATATGCACATAATGCGTCTTTTTCTTTTACAACTTTTTTTACAACAACACAATCATGAATATTATAAACAGATTGCATTCTTTTTTCAATTTCTTGTAGTTCTATTCTTAATCCTCTTATTTTTACTTGATTGTCGATTCTTCCATAACAAGTAATTTCCCCTTTATCATCAAAAGCACCTAAATCTCCTACTTTATACATAACTTTTCCATCTATAAATGGATTTATTATAAAGCTCTCATTTGTTTGTTGCTCTTTATTCATATATCCTTTTCCAACACCATCTCCTGAAATATATAATTCTCCTATTGTACCTTGTGGCATCACTTTTTTATTTTTATTTAAGATATATATTTGTGTATTATTAATAGGTCTTCCTATTGTAATTTCTTCTTGATTTGTTGCATTTCCTATTGTTGAAAATATTGTTGTTTCAGATGGTCCATATCCATTGTAAATTGTTGCATTTGGAATTATTTGTTTAATTCTATCTACCAATGTTTTTGTTAAAGGCTCACCTGCTAACATTATATATTTCAAACTTTTTAAACTATTTTCATCATTCAAATTTTCCAAATGAAATTTCATTACAGATGGTGTTGTTTGCATTATTTCAACATTGCTGTCTTTTACAATTCTTTCTATTTTTGATGTCATTTTTTGACCATTTTCACTCGTTAAATATACTGTTAATCCTCTTGTTAATGACATTAATGTTTCAAATCCAAATATATCAAATGAAACTGTTGTAATTGAAAGGATTTTATGATTTTTTCCATCTTTTAAATATTCAATTATATTTTTCATTGAATTGTAAAAATTGCTTAAATTTTTTTGTTTCAACATTACCCCTTTTGGAGTACCTGTTGAACCTGATGTATATATTAAATATGATAAATCTTCTGGTTTAGAAATATTTTCTAAATTTTCTTTATGATTTTCATATATTCTCTCATCCTTTACATTAATAAGTTTTTTATCTGCTAAATTTCTTCTATTTTGACTTGTTAATATTATTGTTGCTTCACTATCTTCAAGCATATATTCTATTCTATCTTTTGGATAATCTGGTGCAATTGGAATATAACATCCTCCTGATTTTAATACTGCTAACATTGATATTAACATTTCAAATGAACGTTCTAATAATATACCTACAACAGTATTATTAGTTACTTCATTTTCTCTTAATTTATATGCTAAACTATTTGCTCTCTCATTTAATTCTCTATATGTCATTTCTTTATCTTCAAAAACAATTGCTATATCATCTGGTGTTTTTTCTACTTGTTTTTCAAAATATTTTATAAAAGGTATGTTTTCATCATATTTTAATTCTGTTTTATTAAATTCTACAAGTAATTTTTCCTTTTCTTCAGGTGTAACAATATCAATTTCACTAAGTTTTATCTCTTCTTTTGATACTACTTGTTTTATAATATTTAATATTCTTCTATGTATATTTTTAATATCTTCTACTTTATAAATACTTGTCTTATAATCATATGCTATATTCAAATTTCCAGTATCATTTAGGTCATATATTTGAATATCTATATTATCTGCACAATAACCATTAAATGTCCATTCTGTTTCATATTCAATAGTTCCTTCATTTTGCTTTGCATTTGTTATTTGATATGATAATAAAATATTATATAAATTTGGAATACTTTTATTTTCTTTTCTTAATTCTTCTAGCAAACATTGATATGAATATTTTTGATGTTTTAACATATCCATAGAATCTCTTGCTATGTTTTTTATGAATTGTTTAAATTCTATATCTTCATTAATATTAATTCTAAATGGAGCCATATTTATAAACATACCAGCTGCATTTTTTTCTTTATAATTTGTTCTGTTTAAAATAGGTGTACCTATAGTAAATTCATCTAAATTTGATACTTCTCCTATATATATTGCATAAATAGCCATAAAAAAATTATATAATGATATTTTATTTTCTTTACAATATTTTTTTATCTTTTCTACATTCTCTTTTGATATTTCATATTTTTTTCTTTCACCTGCAGGATTTGTTTCGTCAATGTCTCCTTTTATGCTTCCTGGTATTGTTGCAACTTCTGGAATAGTTTTAAATCTTTCTATCCAGTATTGCTTATCTTTATTATATTTTTCACTTTCTTGGTATTGTTGTTCTGATTTAATATAGTCTATATATGAATATATAGCCTTTTTTTCTACTTCTTTATTTTGAATTAATTCTGAATATGTTTTTATGATGTCATTACAAATAAGCGCTAATGTCCACGCGTCTGAAATTAGATGGTGTATATTGAGCATGAAAGCCCCTTTTCCATCTATAAATTTAAAGATATAAAATTTAAATAATTTTGAATTTTCTAATTGAAATCTTGTTTTTACAATTTTGTTTCTTTCTAATTCTAACTGATTTTTGCCAGCAATATTAATAGTGTCTATCTGAATTTCTTTTTTTTCAGATAACACTTGTTCAACATTTCCTTCATTTAACTTAAACTCTAGCCAAAAATTATCATGTTTTTTACACACAATTTGTATGGACTCTTTCAATTTTTCAAAGTCCACTTTCTCTTGTATAACTGCTGTACCACAAATATTGTTTATGCTACTTCCTTTGTAATATTGTTCAGTTACCCAAATTGATTTTTGGGCATTTGTTAAATTCCCCATTCTCTTAACATCCTTTTATATTTACATTTAGTATTACACTATTTTATTGTAGCATTTTTTTACTCTTTTGGCAATTTTTTTCTAAAAATTTATCAAATTTTTCTTTTTTATTTTTTTTACATTTTTTTTATCTTTTTTTACTTTTATGTTTTTTAATTTTTTATATGATATAGTGTGTTCAAACAGATGTGTTTTTAATTATTAATTTATAATTATTTAGAAAAAACTATTTAAGAAGGCATCACTTTTATCTTTATGGAGGCATACTTATGAAGAAAAATCATGCAAAATTCCGGTATTTCAAAGTAGTCTTAGCTTTATTGTTATTGCTTTCTACATTTCCTTTCTTAATTGGAAATGCTGCATATAATAATTGCTGTGGACTCGCCAAAGCAGTATTTGATAACCTTCCCGTATACGATTCTAGTATTCAATCTGAAGGAAACATTAAAGATTACATTTTTCCAAACGAAACTTTTACGATTTTGTGTAAAGACGGAAATTCCTATTTCATTTCATACAGCACCGCAAATGGACCCACGTTAGGATATGTCTTTACCGGCTTTATGTTCGACACATATTCTACTTGCATGGGAATTGTTACAAGTTATTCCTCTGTTTATTATGGACCTGACACAACCACTTATGAAAGAAGTGGTTCTGTAAATTCCGGAGAATATGTAGCAATTCTTGCTTCCGAAAGTAATTGGTATTTTATTGAATATGACACTTCTAATGGAAGAAAACGTGCGTATGTTCCCGCCCCAAATGTTTCTATTCAATATGCAGAAGATTCTAATATTCCTCTTTTTGGTAACGTTTGTGGCGAATTGACAATTTCTTCTAAAATTAATGTTCGACAAGGTCCCAGTACACTGTATAGTGTTTATGGTTCTGTCTCAAATCAAAAAGCGGATTTGTTGAAGGTTGAAGATGATTTTTATTACATCAGATATTCGCTCAATTCCGGAAAACTTAAAACAGGATATATCGCTATCTCTGACTATAATGCTCAATAGTTTATTTTCTTGAGTAACTGCCTTCTTAAATAGTTTATGTAAGCACTAATTATATTAGTGCTTACATTTTATAAAAGGAGAAAACATGAAACATAAAAATATAAAATTAATTATTATACTATTAATTTTTATCATAACAATATCAATAATATTCAACATTAATAAAAAAAGTTCTAAAATTACAGATTCATCAACTAAATTTGAAAAAATTCCAATTGCAAACAAAACTGTAACTGTGCAATGGAATGAAAACTCTCCAGAAGTCACAATACAAAATAATTATATTGCAAATTTCATATTAGATGTTGATAATAACTATTATAATATAAATCTTACAGTAAACGTTATAAATGATTCAAACGACACTTGGAATGAAATATATTTCAGAGATTATCCAAGTGCATTTTCTGATAAAGAAAATGGAAAAGTAAGTGAAATTACTAATTTACACGATACACAAACTAATACATCTCTAGAATTAATAAAAAATGAAGATCCTACTGTATTTTCAGTAAAACTAGCATCACCTTTACTCCCAAATGAATTAACATCAATTTCATTTGATTATAAAGCTTATGTTCCTAATCTTAATGCCAGATATGGATATCAAACAATTAATAACAACAGTAAAGATTTTTATTTAGCAAATTGTATTCCTATATTATGTCCATATGAGAATGGAAAATTTCAATATTATCCATATTTTGCAGTTGGAGAATGTTTCTATTCTAAAATGGCTAATTATGATGTTACTGTAACTATTCCAAAATCTTATACTTTAATTGCAACTGGAGATAATACTGAAATTACAAATATAAATGATAATCTCATCAAATATAAATATACAGCTAATGTTGTAAGAGATTTTGTAATTGTTGCTGGAGAAAATTATGAAATCTTTTCAAAAGATGTAGACAATATAAAAATTAACTGTTACTTTCACAAAGGAGAAATCGAAAAAGCAAATGAAGCCCTAAATTTAGCAACAGAAACATTTACAAAAATGAATTCTCGTCTTGGCAAATATCCATACAAACAATTCAGTATTGTAGAATGTGAAATGGAAATGTTAGGAATGGAATATCCTCAAGTAATTTTAATATCTACTAGTGCAGAAGGTGTTGGCTCATCAATTCATGAAATAATTCATCAATGGTTTTATAACATTATTGGAAATAATCAATATACAAGTGCATGGATTGATGAAAGTATTACTACATATTTAACAAATCCAGGTTTAGATCAATACACAGGAATAATTACACAACCATATAACGAATTTGAAAATGATTCAGATTATTCAACTGCAATGTATTTTTATGGTGCATCATTTTATAATAAACTTGAAGAAAAATATGGAACTTCAAAAATTAATAGTTTTATGAACGAATTACTTGAAAACTATGCTTATAAAGAAATATCTACTCCAGAATTAGTAAAACTTCTACAAAAATATTATGGAACAAATAATTCTATTATAAAAAAATATATAGAAGAAAAATATCTATAAAAATGTTATTTTAACTTTATTTATTAACTTAATTGTTATATAATCATGTTAATTATTTAAGAAAGGAAAATATATGCAAAACTTATTAATCATTGAAGACAACTTAATTTATTCACATTTTTTAGTAAACTCTATATGCAAAGAATTAAATAATATACGTTTATATAGTATTGTAGATACTGGAAAAAAAGCATTAGAAATATTAAAAAAAGAAAAAATCGATATTATAATACTAGATTTGAAACTTCCAGATATAAGTGGAATAGATATTATAAATTATATAGAAGGAAATAATCTCTCACAATATTATGCCTCAATTATAGTACTTACAAATGAAATTGATTTACTAAACCAAGTAATAAACAAAAAAAGCGTATTTACATATAGTTCAAAAATAGACAATATAAATTCTTTTATAGATAAAGTTCGTGAACTATCAAAAGAAAAGCAAGACATTAGCTTAAAAAATTCTATAAAAGAAAAAATCTCTTCTGAATTAGAATATTTAGGTTTTGATTTTTCATATATTGGAACTAGATATTTATATGATTGTATATATGAATGTTATTTATCAGACACATTATATAATATTAATTTTAGTAAACATATTTATCCTATTCTTGCCAAAAAATATAATAAAAGCCAAGTTTTAATAAAAGCAAATATTTTTCAGGCAATTGGTCAAATGTATCGTACAATTGATAAAGATAAACTTTCTACATATTTTGGTTATTCACTATTAGACAAACCAACAACAAAAGAAATTATATTTACAATATTACAAAAAATATCCTAAACTTATAAAGAGAGATCAATACATTGCTCTCTCTTTTTTTGTTGTATGTTAATCTATGTAAAAACTAAAAAGAAAGAGTTTTCCTCTCATTAATTAATGACATCAGAATTTTAAATATTTTCCATAATTCTCTTGAAAAAACTAAAAAAACATCGTATAATATAAAAGTATTATAAATGCGCTCGTAGTTTAGCTGGATAGAATGCAAGGCTACGAACTTTGAGATCGGGGGTTCGAATCCCTCCGGGCGCACCACAGAAATAAAAATCAATCAGAAAATAAATCTGGTTGATTTTTTGTAATAAATGAATTCCAAAGATGTCTAATATATCTTGAATTATAATAAAACTACTGACAAATATAAAAATCCATGATATAATACCAAAAGTTTTTAGCAAAAGCTAAAATAATATCTCCTTTTAGAAATGGCATATTTTGTAACAACAAATAATTTTAAGGGAGGAGCAAACTTATGAAAAGAAAACACCCAAATACTATACCTATGGAAGAGATGACACAAGATTTACTTGATAAAGCATATTCTTGCGAAATGTCCAAAGAACAACTTCTTAAGATGTTTTCTGATTGTATTGAAAAAAAATGGATGGAAGAAGAAGAAAAATTCAGAAAAAAAGTTGAAGTATATCTTCAAAAAAATCAAGGTAATATTGAGTCTTACGAAGCAGATTTTTATGATTCTCGATTTGGATATGAAGATGCTAGAAATATCTATTCAAAATTCAAGATGGAATTCGATTTAAGTCAAAGATATAAATTTTATCTCGAAATTATATGTGCAATGTATAAGCTCCATAGAAATATGAATTACGGAATTGATATAACTTCTCTATATGCTTTATTAAATCATAATCATTTAGATATAGATTTTAATAAATATGCTGAAGTTATCGCTGTTGTTTGTATGATATTGGAAGGGGAAGTTTGTACTAGCACACAATGTGGTGAATTTTATGACTTAAGGAAACAGTACCGAATCCATAATAATTTTCAACTTACAATATTAGGAATGATTTATTTGGTTGAAAAAGAAAATACTTAAAACAAAGAAAGATTAGTTTGAAATATAACTAATCTTTCTTTGCATAAAATTATAAAATAAAATCAATCATAAAAAAATTGAATTTTTATTTATATATCAATAATTTTAAAAACATTTAATGAATCCATATCAGCAACTCTAACTTGTGAATATGATAAAGTATAATAATTTCCGTTAACAAATACAATTCTTCTAACTTCCTCTTCATAATTATTGCTTATAGTTCCAATCTCACCTTGTAATGAAAAACCATTTTCTAAGTCAATTTTATAAATAACTGCTCTCGAATTAGTTTTTAAACCAGATGATGAATTTATTGGAAATGCCATAATTCCTTTTTCTTTTGAAAATATTGCTGATTTATGATTATATAATAACTCTGAATATGTGTATTTACTATCTCCAACAGCTATTTGAAATAATACTTGTGGATTTGTAAAATCTGAAACATCAAACATTACTAATTTAAGTCCATTATTTGTTACTCTGGTTCCATTTTCTTTTGTATCATATCCAAATCCTATTATATGTGTTTCATCATATGGATGTAAATATACGCTATATCCAGGAAGTTTTACTTCTCCTAAAATTTGCGGATTTGTTACATCAGATAAATCTATTACCCAAAATGGATCTGTTTGTTTAAATGTTACCACATATGCTTTACTTCCCATATATCTTACTGAATATATTTTTTCTCCTTCTGCTAATCCTTCAATTTTTCCTATTTCTTCTAACTTGTCATTTAACACATATAAATTATTACTTGTATTTTGATTTGACCATATTTCTCCTATAGTTGTTGCAATTCTAAAATTATCACCATTCTCATCCATTGAGAATTGGTTATTTACGCTTCCTTCAACCTTACCTTTAGCTTTATATATAATTTTTCCATTGCCTCTATCATTAAATTAAATAAGCCTATCTTTACACTCTCAAAACATAGCAAATGGAAAGTGGACACAAACTATCCATCAACCAATGGGCACTGGAGGACCGCCCAAGGGAGAAAATGATGGAAAAAGGAGCAGCAGCATTGAGTGATGCCGAACTACTCGCTATATTAATCGGCTCCGGAAATACGGAAGAGAGTGCTGTTGAACTGATGCGACGCTTGCTTCTGTCTTGTGATAATAACCTTAATTCCTTGGCAAAATGGGAAGTCTGCGACTATTCCCGTTTTAAAGGTATAGGACCGGCGAAGAGCATTACGGTGATGGCTGCATTGGAACTTGGAAAACGAAGGAAGCTGCAGAGTATAAAAGAAAGGCCTCAAATCACCTGTTCAAAAGATATCTATGATATTTTTCAACCTCTGATGTGCGATTTGGAACAAGAAGAATTTTGGGCTCTTTTGTTGAATCAGGCAACGAAACTGATTGATAAAGTGCGCATCAGTACTGGTGGAATAGATGGAACTTACACTGACGTACGTATGATCTTGCGGGAAGCATTGTTACAAAGGGCCACGCAAATAGCTGTTGTGCATAATCATCCATCAGGAAACATTCATCCGAGTCAACCGGATAAAATTTTGACAGAACATATTCGTAAAGCAGCTGATACAATGAACATTCGTTTGATAGACCACGTTATCGTTTGTGAGAGTCAATTCTATAGTTTTGCAGATGAAGGACTGCTCTAAATGAATTTATTCTTATATTTGCATTATTATTAACGGAAAGAACCTATGGAAAAGATTGAAATAGAAGAAAAGATTGTAGCTATGCTAAAAACGGTGTACGACCCGGAAATCCCGGTAAACGTATACGATCTTGGACTGATTTATAAGATAGATGTCTCCGATAATGGAGAAGTAGTACTTGATATGACACTGACCGCCCCTAATTGTCCGGCTGCTGATTTTATCATGGAAGATATTCGTCAGAAAGTGGAATCGGTGGAGGGAGTGACTTCGGCTATCATTAATCTGGTGTTTGAACCGGAGTGGGATAAAGATATGATGAGTGAGGAAGCGAAACTCGAACTAGGCTTTCTCTAGTGATGAGTGACAAGCTGACTATAAGTAACAACTCAAAGCCTATGAAGAACGTTTATTTCCTTTCCGATGCGCATTTGGGGTCCCGCGCCATTGAACATGGTCGCACACAAGAGAGACGCCTGGTGAACTTTCTCGACAGTATAAAACATAAGGCTTCTGCCGTTTATTTGCTGGGAGATATGTTCGATTTCTGGTATGAATTCCGTTTGGTAGTTCCTAAGGGATATACTCGTTTTCTAGGAAAGATCTCCGAACTTACGGACATGGGTGTGGAAGTTCACTACTTTATTGGCAATCATGACATTTGGTGTGGAGATTATCTCACAAAAGAGTGTGGTGTCATTATGCACCGTGAACCGTTGACTACCGAAATCTATGGGAAAGAATTCTATCTGGCTCATGGTGACGGATTGGGTGATCCGGATAAGAAGTTCAAATTACTTCGCCGAATGTTTCATAGTACGACTTTGCAAAGAATGTTTTCTGCTATTCATCCTCGTTGGAGTGTGGATCTGGGTTTGACATGGGCCAAGCATAGCCGACTGAAACGAATTGACGGAAAGGAACCGGATTATATGGGAGAGAATCAGGAACATCTGGTTTTGTATACCAAAGAATATCTGAAGAGCCACCCGAATATCAACTTCTTTATATATGGGCATCGTCATATTGAACTGGATCTCATGTTGAGTGCAACTTCCCGTGTGCTGATTCTCGGGGATTGGATTAATTTCTTCTCGTATGCGGTATTCGATGGAGAGAATCTCTTTCTGGAGGAATACATCGAAGGAGAGACACAGGTGTAATTGATCTTGTTTTGTTTAGACGCAGATTAACGCAAATTATCGCAGATTATTAAGATTATTCCTTCGGGAAATTATTCTTATTTATCTGCGATAATTTGCGTTAATTCTATGTTTAATCTATTCTACTTAAGCTGTTTATTCAGGTCTGAAACTTGTTCCTAAGAAGAAATTGTGTGGTTCGACAGTTATATTACCTGATACTTCATCACCGGTCATGTAATTGTACTTGATGTTAGAATCTAGAGAATAGTTGGTGGTATCACCTCCAAAATTTCCTACGACTACGAGTTCCTTATCATTGTATTTCAAACTGATGGTGCGGGGTGTGTTCCCTGTCCAATTAGCAGTTTCTACTTTCCATGAGAATGTTGCATTTTGCCCGAACAAATTCGCGTGCGTTTTGCGTAAATCTAGTAGTTTAGCATATACATCATACAAACTTTTGCGTGCAGGTTCATCATAATATTCCCAATGTAACGGCTTCTTTGCTGTTTTTTCATCTTCTTCACCAAGTGTTTCGTCATAACCTAATTCACCGAATTGCCAAATCATTTTAGGACCCGGAACTGTGAAACAGAAGGCAGCGTTGGCGGCAAGCTGGTTCATGCGGGTAGTAAGATCCGTTTTTATTTTCTCGTTTCCATACACTTGGGCTTTATAGGCTACGCGTTCTTCATCATGACTTTCCATGAAACCTACCCATCCGCCAAAATGGATACTGTTTCCGCCACTTTGTATCAAATTGCTAAAGGAACTGCGCTCTGAATACCCCATCCCTGATTGATAGTAGCCTTCATCATGTGTGTTACTTCCTTTACGCCAACACTGTATGCCTGCCAAAGCTAATACGTTTTCTTCTGCCCAATCAGTCCAGTGCTCGCAAATCATTACTGCTTCTGGAGATACGGATTGGATAGCGTTGTAATAATCCCGTAGAATGCTGATACGTGACTCATCGTAACCTGAAACGTCCGTATCTTTATTTCCGTTTTGTGTGAACCCTTTAGTCAAGTCGAAACGGAAACCATCGATATGATATTCGTTAATCAGATATTTTAGATTACGTTTTACAAAGTCTCGTACCAATGGACTTTCGTGGTTGAAGTCGTGGAATACATTGAAAGCATGACGGGCTTCAACATTGAACCATGGGTTATTCTCAGCAGTTCGGTTATTTTTCGAATCCCAATACAGACGGGCAAAAGTGTTGCTACCTGTAGCATGGTTGTAAACAACATCAAAAAGTACTGCGATACCTCTTTTGTGGCATTCGTCAATAAATCTCTTGTACATCTCAGAAGTACCGTAGGCTTTATCAAGTGCAAAATAGAAGGTCGGATTATACCCCCAACTGTCATTGCCTTCAAACTCCTGTACGGGCATTAGTTCGATGGCGGTAATACCTAACCTTTCCAAATAATCGAGTTTCTGTATCGCTCCCTGTAGATCTCCGGTTTCGGTGAAGTCACGCAAGAGTAACTCATAAATCATCAGATTGTTCTTATCTGCTATTTTGAAATTGTCGTGTGCCCATGAATAGGAATCTTTCTGTATCTTGAATGTTGAAACAACTCCGGCCCCTTTCGTTGGATAGATACGTTGGGACGAAGGATAAGTGGATTCCGGAATATAGGAATCGCTGCTTGCATCGAGAATCTTCTCCGTGTATGGATCGGCTATACGTAGTTCTGTGTCTTTTTCTCCTTCTACAGAACTCTTCTTTCCCAGATAATATTGGAATGCGTATTCTTTGGTTGGCTCAAGACCGCTTAAAGTAATCCACCAACATCCCGCTGATTCGTCATAATACATTTGAGAGTTTTCATCATTGCTGCGTTTCCAATTATTGAAGTCTCCCATGACATAAGCATAATCGTAATAACGGTTACCGTCTTTGTCTTTCTCATACAGTACCAAAGCTACTGTATGATTGTCGATAATATTGATACCATGTTGCAGTCCGGAAGGTATTGACTCCAGCTTTATCTCACCCGGAGTAAAGCTGTTGTACTTATCATCCTCAATATCGACAAAGGTATCTTCTTCTATTCCTTTTTTGCCATCAGTAGTACGGATAATCAGTCCTAACTGTTCAATTGGAGTTGAACCGCTTCCGAACCAATCGCGTATAGTAGGTGAGAGGGTGATTTTCCATACATTCTCCTTTACACGAACCATTTTACATTTTTCGGTATCTTCTGTCCAGGCAGCCGGTACATACATCCAAGTACCTTCCGAATATACACCAGCATGGAGATAGCACGCTTCTTGATAACCTAATAACGGGCATTCTTTTTCTCCTTCTGCCAACTCTTTACCTTCTGCATAAAAATAGATATCCAAAGCTTCGTCCGCATTGGGTAACTCGTTTGTTTCGGCTTTGGGATTCAGGTTGAAACCGAATTTCAGCAGGCTTATGTCAATGTCATCCTCTACAATAGGTTCTTCCTCTTCTGCTTTTGTCAGGAGGCTCAGTTTGTCGGAGTCTGTCCACTCGTCACTACATGAGCTTATATAGGGCGCAGTGAATAGCAGTAATAATATATATATCAAATATTTCTTCATAAAGCTTTTCTTTTTTGATGGATGGGTTATTCTTTAATGACTATTACGTAAGGAGTCGGTTCGTTGAAATACCAACGTATCTCGTAATTGCCGGTTTGGCTTACGGTAAATAGGCTTTCGTCGGTAACATCCGTTTCGAAATGTCCTTCGGCGTTTTGTGGAGTCACTTCCATGTTCAATATCTGTGAACGTATTTGCCACGTATTTCCGGCTTGCATTTTTACTCCTTTCTTTTGTAAATACCACTTTTTATTACTTTCATCATAAATGATTTCCATTTTGGATGCATCACTGAAAGAATAATTGTTATGTTCACCTAATAACATCCATGACTTTTCTTCATTGCTCATGGTGAGGCGACCGTTGTTTGGATTAAATTCTACGGTGTAGTTGGTATTGTTGTTACCGCCGTAAGAAGTGATATTTTTGCTGTCGTTACCTAGAGTCAAGATTCCACTATTGATTGGAGCTCCCCAATTTCTACCATTCCAATTGGGTTGGTCTGTGATTTTCCACCCTTCATAAAGATTTTTTGCAATAATGTGTCCTTTGTACGAACCACTTTCTGTTTTATATAGCTTTTGAGTTTGATCGTGTTTCCAAGCACAGTATTCTCCTACTAGATAGAATACTTCCGGTGTATTCTCGCTATTATCATAAGTCACCGTTACAGTTTTTGCTTCTGATAATACTCCTGTCTCAGTATTACCGAAATAAGCTCTTACCCGAAACTCTACCTTCTGTTCTGCACTAAGCGTTACTGCATTATGTGCCATTTTCAGGTATTTGATGGCCTTGCTTAGGACTGCATTGTTTATATCTAGGTTTGTACTGGTCAAACCGCTTTCCAATATTGCTCTTTGTGAGAATTCTGCGTCTTTTATATCCATTTCCACTTGGTATTTAGCTCCTTCTACAGCTTCCCATGCTAGAGAATAAGAAGTGCCGGAAGTTAAATCCATATTTTCCGGAACAGTAGTGAATGTCGGAGTTGCTACATACGGAGTGATGCTGATAGTCAGAGGTTCGGAAGCCAGCGCTTTGATATACCCGCTCTTAGTAGCTGAAACAGAGAGGTTGATTTCAGTTTTTCCTACTTCCTTACTATATTTTGCCAATAGACTGACAAGTGCATCATTCAGATCTTGGTGAGTCAGATTGTATGAGGTTTCTTGAGTAGTCTTGACAGTCACTTTCTTGCTCCAATTATATTCCGTGTTTGTTTTGGGCAGATTTATTTCTATTGCATAGCTGATACTTGCATTATCACCCAAATAAGCCTGTTGCCACGTTAAGGGTAATGCCGTTTCTTCTTTCTGACCGGCCGCTAAAACTAGTTCGCTAATGTCTGTTGATGTGATGACCGCTGCTTTGTAGCCTGTATTTTCATTGTCGTATGGAGTGACAGTGGAAGAAACGATATTTGAAACAAGAGGAGTTTTCGCCTCTGAAATGACAGAGGTTACACGAAATTCCAGATGAACGGTTTCTATGGTGTATATTCCTGCTTCATCAGCATAATTCTTGAACAGAGACAGTACATAGTCATTCAACTCTTTATTCGTAAATGAAACAGTCGAGTTATTCCCTACCAACGAAGATAAGATTACTTTTTTATCTCCGAAGTTGTTTTCGCCTTTTATATCCATCTCCAGATTGTTCGTGATCGATGCATTATATCCCATTTGGGGTGCACTCCACTTGAACGTCAGTGCAACTTCATTTTGTTGCAGCGGGTTGATGGTATACGTTTCCGGTAAAGCCTCCAATACAGCAGGCTGAGCCTGTCCGTCGCTATAATAGGCTTTGTCTAAGTCACTTTCACAGGCTTGTAATAAACAAACTGCGATCAGTATACCTATATATCCGTATATTGTTTTCATGTACATTCTGATTTTTAGATTAATAACCTTCGTTTTGTTGTAAATTACCATTAACGCTGATATCGCTTACAGGTATGGGGAAAAGATTGTAGCGCTTGTCTACACCTACTCCGGTGATGACTCCTCCTTTTTCTGCCCACGTATAAGTATTCGAGGTAAACAGTCCGTAACGGATTAAATCGGTACGGCGGGTGGCTTCCCAATAAAGTTCACGACAACGTTCGTTTAAGATATTTCCAAAGTTTACGTTGGCAGTGCTTCCATTGATGGATGCGGAAGCCTTCAACCAAGCTGCATCCACTTGGCTATAACCGGTTTTGGCACGTTTGCGCAAGTCCTGTATGTATGTCACAGCTTGGGATTCGCTTCCTCCTTCTCCACCACGGGCTACGGATTCCGCATACATCAGATATACATCAGCCAGACGGAATAGTGGAAAGTCTGTGTCAGGGAATACGGAATTCTTTCCCGGAGTACCGTCACTGTTCAGGTTCGTGAATTTAAATACCGACCAACCTTCTGTGGTAAATGTACCGATAGATGAGGTTTTGATATCCAATGAACGTCCTGTGCTATAGAAGATGGCGCGGTTGTCGTGTGAATTTAAATTGTCGGCGGTCCAGGCTGATTCTTCCGCTTCATATTCGAACGCACGTATCAGATTTCCTGTAGAGCGGAAGCCATCCCATCCACCGTTGCATCCGTAGTTGACAACAGTGCCTTCGCTACTTGAACGCGAGCCGACAATGATAGCTCCTATTCCATAGGACTGAGTAGTGTTGCCGTCAGCCAATACCGGGAAAATGATTTCTTTTCTGGCATTGGTATTTTCTCCGTTGTCCGCCATAAAAAGTTCGGCATAATTGTCTGCCAATGAATAGTCATTACTGCCTAGAATATATTTGCAATAAGTGATACAGTCAGTATAACGGGGTGTTCCTGTATAAACTTCGGCATTGAGATACATACGTGCCAATAGGAACTCAACGGTATGTTGATCGGCACGTCCGTATTCGTCTGTCTGTTCGGGAAGGAGACTACGAATAGCAGTAAGTTCCTTTTCTAGCCAGTTGAATAGGTCTTTGCGATTGATTTGCTCCGGTAGCGTCGAGGTTGTTTCTTCTGTGACAAAAGGTGGATTGGCAAAAGCATCCATCAGCACGTAGTAGGCTAAAGCACGGCAGAAACGTGCTTCGGCACGATAACGTTCCCGGTCTACTTCGTCGGGGGCATTGTTCAGTTGTTTCAGAAAATCATTTGCAATACTTACGATGTACATAGAACGGTGGTAAAGCCCTTCCATTGATTCCACCTTAGCTGTATTCCAGGATAATCCGTTAACTTGCTGTACCCAGCTATCCGACCAGGCGCATTTTACTTCGTCTGTAGTACTTTCTTGCAGTGTCCACCAACAACGCAGGAGTACTGTGTTACCGGCATTCAAATCACTCAAATCCGAAGAACCTGCGTCTTTTTGTCCGGAGAGGGCCCATACCGAATAGATCTTTTTTAATCCCTGTGTGTAACTTTCGGGAGTAGAATAGGCGTCTTCGGCCGTCATGACATTCGGATCGAGAGGCATCACGTCTAAATCACCTATACATCCGCCGAATAAAATGAGGGCGGAAACCAATATGATCGATTTTATAGAATAGAATTTCATAATGCTGACAGATTAAAAGTTAAGATTAATTCCGAGAGAGAACGTGCGTGGACGCGGCCATAGACTTTGATCAATGGCGTTGCACTCAGGATCGAGTCCGGAATACTTGGTGATAGTAAACACATTCTGCACCGATGCGCTGATACGGCCGGATAACTTGCTGGTGAACAAATTCTTGAAGGTGTATCCCAAAGTAATGTTATCCATCTTCAGGAAAGAAGCATTTTCCAAAAAGAGATCGCTTGCTTTTTGCTCGGTAGAACTGGTGAGAGTGAATCCGGTGCTTTCTACTGCCGATTTATAATAATTGGTGATAAATCCTTGATTGGAGAAAGCATTCAGTGAACCGTTGTCCGCTGCACTGGCGTTGTAGACATAGTTCCCGATACTGGCACGGAGATTGAAGCCCAGATCCCAATTTTTATATGTAAACTGCGAACTCAGTCCCATGTATACGTCCGCCATCGGACTTTTTTTAGTCATATATCGGTCGTCATTCGTAATCTGCCCGTCGTTATTGCGGTCTACCACTGCGTTTTGTACCGGTTTTCCATTCTCGTCGTATACCTGTTGGAAGAGCCAGTAAGTGGAGGGGGCATAACCTACCTGGTGCTTTTGTAGTACTGTGCCACTACCGTATGAAGCAGAACCGGCATTGATTCCTTCATAATCCGGATTGTAGGTAGCGGTCAATTTAGTAATTTTGCTGGTGTTCCAAGTCACGTTATAGCCTAATTCCCAAGAGAAATCTTTAGTCTGTATAGCTACGGCATTGATATTGAATTCCAAACCTTCGTTTTTCATAGATCCCACGTTGGCTGTTATCATATTGGTAAAGTTGCTTCCTGCCGCTACGCTGACTGTGTTTAATAAATCTTTCGTACGCTTCTGATAATATTCGATACTACCGTTGATACGATTGTTCAGAAATCCGTAGTCGATGCCGACATTGTATGTCGCAGTCTGTTCCCATTTCAAATCGGGGCTGTACCCATCCGGTTTCAGCAGATATGAACCCATATATTGTGAAGTCGTATTGTTACCCAGCGAGTAGTTAGTGATATAGAGATAATCGGTAATCTCCTGCTGACCGGTGACACCATATCCTACACGCAGTTTCAAGTTGGACATAATATCGCGTGCCTTTTCCATAAACGGTTCGTTGATAATGCTCCATGCCAACGCTGCGGAGGGGAAGAGTCCCCAACGGTTGCTCTTGCTGAAACGTGAGGAACCGTCCTGACGTAACGTTGCAGTGAGCAAATAACGTTCTTTGAAGTTGTAATTCAGTCGTCCGAAGAAAGAAACCAGATAATTTTCCCAAGGTGAGGGAGTGTTATTGTTTTGTATGTAACGTCCTTCATCGTCGTTATAAGTCCATCCTTCTTTAGTTCCCAGGTTTTCGGTAACATTTGATTTGTAAATACTCAGGTCTCTGTAATAGAAATGTTGCCAGGAATATCCGGCCATTACATTGATATTGCTTTGAATGGATTCTATGTTTTTGGCGTAGTTCAAATAAAAGTCCAGCAGATGGTTGCGGCGCAGATTGTTCCAATCATTACCACGTCCGATATTCTTGAAATCACTGTCTTTGGCTGTTTGGAAAGAACCGGGAACGGTATAGTTTCCACCTGTGCTTTTTGCTACGTCATAACCTACGTTCAAGTTGGCATGCAAATCTTCTAATCCGTGTATTTTATAATCTAACTGGATATTGCCGAGACTTCGTTTAGTAGTTCCCGCATTGTCCACATCGTAGAGTAAAGATAACGGATTGGCGGAAGAAAGCGTGTTGGGAGTATTCTTGCCGGTGCTCCAGTTCCAATAACCGTTATAGTTATATAAATTACTACCGTATGTAGGGTCTTCTGTGTCAATACCATAGATTGGTTTGGTAGGGTCAAAGAAAGCAGCTGCTCCTACTGCTCCCGAATCAGCAAAACGATTTTTGTTAATCGTTCCTTTTACATTGATATCCACCCTCAAATGATCATCAAAGAACTTCGGACTTAGATTGACAGATGCGGTATATCTTTCATACTTGGATGTCTTGATTGTACCTCGTTCATTGTTGTAACCTAAAGACACGCGGAAAGGCATGAACCCTGCTTTTCCTGCTACGGATATATTTTGGTCGGTGCTCAGACCACTTTGATAGATAGCATCCTGCCAATCGGTAGACTGTTGAGGGTAGAGATTAATCAGATTGCGTGCTGCATCGCCTAAAGCGGTGCCTTCGGCATATTGGTTCGTCACTGCCTGACGGAACTCATCTGCATTCATCGTTTCAAAACGCTTATAAGGATCTTTGAAAGTATAACTGCTGTTATAAGTTACCTTGATTTTTCCTTGTGTCCCTTTCTTGGTAGTGATGATGATAACGCCGTTTGATGCACGTGAACCGTAGATGGCCGTTGCTGATGCGTCTTTTAATACGGTAAAAGTTTCTATATCATTCGGATTAATGGTCGATAAAGCATTCGGTGTACCCGGAGCTGAATTGTTGGCTACGGGGATTCCGTCTATGACGATTAGCGGGTCATTGCTGGCATTCAGAGAAGAACCGCTACGGATGCGTAGCGTAGAACCTGAACCCGGACCACCGTCACCTTGAGCGACTGCCAATCCCGGAACTTTTCCCATGATCAGTTCTTCGGGTGAAGTGACTGCACCTTTGTTCATCTCTTCAGCTTTAATGGCAACGACTGATCCGCTCAAGTCTTCTTTCTTAACGGAGCCATATCCGATGACCACTACGTCGTCCAACTGTTTTGAATCATCTTTCAGAACAACTTTCATTTGTGCTGCGGCCGGTAATTCCTGTGTCTTATATCCGATGAAGGAAATGACAATGATGTCTCCTTGCTTGGCCTGTAATTTAAACTTCCCATCCAGATCGGTAATGGTGCCATTGGTAGTACCTTTAACTACTACATTTGCTCCGATAACTCCCTCTCCGGTGGTACCGTCCTGGACGAGTCCACTTACTGACAGGTTTTGTGCAACTGCCTGTACCGTAAACATAATGGCTACTAAAAATAGCAGCATTATTTTACCCGGTTCATTCATTTTTTTTGTTTTCATGTTATTAAATAAGTTTGTCAAAAATAGTACTTCTATATGAATACCTATTGAAAACTATGGAATCTTAATTAAACTTGTTTAAGGTCTTATTTTATCTCTTTGACTGAGATGGCGTATCCCCCGCCTATTGCAGCTTTCAGTGTAAGTTTGCTTTTATTGTTTATTTTCTTTTTTGTGATAACGTATGCTTGCGGATTTTTGTCCCAACTTGCATCTTTGGCGTCAGCATAAATGGTAGCTTCATATTTTTTCCCAGGTTCGAGGAAGTCAAAGCTTAATTTAGACTCATGTCCCTTTTCTCCGGCAGTGCAACCTATATACCAGTCATTCGTTCCTTTGGCACGACGGGCTATCGTGATATATTCTCCTGGCTCCGCTTCCAGATACTTACTTTCATCCCAATCAATAGCTACATCCTTGATAAATTGGAAGGCATCCATGAAACGCTCATAATTTTCAGGAATATCAGCGGCCATCTGCAATGGACTGTACATAGTTACATACAATGCCAGTTGGCGGGCGATAGTAGAGCGAACCTGAGAGTTATTAGCCGGATTCATTTTGTTGCAATGTGTTTCGAAGATCCCCGGAGTATAATCCATCGGTCCGCCAATCAGACGGGTAAAAGGAAGTAAAGTGGTATGAAACGGTTTATTACCGGCAAATGCTTCATACTCCGTACCACGTGCCGACTCATTGCCGATCAGATTCGGATAAGTACGACATAGTCCGGTAGGACGAACTGCCTCATGAGCATTCACACAAATCTTATAATCAGCCGCTTTCTTCACTGCATATAGATAATGGTCGTTCATCCATTGTCCGTAATGATGTTCGCCACGAGGAATGATATTGCCAACATATCCACTCTTCACTGCATTGTAGCCGTTATCTACCATAAATTGATATGCCGCATCCAAATGACGTTCATAGTTACGAACAGAAGCGGATGTCTCGTGATGCATCATCAGCTTTACTCCTTTTGAGTTCGCATATGCATTCAGCATTTTCAAATCGAAATCAGGATAAGGTGTAATGAAATCAAATACATAATCTTTTGATTTGCCGAACCAATCTTCCCAACCTTCGTTCCATCCTTCTACCAATACTTGATCAAATCCATGTTCAGAAGCAAAGTCAATGTACCGTTTCACATTATCGTTATTCGCTGCATGGCGTCCATTCGGTTTTGTTTTTGAATAATCTGTTTCGCCCAATTTCACAGAGTAAACATCGTCCGTATATGCCCAAGAACTTTTTCCGCTAATCATTTCCCACCACACACCAATGTATTTCACCGGTTTAATCCAAGAAACATCTTCATAAGCACAAGGATCGTTCAGATTCAATGTCAGCTTAGACGACAGAATATCACGTGCATCATCACTCACGATTACCGTGCGCCAAGGAGAACGACAAGGTGCTTGCATATATCCTTTATCTCCTTGTGAGTCCGGTGTCAACCACGATTCAAAAACCAGGTTCCGATCATCAAGGTTCAAATGCATACAGGAATAATCAACCAAAGCAGCTTCATGCAGGTTGATATATAAGCCATCATCCGTTTTCATCTGCAAAGAAGTTTGCACACCTGTTGGCGAGAAAGAGGTTTGAGAAGCGTTTCCAGTAATCGCCCCTTGCAATAATCCACGAATTTCAGAAAGTCTGGACTCGGTATAATCGTATTCCTGCGTATCATAATCACCGGGAATCCAAAAGGCCGTATGATCTCCCGCCATAGCAAACTGGGAATGTTCTTCCTTAATCACAAAATAATTCAAATTCTTCTGCAATGGGAATTCATACCGGAATCCCAAGCCATCATCATAAAGACGGAAACGGATAATGATATTGCGATCTTGTGCCTTCTGATTCAAAGTAACAGCCATCTCATTATAATGGTTGCGGATTGATTTCACCTCTCCCCACACCGGTTCCCATGTTTCATCAAAAGCAGAAGTTTTAATATCGGCCAGAGTGAATCCTTTCATCAGTCCGGGATCATTTTTCAATTCCAGTCCCAGTTTCGAAGGTTTAATCACCTCTTTTCCTTTATAAGAGAGTTCATACACCGGTTCTCCTTGCATGTTGACAGAGAAATTAAGTTTTAATTGTCCGTCAGGAGAAGTGATACTTTCGGCCTTTGCTGATGTGCCGAAGAAAAAAGAGAGCAACAGGCAGACCCATATTGCAGTTCCTATTTTCATGTTCTTCATGATATAAATGAGTTAGTTAATAATCGTATGGCAAAGATAGACAGGAAACAATAGAGGTGTTTTTCTTTATAAAGAAAATATAGAAGGATATAGAAGTAGAAATGGGATAAACATTTAAATATAAAGCAGATAACAAATCCAGAAGCTAGAAAAAATATAGTGTCTATGGTGAAGAAATTAAAAGGATTAAAGACGCATATTACATAATCTTTCTATATTTGCAACGTATTATCCCAACTATATCAATAAACACTTTACTATTTAGAATATGGCACAGCACCTTAAATTGATCGCTCTATTGATTTTCACATTGTCCGCCAGCTACACTTCCGCGCAGTCTTTACGTAAACTGCTGGAACGTCCATACGGCATCATCGAGTCAAAATGGGAAAAAGATGCTCAGGTAGACAATCCGTTTAAAAGTGCCTCTTCTTATACGTTCTACCGGGGCAAATTTCCTAAAGATTTCAATATTCAGACTCCTTATGCCTTACCCGTAAAGAACAATCAAAAGACAGCCTGGAAAACCGATCCGCGTGAACCATTCAAGACCTTGAATTTTCACATCAAACAAGGTGATACAATCTATGCCACCCGCAGCGGAATAGCCTGTAAAACCACCAACCCGCAACAGCTGCTCATCTATCATCCCGATCAGACTTTTGCAGCCTATCTGGTGATGAACGAGAATTTTATCGAACCGGGCGAAGAAGTACAAGTTGGACAAGCCATAGGAAAGGCAGGCCCCACAGGTGCTGCCATCTCTTTCTTTTTTCTGGATGAAAATAAGTTCAAAGGAGGATTATCATCCGGATACCCTTACTCCCACTTTATTCCTGTATTCCGCACAACTGAAGGAGATGTGAAACCGGAAGAGAAAACCATCTATCAGGCTGTGACCGACCATGACCTTATCATGCAGGACATGAGTAAACGTAATAAAAAGAAATATATGAAGCTACACAACCTGAAATAATAGATGTATCATGCGCATATTTTTACTTTTCTTCCCGGTCTTCTTTTTCTGCGGTTTGCTTCATGCCCAAACCGTAAAAGTGGAATATGGCGGTGACCCACTTCCCGACAAAGACCGGAAGAAGATAGAACAGTTTCTTCAACATGAGGTTGATTTCTATTCACAATTCGGACTGCCCGATACGCTGAGCCTCCAACTATATGTATTTGAAAATAGAAGAGAAGCAATCGATTACTTAGAAAGTATCAATGTGTCTCTGCCTATCAAAGCAAGTGGTGCATACTCACCTAAGCTACAAAAGGCAGTCATCTTAGGACGGGAGAGAAGTCTTGCCATTATCTATCACGAACTAAGTCATCATTTCGTTTCGCAGATTCTCGGCAAGCGTCCTCCAAGCTGGCTTAACGAAGGACTGTCGGAGTACTTCGAACATTGCACCATTCACAAAAAAGCAGTCCGCCACACATTTACCGAATACGAACAAGGGAGAGTTCGGACGATGTATATGCTGGGAGAAGTAAACCTTCCTACATTTTTAAAATGATCCGTCAACCATTTCAGAACAAATCAATCTTGTTTATCCCGGAGGCTTCCAGCAATTCGAAAAAGATTTTGAAGCCGCCTACAAATAATATCAATCTTTCAATCAAATGAGTAAAGAAGTTATCTATATCTTTATCGGTGGAGGAACCGGTAGTGCACTGCGTTATTTCATCCAGTTGTTAATGCACGAACGAATCGTCCCTTATCATTTTCCATGGGCCACTTTCACGGTCAATCTTCTCGGCAGTTTTCTCATCGGCCTGTTCTATGCCCTTTCAGAGCGATTCCACCTTCCGTTCGAGTTCCGTTTGTTTCTGACAACGGGTTTATGTGGAGGTTTCACAACGTTCTCTACTTTCTCCAGTGACGGCGTAGGTCTGCTGAAAGGAGAATTTTACGGAGCATTTGTTCTATATACATTATTAAGTATAGGAATAGGATTAGCCGCAACGTTAGCCGGTGGATATGTGGGAAAACAGATTTAATAATTCGAATATAAATCCTACCTTTACGCCATGATTAAAAGAAGCCCAACCAAACCCGTCCGCGTTGTTCCTCCCATGATGGAAGAACAGGAAGTCAGTACTATTACCCTACAGAAATGGCTCGACAGAGAAGAAACCGTCTCTCATCTTTTATTCTGCAAAGGAAAAGAAGAAGGCATCGACAAATCTTATAAAAGTTTCAAAAACTGCACCTTTCAGCATCAGACATTCAGCGAATGTAAATTCCGTTCCTCCCAACTGAGCGATGTCAGGTTCGAGAACTGCGACTTATCCAACATTTCTTTCGCTGAAAGTTCGCTCTACCGGGTAGAATTCATTTCCTGCAAACTATTGGGTACCAATTTATCGGAAACAACGATGAATCACGTCTTGCTGCATGACTGCAACGCAGGTTATATCAATCTGGCTATGAGTAAAATGAACCAGGTACGTTTTGCACACAGCCAGCTCCGCAACGGAAGTCTGAACGACTGCCGTTTTTCATCCGTCGCATTTGAGAGTTGCGATCTCGTAGAAGCCGATTTTTCACACACTCCGCTTCGCGGAATAGATTTGCGCACTTCCCGTATCAGCGGAATCACGCTTAACATCAGCGATCTGAAAGGGGCTGTCATCACTTCCCTGCAAGCAATGGATTTGCTTCCACTGTTAGGGGTTATTATCGAAGATTAAAATCCTGCAAATTCACCCCGCCACACTCAAACAAAAAACATCGTCCCGTTGTTATAATATAAGGTCGGACTAACGACATATAGGGAATAGGCACAAAAAGAATACCTATTTATAGTGATTTCTCACTCCCCGTCAAGTCCGTACTTTTGCAGAAATCTTATTCAAAAACAATAGAAACGATGAAAATTGAAAAAATTGTAGCTCGAGAAATTCTCGATTCAAGAGGTAACCCCACAGTAGAAGTTGACGTAGTATTGGAATCCGGCATTATGGGACGTGCATCTGTGCCGTCAGGTGCTTCCACAGGTGAACACGAAGCATTGGAACTTCGCGATGGTGACAAACAGCGCTATGGTGGAAAAGGAGTACAAAAAGCGGTTGATAATGTAAATAAAATCATCGCTCCGAAACTGATTGGTATGTCTTCACTCAATCAGAGAGGTATCGACTACACAATGCTGGCATTGGACGGCACTAAGACTAAATCGAATTTAGGTGCTAACGCTATTCTCGGTGTATCTCTTGCCGTAGCTAAAGCTGCTGCCAACTATCTGGATCTTCCTCTATACCGCTATATCGGTGGAACAAATACGTATGTAATGCCTGTACCGATGATGAACATCATCAACGGTGGTTCACATAGCGATGCTCCGATCGCATTCCAGGAATTTATGATCCGCCCCGTAGGTGCTCCTTCTTTCAAAGAAGGTCTGCGCATGGGTGCTGAAGTATTCCACGCTTTAAAGAAAGTCTTGAAAGACCGTGGTCTTAGCACTGCTGTAGGTGATGAAGGTGGTTTCGCACCTAACCTCGAGGGTACGGAAGATGCTTTGAACTCTATTCTGGCCGCTATCAAAGCTGCAGGATACGAACCGGGCAAAGACGTTATGATCGGTATGGACTGTGCTTCTTCCGAATTCTACCACGATGGTATTTACGATTATACCAAGTTTGAAGGTGAAAAAGGTAAGAAACGCACTTCCGCAGAACAAGTTGACTACCTGGAAGAACTAATCAACAAATTCCCTATCGACTCTATCGAAGACGGTATGAACGAAAACGACTGGGAAGGCTGGAAAAAGCTGACCGAACGCATCGGCAACCGTTGCCAGCTGGTAGGTGACGACTTGTTCGTAACCAACGTAGATTTCCTTGCAATGGGTATCGAAAAAGGCTGTGCCAACTCTATCCTGATTAAAGTAAACCAAATCGGTTCGCTGACAGAAACACTGAACGCTATCGAAATGGCTCACCGTCATGGATACACTACTGTTACTTCTCACCGTTCGGGTGAAACAGAAGATGCTACTATCGCCGATATCGCAGTAGCTACCAACAGCGGGCAGATCAAGACAGGTTCTTTAAGCCGCTCCGACCGTATGGCTAAATACAATCAGTTACTCCGTATTGAAGAGGAACTGGGAGATTTGGCTGTATATGGTTACAAGAGAATTAAATAATTCAATATTCTCTTACTTGAATAATTCATCCCCGGACAATTAGATTATCCGGGGATTTTTACATATTAACCATTCACTAAATCTTTTTGCATTGTAAGAAAACTAGCTTCACTAAGCATCAATAAATATCTCCAATATTTTGCGAATTGGATTAATAAGGCTACATTTGCAACGTCTAACATATTAACAGACGGTGGGGAAACCTGCCTACTATCGCAGCGAGCATTTTTATGTTCGTATGTGAACTCTTATATGGGCGGTTTCGTACCCCCATAGAGAGTGTTAATGCACC
>OLIS01000071.1_pt1 | contig 68107 bp, 55 predicted proteins | sample 1601351 | NCBI WGS metagenome assembly OLIS01 (sample SAMEA2452122, study PRJEB22498) | human gut metagenome | biome: human feces; feature: human gut; material: feces | place: Australia | collected 2012
ATCCGGGTATATCCGGCCTTAATTTTCAAAATTTTAACAAAAAAAAAAAATAAAAACAACCCTTTAAAAAACACTACGCGCCGAGCCTTGCAGGCGGCAGATTATCCGCGCCTTTTTGATTTATTGGGCAACACTGTTTTGGCAAGGTCGCAAGTAACAAAACAACACCCATAAATAAAACAAGGCCGTCATAAAAATTAGGGTCATCCTGAATTTATTTCAGGATCTACTGATTGGGTTGTTATCTAAAAGGTCATACCGGAAGGTTTGCCGGTGCGGAGCGTTTCGGTATCTGTTGTTGTCCTCTTTTAGAGTAACGGCAGATCCTGGACTACAACTTTCCAGGATGACGACAACTACAATATAAAAGGCAAACTACACAAGCAATAGAACCTGAAACCGATCAATAGACCCCGTACAGAAACACTACGGGCTGCCGCCTAGCGATATGGGCGGCAGTTCAGGATGACCTCTTTTTTTATAAAGCCGTCATTCCCGAGTGTCGTAGTCGGGAATCTGCTGTTTGTCGTTGCGGTTTTCTTACAAAAAGACAGATCCCCGACAGAAACCTTCGGGGATGACTACAAACGCACACAGCCACCGCAACAGATTCCCGAACCCTGCGAGCCGCCAAACCCTCGGGAATGACAACAATAATAACGCGGGCCTGCCAAACACTCCGGGATAATGAAAAAAACAATAAAACAAGCCTCCGCTTTTCACTTCATTGTTACCCAAAAGGACCTATAAGCGGTCTGGGTCTTTTAGCCCTTTCTTTTTACAAAACTCCCGTGTTATACTGTTAGTATGAACACACGCATCGTAAAAACTATCCCGTTGATTCTCGCTTTCTTTTTATTAAGCACCACTCTGCCTGTCCGGGCGCAAAAAGGGCTCCGCTCCACGCGCAAGGCCATCAAATCAGCCAAAGTTAAGGTCGTGCCGGCCCTGCCGCCGGCTGAATTAGCCACCGCACGCATCCCGGCCGCCCAAATAGCCCAAATGTCCGCTAAGGCAAATGCCAAATTGGCCGCTCAAACCCAAGCCGTCGGGCAAACCTTATCCCGCCGGATGCCGATGAGTCCGCACCAGCATATTAAAGAACTGCTGAAAGGCAATAAAAACCCGACTGAGGCCCTGCACCAATGGTGGAATTTAACAGATAAATACCACAAACCCAATATGTTTGAAGCCTTTGCTTCCACCTATTATAAAAAACACTTTTATATTCTTACCCCCCATTTGACCCAACTTTTCAAACGGGTGGAAATGCAAAATAACCGCGATTTGGAATTACGTTTTTTAAAACGCTTGCGCTTTTTGGCAGAAAACCGCACCCAGTTTCAAAAGGCATTTTCTCCCAATGCGCACCAAGCCACCTTGCGCGTACGCTTTACAAACGATATTTCCCGCCTGACAGCCAAAAACTTTAACGCAAAGGATTTGGTTTTTTCCGTTGAAAAATTTTTAACTCCCAAACACCCTAAGCACGGTATCCAGCACGTTAATTTAAACAGCACATTTACCGTCGGAAACGGTCAGGAATTTGCAGTTTACAATTATAGCGGTCCGCTAGAATTTCTGCCGCATCTCTACCGCTACTTAATTAACGGGGAAAAGCACCTGCGCGACCCGATAACTGTCGTGTTTGATGCCAAGGCAAAAGCCATTGCTATTTATAACAAAGATAAATCACTTCGCCTGCGCATTACCACGCACGAATATTCCCGTCCGGAAAAGTTGCACTTGCATTTAAATGAAACGCGCACCGGCACTATCGTCAACCAACAAGGTCAAGAAGTGGAAGAAACGGTCAATTTTAACTTGTCTATTCCCATAGCCAAGCCCGAAAAATTGCCCAATCATAAACGGGACGAATATTTGTACAAACAGTTTATCCAAAACCCGCTTAATTTCTTCCGCGGGGATAAACGCGTAACAATTTTGCAACAGCCTATTTTCTGACGGGGAAATATTGCTATAATACTGTTATGACAAGTCCCCTATTTAACTTTGACAAACAACAGGCCATCTGCACCGAGTGCGACTTTATTATCGGCGTAGATGAAGCCGGACGGGGGCCGTTGGCAGGCCCGGTGGTGGCGTGTGCTTGCTTTATCCCCCCGGCCGCCGCGGCGGACTTTACCGATGTAAATGACAGCAAAAAATTAACCGAAAAGAAGCGTGAAGAATTGTTTAAACGGCTCCAAACGTCCGATGCGGCCTTTGGGGTGGGCTTTGCTTCCGCCGCCGAAATTGACCGTTTAAATATTTTACAAGCCACCTTTTTGGCAATGCGCCGCGCCATAAAAAAATTTGAACATATCCCCAATTCCGTACTCTTAGTGGACGGGCCATACCCCATTTCCGGACTGGAAGCCAAACAACAACCTATTATAGACGGAGATGCCAAATCTTTGGCTATTGCCGCAGCCAGCATTGTAGCCAAAGTTACCAGGGACCACTATATGTCCGTGTTGGACAAATTATATCCCGGTTACGATTTCGCCGGACATAAAGGCTACGGTACAGCCAAGCATATGGACGCCTTGCGCCGCTTAGGCCCGTGTCCGGAGCACCGCCGTTCGTTTGCCCCGGTGCGTAAATTATTGGCGCAGTCCATTTTGCCGTGAACCGCTTGGGCCTGGCGGGCGAAGAAAGCGCCGCACAATTTTTAAAAACCAAGGGCTACCGTCTGTTGGAGCGAAACTTCGCCGCCCCATACGGGGAGATTGACATTATCGCACAAGATAAAAAAACCTTGGTGTTTGTGGAAGTAAAATCGCGGGCTTACACGGCCTTTGGCGGGCCGCTTATGGCAGTTACCCCCGCCAAGCAAAAGAAAATCGCGCGTACAGCCCACGCCTATTTGCAAGCAAAGGGCTTAAAATTTGATAGTATTAGATTTGATGTAATCTGCGTTCTGCCGGAAAAGATAGAACATATTGAAAATGCGTTCATTCCGGAAAGAACGACAATGTAAATTGGAGGGAATATGACTCAACTCGCGCAGGTAAAAAAAGCAGCCGCTTATATTAACAAAAAAACGAAAAACTTTAAGCCCGAAATTGCTCTTATCACCGGGTCCGGTTTGGCCGGTTCCATACCGCCCTTGGAAAAAGAAGTAAAAATTCCTTATACGTCTATTCCCGGTTTTTTGCAAAGCACCGTGCCCGGCCACAGCGGGAACCTCATTTTCGGTGTTTATAAAGGCCGCAACATTGTAGTAATGCAAGGCCGTTTCCACTATTACGAAGGCCACCCGATGAAAGATTTGGCCATCTCTATCCGCACCTTAAAAATGCTTGGTGTGGAAAAACTTTTGGTATCCGCAGCCGTCGGTTCTATGGACCTTAAATTAAAACCCGGCGCCCTGTGCGTGCTGAAAGACCACATTAACTTTATGTGCAACAACCCCCTTATCGGCAACCACGACCCGGCCTTCGGCCCGATGTTTTTTGACTTGTCCGAAGCATATGACAAAGGTATGCGCAAGGTCGCCCTTTCCGCCGCTAAGAAAGCGGGCGTAACCGCCGGCGAAGGTGTATATTTGGCGGCTACTGGCCCGAACTTTGAAACTCCGGCCGAAATCCAAATGTTCAAAAAATGGGGCGCAACGGTTGTCGGTATGTCCGTCGTGCCGGAAGTGTTGGTAGCACGCCAATGCGGCATCAGCGTATTGGGCCTTGCCTGGGTAAGCAATATGGGCTGCGGTATTGAAAAGAAGCCGCTTTCCCACGCGCAAACTATCAGCGAAACCAAAAAAATTGAAGGCAAATTTAAAAAATTGCTGGAAATTTTATTCGTAAAATTATAAGGATTATTTATCCGCACGGGCATATAAAAAGACCCGTGCGGATTTTTTTGTTTTTATGGCAAAGGATATCAAACGGCTCGGCAAAGAAACTCTCATCTACGGCACTTCCACGGTGCTCGCCAGGCTGCTTAATTTCTGTTTAGTTCCCTTTTATACCTACTATTTGCAACCTGCGCAATACGGCGCGATTGCCACCGTTTTTGCGGCCATTGCGCTTTTAAGCGTAGTTTTTTTGTTTGGGCTGGACCAAAGTTACCTGCGTTTTGCAAGCGAAGCAGAAAATAAACATAAAGTCTTTCGCCAATGTTTTTACGGAGTCTTGGCTAATGCCCTGGTATTGGGCGGACTGCTCTATATTTTTGCTCCCGAAGTATCCCTATGGTGGGGACTGGGCGAAAATTTTGGTCTTTTTCAATTAGCCGCCGCCATTTTATTTTTAGATGTTTTAAATATGATTGCCTTTACCAAGTTGCGCTTAGAACGGCGGGCGTGGTATTTTGCGGGCGTGCGGGCGTTTTCCATTGTGATAAATGTGGCATTAAATGTATTCTTTTTGGCGGTTTTGCACCGGGGGCCGAATTCCATTTTATGGGCCAACATCGGGGCTTCTTTGGCTTCGCTTATCGTTTTAACACCCGTTTGGTGGGGTGAATTGAAAGGGCACAAACCCTTTGCCTTTGATTGGAAACTGCAAAAAGAAATGTGGTCCTTTGCGTGGCCTTTTGTTCCCGCGGGGGTGGCAAGTCTTTTGGTAAGCGTGATAGACAAGCCCATTTTAGTACATTTAGTGGGCACGGAGCAGGTGGGTATTTATCAGGCAAACTTTAAAATCGGCGTTTTTATGATGCTTTTGGTGTCTATGTTTGACCAGGCTTGGCGGCCTTTCTTTCTAGCGCACGCCAAAGATAACGATGCCAAAGATACCTTTGCCAAGGTATTATCTTTCTTTTTTGCGCTCGGCTCGTGGTTTTTACTGGGCATTTCCTTTTTAATGCCGGACCTGATCAAAAGCAACCTTTTTGGCAATTTCCATTTAATCGGGCCTGACTATTGGGGCGGGCTTTCCATTATTCCGCTTATTGTAACGGGATATTTCTTCTATGGGTTGTATATTAACTTTATGGTAGGGCCTGTAATTACCAAAAAAACACGGGTGCTGATGTGGATTACCCTTTTAGGAGCCGCCGCCAGCATTACCACCAACCTAACCTTGGTGCCGCATATCGGCATTTTGGGCGCCGGGTGGGCGGTAGCCGTCAGTTACGCGGTAATGGCAGCCGCGCTCTTTACCTTTACGCAAAAGGTTTATCCCATTCCTTACGAATACAAAAAACTGGCAGTGATGTTGCTCGTCTGCCTGGCTACGGTGGGCATAGCCCGGTATTTTAACGGCGCCGTGTGGGCAAAAATAACTTTATTAACACTCTATCCCGGGTGGATGTATCTCTTTTTAAGGCACACATTACCGCAAACTGATTAACGTCAAATCCAGTGTAATATTGCCGTCTTTATATACCAAAATGTGCGGCACACTTATATCGCCGGTTGTATCCAAGAGGGCATATTCATCATAAAACAAATCTGCCGTATTGAGCATTGTTACCGATTGTGCCGCATACGGATAAGTTTCCCCCTCGCGGTATAAAAAGCGTTCTTTGGCATCCCGCCCCTGGTAAGTAAGCGTAATCTCTCCGTCTTTCACGCGGTACTTTTGAAATACTCCCGCATCAGACAGCAACAAATTTAAAAACTGGGTAATGCGCCCGCGCACCACCGCAGTATCTGCGTCTTTAAACAAATAACGGTAGGCAATTCCCTCGGGGCTGACGGTTGCGTGCAACACCTTATAGGCGGCCCCCGTCATCAGTAAAACGTCATAATCTTCCGCGCCGATTTTTTTAATACGCAAAACCCCTTCCACATAGTCCTCGTTCATTTGTCCGACGGCCTTAAAAGCCGCCTGTGTGCGTCCGCCAACAAAAAAATCTACTTTTTTATAAGCGCGCATCCCGCTTGGCATTTGCTTGATTTGCCCCCCTGCACACGCACAGAGCCATACGGCTAATGAAAATGTTAAAATTCTTTTAAACATATCTTATCTCCTTATTATGATATTATAAATATTATGAAACCTTTTGTCCTTTATTTGCTGGCCGGTATCGTCTCGTGCGTAGTTTGCGCGGGAGTGCTGCCTATTCTCCGCCGAGTGGCTTCACGGGCCTTTTTAGATAACCCCGGCGGCCTGAAAACACATCACGGGGCGGTTCCTGTGCTGGGCGGGTGCGGCATTTTTTTAGGTTTGATATCCGGATTGGTTTTTATCCGTCTAACCACAGATTTTCCTTCCGGCACATTACACACCCTGCGCGGCATTTGTTTGGGCGGCCTACTGGTTTTTCTATTGGGTCTTGCGGACGATTTAAACAAACCCAAAGGCGTGAATATTGCCCTTAAATTACTGGTGCAACTGACAGCGGTGGCGGCCCTTATTTATTACGGCATAGTCATACGGGCTTTTCCCTCTCCGTGGGTGGCTTGGCCGCTTACGTTTTTGTGGGTGGCGGGGCTAACCAACGCCTTTAATCTGTTGGACATTATGGACGGACTGTGCGTGAGCCAAGGCGTAATCTGCACGTTGGGACTTACTTTTATCGCACTTCCCGGCGAATATGTATATGTCAATTTTGCGGCCTTATCCCTCTTGGGGGCCTGTCTTGCCTTTTGGCCGAACAATCACGCAAGAAAAAAAATCTTTCTGGGCGATAGCGGCTCCACCCTTATCGGCTTTACGGTGGCTTCTTTATCCATTGGAACAGGATATAGCGGGCACACGGATTGGGGCTTTTTGGCTCCTCTCTTTATTTTGGCAGTACCCCTGTTTGACACGGCCTTTGTCAGCCTGGCCCGCCTGTTAAAAGGCAAAAACCCTTTAAAGGGCAGCCCTGACCATATCGCCCTGCGGCTTAAAAAAGCCGGGTGGAAACCGGGCACTATTGTAACCGCGTTCGCCGCCACAGGGCTTTTGTGCAACGGGTGTGCGTGGGTTCTTACGCGCGCCGGGCTGCCTTTGGTTATCGGTTTATTTGTCTTGACCGGGCTATCGGCCCTTATACTTACCTTTTATTTACTCAAATTACCGGCGGATTAATTATGCACGTTAAAACATTAATTCTAGGCGCCGGTCTAACCGGGCTTTCCACCGCTTACCACTTGGAAAAACAAGGCCAAACGGACTATCTTTTGGTAGAAAAAGAAAAGGCCCCCGGCGGACTTTGCAAAAGCCAAGTGCTAAACGGCTGTACCTTTGATTTTAGCGGACACCTACTACATTTGCACACCCCGGCAGGGAAAAAATTGGTAAAGGGCCTTTTGGGCCAAAATCTGCGCCGCGTAAAACGGCGCGCCTGGATTTACACCGGGTCCTCCCGCGTGCCGTTTCCGTTTCAGGCAAATCTATTTGCTTTGCCCGAAAAAGAGCGCAAACGCTGCCTCAACGGATTGTTGGCTTGTGCCCGACAAACCACCCCCGCTCCCAAAAACTTTAAAGAGTGGTGCTTGCAATCGTTCGGAGCGGGCATATACCAAATTTTTATGCGCCCCTATAATACAAAACTGTGGGGACGCAACCCAGAGGAAATGACCTGCGACTGGTGCGGGCCGTTTGTTCCCGTTCCCACCGTGGAGGAAGCACTAAAAAGCACCGTTACCCCGCCGAAAAAAAACTATGGCTACAACGCATATTTTTATTATCCCGCCCGCGGCGGTTGCGGGGCCTTGGCGGAAGCCTTGGCGCGCCCTATCACCCATTTATCGTTAAATACCCCCGTTACGCGCATAGATTTAGCCCATAAAACAGCCCAATGCGGCAACATTGCTGTCTCGTTTGATTATGTGGTAAATACTTTGCCTTTGCCCGAATTTTTGCGCCTAACCGGGGAAGCGGAATTTTCCGCGCTGGCAAATAAACTTGTCCACACACAAGTTAGAGTTTATAATTTTGCCGTCAAGCGTGCGGTAAAACCGTTTAGTTGGATTTACTTTCCCGATAAAGAAGACCCCTTTTACCGAGTCGGCCTGCAAAGCGGTTTTTCCCCGGACAATGCCCCGCAAGGCATCAGCACATTTTATGTGGAACTGCCCGGAAACTATCCGTGTACACAGCAGAGTGAAAAGCGCATTTGGAAGGCATTGGTCCAAAAAGGTATAATAGAAGAAAGCGACGACGTTTTATTTTCCTTCTGGCAGTCCTTGCCTTATGCCTACGCAGTTTACGATAAGCACCGCGCAAGCGCCGTTAGCCAAGCCTTAAAGGCGTTGGCAGGGTGCGGGTGTTTGTGTGCGGGACGGTATGGCAAATGGGAATATTCCTTTATGGAAAAATCTCTATTAGAGGGCTTGGATTTAGCCAAAAAACTTGTATAATGAGGTGTTATGAAAGTTCTCGTTTTTGGCGGCAGTTTTGACCCCGTACACAAAGGGCACGTTTCTTTGTTTCGCCGCGCGATGAAAGTCATCGCGCCGGATGTCGCACACATTGTTCCGGCCTATCATTCGCCCTTTAAAGCAAAATCTCCCACTCCGTTCCGCCTTCGGATGAAAATGCTTAAACTGGCCTTTGCCGGTTTTGGCAAAAATATTGTTTTTGACGATTACGAATTAAAACAGGGCGGTAAAACTTACACCTACCAGTTGGTCCAATACCTTAAAAAGCGCTACGATAACCCGGAGATTTATTTATTGGTTGGCACCGACTGCTTAAATGATTTGCATAATTGGAAGAACCCCGGTTATATTTTTGATAATGCCGTAGTCGTAGCGGGAAAACGCAAAGGATATAACGAAAATCCGGCCCAATTTAACCATTTATTTTTGCCGGGATTTTTCCCGAAACTTTCGTCCAGCCGTGTCCGCGCGCATATTTTAGCCTGCGGGGATGTGCCGGACACCGTTCCGGAAATTATTGCCCCGATTATCCGCAAAAATAACCTCTATGGCTTGGACGTGCACACCTGGTTAAAGGCCCATTTAAAGCCCAACCGTTATTTGCACTCCAAAAACGTGGCGGAAATGGCTGCCGCTTTCAGCGATATTTACGACGTAAATGTAGAACTTGCCGTAAAAGCAGGCATTATGCACGACGCGGGCAAAGGTTTTTCCGGGCCGGAACTGATTGCTTTTTGCAAAGAACATAAAATTAAAGTCCCGTTTTTTGAAGATATTTGCCGTATGGAGCCAAGTTTGCTGCACAGTTACGTTTCGGCGTGGATTGCACAGCACGAGTTTGGCGTAACCAATAAAGACGTTATCCGCGCTATTGCCGAGCATACTTTGGGCAGTTTGCATATGAGTACGCTTTCTAAAATTCTGTTTGTGGCAGATATTTCTTCCAAAGACCGCAAGTATAAAGATGCCTTCGTCATACGCAATTTGGCGTTGCAAGACTTAAATAAAGCCCTGCTCTATGCGGCAAACCGCAAACTCCTGTTTACCATAGATACGCAAAAATGGCTTTGCCCGTTGGGAACACACTTATGGAACCATTTAATAAAGCAAGAAAAATAACCGAGCGGTGCCTGATGCTCTTGGCCACCGCGCTTTTTGCTTGGGCCATTTGGGCGCAACTTACCTCGCGCACCGTACAAATTCTGACGAACCGGGAAAAGGACTCCGTACATTTATCGGTGTTGACTTCCCCGGCGATGGATATTGCCTATAATCCGGCCACGCGTAAGGCGGCTATTTCCGTACGGGCCGAAACCTGTCCGCCGCACAACTGTAAACCTTTAAACCGCGCCAAATTTTTCACACCCGAAATTACCGGGCGGGAAGAAGCGTGGAACACCTTTAAAGAAGCCTTAAATAACTGGCGCTACAATCCGCTTATTATCGGACAAGCGGTATGGGCCTATATCACAGCCTGGCACGATAAACGCACCGACTTAACTCCGGCGGAGTTTGCGCTTATATCCCTGGAACTGACACAATTGGAAGCCGCCGACTTTGCCCTAAAACTTCCCCCTTCCTCTAAGCGCGCCAAAAAGGCCCGCCAGCAGATGCCGGAGATGCCTCTGGTGGCAGATATGGCCCCCCTGACACAAAAGAACCGCCCGATAGTGGTGGAAATTTTAAATGCGTCCGGCCAACGGGGATTGGCTTTAAAATTAACGCAATTTTTGCGCGATCAAAATGCCAAAGGTCTTTTGCGCGTGGACGTCTTGCAATATGATAATTATCCCACGTTACAGGCTACCTCCTCTATCGTGGATTACAGCGGACGGCTGGTACAGGTAAAACAGTTGAGCCGCGCTATCGGCATAAACGGCGAAATTAAGACAGACTCTTCCCCCAATGTGATATGCGACACACGCATTATCTTGGGTAAAGACTTTGAAATGCCGCTCTAAAATGCTAGACTAATTTTATTGCAGTTATAACGTTATTTGCAGAGGTGGTTTATGAATACCAAAGAACTCGTATGCCTGGCGGCAAGACTTGCCGATGACAAAAAGGCCGAGAATATTAAAGTAATAGATTTGTGCGGACTTTCTTCGCTGTGCGATTATATCTTAATCGTATCTGCCACCTCTAAACCGCATTTGGACGCGGTGGAAGAAGAAATCAGCAAAAAATTAAAAGAATTGGGCTACTACAAAGCCAACCGCGACGGCGGAGAAAGCCATATGTGGCGTGTGAGCGACTATGGCGGTTTTTTGGCCCATATTATGACGCCGGAAGCGCGCGATTTTTACGCGCTTGATAAGATTTTCAGTTTCGGTAAAGAAATTGACTATAAAAAACCTGTTAAAAAAGCAGTAAAAAAACCCGCAGCCAAAAAGACTCCGGCCAAAAAGACAACCGTTAAAAAGACCGTGGTAAAAAAAACGGCTACCAAGAAAACCGCCGCTAAAAAAACTGCCGTAAAAAAGACGGCTGCTAAAAAAACCGCTAAAAAGAAATAACCTCTTATGCTAGAAAAACTAAAACAAGACATCTCTTTAAAACTCGCCAACGCGGACTACTTTAAGGGCTGCGAATTGCCCGAAGTGGAATTTGCCCCCGCACCCGCCCATACCGGGGCGGACATTTCGCTCGTGTGGGCAATGGCTGCCGCCAAAAAGTTACACAAGAACCCGCTGGAAATCGCCAAAGAGGCCTGCAAGGTCTTGCGCGAACTGACCGGCATTGCCGATGCGCAAGCCGTTCCGCCCGGGTTTATTAATTTAAAATTAGAAGACAACTTTGTTATTACCTGCGCTTCCGACCGTCGTATTAAAGACCGCAGTGCCGAAACCTCCAAACACAATATTTTAATTGAATTTGTTTCCGCCAACCCTACCGGTCCCTTGCACGTAGCCAGCGGACGCGGAGCCAGTTTGGGCGACAGTTTGGTTAAAATCCACCGCGCCTTGGGCTACTCTTGCGACAGCGAATATTACGTCAATGATGCGGGTAACCAGGCCGAACTGTTGGCGGTGTCCGTCAAAGCCCGCAAAGAGGGAAAAGAACCTCCGGAAAACGGCTATCACGGCACTTATTTAATTGATTTAGCCAAACGTATCCCGGCTGATTTGCCCGAAGACCAATACGGCCGTTGGGCAATGGAAGAGTTAATCAAAACCCAACAGCAGGATATGAAAGATTTTCACGTTGATTTTACGCGTTGGTTCCGCGAATCAGACCTGCACAAAGACCAAGCCCCTAAGAAAGCCTTGGAAGCCTTAACGGCCAAAGGCTATACTTACGAAAAGGACGGGGCGGTTTGGTTCGGCTCTACCAAGGATGCCGAAGCACAGGACGATAAGGACCGCGTGCTTGTGCGCCACGACGGCCGCCCGACGTATTTTTTGGCTGATATTTCTTATCACAAAAATAAATACGACCGGGGCTACGATACCTTAATTGATATTTTAGGCGCCGACCACCACGGCTATGTACCGCGTATGAAGGCCGCTGTGCACGCGTTGGGCCACGAAGAAAAAACTTTTGTACCGATTATCCACCAACTGGTGCATTTAATTGAAAACGGCGAGCAGGTAAAAATGTCCAAGCGTGCAGGCCGCTTTATTACCTTGCGCGAATTAATGGACGAAGTAGGCACAGATGTCTGCCGATTCTTCTTCGCCAGCCGCACGCCCAATGCCCATATGATGTTTGATATGGACCTGGCCAAAAAGCGGACCAACGAAAACCCGGTTTTCTATGTGCAGTATGTACACGCGCGTATTCACTCTATCTTCAAAGCCGCGGCGGAAGCGGGCATTACCGATTATAACGGCATTACCACTCCGCTTGCCCCGCAGGAAAGAGCACTTTTGTTAAAACTGATTTGGCTCAAACACGTCTTGCGCAACTGCATTGCAGATTTAAGCCCCCACCATTTGACCACTTATTTGGTTGAATTGGCGGGCCTGTTCCACGCGTTCTACGATACCTGCCGCGTGCTGGATGAGAACAACTTGGAACAAACCAAATCCCGTTTATTTATTTGCCAACGGGTAGCGGAGCGGATTAAAAAAGGGCTGGAATTTATCGGCGTAAGCGCGCCGGAACAAATGTAAGCCCGGACAAATTAAAATATAGACAGAAAAATCTCTATCCTCCTTCGGGCGGACGGAGATTTTTCATCTCCGGCAATTTTTTATAAAGGGGAATTGTATGAAAAAAACACTTTATCTTATTTTAGGCATTTTGCTGTTGCCGTTGGCACTTGGGGCGCAAAGTCTGCCCAAGGCGGAGGAATCTTTTGCAAAAGGCGATTATTCGTCCGCGCTCACACAGTACAAACAATTAATGCAATCGGCCACCGGAGAGGAGCGTCTGCACGCCCAACTGCGCTATGCCGCCTGCCAATACGGCCTTGGAGAATATTTAAATGCCGCTAAAACCATTTGGAATTATCCCCTGCCTGAAAACGATTTGTGGAAAGTGCGCTTTTTGCTCTACCGTATCCAAATTTCAGATCAAGCCGCCTCAGTTTACCGCCGGCTGTTAAACGAACGGCAAATAGACTCTAATGACGCGCAAAACGACCCCGAATCCTGGACCAAGGAAGAGTGGGAATCCCGCATCACCCAAGATTACGAAACGCTTTGGGCTATGCGCGCCGCGCTTATCAATTTCCCGGTTGAACGCGAAACCCTTATTTTAAACATCAAGGAAACCGATACCCAGCGTATCCCCACGCTGTTTGATTATGTGGTGTTTGAGTGGCGCAACAGATTAACTGCACAAAAGACCGTTGTCCCCGCCCGTTTGGAAAATGCCGAATATTTAGACGGATATGCCGAGGTTGTGCCCCAACAGAAGGAACAGGCCGAAAAATTAACTTACCTTCTAAAAACCGCCTATTTGCTAGACGGAAAAGGCCGCCAAAATGCCAAAATCTTTTGGCAAACCGATTTTATTTTATTACCCTTTACGCAAGAACGCTTTTTTGAATTGAAAAATCAGGAAAAAGCCCTTAACGCCGCCGTCAGCCAACTGAATATCATCAGCGGTCTTACCCCCCAAACCTTGGGCTTTTGGAATAAAATTAAAGGCTATGTGTCTGCCGACAATACCGACTATGGCCGCTCTTATGCGGCTTACAAGGCCGCCGAATTATTATGGAACCGCAACGGCGACCGCGAAGAAGCCCTTAAAATGGCCCGCTTTGGCAAAGGCTTAAACAACGGCTACTATGCCAAACAATGCGCCCAACTGGAAAAGCAAATTTTAAAAAAGGAACTATCCTTTAATGCCTTGCCCAAGGCCATTAATCCGCAAAAGACAGAACTATCTTTCACCGCCCGGAACGCACAAGAAGTATTTGTCCGTATATACAAAACCTCGTATGAGGAACTGTTAAAATTCTATCGCGCAGGGCAGGTGGGCCGAACGGTGAACTCGTGGGATTTTCTCACACGTTTAGCCGGCAAAAACATAAAGGAAGTGCTTTCCCGCGCGCCTTACAAAGCCGCCTCCACACAAGTAATGTACGAACGCCCTTATTTTGAGCAAAAGGCCACTGTTGCGCTCCCCCCGCTTGAAAACGGTTTCTACTTTGTGCTAGCCAGTTATGACGCCTCTTTTGATGATGCTTCCGCACCCGTGCAAGGCGCCGTTTTAAATGCCACCGATTTGGCCTTGTTCGTTACCGGGGCCATTGAGGACAATCCGGATAAGTATGTAGCCACTCTGTCCGGCAAGACGCAAACGTTCCGCCCCAATGTATTCCGCGTGTACACCGCTAATTTAAAAACAGGCGAAACGGAAGGAAACGCTAATTTGGACATTATCACCACCTGGAAAGGTACCCGCCAAAAAGCGGCTACACAGGCCGACGGCTCCGCCGCGTTTGTGCGCCCCATTACGGTCAGCACCGCCAGAAACACCAATAACAACTATTTTATCAGCCCTTTGGCAGAAAAAGACGGCAGCCGAGCCTTTGCCCCTGCGCTCTATTTTCATTTTTATAATAACGAACCGGTGCGGCTTTTCCTGCAAACGGACCGCGCCATTTACCGCCCCGGCGAAAAGGTGCAACTCGCTTTAAATGCTTTTGAAACCTTGCCGCGCGGCTTAAAGGTTCTTCCCAATCACCGCGTGGAAATCAAAGTGGCGGACGCTTCGGGCAACACCGTCTTTACCGCCCGTCCTGCCACCAATGCAATGGGAACCGCACAGGCTGAATTTACCCTGCCGGACAACCCAATGTTAGGCTACTTTCAAATACAGGCTTCCTTGACCGCAAATAACCGGACCTACCGCACCTACCAGTCGTTCCAAGTAGAAGAATACAAACGCCCGGATTACGAAATCACTTTATCTGCGGACGGGACCACCCGAGAATATAACAAGGAAACCACCGTAACCGGCCAAGCCCAGTATTATTTTGGCGCGCCTTTGGCCGGAGCCGTCATCAACTATACGATACTCCGCCAAGACTATCTCCCCCCCTTCTACTGGTGGGCCGTACTTCCGCCTGCCGGCGGTGATACCGTTATCGCACAAGGCTCCGCCAAAACGGACGAAAAGGGATCTTTTAAAATTTCCTTTACCCCCCGCCAACAGGAAAAGGACGAAACCTTTGCCAAATATGTGGTAAAAGCCGAAGTGTTGGACGAAAGCGGCCGCCCTATCAGCGCCCAAAAGACCTTTACGGTCAGCACGCTGGCTAAACTCTTTAAACTGGACTTTACGCAAGGTTTTTATGACGCCAATACCCAAACGCCCGACTTTGCCCGGCTCACACTTACCAATGCAGACGGCAACGCAGTAACGGGCAAGGTATCTGTCAAGGTGTCATTATTGGAAAACACATTGCCGGAAGTCCAAGCGGAAAACCGTTTTTATCCGTCCCCGGAACGCACATTGGAAAACCAATTTAAAAACGCCAAGGAAGTCAAAACCGCTTTTACGCGGGATATTTCCTTTAAAACCGCCGGAGAAAAGACTTTATCTTTGCCCGCGTTGCCGGAAGGAATTTACCGTCTGACCTTAAAGGCGGACAAAGCCGGCACGCAAAGTATGGTTTTTGTGGTGGCGGACACGCGCTCTCAGTTGCAGTTGCCGGACGTTACGCTCTTTCAACGGGAAACTTATTACCCCGGGGAAACTGCGCGCGTATTATTGGGCGCGGGCAATCTGACAGGCTCCAAACGTGTGGAAATCTACCGTGGGGAAACCTTCCTTACGCATAAAGATTTATTACCCGGCGGCGTGTCGGTTTACGCCTTCCCGGTGGAACAAGAGGCGCGCGGCGGGCTGGCGCTTGCTTGGTTTGGGGCCAGCAATTATACGTTCCACCAAGGCCAAGCAACCGTAAAAATTCCCTTTAACAATAAAAATTTATCGGCCGTTATTGACGTTCCCAATGAGGTCCGCCCGGGAGAGGATACCTCTTGGAAATTAACCGTAAAAGATGCTGCCGGCCGGCCCGTACAGGGACAAGCCGCTTTGACGGTATATGATAAATCGTTAGATTATTACGCAAAACCGGAACACGCATTATCGGCGCAGGCGCTTTTCCCGCAAAATGCCCAAACGGCCGACCGCGCCTCTAACCAGGCCAACGGATATTTTTCCAACTATTTTACAGGGAAAGCAGAGAATACCTTTACTCCGGCGCCGCGATTACCCGCCAGTAACCTGCAAATGGCGGCACGCCCATACCGTATGTTCGGGCTTTCGCGCGCCAACAACGTAATGTTAAAGTCCGCTATGGGGGCCGCCCCGCAACTGGCCGCAAGCAAAGCCACCTATAAGGAAAGTTTTGCTGAAACTGCCGAAGAAACCGCAACCGAAGAATCTTTTGATACCGCCGCCGCGCCCAATGATGCGGGCTCTGCTGATTTTCCCCGCACCAATTTTGCCGCGACTGCGTATTTTAATGCGGCCTTGCCTGTCGTTAATGGGCAAAGTATCGTTAAATTTACCTTGCCGCAGAGTTTAACGGCTTGGAATATTGTCGGTTTTGCACTTACGCAAAATGCCGATTTCGGCGCGTTCAGCGCCGCCACCGTTACCCGCAAGGACTTTATGGTCCGCCTGCAAATGCCGCGTTTTTTCCGGGAGGGCGATAAAGGAATTTTACAGGCCGCCGTTACCAACTTAACGGGTAAAAAAATTACCACCGAGGTCGCTCTTGCTATCCAAAAGGGCCAAGCAAATACCCTCACGGATTTCGGTCTGACAAATACAGCTAAACGCGTAACCGTTGGCGCAAACGCAACTGAATTTGTAACGTGGGAAATTACCGCCCCCAATGTTCCCGCACTCTACGGCATTACCGCCACCGCCCGCAGTGGCAAGGCAAGCGACGGCGAACAAAAAACCTTGCCTGTTTATCCGGGCCGCCAACGCACCTTGGCTACGGTCAATGCCGCGCTTAAAAACGGGCAAAACACCTTGGAACTGACCGAACTGAAAGACATACCCGCCGCCGATATGCAAACAGCGGTCCTGACCATTCACCCCAGTTTGGCACTTTCGGTGCTTAATTCCATGCCTAACTTGCTGACAACCCCATACAAAGACCTTGTCAGCACCTTAAACCGCTACGCGCCCTTGGCTGTGGTTCACCGGTTCTACACCACCTATCCGCAACTGAAACAAGCGGTTTCTAAACTGCCCAAACGTACGGGTCAAGATGCCGTTTGGAACGAAAAGGATCCGTTGCGTTTAACGCTGTTAGAACAAACACCGTGGCTGCGCCAAGCCCAAGGCCGCCAGAGCAAAACCGCGGATCTAGTAGATTTGTTCAATCCGGGAACGGTCCAAAAAACGCTAAACAAGGAACTCACGCAACTTAAAAAATTCCAAAACACAAGCGGCGCTTTTGCGTGGTTCCCGGGCGGACACGACGACGACTATTTAACCCTCTATGCCTTAAATGCGTTTGCATCCGCCGTATCTTTCGGTGCGGAAATACCGCAAGCCGAAACCCAACAGGCAATTTCCTATATGGTCCCCCGTATTGAACAAAAATTAAAGGCCGATAAAGACGGCAGCGAAGATACGGTGTCCTTAGCGCTATATGCGGCTTATACTCTTTCCGCGTTTCCCCAAAACTGGGCACAAATCGCACAGGCAAAACCCTATATCAAGCGCTGGGCCGACTATGCCGGGGAACACGCCCGCTTTATGACGGCCCTCGGCCAAACCTATGCGGCGGCCGTTTACCACCGTTTGGGAGATGATATTAAAGCCAACCAATACCTGGACCTCGTTTTATCCCGTATGAAACAGGATAAACTGGCCGGAGCCTATTTTGCGCCCGAGGAACAAAGTTGGGTTTGGTATCGGGACACCCTTTCCACCCAAACGACCACCCTGCGCGCGCTGGCAGAAATCCGCCCGCAAGCCCCCCAAATAGAGGCTATGACCCAATGGTTGCTTTTTAACCGCCAAGTAACCGGGTGGAATAATTCCAAAGCCGCAGCCCAAGCCGTGTTTGCCCTGCTAAACGTAATGCAGGCCAAGGGCGCACTGTCGCTCCCGGTAACCTATCAGGTAAATTGGGACGGCGGGCAAAAGCACTTCGCGTTTGAACCAATGGACTGGACTAATGACTTACAGTTTGTGCGCACGAACAGCCAAATTAGCGAAAAAATAAAAACCGCCGAAATTACCAAACAAGGCATAATGCCTGATTTTGCTTCGCTGTCTGTGCTGTACCAAACGCCCAACGTAAAGGCTTCGCCCAAGGGAGTTATCAACGTAACACGCGAATACTTTACGCGCTTTACGCAAGACGGGGTACAGAAACTCCGCCCGGTGCAGGATTTGGACGAAATAAAAGTAGGCGACGAGGTGGAGGTGCGCCTCACGCTGACGACAGACAGTGAATTTGAATATGTATTACTGGATGACCCCAAGCCCGCCGGCTTTGAAAGCGAGGATTTAACAAGCGGCTGGGAGTGGGATAAATTGTCCTTATACCGCGAAACACGCGAAGCGGCCACCCGGTTCTTTATCAACCGGGTACCCGCCGGAAAGGTAACACTTACCTATGTGCTCCGCCCGACAATTCCCGGCAAATTCCGCGCGCTCCCCGCACAGGCGCAATCTATGTACGCGCCTGAATTTGGCGCCCACACAGGCACGGAATTATTAACCGTAGATAAATAAGCCTGTTTTTTATTGTTCCCGGTTTGGTTTCTGCCAAGCCGGGATTTTTTATGTAAATCCGTATAAAAAGCACCCGAGAATATACTATAATGAAAGTAATTCTAAGGAGTATTTTACTATGCCTTTAACCGTTTTCGCGCCGATTGACGGCGCAGTTGTACCGCTTGAACAAGTGCCCGACCCGGTATTTAGCGAACGTATGTTGGGCGACGGGGTTGCCCTTGACCCCGCCGGAGACACTATCTACGCCCCGATAGACGGGAAAATTATCAATTTTAACAAAGCCCTGCACGCACTGGTTATTGCCCAAAACGGGATAGAAATTTTAATCCACGTCGGCCTGGAAACGGTCTCTTTAAAAGGCGAAGGATTTACTCCGCTCGTCAAAGAGGGCGAGACAGTTAAAAAGGGCCAACCCCTTTTAAAATTTTCACACACCGCACTTGCCAAGGCCGCCAGTTCCCTTATTATGTTAGTGGTAACTGCTCCGGCCGATACCAAGGTACAAGGTATTGCCCCGGAAATCACAAAAACAGGCGAACCGCTTTTTCAGGTTTGCGTGTCCGGCGCACAAACTACCGCAAATCTAAGCCAAACCTTTACGCAGGGCGGTCCTTTTACCGTGTTAAATGCCAATGGTTTGCACGCGCGTCCGGCAGGCGTACTGGCACGGTTGTCCGCCGCCTATGCCTATCCCATACAGATATGCTGCGGAGATAAAAGCACCGACGCTAAAAGCGTAGTGGGTATTATGGGGCTGGCGCTTGAATACAACAGCCAAGTAACGGTAAAAGCAGGCGGTCCGACCGGCGAAGCCAAAACCTTTCTGACCCAAGTGGAAAAAGCCTTTCAAAATGCCTTTGGCGAAAAGGGGGCGAACCTATCTATCCCCACCGAAAACAAAAAGACTCCGCTAGATTTTTCCGCTGGCGCAGAAGTTTCCGGCCTGTGTGCCTGCGGAGGCCTTGCCAATGGGCAGGCGTTTCTCTTTAAACCGGCAGATGCCCAATACGAGGAAAATGCCACCAACCCGCAAGAGGAATTAAAAGCCTTGTCCGCCGCGTTGGAAGCGGAAACGTCCGAAACGCAAGCCAAAATTGCGGCCGAACCGCACAAAACATCGCAAGATATTTTGGCTGCCCATTTAGCATTGTTGCAGGACCCGCTTATGCACCAAACCGCATTGGAAGCGGTCTCCCGCGGCAAAACGGCATCTTATGCCGTAAACGAAGCCGTCCGCACCAGTATAGATATTTTAAAAAAGACAAAAAACCGCTTTTTAATGGAGCGTATTGCCGACATTAAAGATTTACGCCGCTCCCTTTTGTGGCGGCTGAGTGGGCAGAAATATGCCTTGCCGAAACTGCCCAAAGGCTGTATTTTAATAGCCGAGGAGTTGCTCCCCTCCGAAGTATCCCATTTAGCAGGGTTAGCCGCAGGCGTTCTGCTGGCCCACGGCTCGCCCACCGCGCATGCGGGTATTTTGCTGCGCAATATGGGGCTTCCCGCCATAGTAAATGCCGGAGAAAATATACTTCAAATTCCAAGCGGCGCACCCGTCCTCTTATATGCGGACGAAGGGAAAGCCGTCATCAACCCGACAAAAGAGCAACTAAAAGATTTCGCCGCCACCAATCAAAAGGAACAGGCCCTGCTGCAAGAGGCTTCTACCCAAGCGCAGGAGCCGGCACTAACCTCTGACGGCGTGCATATTTCTGTGCAAGGCAACGTTTCCTCTCCACAGGAAGCGGCATTAGCCGTACAACACGGGGCCGAAGGATTAGGACTCATACGCACCGAATTTTTATTTAATAACCGCGCTGACGCACCCGGCGAAACCGAACAGCAGGCCGTATATCAGGAAACACTCAATGCCTGCCGGGATATGTCAGCCACGTTTAGGCTGTTGGATGCCGGCGGAGATAAACCCTTGCCTTTTGTAAATATTCTGCCGGAAGATAACCCCATTGTAGGGGTGCGCGGTATCCGCGCATTTAAACGCAATGAAGATTTTTTCCGCACCCAAATCCGTGCTGTTTTGCAAACAGCCCCCCTTAACCAAGTGCGCATAATGTTGCCGATGGTAACTTTTGCAGAAGAAATTATCTTTTTCAAAAAATTAATCGCCCAAGAGGCCGAACAATTAGGCATAAAAGAACAGGTGCAAATCGGTGCAATGATAGAGGTCCCCTCCGCCGCGCTTACAAGCGGACAACTGGCCCGCCACGCAGACTTCTTCTCTATCGGCACGAACGATTTAACACAATATACGCTGGCGATTGACCGCGGGCACAAAGAATTAAGCGCGCAGGCGGACCCGCTCCACCCGGCCGTCTTAAAACTCATTTCCTTAACTAGCCAAGGGGCAAAAAAATATAACCGCCCCGTAGCCGTCTGCGGGGCTATGGCGGGCGACCTGGCCGCTGTGCCCTTTTTAATCGGGCTGGGCGTAAGCGAATTGGCCGTTGGTGTTAAAAACATTGCGCAAGTAAAGGCGTTAATCCGCCGCGTTAGCCACAAAAAATGTGAAGAACTTGCCGCACAAGCATTAGAATTAACCTCGGCACAGGAAGTACGCGCCCTGGGCCGCAAATACATTGCCTTATCATAGGAGCATTTATGGAAAAATTAAAAATAGTTTGCACCGCTATTGGTAAGTTTTTAGTCCGATTAGGCAAGGCCCTTATGCTGCCGATTGCAGTCCTGCCGATTGCGGGGCTTCTCTTGCGCCTTGGGCAGCCAGACCTGCTTAATGTTGCTTTTATTTCGCAGGCGGGCGGGGCTGTTTTTACCAATTTGCCCATTATTTTTGCTATCGGCGTAGCCATCGGCTTCGCCAAAGAAAACCACGGAGCCGCGGCCTTGGCCGCGTTCGTCGGTTATGTGATTTTAACCGCTACCCTAAAAACCCTGGACCCCGATATTAATATGGATATTTTGGGCGGCATTATTACGGGCGCGGTGGCCGGTTGCCTGTACAATAAATACAAGGATATAGCACTTCCCCCATACTTGGCCTTTTTCGGCGGAAAACGCTTCGTGCCCATTGTTACGGGAGCGGTATGTTTGCTGCTTGCGTGCGTGTTTTACTTTGTATGGCCGCCTATCGGGCGCACTATCAGCGCGTTTGGCAACTGGACGATTTCGTCCGGCAGTATAGGCCTCTTCTTTTACGGGCTTGCCAACCGTTTGTTAATTCCACTCGGGTTGCACCACATTTTAAACAACTTGGTTTGGTTCCAATTCGGTGATTTTGCCACCGTTCAAAACGGCGTAAATACCTTGGTACACGGAGATTTGACCCGATTTTTTGCGGGAGACCCCAAAGCCGGTACTTTTATGGCGGGGTTCTTTCCGGTAATGATGTTCGGCCTGCCTGCCGCGTGTTTGGCGATGATTAAAGCCGCCGATACCGCCCGCAAAAAAGCCACGGCTGGGCTTCTTTTGTCTATGGCACTTACGTCCTTTTTAACCGGGATTACGGAGCCGATTGAATTTTCGTTTATGTTTTTGGCTTTTCCGCTGTATGTGTTGCACGCGGTATTAACGGGCCTTTCTCTCGTAGTTATGAATCTTTTGCAAGTGAAACTCGGCTTCACTTTTTCCGCCGGACTTTTTGATTATTTGCTTAGTTACGGCTTGGGTACAAATGGTTGGAAATTAATACCCGTAGGGCTTACATACGGAGTCCTTTATTATTTTGTTTTTTACTATGCCATTACCAAATGGAATTTACTTACTCCCGGACGTGAACCGGAAGCCGTTTTGGCACCTAACACCCCTGAACCTGCGGTGCCGGCTTCTGAGAAAACACATACGGACGAGCCTCTTGCCCGAGGAGAAAAATATATACAGGCCTTAGGCGGAAAGGATAATATTTTATCGCTGGATGCGTGTGCCACACGCCTGCGTTTGGAAGTGAAAAACGCTACCGAAGTACAAGAAAATGCCCTCAAACAACTGGGGGCGCGCGGGGTAGTAAATGGCGGGAACGGCATTGTACAGGTAGTTATCGGGCCGGAAGCGGACCTCTTGGCAGATGAAATAAAACAATATTTAAAATAGGGGATTTTTTATATGCGTTTAGTAGTAACCAAAATGAATTTAGGGCTGTGGGCAGCGGCTTATATCAAGGAAAAAATTAATGCCTTTGCGCCAATGCCCAAAAAGCCCTTTGTGCTGGGATTGCCGACGGGCGGAACGGTGGTGGATATGTATGCCAATTTGCGGCTTTTCTACAAAAACCGTTTATTATCTTTTAAAAATGTGGCTACATTTAATATGGACGAATACGTCGGTCTGCCGTTGGACCACCCGCAGAGTTACCGTAGTTATATGCATTGTAATTTATTTGACGGAACGGATTTCCAGCCCGAAAATATCCACCTTTTAAACGGACAGGCCAAGGACCTAAACCAAGAGTGTGCCCAATACGAGGCCGCTATCGCTGCACTGGGCGGCATTGATTTATTCCTGGGCGGAGTAGGGCGCAACGGACATATTGCCTTTAACGAGCCAGGTTCGGCCTTTAATACCCGAACACGGTTAGTGGACCTAACCCCCAGCACCATAGAGGCTAACTCGCGTTTCTTTTTAAACGACCCGCACCGCGTACCCAAACAGGCGTTATCCGTAGGGATAGGCACGGTAACGGACGCCAAAGAAGTATTATTTTTAGCCTCGGGCGAAAAAAAGGCCGAAGCCGTAGCCCATTTGGCAATGCCGGGAAAAGATTTAAACTGGCCCATTACGGCCTTAAAACTCCACCCGCACGCCACCTTATTGGCGGACCCCGAAGCGTGCGAACAACTGCCGGAGCCTTTTAAAACGCAACTGGCCCGGCAAATGGACGAAACGCCCACCGGGGAGCATTGGACGTTACATATAGAGGATTAAATGCAAGATTTATTAATTACCCATGCCCGTGCCGTTCTGTCCGGCAAAATAAGGCCGGCGGCGCTGTGGCTTTCGGGCGGAAAAATCAAACAAATTTTTACCGAAAAAGCCCTCCTGCCCAATTGTCCTGCTTTTGATGCCAAAGGCGCACTGGCCGTGCCGGGGTTTATTGATTTGCATATCCACGGCTTTGCCGGGCACGGACCGGAAAATGCCAACCCCGCGGACCTGCTTACAATGTCAGACGAACTGGCTCGCTACGGTGTATGTGCGTTCTGCCCCACGCTCTATTGTGCACGTCCGCACGAAATGGAAGCCCTTTTAAAAAAATTACTTCCCGCCCTAGGCTTGGAAACAGGTGCCAAAATTATCGGGTTTCACTTGGAGGGGCCTTTTATCTCTCCCCAAAAACCGGGAGTAATGAAACCGCAGGACATTGTCCCCCCGCAGTTAGACGATATGAAACGTCTCTACGAGGCCGCCCAAGGGCACATTACCAATATCACCCTGGCCCCGGAACTCCCCGGAATCGGCCCTATTATTGATTTCTGTTTGGCCCGCGGAATTTTGATACAAGCCGGACACACCAACGCTACCTATGGCGATTTTTTACACGGCGTCCAACAAGGCATAAAACACACCACCCATTTATTTAACGCGATGAGCGGTTTCAACCACCGCAACCCCGGAGCCGCCGGCGCGGTGCTGATGCACCCGGAAATTTCGTGCGAAATCATTGCTGACGGCGTACACGTCCACCCGGACGTGGTCGGTTTTTTGCGCCATATAAAACCGCTTGAAAACATTGTTGCCGTTACTGATGCCCTAAAACCAACCGGGCTTACGTCCGGGCCGTTTGTTGCAAACGGGGAAGATGTTATTTTGGACGGTGGTGTATGGAAGCGTAAAACGGACAAAGTAATTGCCGGCTCCGCGCTGACAATGGCGCAGGCCTTTAAAAATCTGGTTAAGTTTGGCTACTCTCCCGCCGAAGCCGCGCAACTGGCCAGCACCAATGCCGCGCACTTATTAAATATACCCCTCAAAGGCCGTCTGGAAGAAGGTTTTGAGGCCGATATTGTGTTGTTAGACGAGCAACTTAATTTACAAGCCGTCTTTTTAGGCGGGAAAAAACAATAAAACTAACGCAAATCAAAAGTAGGTCCCGTAGCAAAGATACCCCCGCCATAGTGTTGGGAAGTTTCGGTACCTAACGAATTGCACAACCTGCGCCAACGGGCCATCTGAGAACTGCCTCCGTTTCCCATTATGCAAGCCCGCTTCTCATTTGCATTGGCGCATAACTTCGTGTTAGAACTGCTATGCGCGTATGTTCGGAAATAGATTGCCGCCTGAGTGCCCCACGGAGCCAAATACGAATAACATTGATTCGTACATATCACCGAAGTACCATTTTTCCAACAATTCCCGCCCATACTTTCGGGCAGTTTAATCGTAAAGGATTTCGGTATCTGCATATCTAACTGGTCAAACTCCGTAGCGTACTGGCCATTTGCCAAATAATAGGCTTCTTGGGCCGTTCTCGTCGCATCTAACAGCGGCATATTGGACGCAAATTTAGATTTATCCACCGCCAACTGATACTGCGGCACCGCCACTGCCGCCAAAATACCGATAATAAGGACAACAACTAAGAGTTCAATAAGAGTAAAGCCACGGCTAACGACCCAAGATGTAGATCCTGAAACAAGTTCAGGATGACCTGCTTTTTTCATAAAGTCGTCATCCCCGAGGAGTTGGTGGCCCTCAGGGTTCGGGGATCCGTTGTCTCCGTTCTTGGATTCGTTGTCATTCCCGAAGGTTGTAATCGGGAATCTGTCGTTTTCCTTTTTGAATAAAAACAGTTCCCCGACAGAAACTCTCGGGGATGACGGCAACAAACGCCAAATTTTGTTAAACCCTTTCATTTTTCTCTCCTTTTAGGACCTTTATATTTGAGCAAAACTACCTTTTATACGCATTTTTATACAGCAGATACATCCGGGTATATCCGGCCTTAATTTTCAAAATTTTAACAAAAAAAAAAATAAAACAACCCTTTTAGAAAGAAGTCCTGCGGACGGCTTACTTTTTCCCCTCTTTTGACTAGAGAGCCACACTTTTTTTGTAGTGTTGCACCCAACGAAACAGCAACGGCAAAAAGACCAAAAGGCAAATCGTTAAACTATTAATAGCCCCGTGCAGAAGCCGTATGGAGTGCCACATCGCCCCGCCATAACATAAAAATTCCCGAGGAGCACTCGGGAATTTTTTTAATTGGCTTTTTTTAAAATATACTGCTCGGCTAGTTCTCCAGTTATCGGCTGCCGGTCTTGGTCAAGCAGGGTTGCCTGCCCCGGTGAGAGTTTCAAATAATAGCCCTCTTGCTGGGGAATAGTCAGCGTTGCCACCCCGTTTTCAACCGTGTAAGTTCCCTTATCTTCAAACACTCCGTCAGCCTTTTCCAAATATTCGCTCGTCCAGGTAAATGTACCGTCCGGCAACAAGGCGACCGTGGTTTTGATACCCGGGCCGTCCGCCGCAGGCAAAACACCTGTATAGATTTCCCCTACCGCGGCAGTTTGCTCCGCTGGGGCGGCTTTCTCTTCCGTCGGCGCGGGTTTGCTGCAAGCCGCCAATAAAATAGCAGCCACTAATACTGTAATTTTTTTCATATTTTCCTCCTTTGTTTATATTTTATCAAAAAGCGTTTCCCGATAATGTGCCTTTTTCAGATTAGATAACAGGATATTTTACCGGAAAATGCGAAACTTAAAAGCGCACTCTCCCAAATTTTGATAAAATAGAGTAAATGCTTTCCGCGCCCGTAGTTCAATGGATAGAGCGTCAGCCTCCGAAGCTGGAAATGTGGGTTCGACTCCCGCCGGGCGCAAACTTAAAAAACCTCGCTTTTGCGAGGCTTTTTCTTGAAGCCGGGAGCAGGCAAACTGCTTTGCCTGTGTCGGGAGGCGAAGGCCGGAGCGATGTTTTTGTTTGAGGGCAAGCCGTATTGTTCAGCCCGAAAGGCAAAAACCGCGAGGCCCGGCCCGAAGGATTTTTACGTCAGTAAAAATACCGTAGGGGACTCCCGCCGGGCGCAAATTTAAAAAACCTCGCTTTTGCGGGGCTTTTTATTTACGCCTAAAGCAAGCAAACTGCCTGAAAAACACTCATAAAGCGCACCGCTCTCCCAAATTGATATAATACGGATATGGGAATAGAAGAAATTGAACAAAAAGACTATTTTTCTATCGGCGATGTAAAGCGCATTACCGGTGTGCCGGAATATTCCGTGCGCTATTGGGAGGCTGAATTTGGGCTCATCCGTCCAATTCGCCTGGAAAGCGGACACCGCCGTTACACCAAAGAAGATGTTTATACTATTCTCAAAATTAAAGATTTAATTTACAAACACAAACTAACATTAGAAGGCGCTAAAAAACAACTGTCTAAATATCAATTTCCGGCAGTAAGCAAAACCGAAAAAGCCCACAGCGATGTCAAACTTTTAACAGAAATAAAAGAAATACTGGAAGAATTGTTAAAATAATGATAAAATATTTAGGTAGTCAGTAAAAGACTGCTTTTTTCGGGGAGTGGCTCAGAGGTAGAGCGCTCGCTTGGGGTGCGAGAGATCGCGGGTTCGATTCCCGCCTTCCCGACCATTTAAAAATTATTTACGGGGCGTAGCGCAGATGGTAGCGCGCACGGTTCGGGACCGTGAGGTCGTGGGTTCGAATCCCGCCGCCCCGACCATCTTCTAAAGCACCTTTTTTAAGGTGCTTTTTTCGTCTAAGAATTAAAGTTTTCCCGTCGGAGAATACCTGTTTTTCTTATCTGTTACGGTCTCAGAGTTCTTTTTTCTCCGTCGTAAACTGCAATTTTTCCCGCGTTTTCTCTGAGCTCCAAATTTGCAGGATCCAACTTACCGCTCGGGCCACACCAGATAGTGATTCGAATCTATGTCCACATCATTTTCTTTTAAACTTTTTTACCTGTTCCAAACTAAAAAGCATAAAATCACCGTCTGATTTGGCAACCGGAATTAATTTACCGACACGCAACCAATAGCGCACCGTTGAAATAGGCACGCCAACGGCTTTGGCAAATTGCCCAATTTTAAGCAATTTGGTTTCATCCGTCTTGGGATAAAACATATCCACATATGTTTCAAAGCTGCGTTCCAATGCCTTATACATAAATGCCTCATAAGCAGTAGTATCTTGTGTTAATTGCCCCTTTTCGATACTGCTTATATATTTTTTGCGATCTCTAGGGCGGATAATAATGGGCCATAAACCATTCTGTAAAAGTATTAAGTTCATTATTAAACGCCCAACACGCCCATTCCCATCAATAAACGGGTGAATAGATACAAATTTAAAATGCCCCATAATAGCGCGGCTAATTACATCTTTTTCAGTTTGTAAGTATTCTTCAAACGACATCATTAAATCTGATACTTTAACCGGATTGGGCAATATCACACTACTGCCTTTAATGCGTACGGGAACATTACGGTAACGGCCTGCAAAAGCATCATTAATTCCTTTAAGCACTATAGAGTGAATTTTTAAGATATCATCTTGGGAAATCCTTTTATTTTTGGACAATTCATTAAGAATATATCTAAAGGCTTCCGCGTGGTTTTTCGCTTCCAAATAATCTTTTAAGGGTTTTTCCCCTTTGGTAATACCTTCACTAATAACCAACGCAGTCTCTTGGCGGGTAAGCGTATTGCCCTCAATGTGGTTTGAGGTATAGGCCAACTCAGTCTCCAGCCAATGATACAAAGATGCAACCGCCTGAGGATTCTTAAAGGTTTTCGTTAAAAGCTCTATTTGCTTTTTCATGTGACTGGTTATTTTCCCCATATATTACCTCTCGTACATAGTGTATAGTTTTTTATAAATAAACTATACACTATAAACTATAAAAAATCAAGTCCATTACCTTTTTGATATTTTGCAGCCAATCCGATATTACTCTCTATGTTTTTTGGGGTATAGGTATACCGTAGTTTAGAAAACAGGGCACAAATCGGCTTTTTATGGCTACAAAACCGCGTTAAATCGCCCGAAACAGCTGAGGACATTCATTCGTTTCTCACTCTGTCGACCATTTAGAAAGCCGCTTTTAAGTAAGCGGCTTTTTTGTTGTCTAATTTTCCCCTCTCTCGTCGGCGTTTTAGTCTGATTTTTATCCATTTGGGTTTTAGAGCAGTATTTATAGACCGCAAAAAAGGCCCTTTTGGGGCCTTTTTCTCCGGCGGGCAAAATTGCAGGATCGCAAAACTGTTAAAATATAATATCTTTACATGACTTTTTGGAATTATAACAATGTATTTTTTAGATAAAAACCGTATCAAATATTTCAAAACCCTTGTAGACACCCCTGTCGCAGACAGGAAAAAAACTCTAGAGATGTTTTATATAGAATTATTTCTACAAACACCTGACGGAATATCATGGAAAGGAGAAAACAGATTGCTTAATATTCCTGGACAAGAAAGCCCAGACTGTTTATTTGCAACCACAGATAAGCAAAAGAAAGGAATAGAAATCGTTGATTGGGTTAATGACACCAAACAATGCCTAGTTACAAAGATACTAACAGATATTGCTCGTGATATCTGTATTAAAATCAAAAAGGAACAAAAAATATATATTACCCTATGTATTGATATTTATGACCCTCAAAGATGGAGTTATAGAACTCGGGAAGAATATTTGAATTATGTCTATAATCCCGGTGTAAAACGGTTACAAGCAAACACAAAAACCCTCAAGAAAGTATTTTTAGAAGCGGTACTTAAAAGTGACGAGATCACAGATAATTTAATAGAAAAACAAGTTGAAGTTAATGGACAACATTTTAAACTTAGCTTTCACCAATCATGGTTAGGGTATCCCGATTTTCATATTAATAATGTCAGCCTATGTTGGCAAGACCCGGCTATGGCCCTGCAACGGATAATTAATTACAAAAACAAAAAATATCGCTCATATCTCACAAAATGTAACACTTGTGACTTATTAATTGTCAATCCGTACTATAGCACAGGTAACTGTATGCTCTCAGATAAAGAAACTATTTTTAAATCCTATTTTCCCAATGTATTTTTATTGAATTGGACAGGAATGGATATTTCCGTTACTAAATTACATACTGTACAACCTTAGATATTCCACCCTTTTTCCTGCCCTAAAAAATTCACATTCCCCTCTGCTAAATTCATCAATTCTTTCAAACTCATATTTCGCGGGTTTCTATACTCTAAAATATCCGCCACTATACGAGGAGACAAATAGCACAAATTCAAATACCGAGCAAAAGTGCGCTTATTCATTCCACTTGCCTTTTCCCATTCGCGGGAAGTCATGCCGCTTCCTATCATCTTCTTACACTGCCACGCGCGGGCTAGGCCCCGCACTAAACTCTCGTTGAATTGCCGTACCGTCAAAATATTATTGGCAGTGCCATTTTGTAGCCGCGTAGAGGATACATTATCTATATAAAAAGTGGCCCGCAAGATGATTGTATTTTTCCCTATATCCGGCACAAGTAGATCATTTTGCCGCTGTTCCTGCATGGGATTCTTCCGGCAAACATCCAAAAACGCGTTCTTGTCCAATTCAAGTTGTAAATAGCAGTCTGTACCCGTTTTTATACAAACGGCTCGTTTTAGGCACGTTTTAGCCTCATTAACGCCAATCCGGCTGCTATCCGTCTGTAAATCTAAACTGCTCAAATCAGTTCGGCAAATTGTATCCAATACAAAACCGTCCAGTTGCACCACCGGAATATGAATCCCATTTCTAATAAAATAATATTGGAATTTCTGCCCCTTTTTAGTCGTACTGGTCAATTTATAAGGATTTCCTTTATCATCAAACAATTTATCCGCCAATAAAGCCTTTTGACGGATATATGAGCGATATTCCCATAATCCGTTCTTAGAATTCCCGATTTTAGATTGCACCTGTTCAAAAATTTCACAAGGTACAAGAGCCGCTTGTTTACCGACATAGACCTTATTAGCCGCCAAATGCGGCATTTTGCCTATATAGACAGGATTCCCAAGGATTCGTTGTATAGACCCGTGCCGGAACAAATGCCCGCCCCGCACAGCCCCAGACGCTGTTTGCCAACATTTACTACGGTAGCCTTGCTGATTCATCCAATCGGCCGTGGCTTGTATATTTCCCAGTTCCAGATACTTGGTAAAAATCAGGGTTACGACTTCGGCTTCTTGCGGATTAGGGATAAGTTGCTTGTCTTTAAGGTCATAGCCCAACGGCGGAGTTCCCCCCATCCATAGCCCCTTGGCCTTACTGGCGGCGATTTTATCTCGTACACGCTCGGCTGATACTTCCCGCTCAAACTGTGCAAAGGACAAGAGCATATTAAGCGTTAATTTTCCCATAGAATTACTCGTATCAAAGGATTGGGTAATGGACACAAAGTTGCAACCGTATCTATCAAACTCCTGCATCATTTTGTGGAAGTCTATAATAGAGCGCGATAGTCGGTCCACTTTATAAACAACAACTACCTGTACTTGCCCAGCCCGAATATCGTTAAGAAGTGTTTTTAAGCCGGGGCGTTCCATGGTACCTCCGCTAATCCCGCCATCCGAATACGTTTTATAATATTCCCAGTTATTGAATGCTTGGGAGAGGATATATGCCTTACACGCCTCCTCCTGATTTTGAAGTGAATTAAACTCCATATCTAGACCGTGTTCAGTAGATTTACGGGTGTATATAGCACAATTAATTTTTGGCATATTTGGTACAATGCTCCTATACACAGTAACGCTTACTATCGGGAGATAAGTCAAGAATGAAACAAAATAAATGGGGATTTTTAAGAGAAACTACAGAATTAGCACAAAAAGCAGGAATAGATCGGGATACAGGGCTTCATAGAACCGGCCTTAATGAGTACCTAAAAATAATATTCCCTGAAATTGCAGATTGGGTACATGACAAAACTATTCCTATGGAACTGACTGGATATAAAAAACTTAGAATTCGTCCCGACTATAGGAGTGAACAACTAAAATTAATTATTGAATTTGATGGATTACAACACTATACGAACCCCAATCAAATCAAACAAGATGAAAACAACACTAAATTGTATGAATCTTTTGGATATAAAGTGGTACGTATTCCTTATTTTATCCAATTAACTAATAAATGCGTAAAGTTATTATTTAATAGAGAAATAAACGAACCCCTTTTTAATGAAAATATTCCATCTATAGGAATTAAAGGGAAAAATACGCCAGCCTTTTTGTGTCCAGCAGGCGCGAAACGAATGAAGCAAGAATTCCAAAAATTTCCAGACCAATACCAAATTAACAAAAATTTTTTGGAATCACAAAACGATCCATATTTAACGGGAATTGATTTTATTTAGTCAGTCCAAAAAATTTGGGGCCACTTATGTGGCCCCGTGTTATTTTCTGCGCTATTGCCGTCAAATTAGGATAGATATTATTCTCCCACGCGTATTCTTTCTCATTTTTCACTATTACTTGATAGATTTGCCCTTTGTATTTTTTGGTTAGGATAGTTCCTATCGCTAAATTATATTTACATTTATGGGCCCGCTGAATGTATTTTTCTGGGTTACCCGCGTACTTATCAAGACGAGTTATATACTTTTCAGCCAGTTTACAACTATACAATTCGCATTGAATGGCATACCACAAAGGCCGATATTTTCCCTTCCTCCCTCTTAACGGATACCGATAGAATATATCCCAATAAAATTGGAGTTTTTCGTCTGGCAAGCCTTTGAGTTCATCAAATTTTTTGGGTAAATAACACTTATTTCTCATTTAGCACCTTCCGAATGCGGTTTATCTTATGGGCCGCATGACCCTTACCATAATAGGCTTTGGCTAATTCATCAAAAAATTTTATGGCAAGGAGTAGTAGCTCTGTATTGTACAGTTTCTTGGGGCGGCCAAGTGGATTGCCCGAACGCCCCTTTACAAACCGGTTTTTAATGGGTGGCAGCACGCGCGGCATCATTTGGACAATCCAAAGAATACATGTCCGCTGATAGGCCGCTTGACTATTTCCATCGCCACGCGGGATATGCTTTTGTAGGTTTTGCCTTCATATTCAAAGCCGTTTTCCAATACTTTTACTTCCAAGTTTTGTCCGTGGTAGGTTTTAGTGATAACTGTGCCGACGGCAGGTAAACGGCCATCCCGTTCTTTGGGTGTCGGTTCAACTACATCTGCGACTTTTTGCTTGGCAACTTTTACAACTACTTGTTTAGATTTTTTCTTCATAAAAACTCCCGATAGTATATTGGTTTAATGGGCTTTTGGCCCATTCCTATTACCGCTTACTATCGGGAGCAAAGTCAAGTAAATGAATGTTAGGACTATCTACCAGTTCGATTCCTGTTGGACGCACTTTTAGAAAAAGAGCCATTCTCAGACGAGAGTGGTTCTTTTTTATGCTTTTCCGACGGTGTTTCGTGAGCAAAATGAGCAAAATTAGAACAAAAAGTATATATTGTTAGTGGACCCTTTTGGGACACTATAAAATCCCCATTTTCCCCGTACATTTCCACGGGTTGAAACGCACACTGACGGCCGCTTTCTGCGTGAGTGCCTGTTCATATTTGGCCCAACGCTCCGCCCCAAACAGGGCGGAAGTATAAGCTATAAATTCTTGCGGTAATGGTAGCATCACAAAAAGCCTTCCTTTATAAATACCGTCCCGTTAGGCTCTGCGGGCATTGTTTAATCACTTCCACAGGGCCGCACGCCACTACAGTTCCCCCCGCATTGCCGCCGGACGGCCCCATATCAATCAGATAATCCGCGTGGCGTAAAACGTCCAAATCGTGTTCAATCACTATCACCGTTGCGCCGTTTTGAATGAGCATTTGGAACACCCCCAATAGCGTGCGCACGTCTAACGGATGCAGGCCGATGGTAGGCTCGTCAAACACAAACACGGTGGAATGTTGCGGCTTGCCCATTTCACTAGCCAATTTTAAGCGCTGGGCCTCTCCGCCGGAAAGGCTGGGGGTTGCTTCGCCCAATGTTAAATATCCCAACCCTAAGTCTTGCAAGATTTGCAAGCGTTGGTGCACCAATTTCCAATCCGCGCACGCTTTCAACGCAGTGGAAACGTCCATAGCCATCAGCTCCGGCAGTGAAAAACTTTCCCCGCGTTGGTTGGTATATTTTACATCAAACGCTTCCCGTGCATAGCGCGCCCCGCGGCAAGTGGGGCAAGGCACGTCCACATCCGGCAAAAATTGCACATCCAAACTGATTTCTCCTGTTCCGTCACACTCCGCACAACGCAAACGGCCGGTATTGTAGGAAAAATCCCCCGCTTTATACCCTCGCTGTTTGGCATCCGGCAAGCGGGCAAACAGTTTGCGCAGTTCGTCATGCACATTGGCATACGTTGCCACGGTGGAACGCACATTAATCCCAATAGGGGTGGCATCAATCAGCTTTACCTGTTCAATACCTTGCGCTTGTACGGCGCGCACATGGGGAGGAAGCGGCGCATGGCGCACATGCGCCTCTAAAGCGGGCACTAAACTTTCCAACACCAGCGTGGTTTTGCCGGAGCCGGACACACCGCTTACCGCCGTAAGCCGCCCTTTGGGTACTTCTATTTCCAACGGTTTTACCGTATGAATGGGCCCCGTAGATAAACGGATTTTGCCTTGCGCAAACAACTGTTCCGCCGGCACTTTTTTCCATACATTTTCCGGCATTTTTCCGGTTAAAAACGGCCCGATTTTGGAATTTTTATTGCAACTGATATCCGCCAATGTGCCTTGGGCAATTACATAGCCGCCGTTGGCGCCGGCTTGGGGCCCCATTTCCACAAACCAATCGGCCGCGGATAAAATTTGGGTATCGTGGTCCACCAGCACGACGGAGTTGCCGTCCGCAATTAAATCCCGCATAACCCCTTTTAAGCCCACGATATTAGACGGGTGTAAGCCGATAGAGGGCTCATCTAGCACATATAAAACACCGGTGGTGCGGTTGCGCACCGCCCGCGCCAACTGCATACGCTGGCGTTCTCCGGTGGACAAGGTGGCGGAGGCGCGGTCTAGAGTCAAATACCCTAGGCCCAAATCCATCAGGCGGCGGGAGGCGGACAAAAAGGCCTCCGTAATGTTTTGCGCCATTTCGCGTATTTCAGCAGGCATAGTAGCGGGAACGGCCGCCACCCACGCGGTTAAATCCACCAATGTTTTTTGGCAAACGTCCGCCAAGTTTAGGCCGCCTACACGCGGGGCGCGGGCCGCAGCACTCAAGCGCGAACCGCCGCAATCCGGACAAGGCTCCTGTTTCAAAAACTTTTCCACCCGTTTCATGCCTTGCTCGTCCTTTACCTTTGCCAACGCATTTTTTACCGTATAAACGGCATTGTAAAAGGTAAAATCCAACTCGCCCGCTTGATTTGTTTTTTTGGCTTTATAAAAAATGCGCTTTTTTTCTGCCGGACCGTGATACACAATTTCTTTTTCCCGTGGGGATAAATCCTTAAACGGCACATCCGTCCGCACACCCATGGCGCGGCAAACGTCCGTCATTAAAGACCACATTAGGCTGTTCCACGGAGCCACGGCGCCTTGGTCTATGGTTAAATTTTCATCCGGCACTAAGGTAGCCATATCTACATTCCATACCGTACCGGTACCGTCGCAAGTAGGGCAGGCGCCTTGGCTGTTAAAAGCCAGTTCTTCGGCACTGGGGGCATAAAACTCCACACCGCATGTTGGGCAGCGGAGCATTTTTCCGGCCGCCACCGCCAGTGTAGGCGCCACATAATGCCCATTGGGGCAGCGGTGGCTGGCTAAGCGGGAAAACATCAACCGCAAACTGTTTAGTAGTTCCGTACCCGTGCCAAAAGTGCTGCGCAAGCCGGCCACGGCAGGGCGCTGGTGCAAGGCCAACGCGGCGGGCACATATAAAACTTCGTCCACTTGCGGGCGGGCGGCTTGGGTCATACGGCGGCGGGTATAGGTGGAAAGCGCCTCCAAATACCGTCGCGAGCCTTCCGCATACAACACGCCTAATGCCAAAGAAGATTTGCCGGAACCGGAAACACCGGCAATACCCACTATTTTATTTAAGGGGATATCTACATCTATATTTTTGAGATTATGCACCCGCGCACCGCGGATTTTGATTTTCTCAACCATAACAGGCTCCTATCGGACGGACCGCCGGGAAATTAAGGTTAGAGCATTTTGGGGTCCGCGGTTGCCTTTTTGGGGGCCGGCAACAGGGCAAACATCAGATAAATTTTGAATAGTTCCAGCATAAAACAGGCCGACACAAACACATATTTATTCCTGCACGGTTAAAACGTGGAAAGTATAATACATTCTACCCACAAACGCACTAAAAGAGAAAATGTATAATCCGCATTACTGCACAGGGGCAAAAACTCTTGCCAATATTTTCCACCGCCCATATTTTTTAGGAAATCATCGTTTAATGTGAACCCTTTAACAAGATATTCCCGTAACATTTAGGTAGCCCATATACGAAAAGTGTATCTTGCACAGTCCGCACTCTATAGCCTACGGCTGGAATTACATCTAAATTGTAATAAGTAACTTCGCGCTCGATTTGTCTATTCCCCTCTTTTTGAACTATTCGGAATTTCCGAACAGTTGCCGTTTCATGCAATTCTCCCTCTTCGAAGATATGCTTAATGCGCTCACTAATATTAGCTTTACTTGACTGGAATAACTGCTTGGGTCAGCCATACAGTTTTATCGGCCAATGTAACTTCTATCTTCGGTTTGCTAAATGATAATGTCAGTATCTTGGGGCACAGTTAAATCTCAAAAAGTCCTTTTATTTATGTTACCATAATTTGGAATACAAGTGGCATAGACTAAAATATGGCAGGTTTGGGTATGATTTTCAATAAGAACTCTTTTTATATGCTAGTTTGGTGCACCTTTAAACCCCAACCTTTGAGAAGTAAAAAGGAATTAAAAATGTCCTAAAATGTACACCAAAAGGATGGTACACTATAACGGACTTCTGCTCGTCGGTAATTTTATGCTTTTCCGACGGTGTTTCTGGAGCAAAATTAGAACAAAAAGTATATATTGTTAGTGGACCCTTTATGGTGTACAGTAAACGCTAAAATTCTTCTTTTTCTCGTCGAGAAAAGTGTAAATATACACGATTTTTCTGCAAACTATATCCGCACAGCTTAAATTCCCGAAAATTTTTTACATACTATAATTATTACTTCTCGTCGAATAAGTATAAAAACTACTAAAAAAATTTCCGAAAACTATGAATATACTGGTCACAATTTGGACACTATATCCGCGTGGTTTTTCCGATTACTAGGAAACGATTTCTTGCGCTTTTATTATGCCTTGTGCGCTTTTTGGTCACAGTAAATAAGCAAGATTAAGCAAATAAGCTGTACGGAGAATGGACAGAGTTTGGACACTAAAACCCCCCCTACACTTAAGTAAGGGGCTAGGTATTATCTTTTGGAATGAATTAACTTGAACTTTATACATCCTTTCGGGCAGGCAGTTAAACACTGCATACAGTTAATGCAGTTGGGATGACGTACAAATGCTGTCTTAGAAACTTCAATATTCATGGGGCATATTTGGTCGCATTTGGAACAATGCACACAGGATTTTTCTTCTCTTGTGATTCCAATGGGGCGTAATACGCTCCATACCCCTAACGAGGCCCCTTTCACACAAAAATAATTGCAGAAAGGGCGGTCCGTAAATAGCGTAGCCAATAAAAAAAGTGCCATCACGCTACCGCTCACCCACTCCCAGGCACCGGCCACCACGCTATGCTCAAAAAAGAAGCGGCTGTTGAGGAAAAAAAGCACAATGTTTATCACGCTTAAGCCGTACAAAACGTAGCGCAGGAGTTGAACATATTGTTGTAACTTTTGCGGCAGTTTGTAGCGGGGAAAATGTAATTTTTGGGCTATCCAACCGAGCCAATCCTGCAAGGCTCCAAATGGACATATCCATCCGCAGAAAAACACCCCCACAAACAAAATAGTTATCCAAATTTTCTGTCCGATGTTATCCGCAAACGGGAATATAGGCAAAAACAGGCCCGCCATAAAGCAGGCCTGTACAAGAAGACGTAAGGGTTGGATGAGTTTTTTCATCTAAAAACCTAGTTTTTTGAGCCAAGCATCCACTTTGAGTTTGGCACTTTCACGTTCGTTTTGGGCTTCGTGTCCGTAAAGGGAAAACCCGTTCAATACGTCGGCCTTAGTGGTTTTCTTGATACTGCTTGGAATAGAGGATAAGCCACTGCCTTCGTGCGTTACAAACGGAGCTACTTTCTTGCCACTCCAATCATACTGTTCCATAAACGTATAAACGGCCATAGGCAAATTGCCCCACCAGTTGGGACATCCGATAAATACCGTGCCATAGTCGTCAAAATTAGATACTTTGCCTGCCACTTCAGGGCGTGCATTGGCTCTTTTTTCCTGTTGTGCCGCTTTGGTGAGCGCGGTATAGGAAGCAGGATAAGTATCATTTGCCAGTTTAATTTCAAACAAATCCGCTCCTGTTTTATCGGCAATCATTTTAGCCACGATGGCGGTATTGCCTTCTTTAATGTTCCCGACGCTGTATTGTTCTCCGGTGCGAGAAAAATAAACTACTAATACTTTGTTATTTTGTGTCATAGGTTTTGGGGCCTCCTCGGTTTTGGGTTTGGCATTACAGGCGGTAGCAAATAATGCGGTTAGTAAAAGTGCGAGTAATTTTTTCATTCTATGCTCCTATTTTAATTTGCCATATTCTTCGTCTGTCACGGCTTCCAACCATTCGTTGGAAGTATTTTCACCTGCTAACTCAAACGCCAAGTGGGAAAACCAACTGTCCGATGCGGCCCCGTGCCAATGTTTTACGTTAGCAGGGATATGAATAACGTCGCCCGGTTTCATCTCTATGGGTGCTTTGCCCCATTCTTGGTAATAGCCACGTCCGCCAACGGCCACTAGCATTTGACCGCCACCTTTGGTAGCGTGGTGGATATGCCAGTTGTTCCGGCATTTGGGCTCAAAAGTAACATTGAAGAAAGTGACTTGTTCGGTAGAAATCGGTGCCAGATAACTTTGTCCCACAAAATATTTGGCGTAGGCATCATTTGTTTTGCCGATGGGGAAGAAAATAGTTTTTTGATATTTATCTTTTTCCGTTAAGGCAGGTTCTTTGTCCGTCCATACCTCTTTTGCCAAATTAAAAGTAGCCCACGCTTTGGGCCAACCGGCATAAAAAGCCGTATGGGTAATGGCGGCGGCAATTTCTGCTTTTGTTACGCCATGGTTCTTGGCATTTTGCAGGTGATATTTAAGGGAGGAATCTGTGATTCCTTGAGACATAAGTGAAATAACCGTTAAGAGGGAGCGTGTCTTAAGGTCCAGGTCCGTATTGTTCCAGTTTTCACCGAATAATACATCATCATTATAGTGGGCAAATTCCGGCGCGAAATCGCCTAGTTGGGTGCGTCCTGCAGTTTGTACAATTTTTTTGTTGATCATGAGTTTATTCTCCTCGGTGTTGGGTTTGGCATTACAGGCGGTGGCAAATAATGCGGGTAGTAAAAGTGTAAGTAATTTTTTCATAATAGGATACTTTTTCTTAATCTTTCATTTTATCAGGATCTAACATTTTAATTACTTTGGCAGGCACGCCTTCCACAACGGCATAATCGGGCACGCCTTTGGTTACTACCGCTCCTGCGGCTACCACGGCGTATTTTCCGATGGTTACGCCGGGGCATATGGTAACATTGAGCCCTAACCATGCGTTTTTCTTGACGATCACTTTGCCATAGGTGTAGGTCAAATGACGGTCATACATGTCGTGGTTAATGGTGGCGATTTTCAGCCCGGGGGCGGCCATGATGCCGTCTTCAAACTCAATGCCGCCCGATGCAGACAAAATAGCCGAGTGATTGATAAACACGCCTTTGCCAAATTTGACGCGGTTGCCAAAGTCGCACGTGAACGGCGTGAGGATACGCACATCCTCCAATTTGCGGCCGAACAATTCTTCTAAATCAGCCACATAGGTGGGGTCGTCGGGCATTTTGGCATTGGCTTTGGCGCAGAGCGTTCTGGCCCGCATCATTTCATCTACGGCTTCTTTGAAATACGGCTCGCGGATGTCGGTAGGGCCGCCCTTGTCCATCAGTTCGTAAACATATCCTTTCTTGTAGTCCATGTTTAATCTTCCGGTTTCCAAGTGCCTAGGTTGCGTTCTTGTTCTTCCAAGGTCATGGTAAAGAAACGCTTGCCGTTGTCCAACGCGCGAATTTCGTTCATTTCCTCAGCAGTCAGTTCAAAATCAAAGATGTCGAAGTTTTCTTTCATGTGCACCGGATTCATCGTACGCGGGAAGACAATGGTTCCTTCTTGTATGTGCCAACGCAAAATGATTTGCACGTTGGTTTTGTGGTACTTTTTAGCAAGGCGCGTAAATAACGGCTCTTGGATGAGGCCTTTATCGCCATGGCCGATAGGGTACCAACTTTCAATGACGGTGCCGTACTTAGCGATCCTTTTTTTAAGTTCTTTTTGTTGATAGTACGGGTGACATTCCACCTGCAAAACAGACGGATAAATAGTGGCCTGTTCCAAGACTTCTTCCAAGCGGTGGGATTCAAAATTACTTAGACCAATGGATTTAACGCATCCGTCTTTTACGGCTTTTTCCATATCTTTCCAAGCACCCAAATAATCGCCAAATTGTTGGTGTAACAGGAGTAAATCAACATAATCCATGTCCAAGCGTTTGAGCATCTTATCAATGGCCTGTGAGGTAACCCCTTCGCCGTATTCGCTGGGCCACAGTTTGGTGGTAATCCAAATTTCTTTCCGGACTATACCGCTCTCTTTAACAGCTTTTCCTACGCTGCGTTCATTTTGGTAGGCATGGGCGGTATCAATATGACGAATGCCTAAATTCAGTGCATTTTTAACTACGTCTAAGGTTTCTTTTCCGTCCGGCACTTGGAATACGCCTGTGCCGAATTGCGGAATTAAATTACCGTCGTTTAGTTTAATAGTTTTCATAGTTTCTCCCATAAAAATATTGTATTACTTAGAGTAAACTCTAAGTCAAGGGGAAAAAATCAAGCTACTCAATGTTATAGTGCCGTTCTACATACTTTTGGACACTATAAAACCACGATTATTTTGGTTAACTTTGACAACTTATTTATACAAAGCTATACAAACGCTCGGCAGAAAAATGGCAGAAAGTAGCGATTTTGCAAAAAACGCAAAAAAAGCAAAAAAGTGTATATTCTTAGTGGACCCTCTATGGTACACAGTAAGTGCTAGTTTTCTTTGCGTTTCTCATCGGTAAATGCCGAAATATGCCCATAAAATATGGCACCACTATCCGCACAACAAAAAACTGCCTTATTTCTTTCCAAGCAATAACTCTCGTTCTTCGTCGTAAAATAATAAAAATTAGTAAAAAAATATCGCGAAACTATAAAAATGATGGACACTTTTTGGACACTATAAAATTCCCATTTCCCCCTTGTATGAGAGTGGCTTTTCCCCATTTTATAGTGACCATTTTACATACATTGGGCACTATAATTTAAGCAATATTTCGTATCATATCTTGCATATTTTTAGTGGACCATTTTTGGTACACCCTAACCGAAAAATTAATTTCCAAATATGCTTTTAGCACTGCTTTTAACTTTTTCTACATCTAACAAAACTAGTATTATGTATCTAATATACGCAGGAGAAATAATATATGGAAATTACTATTCAAAAACATCACGAAAAAACTTTAGAAGAAATTAATGCCCAAATCCACCCATTTGAAGACGATTTGCTAGATCGCAAAGAAATAGCCAATCACCTAGTACAGATTATTAAAAATACCAAATCTTCATTTGTATTCAATATTAATTCCCCGTATGGCACAGGCAAAACTTTCTTCTTAACTCGATTAAAAGTATTGTTAGAACAAGAAAAATGCACATCGGTGCTATATAATTCTTGGGAAACTGACTGGACGAACGATCCTTTTATAGCAATATTAGAAGAAATGTCGGCAGAAATAAATCACCTGGTAAAATCCAAAAATCCCTTGATAACAAGAGCAGTAAAAAATGCGTGGAAGTGGGTTGGTCCTGCTTTTGCAAGTTTGAGTGAAGCATTAGCAAAACAATGTGTCCCGGGAGTAACTACACTTATGAATGCAACTGGCATGGCAGTAACTAGAAAAAATAAACGAAAAGCCACAGAATCAGTAACACAATATCAAGAAATCAAACAAGCCAAGGAAAAATTAAAACAAGCTTTAATAAAATTTACTAGCAAATTCGAAAGGCCATTAGTTATTATTATTGATGAATTAGATCGTTGCCGTCCGGATTATGCTGTACGTACTCTCGAAGCAATTAAACATTTTTTTAACATTCCTAATGTTGTATTTGTGTTAGCTATAGATAGAGAGCAGATTGAAAGTGCTATTAGCGTACTATATGGCAAGAAAATAGAAAAACACTCTTCTGAATATCTGCTAAAATTTATTGATTACGATTTTTATTTGCCTCATCCAAACTCGCAAAAATTTCTGTATATGTTGCTCGTATTGCATCTTAAAGAACTTCTTAAACCATTCTGCCAAATAAATTCAACTTGGAAACTCCCTCTAGCAACCGCAATAAAACAGAAAAGACAAGGAACTACATTAGATGAGCAAATATTATGGCATATTAGTCTGCTATTAAAATCTCTTGCTGGATTTTTTAATTTTTCCCTTAGGGCACAAGAACAAATTATCTTAAAAATGAGAATGTTTTTATCGGCCCTAACTGTAGATACTGATATTCTATTGCCTGAGCTTTTGTCTTGGAATGTGTGTTTATATGTCTTCGATAAAAACTTATATCACAAATTCCAGAACGATAAATTATCTCAAACAATCTTATCAACAAAAGTTCCTTCTGATTTATTTAGCAACAATAAACCAAATTTATCTTTTTTGGATGAATTATTACGTCCTCAGGAATATCCTCACTGCAGTTTGTCGTATTCCTTACCAGTATGGATTGATGCTCTATTAGACCCTAAAAAAAGATTAGAAAATGGTCAACCGGCTCCTTTTGAGCCCTCGGTTATAAATGCAGCACAAAAATATTTAATGCTTACGCCTTTTTTGTAAACTAAAACGCTATTTTATAACCCGTAAATTTAAAGGGAAATTTGTATAATAAAAGTAGATGACTCCAGAAGAAGAGGCACGTCAACTAATTGACGAGAAATTAACCACAGCCGGATGGCTTATCCTAGACCGCAAAAACTTTGACCGTTTTGCAGGTTTAGGGGTCGCCTGCCGGGAATTTCTCTTGGCGGATAATACCGAAGCCGACTATATGCTATTTATTGACGGAAAAGCCGCCGGTGTTATTGAAGCCAAAAAAGCCCATACCGCTCTTAGCGGGATTGAAAACCAGTCCAAAGGGTATAGCGGCACCCTACCGGATTATGTAAAACATTGGGCACACCCTCTTCCTTTTATATATGAGAGCAACGGCAGCGAAACCTTTTTTACGGATACGCGCGACCCGCACCCACAGGCCCGACGAGTGTTCAGTTTTCACCAACCGCAAACGCTCAAAAACACATTGCACGCCGGAACCTCTCTGCGGGAAAGATTGCAACATTTCCCGCCGCTTGAAAAAGCCTCCTTGCGTGATTGTCAGTTTGATGCTATTACCCATTTGGAAAAATCCTTGGGCGAAGGCCGCCCGCGGGCACTTATTCAGTTGGCTACGGGGTCCGGCAAAACATATACCGCGTGTAATTTTACCTATCGTTTATTAAAGCACGCAAAAGCCAAACGCATATTATTTTTAGTGGACCGCAACAACCTGGGGCGCCAAACCCTTAAAGAATTTCAATCGTTCCGGCCGTCGGATGACAACCGACTGTTTACCAATTTGCATGTGGTGCAACATCTCCAATCTAACGTACTAAACCCGGATACAGAAGTAGTAATTACCACTATTCAGCGTTTATATTCTATGTTAAAAGGCGAGCCCGATTTTAATGAAATTAATGAAGAAACCTCCGCCTATGAAACACCTGCTTTGGCTAACGTACAGGTAGTGTATAATCCAAATATTCCGCCGGAGTTTTTTGATGTAATCATTACGGACGAGTGCCACCGCAGTATTTATGGTTTATGGCGGCAGGTTTTGGAATATTTTGACGCCTTTTTAATTGGCCTTACGGCCACGCCGTCCAAACAAACTTTGGGTTATTTCAATCAAAACCTAGTGGCCGAATATCCTTACGAACGTTCCGTGGCGGATAACGTCAATGTGGGGTATGATATTTACCGTATCAAAACGGAAATTTCCGAGCATGGCGCCAAGGTGGAGGCCGGTTATACAATTCCTAAAATAGACTGCCAAACCCGCCAAAAAATGTACGAAACGTTGGACGAAGATTTAACCTACTCACCCGAGCAGTTGGACCGTGCAGTCACTTCGCTCAATCAAATCCGCACGGTACTGCAAACATATAAAGATAACGTATTTACTGCTTTATTCCCGGAACGTGCCTCCAACCCGGATTGGCTCCCCAAAACCCTTATTTTTGCCAAGGATGACAACCACGCAGAAACCATCGTGCGCATAGCGCGGGAAGTATTTGCCCAAGGGAACGATTTTTGTAAAAAGATTACCTACAACGTATCCGGTGTCAAGCCGGAAGAACTAATTAACGAATTTCGCAATTCTCCCGCTTTCCGTATAGCGGTGACGGTGGATATGATTGCCACCGGTACAGACGTTAAACCGCTTGAAGTGCTGATTTTTATGCGCGACGTTCATTCGGAACTATATTACGAACAAATGAAAGGCCGCGGTTGCCGCACCATTCCGCTGGACGACTTGCGCTCCGTCACGCCAAACGCCGTATGCAAATCCAAATTTATTTTGATTGACGCGGTAGGCGTCACGGAAAGCAAAAAATCTGTTCCGCCGCCGTTGGAACGCAAGAAAGCCGTGCCATTTAAGAAATTATTGGAAAGCGTAGCCTTGGGTAAATGCGACGACGACACGCTCAGTTCCTTGGCGGCCCGCGTGTCTGCATTGGAAAAATCTATGGATGAAAAGTCCCAAACCCAATTACAAGAAAAATGCAACACCACGCTTAAAATTTTGGCTAACGATTTACTAGACGCCATAGACCCGGACCATTTGGAACACAAAACCCCGGCCGAGGCGGAGCAAATTAAAGAAAAAGCCATCCGTCCGTTTAGCAACCCTGCGTTGCGGGATATGCTGCTAAATAATGCCCGCAAGGCCTATATGTATGTGGACGATATTACGCCGGATACAGGCACCATAAAGCCCTCCACAGACCGCGAACAAGAAATTTTGGAAAACTTAAAAACCTTTATTGAAAAGAATAAAGACGAGCTGACCGCCCTATCCATTATTTATTACCGCTCTTATGGGAAAAAGCACCTAACCTATAACGGCATTAAAGAACTGGCGGACGCCCTAGCCAATAATACGCCCACACTAGATATCCCGGTATTGTGGGGCGCATTTATGCGCGTAAACCCAAGCAAAGTGGCAGAAACCAAACGGCCGGAAAAGATGCTGACGAACGTTATCCAACTCATCCGCTTTGCATTAGGGCAAGATGACGAATTAAAACCCTTTGATACAGTGGCCACGGCCCGTTATAACCTATGGCTAGGCCGCATGAAAAAGCGCGGCATTGTATTCACACCCGAGCAATTAGATTGGCTCAATGAAATAAAGAATTTTATTGTGTATAACTCGTCTATGACGCAAAAAGACATACAAGAAACGCTAAGTGACAAAGGCGGTATTTTGAAGGCCCACCGCGTATTTGATTCCATACTTTCCATCACTATGTTGCTTACTGACTTAAATAATGTTTTAATAGGAAATATAGGAGAATAAAATGGCATGTTATATTGTAAGTTATGATTTAAGAAATCCTGGACGAAATTACGAAGATCTATATGAGCGCCTGAAGTCATATCGCAAATGGGCTAAACTCACGGAATCTACATGGGCTATCGTTACTGAGAATAGCGTTGTAGAAGTAAGAGATCATTTGAAATATGTGTTAGATGGAAATGATCGAATATTTATTATTAAGTCTGCAGGAGTGGCTGCGTGGAGCAATTCAATTTGCCGTAATGAATGGCTAAAAGATAATTTATAGAGATATTTTATGAAAAAATCGTTTCCTGGATATTATGAATACTCTGAAGAAGATAAAAAAAACATTTGGAAAAAGGGCATATTTGTTTTTGATTCTTGTGTATTATTAAATATATATTATTTGTCTTCTCAAATAAACACATTTTTAGATATCTTGCGTGTCTTAAAAAAACAAATTAAAACCCCATATCAAGTTGCGTTAGAATACCATAACAATATGTTTTCTAAAATTGACACGCAATACCAAACTTATCAACGAGTAAATGAAATCGTAAATACGTTGACCAATGAAATCCAAAAAATCCCCGATAAATTGTGTTTTACTAAAGATGAAAAAATCAAAATAAGCAATGATTTACAGAGCATACACAAAAAAATACAGAGTATCAGTGATAACAATTATTATTCCACTGTACGAGATCAAATTGCCAGTTTGTTGGAACATACTATAGAATCTTCTATAGCAGATAATGTAATTACACAATGGGAAAAAGAAGGCGAAAAACGTTATCAAAACCACCTACCGCCAGGATATAAAGACAAAAATAAATCAAATGGCAATAAATATGGTGATTTTTTTATTTGGAAAAGTATGTTAGAAATTTCTCAAAGAGATAAAAAACCTGTAATTTTTGTCACAGAAGACAAGAAGAACGATTGGTTTTACCAATGCAAGCATGCCCATCCTTTCCTACTTAATGAGTTTATATTAACAACCCAACAACATGTCTTAATTTATTCCTTATCTGATTTTATTAAAGATTATGGAATTTATAGGGAGAAATCCACCAAATCGGATAAAATCGAAGAATTACAAGATATCATCTCTGCTAATGCCAAAACTATTGAAATGACGGATACTCAAGACGATAATTCTTGCGCTGGTGAAGACTTACGTGATGGTACAAAAAACGCTGAACAAACAGAAAATGAAAACTCCAAATAACTGGATTACCTGTAAGCTACAGGAAGTTTGCTCTACTACATCTGGTGGAACACCTTCTCGAAGACATTCCGAATATTATAAAGGTTCTATCCCATGGATAAAATCAGGCGAACTAAATGACTCCATTATACTCAATAGCAAAGAACATATATCAGAAGATGCTATAAAAAATTCTAATGCTAAACTTTTCCCTGTGGGCAGTTTGTTAATTGCATTATATGGGGCTACGATTGGGAAAATGGCATTTTTAGGAGTGCCAGCAACTACAAATCAAGCAATTTGTTGTATTTTCAAAAATTCAGGTGTAAACTTGAACTTTTTATTTTATTTTCTATTGCTAAATAGAACAAATCTTATCAACCAAGGTAAAGGTGGAGCACAAAAAAATATTAGTCAAAATTTGCTGAAAGATCTTATTATCCCGGTGCCGCCGATGGCGGAGCAGAAGAGGATTGTTAAGAAGATTGAGGAGCTTTTTGGAGTAATAGACGAGCAAGTTAAACGGCTAGAAGCCACACAAGAAGCCCTCGTATCCTACCGCCAAAGCATTTTACAACAGGCCTTTTCCGGGAAGTTATACAAAACTTCCACTTGGGAAGAAGTACCCCTTAAAAAGTGTTGCTTACCTGTTATAAAACGCAAAGATTCAAAAGACCCATCGGAAAAATTTTTATATTTGGATATTGCCTCGATAGATAATAAAACAAATAAAATTATCGAAGGGACCCCGTATAGAGGCGATACTGCTCCTTCTCGGGCTCGTCAAATCGTACAAAAAGATGACGTTTTATTTTCTACAGTTAGAACGTATCTTAAAAATATCGCCCTAATTACAGATTCAAAATACAATAATCAAATAGCATCTACTGGTTTTTGTGTGATTCGTGCCAATCAGAAAATGTTATTGCCTCATTTTATTTTTTATAAAACATTGTCAGATGCATTTTTATCACCGCTCAACGCCAAACAGCGTGGATCTAGTTATCCGGCTGTGAGGGATGGAGATGTCTTAAGTTCAATTATTGATTTGCCCTCTTTACCCGATCAAAAAGCCATTGTTAAAAAGATAGAAACTGCTTTTGCGTTTGCGGATAAGGCCCAAACCGTTATTACAGACGCTTTAGAACAGGCCAAACAACTCAAACAAAGCATTTTGAAACGAGCTTTTGAGGGACAACTCGTCTCCCAAGATCCCAATGACAAACCCGTCGATTTAACCCAACTTAAAAAGGATAAACAAAAATGACCGAAGCCACTTTAATCAACAAAGTTTGGAATTATGCCACCATCATGAAAGATGCCGGGCTTAGTTATACTGACTATGTCCGCCAACTTACCTACCTCTTGTTCCTGAAAATGGACCACGAGCGTGAAACTTTACTTAACGAGGGCTCTATCGTCCCTAAAAAATTCCGTTGGAATACGCTCCTAAACCTAGGCGGAGCGGAACTGGAACAACATTACTCGCACATTTTGGAAGCATTATCCAAAGAAAAAAGTATTATCGGCACGATTTTCCGCCGCGCCAAAAACGAGATTACAGACCCCGCCAAACTAAAACAGTTGATAGCTCTTATCAACAAAGAAACCTGGCTCGCGCTGGATATGGACGTTAAAGGGGCTATTTACGAGGGGCTGTTGCAAAAGAATGCTACCGAAACCAAAGCCGGGGCAGGCCAATACTTTACGCCACGCCCTTTAATACGCGCCATGGTGGAGGTAATGCGCCCTACGCCGGAAATGACGGTGGTGGACCCGGCCTGTGGTACAGGTGGTTTTTTACTGGCCGCGTATGACTATATGAAAAAGCAGACGCGTGACCGCACCGTATTAAAAGAACTCCGCGCCAATAAACTTTCCGGCAACGACATCACTCCGCTTGTAGTAAACCTGTGCGCCATGAACTTATATTTGCACGGCATAGGAGAAGGCAAATGCCCCATTGAGGAAAAGGATTCCCTGCTTAACGCAGGCGAAAAACGCTACGATATGTGCTTAACAAACCCGCCTTTTGGAAAAAAGAGTTCCACCACCATTATCGGCGAAGACGGCACCCTGAAAAAGGAACGCGAAAATTACGAGCGGGAAGACTTCATCGCCACAACTTCCAACAAACAGATTAACTTTTTACAGCATATTATGACGATTCTTAAAACGCCCGGTTATGCCGCCGTGGTGGTGCCGGATAACGTGCTATTTGAAGGCGGCGCGGGCGAAAAAGTGCGCAAACGCTTGCTAAACGAGTTTAATTTGCATACTATTTTGCGCCTGCCGACCGGGATTTTTTATGCGCAGGGCGTAAAAGCTAATGTAATCTTTTTTGAAAAACACCCGCCCTTAACATCCGGCCACCGCACGCAGGATGTATGGGTTTATGATTTGCGTACCAATATGAATTTGACCTTAGTGGAAAATTCGCTTTCCGACGAGCATTTGGCGGACTTTGTGAAGTGCTACCATGCCGAGGACCGCTCCAAACGTGTGGAAACGGAACGCTTCAAAAATTTTACTTACGATGAAATTATCAAGCGCGACAAAACCAATTTGGATATTACATGGCTTAAAGATGAAAGTTTACAAGAATTGGAAAACCTGCCCGAGCCGGAAGTTTTGCTTAAAGACATTATCGGCAATCTGCAGTCCAGTTTAGACGCGTTTAAAGAACTTCAAAGCAAATTGAAATAAAACTAGGTTAGGGCGAAAAACCCTAGCTTATATTTTGCATTTTGTCCGAATTAGAGCAACTGTTTCAATACACTCATAATGTATTCTAGGTTTTTGCTGTCAGACACAACTACATGGTAATCTCTATTACCCCCCTGGCCTCTCTCAGAAACATTCTCAAAAAACTTCTTGGAATCGTCCAATTCACAAACCTGGGGCAAAGCCAACGCGCTTGAGTTTGTGTGAACAAGGTAGAAGTGCAAAGGGATACTTGGTTTAAGCAGGAGCCTAAAAAGATAGCGGTTTGCGCGTGCAAAGTTGGGGTTTCTAAAAAAGAACAACAAAGCATCAGTTGCGCCGCCAAATCCACGCCTATTAAAGCCTCTTTAGAGAGCATAATTGACAACCCCACAATACTTAAAAAAACAAAGGACCCCAGATTACCCGCCATTGGAACCACATTCATTAAAAAGTTTAAGGGCAAAGACCTGCTGATAGAAGTAAAATCAGACGGTTTGTATTGGGAAAGAAAGTGCTATAAATCCCTCTCCGGACTTGCCATAGCCATTACGGAGTACCCCATATCGGGTTATGTATTTTTCCACAAGGAGATAGCAGAATGGGCCGCCAAGAAAAACCCCACGCAGAATTAGTAAAAATACTCCGCGCCGCATATCCCAAAGGCTCGCGCGTGGAGCTTGTTCAAATGGACGATATACAGGCCCCGCCCCTTGGCGCACAGGGAACCGTACAAGGCGTGGACGATATAGGGACCATAATGGTGGACTGGGATAACGGGAGCCATTTAGGGGTGGTTTTAGGGGCAGATATTTGCCACAAAATACAGGGATTAACAAGGAGCATAATATGACCGAAAAAGAGCGATTAGAAGTAATAAAACATTCCTACGAAGTGTTGCAAGGGTTGGTAAAAGACCTCTCCAAGAGCGTAAAAGACGCACAGGAAGGAATTGATATCTCGGACCAAAACCTCATCATGGGAAGTCTGTACGGGATAGATGGCACCGCCGAGCGAATAAAAAATGTTTACGCAGTAATGACCTATCTGCACCAAGGGAAATAAGGAGTTTTTATGAGAAAAAGACGCATTTGCCCAAACTGTGGCCGATACTTGGTAGGTTATCCGGCAATTAGCCGCCAAGATAACCAAACGGAAATATGTAGCACTTGCGGGCTAAAAGAAGCGTTGGAAGCCTATAACCGCAACCGCTCTAAATAATTACCCCAAAATAGGAATTATCAGCAATTAGGCTCATAATTTCTATATTTCCTTATGAAAAGTATGGGAAGAATATTTTGACATTGATTACAATTCAGCATTGACACGAATGTCAAAAATTAAACAGTCTTATTGCCTAACTTTTGCCTAAAAAATAATTGACACATCCCTCTTGTTTTGGCTAATACAAAGTTATACTTTATTTTGGTCTGGAGTATATACGACTTACATAAAAAGAACCTTAGAGAAGAGTATTTTGCAAATGAGTCAGTTTTTCCCTGCGGTGTTAGTGACGGGGCCGCGCCAAGTGGGCAAGACCACTATCTTAAAAAATTGTGAGTCTAATTCCCGCACCTATGTATCTTTGGATTCTTTGGATAATCGGGCCTTGGCACAAAACGACCCCGCCATGTTCTTACAGAACTTCCCTGCGCCCGTACTTATTGATGAAATACAATATGCCCCGCAACTGCTGCCATACATTAAAATACAAATTGACAAACACCAACAACCCGGTATGTTCTGGCTGACGGGTTCCCAGCAGTTCCACTTAATGAAGAATGTGACGGAAAGTTTGGCAGGCAGAATGGGGATTCTGCAACTGCAAGGGCTGTCACAAACCGAAAAAGACGGCAACAGGTCTGCACTGCCTTTCTTGCCAACGGAGCAATACATTAAAACACAGGCTGTTAATGCGCCCGAGGCCGACATTATCAAAGTGTATGAGCGCATTTGGAAAGGCTCTTACCCCAAATTATATCCTGCGGATAATATACACTGGGAAACTTTTTATGAATCCTATCTGCAAACATACATAGAGCGGGATATACGAACATTAAGTACCATTCATAAAGAATTGGATTTTCTAAAATTTATGCGTTCTTTGGCGGCGCGGACAGGGCAAATGCTCAACTATAAAGCGATGGCAGATGATGTGGATGTATCGGCTCCAACCTTAAAGGAGTGGCTGTCTGTTTTGCAAGCATCTAACTTGATTTATATTTTATCTCCTTATTCCAACAATATAGGGAAGCGTTTTATTAAAACGCCGAAAGTGTATTTCTTGGATACGGGACTTGCAAGTTATTTAACCGGATGGAAAACTCCGGAAACCCTGTGTGAGGGTGCTATGAGCGGGGCTATGTTTGAAACGTATGCCGTGAGTGAGATTTTGAAAAGTTATTGGCATAACGGCAAACAGCCGAATATTTATTATTACAGGGATAAAGAGGGGCAAGAAATAGATGTATTACTGGAAGAAAACGGCTCTTTTTATCCGGTGGAAATAAAAAAGAAAACGAATCCGACGAAAGAAGATATCCGGCATTTTTCCATTTTGGAAAAACTACAACTGAAACAAGGGACAGGCGCGGTACTTTGTATGGCCACAACCCCCCTTTCTATTACCCAAAATGTTCAGCGCATACCCATCACATACTTATAAGGGATTTTATATTGCCGGAAAAAACTAAAAATAGGGGTTAGAAATTAATCTAGCCCCTTAATATTCATTAGAGGCCCCTATTTTCAAATTATTAAGATTAAAATCCCAGCACTATTAATCAAAACACAATTTATTCCCTACTATCGCCTGTTTTTTCCCTGTTATCCATTTTAGGGAATTTGGAGTGTTTTTATCTAAATTTCTCCGACGAAGCATTTTATAAAGATGTGTCTCCATAATCCGCAAAACTGTCCCAAAATGGGCAAAATTCCCTGTTTTTTGCCTGATAAACAGGGTACCCTCCGTACGCGTTCTAAGATGCACCCACAGTCACTACTCCGTGCCCGACCATTTAGAAAGCCGCTTTTAAGTAAGCGGCTTTTTTGTTGTCTAATTTTCCCCTCGCTCGTCGGTAAAATGTAGCATTTTTTATCTATGCAGGTTTTAGAGCAGTATTTATAGGCCGCAAAAAAAGGCCCTTTTGGGCCCTTTTTCTCTACCGGGCAAAAGGGTATTTTGCCCATCTCTATTACTGCTTACTATCGGGATATAAGTCAAGTTGGGTCTAGTTCTTATTTAATAAACGGCTTACATATTGATAATAGGTATTAGACGGACACTTGGACAATGTTTGTACTAAATCCGCTTTGCTAATAAAACCTTTCTTTAAAGCGATTTCTTCCAAACACGCTATTTCTATCCCTTGGTTTAACTGCATACTATGCACAAAATTCGCCGCTTGCAAGACGCTTTCGTGCGTTCCTGTATCTAACCACGCAAATCCACGCTCTAATCGCGCGACGTGCAAGGCCTTATCGGCTAAATACACTTTGTTGAGGTCTGTAATTTCCAACTCTCCGCGCGAGGAAGGTTTTAATTGTTTGGCATAAGAAACAACCTTGTTATCGTAAAAATATAGCCCAGTAACCGCAAAATTGCTTTTAGGGGTTTTAGGTTTTTCTTCCAAAGATACGGCATTGCCGGCTTTATCAAAAGATACCACGCCAAATCGTTCCGGGTCTCTTACCTCGTACGCAAACACAGTGGCTCCCGCAGTATTTTGCTTAGCACTTTGTAAAATCTGCTCAAACCCGTTCCCATAAAAGATATTATCCCCTAAAATAAGGGCCACTCTATCCGCACCGATAAAATCTTCCCCTAATATAAACGCATCGGCAATACCCTTTTTTACCAACTGTGGCACATAAGATAACGAAATACCCCATTGGGAGCCGTCCCCCAGCAATTTTTTAAAGTTATCTATATCTTCGGGGGTAGTAATAATCAAAATATCCCATATCCCCGCCATCATAAGGGTTGAAAGCGGGTAATAAATCATAGGTTTATCGTAAATAGGTAGTAAAATTTTGGAAATGGGCAAAGACGCCGGATACAACCGCGTACCTGCCCCGCCTGCTAAAATAATCCCTTTCATCATTACGCTTCCTGCTTTTTAAATTGCATAGAATACAACGCGTAATAAGCCCCGCGAAGTTTTAATAATTCCTCGTGTGTGCCTTGTTCCGCAATTTTGCCGTCATTGATAACTACAATTTTATCCGCGTTTTGTATGGTGGATAAGCGGTGCGCAATCACAATAACGGTGCGGTTCTTCATCAAGTTATCTAAGGCTTCTTGCACGACGCGCTCGGACTTATTATCTAGGGCACTAGTGGCCTCGTCCAAAATGACAATAGGAGCATTTTTTACAAACGCACGCGCAATAGCCAAGCGTTGCTTTTGCCCACCGGAAAGCAAAATACCGCGCTCCCCTATCTGCGTATCTAACCCTTGTGGTAAGCCTCTCACAAATTCATCCAAACAGGCGCTTTTTAAGGCCATCCAAATAGTGGCATCATCTGCGTGTTCGTTCCCTAAGAGGACATTTTCCTTAATCGTACCTGAAAATAAAAAGTTATCTTGGAACACCATAGCAATTTGTTTCCGCAACGATTTTTGGGAAATGTCTTTAATATCAGCCCCGTCTATTTTAATACTACCCTGCTTGATATCATACAGGCGCGGGATTAAAGCGGAAATAGTGGTTTTTCCACCGCCGGAGTTGCCCACTAGGGCGATTGTATGGCCAACAGGAATGGTTAAATTAATATCGTGCAACACCTCCCGCCCGGCAACATATTCAAAATGGACGTGGTCAAACACGATATCTTTCTTAACTTCTGTTAGTTCTTTGGCTGTGCTTAAATCCTTGATATTAGGCTGTAAATCTAAAATATCAAAAATACGGTCTATGGCTAAAAAAGAATTTTGGATAGAAATATAGTTATTCCCCACAGATTTCAACGGGGTATAAAGCATCATCAGGGCCGCAATAAATGCCACAAAATTACCACTGGTAATAGTGCCGTTTACAATCAAATAACTGCCGCACCCAATCACCAACGCCACACCAATAGACATAATAATATGCATAAGGGGCGAAAGCCAGTTTGTTCCCTTTACCATGCGCATGGCTAGGGAGAAGGTCATATCCGTTACATTGTGGAAGCGTTTTTTGAACTCGTCCTCCAGCGTAAAGGAACGAATTGTTTTATTTCCAGCAAACGTTTCGTTATAAATAGTCATTACATACGAAAGATTACCGACGGTTTTTTCCAAAATTTCTTTCATTTTCTTGCGGACCTTGGCCATTGGATACACAAAAAATAAGAGTACCGCAATAGCAATAAGTGCTAATTGCCAAGAGTTGTATAACAAAACACAAACCAAAGAAATAGAGGAAAATGTTTTGGATAAAAACTGTTTCAGGTTATCTATAAGCCCTGTGGAGGCGGTTTCGGCATCGTTGGAATAACGGAACAAAATTTCGCCGGAATTGTGCGTATCAAAGTATGAAGTATCCATAGAGAGGAGTTTTTCATACAGACGGCGCTTTACCCCGATAGTAATTTTTTGGGCTACCCATGTATTTAGGTAGTTGGAAGAATAAATCAGCACCCCTTGCACAATGGTAAAACCCACAATAAGAAACGGGATTAGCGCCGAAAAATGCGGCTGTTTATCCACCATTACCTTATCCATAAACGGCTTTAAGAACATCGCCACGGCGCCGTCCAACGCGCCCACGGGCACCGTTAGCGCCACGCCCAAAGCGGCCCGAAACCAATATGGTTTAATATACGGCCACATACGGGAAATATTTTTTGCTAAGACATTTTGCTTAACAAATAATGTTAATTTATGTTTTAAATTCATTCTAAAAATCCGCATTATTATATTTATGCTTTAATTAATAAAAATTTTACTTTAGCAAAAAGGTATTTTTGTGCGTGATAACACAAAAACCCAAAACCTATACTACAAGCTAAAATAATGGGATAGGATATGTATGGTGACATATAGGATAAACCTTTCCAATGCTCTCGCATAATTTCTATTGGGATTAAATGTGTTAAATATATGCTATATGCCAGATAGGAAAAATGTTTCCAAAAGGGCCAAGACAAACATTTCAGCAAAAGTTCTTTTTTAAAATAACATAATCCAATAATAAAAGAGGCATAATAATAAACATTAAAATCATAAATACCATCTGATTTTTTAAACAGACACAATCTTATAAGCAAAAAAACAGACAAAAACTCAGCTATATGCAGCAGGGGATTGATAATTTGCATATTAAAATTTAGTTTTAACCCCGATAGAAAATGACAAATTTCAAAGCAAAAAATCCCGACACACAACCCTAAAATGCCCCTAATTGTACCCTTTGATAACAAATTAAATTCTATGGGCAGTTGATGCCCGCTAATACTGCCGCCATGATTAACTAAATAAAAAAGACATATAATAGCGAGCGTAGGAAGAAAAACAAATCTGGCTTTATCCCCCCAAAAGCATAACAAAAAATATAAAAAAGCTCCGCCCCAAAACAAAACTATTACATACCATATTCCATTTATAATATTAGGAATATTTCCCCAACCTGCCAATAAACTGAGATTTAATAAAAAAGTTTTAGATGTAATATGATGTGCAAAAACATTGGTTAACACAAAGCAAACTAGTAAAGCAAACAAATATTCTGGGTATAAACGTTTCAATCTTTTCAAGAAAAAGCGCACTGCTTCTTCCCCAGCATTGCTATCTGTTATCTTAACGCTAAAAAAATGTTTTGCCAATAAAAAACCAGATAAAACAAAAAAACATTCCACAGCTAAATGAGCTGTTAGAAAATAAGGATTTGGCAAACCATGGAATGAATAAATATTTATTCCAATATGATGTAAAATAACAAAAATACAAAAGATAAAACGTAAAGAATCAAAGGCTACAATATGTTTATTGTAAATTTTCATTTTGCTAGACTTCTCCGTAAATTTAATTTCTTATTTAGATTATCTATAATTTTAGAAATAAGTTTGGGTTTGTTCAGAACTTGTACCTTTCAATAATACATTTTACTTCTTTGAAAAATACCCGGTTAATATCCCGGGATTCCTTTAGAAAACCAGGGTAGGTTTTGGCTTGCTCTATATCTTTCGCCAAATTCCCCGAATAAACGACCGGTTGATGACGAAAATAATCAAACTTAGTTGACCAAGGTTTATACAAAATCACTTTTTTATTCATTAACTGTGCCCAGTATGCACAATGATATGTGTTGGTGATAATTCCGTCGCTTTCAGCAATAAAACGACAAATATCATACATGCTTCGGCGGTGGTCGGTTTTATCGAACGGGAATTCCGTAATAGGAAAGTCCTGGTGTTCAATGACACCAATGGGCCGGACCGTTTCCTGATGCATTTCCAGCAGTGGGTGCATAGCTGATACGCATGGTACATACTTTTGACCGGGGTAGTTGTAATCCCGTACACCTAGCAATTTGAATTTAGAAAAATCAATATGCCAGTAGACAGGTCTGTCGTGATGGGCATTGTGCCCGCAACCCCAGCCTATAACACAATCGTTTATATCAAGCAGGGTATTAATGGCATCTTGGAAACGGTCTAAACATTCGAAACATCCTCCGGAAGCGAGAACAACTGTGTCTCTTGTGCTTATAGAGCCAAAGTCGATGTTTTTAGTGGAGTGGATTTTACAATTATATCTTTTAAAATATTTTTTAAAGTATAAATATGGATAGCAGAGCATATCGCCCTGATTGCGAGGTTCTATGACGTGGATAAAATGAATTGTGGGCTTCAAAAAACGGGGTAATAAACTTTTCAATCCCATATGACTACTCCTTGATTTTTGTTTTGACAAAGGGAATAAATCCAAAAAGGTAACTCTTAGTCTCTTTATCCTCTTCTTTAATTTTTAAAACTGGGACTCCAAACATCGAAATAATCTTTTGATTTTTTTGGGGCGCTCGGGAAGCGTTGTCCAATGTACCCAGGATGTTATGAAAATCCACTTGATTTCTGTTAAAATCGCTACCTCCTTTTTCCAACCATTGCAAATGGGTCCGATACCATTCGGGGAAGGCATTGCAGGTATTGGAGTCATTCCATACCTTACGTTCCGTGCCGAAATGTACAATGCGTGCGTTGGGAGCTTCGTCCTTCCAAGCAATGCATTGCCACTCTTCTAACTCCATGCATACGGGAGAAATGCTAAATTTCTGTAGCATTAAAGAGATAATCGCCTGATCTGGGTTTTTGATACAGTCGGCGTATTCGACCGCTTTTTCATACAGCCATTTATAAATTTGCATATAAGGTAACGAATCGTTAACCACCATCACAGCGGTGCAATGGCCTTCTATGTCCATTTTGTATCCTTCCACTCTGCGGGTAAATTGGTCGGCTACCGTCCATGGAGTATCACGCGTAATACCAAACGGTTTTGCATAATCAATAATGGTGGATAAATCTTTTTGGATGGCCGTGTCAGCATCTAGCCAAGCGACGTTTTGGTATTCTTTAAGCAATGGAAAAACTTCAAAATGAGCAAAACACATCAGGCGGTATTTGGAGCGAAACCGAGACTGGGACGGTAACTTTTTCATCATTGTATTGATAAAATCTTCTGGCAAGCTGAATTGCCGCAGTATTACATGAGGAACTTTGGAAAAAACTTCCAAATCATTTTGAGCGAGTTCTGTGTAATAAATAACGATGTCGTAATCGTCGTCCGACATATATTTGTTAATTCCCAACGCAACATTTCCCGCAGCAAACGCTAGGTTAGGTGTAATTCCTAACAAAAAAGCCAATTTCTTTTTCATTTATAGTCCTTTTTGGTGATTTTTAATAACCCATATTTCAAATCTTGTTTATTTGTACATATTTTGTTTACAGCATCCAATATAAGCTGTGTTTTTATTTCCACCAATAAATAACAACCGGGTTTTAAGATACGCAAGGCTTCTTGCAATGCATAAAAGGGATGCCTGCATTGTTCCAGTTGATTGATATAAACCATATCGTAATAATTATTTTCGGAGGGAATATTATAAGGAGATGCGTATTCCGCAAAAAAATCCTTTTTTTGACCTTGATGAAACAGGTCACAATTGCTTCTAAGTGTTAGGTCAGGAGTATATATTATTAAAGAGTTTCCTTTAGCCCACTGGATATCTGTTTGGTCTGGCATTCCTAAAAAAGCAATTGTACTTTTTTCAATTTTAGAAAGTGTCTGCTCATATTGGCTTTCATAAATATACAGTTTAATTTTTTCTAGATATGAAACAATAGAGGTGAACACAGCGTCCGGTGTCAAATTTTGCATACACAAAGGTTTTTTTAAACCCCTTAAACAACCATTGGTCCAAGTTCTCGTTACCCATTCACATGGGTTCACGCAACCAGCAGAACGGAAATTCAAATTATTTTCATAACCAAATATTTTTGGATTTGTAGGCCCGAAAAAGACAGCAGATACACCGTTTAGAATATGGCGCAAGTGTACTAGGCCACCTTCTCCATCAATATGCAACAATGCGTATTTTAATAATATTTTTACTTGATTGAGAGAAGTTTTACCAACTAAATTCAAATCGATTCCATTAATACGTCCATATCCAAATTCTGCTCCAAGTTGAACAAATTTAATGTAAGGAAAACGCTTTTTCAAATGACCTACCAAATCTTCGTAATAGTCAAGAGGCCACAATTTGGGATGGTTTCCATTGTATTTACAATCAACACTCCTGCTGACGGTAATATACGGAGTCGTTGTGAGGCCATACTCATCCAAAATGCCAAAACTTTCTTCGTCTAAATCACAATAAGTTTTTGTATGGCGGGTAATGGGTAGAATGTTATGCACATTGGCCTGTTCCAACCGATTTTTACCAAAAAGCAAAGCATATTGGCTAAATAAATTATCATTATATTCACCATCTAAAATATCATCAGTTAAATGCTTACACCATTTACAAAACAAAAGAAATTTTTTGGAAAATTTTTTTACTTTTTTTTCATCACACGCAAGGATGATGTAAAATCTCCTAGAGACAATATACACATCATAATTGGATGATGGATGATTGTCGGTATAGGGGAAGCAGTTATCAATAAAAGGAAAGTTTTTGAAAGCTGGAAATGCACGACAATAGAAATCAATTACTATTTTTCCTGTGAATAGTTTGCGGATCTCTTTAATATATAGGGTTTGCATGATGGCATCGCCTAGGCCGCCGCCCTCGGCAATAGCAATGCGCAGAGTATGAGAGTCTTTAAGTGGAAAACTTTTTTGGGATTGGTCCATTTCAGCCTTGCTACTTAAATATTTTTCTATGTAATGACGTCCTTTTTTTCCCCACAAAATATGTGACAGTAGTCGATAGCGTTGTAATTGTAATAATTTTTTTATCATAAGATAAAACTCCGTTTTTAAACTAAACACCCAAACCCCATCAAATAAATATCTTTCCAAAAGTTAAATTTAAATATACAGAAAGGATGAACCCAAAGATATTTAAAAAAAAGCGTAAAGAGATTCGGACTTTCACAAGAGAGATCAAACCACGGGGTCTCTTGCATTAATCGGGAATAATAAAGAACATTTTGATGTCTTCCAGAAAACTTTATCCAAGGCTTACTTGGTGAAGCAAAATGGACAACAGGACATGCTAATAAATTTTTTCTTAATTTATTAATATTAATGTAACTGTTTCTTTTTGTTCCGACTAAATACATTAAACCATTCCATCGTGGAGACAATATTTTTATTTTTTTCTTTAATACAAAATTTATAACATCTTGATCTTCATAAAAAATGGGATGTAAAGGTGCTTTCAAATAAGTTAAAAGTTGTCTTTCAATGTTCTCTTTTCTCCATTGCTTTAAGTTGATTAACAATACCCCAGAATTCACATAAGTACTAGATTTATAATCCCAAAAATTAAGTCCTCTTTTTGCCTCTTCCATAACTGCGTTATCTTCCACTCCCCCTAAAATATAATGGGAAATATTTTCCTGAAAAATGGGATATAAACTCGCTCTTACAATAATATCGCAATCCAAATACAGCACCTTTGTAATATTTGTTGGCAAGATAGAACCCAAATATAAACGTGCATACGCCGTCATACTTAAATGCTTATTTTTTAATGGATAATCACATATTTTAACCAAAGTACTAATTGGATAAAAAGAAATTGTAAAGTTCCTATATTTATTTTTTAACTCAATTATTTTTTGCTTATTTTCTTTATTTATAGCATTATCTAAAATATGAAAATGAAATTTATCATTTTTATCAGATGCCTTTAAAATTGAATAAATACTTATTCCCATATAAGGGGCATAATTATTATCCGTTGCAAAACATATGTGCATAATGTTTTTGGTCATCTTATGATTCCTGTCAATTGGCATAGATTTTTATCTTCCACACAACCGGCTAACTTACATAAAAACTGATATTTCAAACGTGAGTATAAACTGCAATTTGGCAAATGTAAGGCAACTTCTTGCAGTGCTCTGCGCGCTAATGTAAAATTCACATTAGGATATTTCCGCAACCGCCGTACGGCTTGAACAGTTAATCTTATAATGGGGTTATAGACCTCCGGCCCTTTAAACCCACGGCGGGCTAGTTCTCCACATAAATAAACCATTTGCTGTAACGTTCCATACGCTAATTTCCCTTTATCGCTAGAAACAGAGCCTTCCAAAACCCTATAATGATACAAATGTTCCTTTAAAAAAACGATGTTTTTAGCACTTAAATAAAGCAAAAATTCAAAACCCTGGTCTTCCGCGATAGTATTGGGCAAAAAGTTTAACTTTGCGTTTCTAATTAATTCTGTTTTAATCAGTTTAAGCCATACCTGCGAATCGTCCAAGGCCGCCTGTATTCTTTCAGAAAGGGATATTGGCGCTACTTTAAGAAATTCTTTACATCGTTTTTCACAGGGAATATTAATTCCCTTTTCATTAAACCAATACAGACACCGCACCACATCCGCCTGCTTGTTTAAGGCACAGTTCAGCAAATGTTCTATATAGATAGGCTCAATAATATCATCGCTATCTACAAAGGCAATATATTCGCCTTTGGCTTCTTGCAATAATTGGTTGCGGGTATTCGCCACACCTTTATTAGCTCTGGAAATTATTTTAAAGCGGGGATCTTTTTGTACAAATTCTTGCAAAAGAGCAAGGCTATTATCCATTGACCCATCATCAATGCAAATAATTTCCAAATTGGAATAGGTCTGATTTTTTATAGAAGTCAGGGTCTCCGCTAGGTATTTACCTGTATTATAAACTGGAATTAATACGCTAATAAGAGGCCGTGATGAGTGATTTTGCTCCATAAAAAAGCCCTTTTCCCTTAAACCGTGGGAAAAGGACTTGTGGAAACTCTTGGCGGAGGTATTCATAAGTCCCTTTCCCGTTCATACGCCGTGCTGTAGCGTATGAAAGCGAACGAAACCTATGGAAAAATGAAGTCGGAACAAAGTAAGAGAAGCGAGGAAGGTTGGAAAATTAAAACGGCTGCGTAATGTCAAGTCTAAGGAAGTGCCTTGTCATTAAACAGCCGTGGTTGCACACAAAATATGTGTGCAACACTCGGCAGAAGACAAAGGGCTCATGACTTCCCCTCATCTTCTGCCTAAACCAGCCGTTTTTGGACTTCCTTAGAACTTTGGTTTCCCAAAGCCTTCCTATTCTTCAATAGGATTCCAAAAACAGAATAAATTGTAATTTTGCCACTCTATGTGGCTGTACTTTATACTCCTGTAAATATGTTGCTTTATGATAACATATTTCGGGCACGAAGTCCAGTTTGGAAAATAAATTTTGCATTACTGTCATACCTACAACTGCCCGCCCAAACTTATAATTATTGCCACTACAAGATGCCAAACATTTTTCTAAATTTATCCCGCCCGCATTCATAATGCTATTGTGAATTTTACCAACACCCCCGGCGGAACTTGTTAGAACTGTTAAAAGCCACGCCCCAAACAGAACTATTTTAATACTTCCGCGCTGGAAAATCTAATCCAACTGGTCAAAAAATATACACCCGCCACTACCGTGGTTATCAAATCTACTCTTCCGCTAGGTTATACCCGCAAAACCCGTAAGGAAACAGACCTAAAAATATTTTGTTCAGCCCTAAGTTCCTGTGCGGAGGTGTTGTCCCCAATTTAAACAGCATTTCTCATTGATTATTACAAACCGCTATGAATATGCATTAGACGACGTACAATACAAAGTCTATACGCGCGATTTATTTAAATTTTTACAAACTGCGGATGGCCCAAGGTTTGGGATAGAGGTTGTTTGCGCGGTCGCCCAAGTTCTTTACAAAACCAAGCGGATATCCTTGATACGTCACCAACACAAAGCCGCGCGGTGTGCCCGCAGGCAAAACTAAGGCCTCCCGGTGGAGATAGCGCAAGGCCGCGTCCAAAGACAACTCGGCACGGGGAAAGGAGGTTTCCTCCGTAGTAAGAGAAAGGGCCTGTGCAATAGACGGAATTTGCTCCCGCCCCTTGGCTTCAAATGCGGGCTGACCGTCATAAAGCAAATGCAAAAGCGGATATTTTTTTACCTGAGTCCGCAAAGAGGCCGGCAACGTGGCAAAAACTCTATTTTCCCCCTTTTTACGAAGCACCGCCATAAAAAGCCCTTCACTGCGCGTTGTACCCGGGATGAAACGATACACAGGTTGTTTCCACCCCGCAAGCAAACTTTCCGTAATTTGCCACTCCGGGCGGACGGGAACGGCCAAAAGGTCCGCGCCCAGTTCCTCGGCAATCCAGCGGACATTTTCTTCATTTTCGTGCGTATTAAAGGTACAGGTGCTGTAAATCAACAGGCCGCCGTCTTTGAGGCAATACCAAATATCACGCAAAATTTGCCGTTGCCGCTCTACACAAAAATATACATTTTGTGCGCTCCACTCGCTGATAGCAGCCGGGTCCCGACGGAACAGGCCCTCTCCCGAACAAGGAACGTCCGTCAAAATAACATCAAACAACAGATTTGTTTTGGCAAAATCTTTTGGCGCATTATGCGTAACCAACACACCCGGGTGGCCTTGTTTGAGGATATTTTCCAAGAGAATATTGGCGCGGCGGCGGTCAATTTCGTTACTGACAAGCACAGAACCGGCAGGTAAAGCGGCCCGCATAAGGGTAGATTTTCCCCCTGGAGCAGCGCATAAATCCAGTGCGCTGACAGGCCCCGTAACCCAATGCCGCAAGACGTGGTCCAAAAATAGGGAACCGGCCTCCTGCACATAATACACCCCGGCGTGAAAGCGCGGGTCGCGCGTAAAGAGCGGGCGCTCTTTCAACCAAAAGGCTCCCTCGCACCACGGCACCGGCTCGGCCTGTGGGAAAAGGGCTTCGCCCTTGGCTTTCCACGGGTTGAAGCGCACACTTACCGCCGTTTCCTGCACAAAAGACTGCTCAAACCGCTCCCAACGCTGGGAGCCAAATAAATTAGCGGTATATTGGATAAATTCTTGCGGCAAGTTCATAACTTATTTTATTGTACAATTATTTGCACAGTACAGGGGCTTATTTTCCCCCAAACACCTAGCGGCAGAGCGGATAAGGTGCGTGGCGAAATTAAAATACTACGTGCTTTAAATTACCTGCTGACACAGGTAATTTAATTCTAACACAATGAGTTTTTCTGTTGTTCTCACTGGCAAACCTTTTTTCTACCACCGGCTAGGCCGGTGGCTTTTTATACCAACAAAAAACCCCGCGTTAGCGGGGTTTCAAATCACCTTAAACAAAAGGCTAGGATGAGACCGACAACGATCTACTCTCTCAGCGCCGAATTGGGCGCCAATACCATCGACCCTTACGAGCTTAACTGCCGTGTTCGGAATGGGAACGGGTGTGGCCTCGTCGGAATTATTATCAGTCTCATTCTAGCCTCTTGTAAAAGAACAAATTTTAAAAGGAACTTGTCTATTGCAACCGGTTCCTTTATCGTTGGAAACCTTCTCGCCGGGATTAGCGGGTCATCGATATCTTCCAACGTCAGATAAGTTAGAAAAGCGCAAGTGTTACACTCACAATTCTTTATCTATAGGATTAAAGAATATGGCCAAGCCTCACGACCTATTAGTACAGATTAGCTGAACACATTGCTGTGCTTACACACTCTGCCTATCAACCCGGTAGTCTTCCGGGGGTCTTCTGGGTAGTTAATCTACCAGGGAAACCTTATCTTGAGGCGGGTTTCACGCTTATATGCTTTCAGCGTTTATCCCTACCGAACACCGCTAATCAGCTATGCCTGTTTACAGACAACTGATATACAGGAGGTTCGTTCATCCAGGCCCTCTCGTACTATGGACAACTCCTCTCAAGTTTCCTGCGCATACAACAGATAGAGACCGTACTGTCTCACGACGTACTGAACCCAGCTCACGTACCACTTTAATGGGCGAACAGCCCAACCCTTCCCACCTGCTTCAGCGGGAGGATGTGATGAGCCGACATCGAGGTGCCAAACCGAGCCGTCGATGTGAACTCTTGGGCCCGATCAGCCTGTTATCCCCAGGGTAGCTTTTGTCCGTTGAGCGATGGCCCTCCCACGAGGGACCACCGGATCACTAAGTCCTGCTTTCGCACCTGTTCGGACCGTCGTCCTCACAGTCAAGCTCCTTTCTACCTTTGCGCTCAATGGCCGATTTCTATTCGGCCTGAAGGAACCTTAGAACGCCTCCGTTACTCTTTAGGAGGCGACCGCCCCAGTCAAACTGCCCACCTGCCACTGTCCCCAACCCGGATTCACGGGTAATAGGTTAGAACCACAATTCACAAAAGCTGGTATTTCACTGTTGCCTCCGCACCCCCCTCAAGGGATGTTTCAATGGCTCCCAGCTATACTACGTATTGAAAACCGTAATCCAATAACAAGCTACAGTAAAGCTCCATAGGGTCTTTTCGTCTTGTTGCATGCATCAAGCGTCTTCACTTGAACCACAATTTCGCCGAGCCCACCGTCGAGACAGCGGCTTCTTTGTTATGCCATTCGTGCAGGTCGGAACTTACCCGACAAGGAATTTCGCTACCTTAGGACGGTTATAGTTACCGCCGCCGTTTACCGGGGCTTAAGTTCGCAGCTTCGCCTTGCGGCTAACCACTCCCCTTGACCTTCCGGCACCGGGCAGGCATCAGGCCCTATACATCATCTTGAGATTTCAGCAGAGCCCTAAGTTTTTGTTAAACAGTCACGAAGCCCAATTCACTGCGACCCTTTCCCAATACATTGCTGCACCGGTACTTGGGCACTCCTTCTTCCGAAGTTACGGAGCTAGTTTGCCTAGTTCCTTGACGATGGTTATCTCGCGCGCCTTAGGATTTTCACCCCATCCACCTGTGTCGGTTTACGGTACGGTTATAGTAAGAACTCCCTACGAAGTTTTTCTAGGCAGCGTGATTGGACCACTTCGCAACCTTGCGGTTACTCGTACTCGGTTTTCGGCTTAGCCTCCGGACGGATTTGCCTACCCGAAGATGCCTACGGCCTTGAACTGGCATATAGCCAGATGGTTTACTCTACTGCGTCCCTCCCTAGGTTATGACGCGCTTACTATAGTTCAGGAATATTAACCTGATGTCCTTCGCCTACGCCTTTCGGCCTGAGCTTAGGCCCGACTGACCCTGAGCCGACGAACGTTGCTCAAGGAAACCTTAGATTTTCGGCGGGAAGGATTCTCACCTTCCTTATCGCTACTCATTCCAGCATTCTCACTTATTAGCGCTCCAGCACTCCTTCCGGTATACCTTCGCAGCTGCTAATAACGCTCCCCTACCACTGCATAAAAGCGAACTTCTATGCAATCCGTAATTTCGGTAGTATGCTTAGCCCCGAGTCATCTTCGGCGCAGATTCACTCGACTAGTGAGCTATTACGCACTCTTCAAAGGGTGGCTGCTTCTAAGCCAACCTCCTAGCTGTTTAAGTAAATCCACATCCTTTACCACTTAGCATACATTTTGGGACCTAAATTGACGGTCTGGGCTGTTTCCCTCTCGCACGTGAAGCTTATCCCTCACGAACTGACTGCTGAGATATCCGCCGAGGTATTCAGAGTTTGACAGACATCGGAAGGAGGGTCGCTCCCCCTAAATCTACCAGTGCTTTACCCCCTCGGGTTAAATCTCAACGCTAGCCCTAAAGCTATTTCGGGGAGAACCAGCTATCACCAAGTTCGATTGGCCTTTCACCCCTAACCCCACCTCATGTAGAAACTTTTCAACGTTTAACACTCCGGCCCTCCATTCACTGTTACGCGAACTTCAGCCTGGACAGGGTTAGATCACTTGGCTTCGGGTCTAATATGACGAACTATTCGCTCTATTCGAGCTCGCTTTCACTACGGCTTCGGACCTCTTCAGCCCTTAACCTCGCTCGGCACATTAACTCGCTGGATCATTCTTCAACAGGCACACTGTCGCACATTCCCTTGCGGGCATAGTGCTACAATAGCTTGTAGATGTACGGTTTCAGGTTCTATTTCACTCCCCTCTCGGGGTTCTTTTCGCCTTTCCCTCGCGGTACTGGTTCACTATCGGTTGCCAGAGAGTATTTAGCCTTGGAGAGTGGTCTCCCCGGATTCCCACCGGATTGCACGTGACCAGTGGTACTTAGGTACTTGCTAAGAGACAATCAGATTTCGTTTAAAGGACTATCACCCTCTTTGGTCGGACTTTCCAGACCGTTCAACTATCTGATTGCTTGGTAACTCTTTGTGTCTAACACGAGCAAGCCCTGCAACCCCAACCCACGCACTCTATATACCCTCCACGGATATATACAGTGCGGGGGCTGGTTTAGGCTATTCCCATTTCGCTCGCCACTACTCAGGGAATCTCTTTGATTTCTTTTCCTGTAGGTACTGAGATGTTTCACTTCCCTACGTTGTCTTCTATCACCCTATCTCCGAGTCCGTAGACTCAGCCTTCTTGTGATGATTTACAGGCTCTCACCTGTAAGGGTTCCCCCATTCAGAAATCTGCGGATCACAGGATATTTGCTCCTACCCGCAGCTTATCGCAGCTTATCACGTCTTTCATCGACTTCTGGCACCAAGGCATTCACCATACACCCTTGTAGCTTGACCATATTCTTTAATCCAACAGATTATTGGTCATTTCAAATGCTAGATATTGCTATCTATTTATATTTTTTTAATGATAACCTTCTTAACTTTCTCAGTTAATTGTGTTCTCATCGCTTAATTGTGTAAGTGTAAGTATATCTAATTCACATATTAAATATACAAACGCTTGGCTTTTCTAAAATATATTTTCATTCCCTTTGCTGCCCATCGGATAATCACCTCTTTATTAAGGTTACTATCCAACTTCCGGAGTCTTACAAGAGAAGATTGAATATAAGTTATCTGATTTTCAAAGAACTTCAAATTTGACGCAACATATTTTGCACAGGTTATATTGGTGGAGCTGATCGGGTTCGAACCGACGACCCCCTGCTTGCAAAGCAGGTGCTCTCCCAACTGAGCTACAGCCCCTAAATCTTTAAGTGCTGTGGGCCCGGAAGGAATTGAACCTTCGACCTCACGCTTATCAAGCGTGCGCTCTAACCAGCTGAGCTACGAGCCCAAGCTATTCTAAAACAAAAGAGCCTAAGCTCTATAAAACCTTTCTATGTGCGAGTGGCCGACCTGAAATGGTTTGCCTTTCGGCTCCATCTTATCTGCTACCGACCTATTCTATCTAAAAATAGAATAAAGGAGGTGATCCAGCCGCACCTTCCGGTACGGCTACCTTGTTACGACTTCA